>Ga0302320_10001648_pt1 | contig 53570 bp, 39 predicted proteins | sample Bog_T0_3_FD_202130 | JGI IMG/M metagenome (GOLD analysis project Ga0302320, IMG submission 202130) | Peat permafrost microbial communities from Stordalen Mire near Abisko, Sweden - Bog_T0_3 | ecosystem: Environmental > Terrestrial > Soil > Wetlands > Peat | place: Sweden: Abisko, Stordalen Mire...
GGCCGGACTTCTTACCCTCAGCAAAGGCAGCGAAATGCCCAGATTGAACAGCGCCAAGGAGAGGGAGTAGCGCGGACCTCTGCAATTATTGCGAACAGGAGCATGCAAACCTGGGAGACGGCAACCATCTTGAACTTTGAGGAATCAGAAACAGGAAATGCCTAACGAAAATCAACCCGCAAAGATGTGGTCCGGCCGCTTTCGCGAGCCCCTCGACAGCGACTTCGAACAATGGCAGCGGTCCATCGTTTTTGACTGGCGACTTCTCCCCTACGAAGTAGCCGCCAGCAAGGCACATGCATCAGCTCTCGTCGACGCCAACATTCTCACTGCGGCGGAAGGTGCGGAACTGCGCGCAGCCCTCGACTCCATCGCAACCGACCACGCGTCCGAAGACGGCCAGGCGCTCATCCGCAATCATCCGTTCGCGGAAGACATCCATCACTTCGTCGAAATAAAGCTCGTCGAGCGCGTTGGCTCGCTCGGCCTCAAGCTGCACACCGGCCGCAGCCGGAACGAGCAAATCGCAACCGATCTGCGGCTTTATGTCCGCGGCCAAATTGACCAGGTCATTGCTGCTCTCGCAGCATGGGCGCGCGCGCTCGTCGAGCAAGCCAAAACCTCCGGCGACTCTGTCATGCCCAGTTACACCCACATGCAGCGCGCCGAGCCGGTTCTCGTTGCCCATTGGCTGCTCGCCTATGTCGAGATGATTCTGCGCGACGCGGACCGTTTGCGCTCTTGTGCCGAGCGTCTCGATGAGAATCCGCTCGGTTCAGGAGCAGTTGCCGGCGCAACCCTCGCGCTCGACCGCACAATCGCCGCAAAGGAGCTTGGCTTCGCCGCTCCCACTGCAAACTCGATTGACGCCACCAGCGATCGTGACTTCATTCTCGAGTATCTGCACGCGCTGACTTTTGTCGGCCTCCACCTAAGCCGCTTTGCCGAGGAGATAACGCTTTTTGCCACCGCTGAATTCGGATTCGTCCTATTGCCTGAAGCCTTTTCCACCGGCTCCAGCGCCATGCCACAGAAGAAAAATCCCGATCTCACCGAGCTGATCCGCGCCAAAGTCGGCCGCATTCACGGCGCCGCGCAAGCCGTCACGCTGCAGCTTAAAGGCCTGCCCCTGGCCTACAATAAAGACATGCAGGAAACTCAGGAGCCGGCTTTCGCGGTTGAGTTCGTCGCGCCTATGTTGAGCCTTGTGGCTCGCTTCACCGCCGCCATCCAATTCAATCGCGAACGCATGGCAGAGGCCGCGCAGACCGGCTACCTCAACGCCATGGCCGCCGCCACTTATCTCGTGCACAAGGGCGTTCCCTTCCGCACCGCGCACGAGAAGATCGGCAATGCCGTGCGCTTCGCTCTGCAGGAAGGCGTCGAGTTGCGCAATCTCACCATCAACGAACTGCGCGCCTTCGGCCCCGAGTTCGACGAGGACTTTTTCGCCGCCATCACGCTCAACGCCACGCTCGATTGCCACGACGTAATTGGCGGAACCGCGCGCGACCGCGTGCACCAGGCTCTCCAAGCAGCATCCAAACGCATCGCCGCAATTGGCGCTATCAATAAGGCGGAGGCTGTCCATGCTGGTGCATAAGGCTCTGCTCCAGGACGCCTCCAACGTCTACGACCTGGTGAATTCGCTCTCCACCGACGGCACGCTGCTCAAGCGCGCCTTCGCCGAGATCTGCGAGAACATTCGCGACTTTACGGTTGCCGAATCCGATGGCGGCGTCTTCCTCGGCTGCGGCGCGCTGCACTTCTACGGCCCGCACCTGTGCGAGGTCCGCTCCATCGTGGTCAAGCCTGAAGCCAAGGGCCAGGGCGCCGGCGGCCGCATTCTCGGCTCACTCATTGAAGAGGCCGAACTGCACGGCATTCAATCCGTCTGCCTCTTCACGCGCATTCCCGACTTCTTTTTCAAATACGGCTTTCGCACCGTTGAAGACAAGTCCGAGCTGCCGGACAAAATTTTCAAGGATTGCCAACTTTGCCCGCGCCTGCATCGCTGCGACGAAGTGGCCATGGTGCGCGGACGCATACCCCGCATGTCCATCCTCGGCCCGCGCGAAGAAGCCCGGCAGTTAGTGCGTCTCTCCGGCTAACTCTCGCATGTTCGGCATTGACGCCGCAATAACTGCCTGCCCATAACTCAGCCCTCCATCCCCAGGGCTGACCTGGCAATGCTGAAAGACTTCGAATCCGTCGGCCTCTAACTTCGTTCGCAGCAACCGAGCTAGGCGGCGGTTATGCATGCAACCGCCGCTCATCACTACCTGTGCAAGTCCGGTTGCGGACCGCGCCATTACCGCCGCCTGCGCAAATCCCTCTGCGACACCCGCATGAAACCGAGCGGAAATCCGCGCCTTGCTCACACCGCCGGCCAAGTCATTCAATAACTCGCGCCAGAGTGACGTCGAAGACAGCACTGCGGGCACGCGACCATCCCAATCACCCTCAATGAATGCAATCGGATATCCCGACGCATCGTCCGCTTCGTCCACTGCCAGCCCTTCCAGTTCAATCGCCGCCTGCGCCTCGTAATCCACTTTTCGTCGACGCAGGATCAATGCCGCAGCCGCGTCGAACAATCTTCCGCAACTCGAAGTGAGCGGCGAATTCACACCGCGCGCGATCATTCGTTCAAGGATTCGAACCTCATTTTCTCGGGCGCCCAGTAGCTTCGGAATGTCGCCCGAACCAACGTCGATTCCCACTGTTCGCACGGCTCCCAGCGCCATCCGCCAAGGCTCCCGCACAGCCGCATCGCCGCCCGGCATGGGTACATATTCCAGATGCGCAAACCGCTCAAAGCCATCCAGCCTGCTGATCAGTACTTCCCCGCCCCAGATTCGTCCATCCGTCCCGTATCCAGTCCCGTCCAAGGCAAGCCCGATTGCCGCGCCTGTCAGCCCATGCTCCGCCATGCACGCCGCCACATGCGCATGATGATGCTGCACGCCGATCAGTTGCAATCCCCTCTCTCGCGCGAATTCCTTTGCCCACGCGGTCGACAGATAGCCGGGGTGCAGATCGTGCACCACCGCTCGCGGCTCGATCTCGAAGGTACGCATCAAGTGATCGAGCGACTCCTTGAAGAACTCAAGACCCGTCAAATTTTCCAGATCGCCCAGGTGCTGGCTTTGGTAAACAAACCGCCCCCGCGCCAGCGCCAACACATTCTTCAAATGCCCGCCCACCGCAAGCAGAGGTGGAGAGTCAATCGGCAGCGGAACGCCAAGCGGCACAAATCCGCGCGCCCGCCGCAACAGTTGCGGCGCACCATCCACCAGCGCCGCAACCGAATCGTCGCACCGCTGCAGTATTTCCCTGTCGTGCGTCAGAAACGCATCCGCAATTCCACCCAGCCGCGCCAGCGTTTCGTCATTATCGATCGCAATCGGCTCCTCGCTCAGGTTGGCTGAAGTCATTACCAGCGCGCGCACCTGGCCGGAAGCAAACAGCAAATGCTGCAGCGGCGCGTAAGGCAGAAAGATTCCCAGCCACGGAATCCCCGGCGCTATTGACTCCGCAATTCCATTCCCTTTTCTTTTCCGCACCAGCACGATTGGCCGCGCCCATGTCTGCATGAGCGCCTCTTCTTCCGCAGTCAGGATGCATATCTCCCGCGCTGCCGCCACATCGCGCACCATCACTGCCAGCGGCTTTCCATAGCGGTGCTTGCGCTCGCGCAGCCGCATCACCGCAGCCTCATTCGTCGCATCCACGCTCAAGTGAAATCCGCCGATCCCCTTGATGGCCATGATCTCGCCGGCGGCCAAACGGTCGACACACGCAGCCACAGGATCTTCTGTTTCAATCGCTGTTCCATCGCAACCAATGAGTCGCAACATCGGCCCGCAGGCCCAGCACGCATTCGGCTGCGCATGAAATCTTCGATTCGACGGATCGTCATACTCCGCCTGGCACGCCGCGCACATTGTGAATCGCGCCATCGAAGTCTGCGGCCGGTCATAAGGAATGCGCCGCGTAATCGTGTAGCGCGGTCCGCAATTGGTGCAGTTCAAAAACGGATAACGATAGCGGCGATCGTTGCGATCGAGCAGTTCCCGCAAGCAGTCCGCACACGTTGCCGCGTCGGCAGGAATCCCCGTGCTCACGCGCCCCAACACCTCGCTGGCAACAATGCGGAAGCCGCTCTCGCCTGTCGCCTCCAGATCCCGCACCGCAATCGCATCGATCCGTGCCAGCGGAGGCATCTCGGAACGCAGGCGTCCCAGAAATGTATCCACGCGCGCTTCCGGTCCCTCAATCTCGATCGTCACGCCATCCGTGTCGTTGCCGATCGATCCGGACAGGCCTCCCTCCTGCGCCAACCGGTAAACGAACGGGCGAAATCCAACCCCCTGCACAACGCCGCGCACGACCACTCCGCGCCGCAGCAGCGGTAACTCATGCGGTTCTCCCTTCGAATGGATTCCATCAGACAAAACATACCCTCGCGCCGCAAACAAGCATAGCGCATGGCTAGGTGCATCGCCTGACGGTTTAAATTGAATCTAATGAGGATCGTGAAAGCTTCCCCGATTCTTCGTCTTCAACTCGCCGTTTTTGGCCTTGCGCTCCTGTCTGTTCCAGCCGCGCGCGCCCAGGCCTCCCAGCCCGACGAGGCCGCCGTGATTCGCGCCATTGACGTCGCCGTCAAAGCACGGCTCGACGCCATCGTGGGCTACACCGTTACAGAGCACTTTGCCGTCTTCCGAGGCAGCGACGAGACCCATCCCGTGGCGGAAAGAACCGTCAAGACGTCCTACCAGCGTGGAAAGGGCAAGAGCTACACCATCCTTTCAGACAGCGGCTCCGAACTGATCAGAAAACTCGTGCTCGATGCAATCCTCGATAGCGAAAAACGCATCAACACGCCCGGCGTCACGGATCACTCGTACATCGTCTCCGAAAATTATCAGATGAAACTGAAGCCCGGTGGTCCGCAGCCTGTCGACGGGCGCGACTGCTATGTCCTTTCGATCAGCCCCCGGGCGAAGGCCCCCAACATGATCGTCGGAACGCTCTGGGTTGACACCAGGGATGAGTCGATTGTCCAGCTACAAGGAACCACCTCGAAGAGCGTTTCCGTCTTCACCGGACCCACCAAGGTCATGCGCCAGTATGCAATGGTTGACGGCTTTTCTCAAGCCACGCACGCCAGCGGCGCGTCAACCAGCTTTCTGTTTGGCCCCACCACCGTGACAATCGACTACAGCGGATACCAGATCCAGTTCCGTCCGTCCCACTGACGTTTCTCCGCCCCCATCTCCTTCAAGTCCTTCACATCAATCCACATAACGCACGGGAACTTGCAGTCCACTTCGGGACCGGCTGTCACAATGCGAGACATGATCCCAACGGAGTGACTCCGGTCACGGCCGCTTGCCAGCCGCGCCAATTACAACAAGAATAGACAGGAAGCGGGGCGCGGCGCACAGCGGCCGTTAGTCCTTCTTCTCTTTACACCCTGGGAGGGAACCGTGCCAGCCTTCACACCTCCGCCGCTGCCCAGCGACGACAAACGTTGGAAGATCGTGAACGGCACCATGCGCAAGAATGGTTTTGCCCGCCACGCGCTCATTGAAACGCTCCACACCGTGCAATCCTCTTTCGGCTTCCTCGACGACAACGCCATCCGTTTTGTAGCCCGCTCCCTTCGTGTGCCTCTCAGCCAGGCCTATGGAGTGGCCACTTTCTATCATCACTTCAGCCTCAAGCCGCCGGGCAAGCACACCATGACCATCTGCACCGGCACGGCCTGCTACATCAAGGGAACCGACAAACTGGTGGCCGCGGCAGAAAAGCGCCTCAACATCCCGCAGGGGCAGACTACGAAGGACGGCAACATCAGCCTCATGACCGCGCGCTGCGTCGGCGCATGCGGCCGCGCTCCTGTGGTCCTCGTCGACGGCGAACTGTGCGGCCAGATGACCGGCGAACAGATGATCGAACAACTGGAAAGGTGGGCCGTTGAATGACCATCGAAGAGCTTGAACAAATAGCCGAATCTACCCGCGCCGAATACGCCAAGTACGACCATGAGATCAATGTCTGCATGGGTACCGGCTGCATGAGCCAGCACTCTGACAAGCTGAAGAACACTCTGGCGGAAGAGGTTGCGGCGCAAGGCAAGAATGTATTTGTCCGCCGCACCGGCTGCATGGGGTTGTGCGCCGCCGGCCCGCTGGTTTTGGTGGATCCGGAAGAAACTCTTTATCAACATGTCAAGGCTGAGAATGCCAAACAGGTGGTTGCCCACCTGGGCGGAACACCGGTGGCGGAGTTGCAATGCAACCTGCGCGAGCATTTCGACCAGCAGGTCCACGTCGTTCTGGAAAACTCCGGCCACATCGATCCGGAAAAGATCGACGACTACATTGCCCGCGACGGCTACCGCGCGCTGGTCAAGGCGCTCACCGAGATGTCGCCCAACGAAGTGGTCCAGCAAATCACCGAGAGCGGCCTGCGCGGTCGCGGCGGCGGCGGCTATCCCACCGGCCTCAAGTGGGGCACCGTTGCCAAGGCTGGTGGCGACCTGAAATACGTCATCTGCAACGGCGACGAGGGTGACCCCGGCGCCTTCATGGATCGCAGCGTTCTTGAGAGCGATCCGCAGCGCGTCGTCGAAGGCATGGCCATTGCGGCCTATGCCGTTGGCGCAAGCAAGGGATATGTCTATGTCCGCGCGGAGTATCCGCTGGCCGTTGCCCGACTGACCAATTGCCTGCGCGACGCACGCCGCCGCGGTCTGCTCGGCAATAACATCTGCAACACGCCCTTCAACTTCGATGTGGAGATTCGCCTCGGCGCCGGAGCCTTTGTCTGCGGCGAAGAGACCGCCCTGATCGCCTCTATCGAAGGCAAGCGCGGCACGCCCAAGCCGCGGCCTCCGTATCCCGCTGTCAGCGGCCTGTGGGGCAAGCCCACGCTCATCAACAACGTTGAGACCTTCGCCAACATTGCTCCCATCGTTCGCAAGGGCGGAAAGTGGTTCGCCTCCATGGGTTCGGAGCGCAGCAAAGGCACCAAGGTCTTCGCGCTCACCGGCAAAATCACCAACACCGGCCTCGTCGAAGTGCCCATGGGCATCAGCCTGCGCCAGATCATCGAAGGCATCGGCGGCGGCGTTCCCGACGGCCACACCTTCAAAGCAGTCCAAACAGGCGGACCCTCCGGCGGCTGTCTGCCCGCAGAGTTGCTCGACATCGGCGTCAGCTACGACGCGCTCGTCAAAGTCGGCGCCATGATGGGCTCCGGCGGCATGATCGTCATGGACGACACCTCCTGCATGGTCAACGTGGCTCGCTTCTTCATCGAGTTCTGCATGACCGAGTCGTGCGGCAAATGCATCCCCTGCCGCGCCGGCACAGCGCAAATGCATACGCTGCTCACCCGCATCTGTTCGGGCTCCGGAACCATGCACGACCTGGATCTGCTTGTCGATCTCTGCGCCACGGTCAAGGAGACCAGCCTCTGCGGCCTTGGTCAAACGGCGCCCAACCCGGTGCTCAGTACCTTGAAATACTTCAAGAACGAGTACATCGACCACATCGTGAACAAGCGCTGTCCGGCAGGCGTCTGCAACATACAGCCGCCCGCGCCCGATTCGTACGACCCCGCATGCGCAAAACAGGCGTCTACCTTTGAGGTGTTGGCATGACTACCAGCGTTGATGTAAAAACACTCACCATCGATGGCCAGGAAGTCAGCGCCCGCGCCGGTCAGACCATCCTTGAAGTGGCGCGCGAACACAACATCGACATTCCAACCCTTTGCCATCTCGATGGCCTCAGCGACGTTGGCGCTTGCCGGTTGTGCGTGGTCGAGATCAAAGGAAACAACAAGCTCTTCCCCGCCTGCGTGACCACCGTCTTCGAAGGGATGGAAGTCACAACAGTCACCGAGCGCTTGCAGAAGCATCGCAAGACCATCCTCGAACTGCTCTTCGCCGAGCGCAACCACATCTGCTCGGTCTGCGTCTCCAACGGCCACTGCGAACTGCAAACGCTGGGCCAGCAACAGGGCGTTACTCACGTCGAGTTACCCTACCGCAATCCCGCATTGCCGGTCGATGCATCGCACGAGCGATTCACGCTCGACCACAACCGCTGCATCCTCTGCACCCGCTGCGTCCGTGTCTGCGCGGAGATTGAAGGCGCGCACATCTGGGACGTGATGGGCCGCGGCATTGACTCCATGATCATCTCCGACCTCAATCAGCCGTGGGGAGAATCCGCCTGCACACGCTGCGGCAAATGCGTCCAGGTGTGCCCCACGGGCGCACTGTTCGACAAGAGCAAGATCGGCTCCGATCATCCCAAGTATCCTGACTTTCTCCCCCAACTGAACCTGATGAGGGAAGCGCAATGAGCAAAATGAAACTGGCAACGGTCTGGCTTGACGGATGCTCCGGCTGTCACATGTCCATCCTCGACATGGACGAACGGCTCCTCACCATCGCCGAACTCGTCGACATCGTCTACAGCCCCATTGTCGACACCAAAGTGTTCCCCGACTACGTTGACATCGCGCTCGTTGAAGGCGCCGTTGCCTCCGTCGACGACGAAAACAAAATCAAAAAGGTTCGAGCCCACAGCAAGCTCCTTGTCGCCATGGGCGATTGCGCCGTCGCCGGCAACGTCCCTTCGATGCGCAACCCCATCGGCCCGGAAGCCATTCTCGAACGAGCCTATATCGAGAACGCCTCGACCCAGCAACAGATTCCCTGCGTCGTCGTGCCACAATTGCTGCGCGTCGTTCGTCCCATCCACGAGTTCGTCCAGGTGGACGTATTCCTCCCCGGCTGCCCGCCCTCGGCCGACACCTTTTACACCGCGCTCACCGCACTTGTTACCGGCGCATCGCTGGACGTTCCAGCCCTCACAAGATTCGGAGCATAACGTAGCGCCGGTCTCCAGACCGGCTGTCGCGCGGGCGTCCTCGCCCGCGCCTGTTGAAGGAACTCGGAGCTTACTATGACCCAAACCATCACCATCGATCCCGTCACCCGCCTCGAAGGCCACGGCAAAATCACCATCCAGCTCGACGGAGAAGGCGAAGTGCACGATGCGCATTTCCACGTCACCCAGGTGCGCGGCTTTGAGAAATTCTCTGAAGGCCGCCCGTTTTATGAGATGCCCAGCCTCATGGCGCGCATCTGCGGCATCTGCCCGGTCTCGCACTTGATCGCCTCGGCCAAGGCCTGCGAAGCCATCATGTCGGTGCGTATTCCGCACACCGCCGCGCAACTGCGCCGCATGTTGAACCTGGCGCAAATGGTGCAATCGCACGCGCTCAGCTTCTTCTATCTCGCCTCGCCCGATCTGCTGCTCGGCATGGAGTCCGACCCCGTCGCGCGCAACATCTTCGGCGTGGTCGCCGCCAAGCCGCAACTGGGCCGCTCCGGCATCGCCCTGCGCCGCTTCGGCCAGCACATCATCGAGCTGCTCGGCAACAAGCGCATCCATCCCGGATGGGTCATCCCCGGCGGCGTCACCGAACCGCTCGCGCCCGCCAAGCGCGACGAAATCCTGGCCATGATTCCGGAAGCCTACGCAAACATCGGCCTCGCGCTCGCCAGCTACAAACTGGTCGCCGACAGCTTCCGCGCCGAGATCGAAGTCTTCGCAAACTTCCCCACCAACTACCTCGGCCTCATCAACGAAGATGAGACTGTCGAATTCACTGACGGCGCCCTGCGTCTCATCGGCCCTGGCGGCCACGTTATCGAGGACGGCATCACCGCCAACCGCTTCACTGAAATCATCGGCGAAGCCGTCGAGCCTTACAGCTACACCAAGTTCGCCTATTACAAGCCGCTCGGCTATCCCAACGGCAGCTACCGCGTGGGCCCGCTCGCGCGCCTCAACATCGCCAAAACCATGGGCACGCCCCAGGCCGACAAGGAACTCGTCGAGTTCAAGCAGCTCGCCCTCGGCCCCGTGCAAAGTTCCTTCCACTACCACTACGCGCGTCTCATCGACATTCTGTACGGCATCGAGAAAATCGAGCAGATCCTCACCGATCCGCTCATCCTCGACAAGCACATCCGCGCCACCGCGGGCGTCAATCGTCTTGAAGGCGCAGGCCAGGCCGAAGCCCCGCGCGGCACGCTGAATCATCACTACAAAGTGGACGAAAACGGGCTTATCACCTGGGCCAACCTGGTCATCGCCACCGGCCAGAACAACAACGCCATGAACCGGGGCGTGCTGCAAGCCGCGAAAGAATATGTGAAGGACGGCAAATTCACCGAAGGCGCGCTCAATCGCGTAGAAGCCGTAATTCGTACCTTCGACCCATGCCTCAGTTGTTCCACCCACGCCTTCGGCCAGATGCCGCTGGTGCTCTCTCTGCTGTCGAAGGACGGCCAAATCGTCGACCAGGTCATTCGTTCGTAGCGCAACTCAATCGTTCGAATTCGAGTGAACCTGTCATCCTGCGGTTGCTTTCAGCCGAGAGCGCCACAAACGCACCGTGCCCCTCCATCGCGCTCTTTGCGATGGGTGGGAAACCACGAATCCAGCAATCTAAGATCGTCAGATGGCCCCACCGCACAACCGTTGTCTCGTCCTCGCCTGCGGCAACACCCTCCGCAGCGACGACGGCATCGGCCCCTGGCTCGCTCAGTGGGCCGAAGAAAGGTTCCACGAATATCCAACTGTCCGCGTAATCTCCCGCCAGCAATGGACTCCCGACCTCGCCGAAGACATCGCCCAGGCCGAATTTGCCCTCTTCATCGACTGTTCCATAGAATCCCCACCCGGCTCCGTCTCGCTCCGTGAGGTCCATCCCTTGCCGCAAGCCCAAGGCTTGGCCACGCACCATCAGGGTGCACCGGAACTCCTCGCCCTCAGCCGCGATCTCTACAACTTCCAGCCGCGCCGAGCGTCGCTCCTCACAATCGGCGCCGGCTCCGCAGAATTAGGCGAGACATTCAGCGAGCCGGTCCTCGACTCAATTCCGCGCGCGCGTAACTTGCTCGAATCCACAATTCTCGAATGGCTGTACTAGAAGCTGTCACATAAACGTGATTTGAAAGGGCACGGCTTTAGCCGTGCCGCAAAGGCCGCAAAATCGTGGGGCTTTAGCCCCTGAGGGACGGTTTTCGCGATGCAAGATCATCTATGAAACAACTTCTATCGCCATCAGCGCAAATATCCCGCCAGCTTGAACGAATACGCGTAATCACCCTTCAGCGGCCCACGCAACACAATCCGCATTCCGTTTGGCGGCACCTTCGCCCCGAGTTCAAGCGTCTCAACTCCCAACTGCGTGATTGGCACACCCTGCTTCGCTGGAACATCCGCCATTGTGATGGTCTGCGCCTTTGGCTTCCCAAGCACCGTCACATACAAATCGTCGCCCTTGCGCGTAAACCGCAGATCGTCCCCCTCCGCGCTCTTGCCCGTCGCCTGCGTCCAAGGCGTCGTATCGTAGATCGCCTCGCCATTCTGCTTTAGCCACGCCCCCAGCGCCTTCAGCCGCTCCATCTGCACCGGCGGAATCGTCCCATCCGCCTCCGGCCCGACATCGAGCAGCAGGTTCCCGTTCTTGCTCACAATGTCCACCAGCAGCGCAATCAACTCTGCCGGCGCAATCGTCTCCGCCTCGCCCTCCGCGCGGTTATACCCAAACGATCGTCCCAGCCCTCTGCACTCTTCCCACTTCTTCGCGCTGATCTTGTCCAGCTTCGCGTACTCCGGCGAAGTAAAGTCAGCGTGCGCCACGCCAAAGCGGTCGTCGATTACCCCATCCGGCACCGCGTTGTAATAATCCGCCATCACCTCCAGCGCCTTGCCCGTCTTCGGCCAGTCAATGTCGTTCCACAGCAGCATGGGATGATACTTCGCAATCAGCTCATGAATCTGCGCATTCGCATACTTCCCGTACGCCTCGGTCTCCGGTTTCACCGTCCCGTAATCCGAATTCACTTCAATCGGCCCGGTGTTGAATGTCCAGTCGTATCCGCCGGAATAATAGAGCCCCATGCGCAGCCCTTGCTTGGTGATTGCAGTCGTCAGATCGCCCACAATATCCCGCTCCGCGTGCCGCTCGTTCATCGGCAGCGTCGGACTCGGATTCGGCGTCGTGCTCGGCCACAGCGTAAACCCCTCGTGATGCTTGCTGGTCAGCACCACATACTTTGCGCCTGCCTCGCGAAAAGTAGTCGCCCACGAATCCGGATTCCACTTCCTGCTTTCTTTGTTGAACGTCTCGGCAAACTGGTAGTAGTCGTGATGCGGCCCATAGTGCTCGCGATCGTATGCCTCCGTCGGCGACCCCGGAACCCGCACCGTGTTCAAATACCACTCCGCGTAGGGGTCGTATTTGATGTAATCGTTCGAATTGAAATCATGATCGGGATGATTGAGCGGCGCCCATCCCGGCACTGAGTAAAGCCCCCAGTGAATAAAAATGCCCAGCTTCGCACCCGCATACCAATCCGGCAGCGGATGCTTATCCAAAGATTCAATGGTGGGCTCATACTTCGCCGGCGCCTGGGCAACGCCGTTCGTGCCCGCCGCCAATACGCCGCACAAAACAACTCCTGCGAATCTATGCCTGAAAATCATCCTCGCTCCAATCCTGCAATCGAATTCATTTCGAGCGCTTGCTGAGGCGCCAATCTGTCCACCCCGCATGATACCGGCAGCAGCCGAGTCTGCCAACCTTAGCCGGACCCGATGCGAGGTGCGCTCATCGAAACAGCCGGGATGATGGTGCCTCAATAAGCTTGTCATCCTGAGCGAAGCGTGCTTCAGCGGAGTCGGAGGACCTGCTGTTGTCTTCGCGCATCTCTCGTCCGGTCCAAAAGCTTCGCACACGCAACAACGGCGGCCGCATCCTCGCGACCGCCGCTGCTTTCACTCCATCCGCCCTGGAAAGACTAGAACGCCGCCACCGTCTGCCGCAGACTATACGAGCTCAGCGTCTTGATATAGTTCCCCCGGTCGAACGGCGATGTGTCCGGCACCGAGCGCCGGCTCAAACACCCGCGCGTCACCCAGAGTGACGAGTACTCGCGCTTCTCCAGCCAATAGGCCAGGTCAGCGATGACTCTGCCAATATGGCCTATTCCATGAATATGCAGCGCTGAAGCCATCATCGTCACCCCGGCCCCGGCCATGATTCCCTTCAGCACATCCTCGGCCGAGTGAACCCCGCCCGAGATGGCGACGTCCATGCCGAAATGCCCATAAAGAATCGCCGCCCAATGCAGCCGCGGCAGCAGTTCCGACGGCGTTGAAAAATGCAATGTAGGCCGCACTTCCAGCGTTTCGATATCGAAATCCGGCTGATAGAAGCGGTTGAACAGAACCACGCCGCGCGCGCCCACATCCTCAAGCCGCGCCACCAGGTTCGGAATGCTGGTGAACGATTGCGAAAGCTTCACCGCAACCGGCACCTTCACTGCGCTCGTCACAGCAGCTACCAGTTCCAGCAGTTGCAATTCCAGCTGAACCGACGTCTGGCTGCGCTCCGTCGCCAGCGCATAGGTATTCAACTCGATGGCATCCGCACCGGCCTGCTCCATGTCCTTCGCGAAGCGAATCCAGCCGCCCGTCGTGGCCCCATTCAAGCTGGTCATGATGGGAATTGCCACTGCCTCTTTCGCGCGCCGCAGGTGCTCCAGATAAACGTCCTGCGTCATGCGATAGTCGTCCAGATCGGGCAAATACCCAAGCGATTCTGCAAACGATTCCGTTCCCCGTGAAAGGTCCTCATCGAGCGCACGCGACTCGAGCGCGAGCTGCTCTTCAAACAGCGAAGTCAGCACCACGGCCGAAGCGCCCGCGTCTTCCATGCGGCGAATGTTGTCAAGCGACTCCGACAGCGGCGTCGACGACACCACGATCGGCCCCTTCAACTTCAATCCCAAATACTGCGTTGAAAAATCGATCATTCCGTGCCTCCGGCTGGAACCACTTCCAGCTTTTCTTCCGTCTTTTCTTCAGGCGCAATGTTCGGCGTCTCGCCGCGGCCCGGCATCGAGGCGCGCGCCGAGTAAACCCGCCACTGCCGCTCCACATCGTCCTGCGCTTCCTTCAGGAGCGTCGCCGCAAGCTCCGGATTGCTGCGCGCCAGCATGGTGTAACGCGCTTCGCGATAGGTGTATTCCTTCAGCCGGATCGAAGGCGCCTTCGAATCAAGCTGGAAGGGATTTTTGCCCGTCTCGCGCAGCGCCGGGTTGTAGCGCATCAGCGGCCAGTAGCCCGACTGCACTGCGAGTTTCTGTTGTTCGAGTCCATGCACCAGGTCGTAGCCGTGCGCAATGCAGCTTGAGTAAGCGATGATGAGCGACGGCCCGTCGTGCGCTTCGGCCTCCTGGAAGGCTTTCACCACATGCGTGTCATTGCCGCCCAGCGCCACCTGCGCCACATACACTGAGCCGTAACTTACGGCCTCCATGGCCAGGTCTTTTCTACTGTTCGATTTTCCGCTTGCCGCAAACTTGGCCACTGCGCCGCGCGGGGTTGCCTTCGACATCTGCCCGCCCGTATTCGAGTAGACTTCCGTATCCAGCACCAGCACGTTGACGTTTTTGCCTGAGCCAAGCACATGGTCCAGTCCGCCGAAGCCAATGTCGAATGCCCATCCGTCGCCGCCCAGAATCCACACGCTCTTGCGCACCAGGGCATCCGCAATCGCCAGCAGGTTCAGTGCATCCGAAGTTGTGTTGCCGGCCAGTTTCGCGCGCAGCGCAACCACGCGGTCCCGCTGCTTGTTGATTTCCGTCTCCGTCGTCTGAGGAGCGTGCAGCACTTCCGCAACCAGTTCCACGCCAATCTCTGCGGCAAGCCGCGTCACCAGAGTTTCCGCAAAAATCTTCTGCTGATCGAGAGCCGTTCTCATTCCGAAGCCGAACTCCGCGTTGTCTTCGAACAGTGAATTGGCCCACGTCGGCCCGCGTCCCTGCGCGTTGCTCGTGTACGGAGTCGTGGGCAGATTGCCGCCATAAATCGACGAGCACCCAGTCGCGTTTGCAATATACAGCCGGTCGCCGAACAGTTGCGTCAGCAGCTTGATATATGCCGTCTCGCCGCATCCCGCGCAAGCGCCTGAGAATTCAAACAGCGGCTGCAGCAGTTGAATGTCCTTCACCTGCCCATGAGACAACCTTGCCCGATCCACTTCCGGAAGATTCAGAAAGAACTCCCAGTTGTCGCGCTCTGCCTCGCGCAGCGGAGCCTGCGGCGCCATGTTGATGGCCTTGTGGCTGGCATCGCTCTTGCTCTTCACCGGGCAAACATCCACGCACACCGCGCAGCCCGTGCAATCCTCCGGCGCCACTTGCAGCGTGTAGCGGTCCAGCTCCATGCCCTTCCACTTCGGCTTGGCGTATTGGAAGGTAGCCGGCGCCTTATCCGCGAATTCTTCGCCGTATACTTTGGCGCGAATCACGGCATGAGGGCACACCATGACGCACTTGCCGCACTGGATGCAGAGATCCTTGTCCCAAACCGGAATGAACTGCGCAATATTGCGCTTTTCCCACTGCGCTGTTCCGGTTGGGAACGCGCCGCCTGCTGGAATCGCACTTACCGGCAGCAGGTCGCCGTGCCCCGCTGCAATCTGTCCCAGCACGTTGCGCACAAACTCCGGCGCGTTGCCGGAAATGGACGGAATCAAATCGAACTCGGAATTCGCAGCCGAGGGAAGCTCAACTTTCTCCAAATGCGCCAGCGCGTGATCCACGGCCGCATAATTCTTCTGTACAACCGCGTCGCCCCGTTTGCCGTAGGTCTTGTAAATGGCCTTCTTGATCTGCGCAATCGCTTCGTCGCGCGGCAACACGCCGCTGATGGCGAAGAAGCAGGCCTGCATGATGGTGTTGATGCGCGTGCCCATTCCCGCATCGCGCGCAACCTTGTTGCCGTCGATCACATAAAACTCAATCTTCTTGCGCAGAATCTCCTCCTGCGTGGTCTTCGGCAGGTGATTCCAAACCTCGGCCGCGGGGTAAGGCGAATTCAACAGGAACACCCCGCCGGGCATAGCCGCTTCCACCACATTCATCTTCTCCAGGAAGCTGAAGTTATGGCATGCCACAAAGCTCGCGCGAGTTATCAGATAACTCGATCGGATCGGATTCGGCCCAAAGCGCAAATGACTCGTAGTCATGGAACCAGACTTCTTCGAGTCATAAACAAAGTAGCCCTGCGCATAATTCGCGGTCTCGCTACCGATGATCTTGATGGAGTTCTTGTTCGCGCCTACGGTGCCGTCCGAGCCAAGCCCGTAGAAGAGAGCCCGCACCGTCTGCGGGTCTTCTGTCGAGAAGCTCGGGTCATAACTCAAGCTGGTGAAAGTAACATCGTCCTCAATGCCGATCGTGAAATGATTCTTCGGTTCCGGCTTGGCTAACTCGTCGAAGATTCCCTTCACCATGGCAGGCGTGAATTCCTTCGAAGATAGTCCATAGCGTCCGCCGACAACCGTGGGCCTGACCGCAAAAGGAAGGCCGGAGTTTTCCGCCAGAACCGTCAGAATATCCTGATACAGCGGCTCACCCAATCCGCCCGGCTCCTTGGTGCGATCCAGAACCGCAATCGATTTCACCGTACCCGGCAGAGCAGCGAGAAACGCGCTCGCATCGAAGGGCCGATACAGCCGCACCTTCAGGATCCCCAGCTTTTCGCCCTGCTTGTTCAACAGGTCAACAGCTTCTTCCGCCGCCTCAGCGCCCGAACCCATCAGCACAATCACGCGCTCCGCATCCGGCGCGCCGTAGTAATCGAACAGGTGATACGCGCGGCCGGTGAGCGCCGCAAAGCGATCCATCACCTTCTGCACAATTCCCGGAACTGCCGCGTGGAACGGATTGCAGGCCTCGCGCGCCTGGAAGAACACATCCGGATTCTGCGCCGTGCCGCGAATCACCGGCCGGTCAGGGCTGAGCGCCCGCTGCCTGGCCGCGATGATGTACTTGTCGTCCAACAGGGCGCGAATGGTCTCGTCGCCGATGGGGAGAATCTTGCCCACTTCGTGCGAAGTTCTGAATCCGTCAAAGAAATGAATGAAAGGAATGCGCGATTCAAGCGTGGCAATCTGCGCCACCAGCGCCATGTCCGCGACCTCTTGAACGGAATTCGACGCCAGCATGGCCCAGCCCGTCGTCCGGCACGCCATCACATCCGAGTGGTCGCCGAAGATCGACAACGCATGTGTGGCCAGCGTGCGCGCCGTTACATGCATCGTCGCCGGGGTCAATTCACCGGCAATCTTGAACATGTTGGGAATCATCAGCAGCAGCCCCTGCGACGCCGTGAATGTCGTCGCGAAAGCGCCGGCCTGCAACGCTCCATGCAGCGCTCCCGCGGCGCCGCCTTCGCTCTGCAGTTCTTCCACAATGGGCAGCGCGCCCCAGATGTTCTTCTTCCCTTCCGAGCGCCACTGATCGGCCCACTCGGCCATCGGCGACGACGGGGTAATGGGGTAGATGGCGACAACTTCAGAAAGACGATAGGCTACCGAGGCCGCTGCCTCGTTGCCGTCCAGGATGACCATTTTGCCAGCCGGCTTTTGTTCACTCATTCGCTTTGCCTCACAGCGCGGCCAGAAGAAATTCGCCGCTGCGTCGAGTCTCACCTGCGGGGCGGTCGGTCGCTGTGATGCGAGACACAGGGTCCCCCTCGAATCCCATATCGTGAGAAGGGGTGTTGCGCGGTGGGTTTAAGTTCCGCCCGCTCGGCACGCCAGAGTTCAGTCCGCATTCATCCTGTTCGTATAATTTGGAGTACCATTTCTGCAACGAATCAGAAGGTAATTTACCCAACCGCTCTGCCGGGTCAACGGTTCCGCCGGTTAGGAGTCGCAAGTTCTAATCCGGAATTGGCACGGGATCAACTGGAGGGACGCTTGGATACCAACACCAGCACTGGGAATCCGCAAAAGATACGCATTGAGCAGCACACCTTCACGGGAGGCCTCTGGTTTGCCACCTGGTTGTTTACTATCGGGTACCTGCACCTGAGCTTCTGGAGAAGCGTTTTGGCACTCGTCTTGTGGCCCTACTACATCGGGGTCCACGCCGGCACGCTCATGCATTGAACCTCTCCAAATTCACCGCCGCACTTCCGGACAAATTCAAGGAGCGCTCAATCCCCGGGACGAATTGATCGAAAAGGAGTAAGTCAAGAAGTTGGGGCGCCGACTCCTTCCACCAGCGCCGCCCACTCCTCGTCCAGCGTCTCCCGGTAAAACCTCCGCCCGGCCCTCTTGTACCAGTAGTCCCCGTTCCACGCCTGTCCCTCTTTGCGGTGCAGATTGGCATGTACCGCCATGCCATCAGGCGTTTCCAGCTCATCCACCAGCCCATGCGCCTGCGCCCAATCGCCCTTGGCGTCCCACCACAACGCCGCCATCGGAGCCGTAATCCCCGTTGGCGGCTCTTCCGAACTTAGCTCCGCGCGCATCTCTTCCACAGTCATAACCCTCTTGTAACACCGCTTTTTTCAGTTCCGCCAGCGAATTCTTCCCAACTTATGTGATCCATGTCACTTTTTCGCACCGTTTCCGCTGATAAAAACAAATCATCGTTCCGGAGAGTTGAACAAGGGGTCCGCCAGGGGGTTTTGGAGCCGATGGTGAGCCTGGACGGTTCGCCCCTTCTCGGAGGTCAAACGATGCTTTGGTTTGAGAAAAAGAATCTCGAAACCCGTGTTTGCGATTCCGACCAAAATGGTCGTATACTGAATTGCGACCATTCCGGTCGTAGATTGAATACGGGCCTCCGCCAGAATCTTCTTCCCTTCCGGCGAGTCCAGGGAGTTCGTCGGGTGAGTGTGCTCAGCGAGTTGAAGGTCGGCGAAACAGGCGTCCTGGTTGCCCTCGACCTGCCCGAGTCCGTCCAGAACCACCTTATGCACATGGGCTTCGTGCCCGATTCGCTCGTCACAGCATTGCGCCGCGCCCCGGCCGGCGACCCCACCGTCTACGGTATTGACGGCATGGAGATTGCCCTCCGCCACGAAACCGCCGAATCCATCCGGATCAGCCGCGGGGTCCGCCCAGCCGGAGCCGAACAGGAAGCCATTGAAGCCGTCGAACTCGTCGAGGCCGCTCGATGAACGCCTGCTGCGAGACGCCGGCCTTTGAACCGCCCAAGGCTCCGCCCTCGAGCGCGCTCAAGACCGTTGTCCTCATAGGCCCGCCCAACTCCGGCAAGTCCACTCTTTTCAATCGGCTTACAGGGTTGCGCCAGAAGGTCGCCAACTATCCCGGCGTCACCGTCGAGCAGCGTATGGGCCTCATGGCCGGCGTAGGCCGCGACGACCTCACGCTGATCGACCTGCCCGGCATCTACTCCCTTACGCCGTACTCTGAAGACGCCCGCGTCGCCATCGACGTGCTGCGCGGCAAAATGCCCGGCACGCCCAAGCCCGACGCCGTCCTGCTGGTTCTCGATTCCCTGCACCTCACCCGTCAGCTCATGCTCGCCGCCCCGGTGCTTGCCGTCGGCCTGCCCACCCTGGTGCTGCTCAACATGAGCGACATCATGGAATCGCGCGGCGGCCTGGTCGATCCCCTCAAACTTGCGCGCGAACTTGGCGCGCCCGTCGCCCAGATCAGCGCCGTTCATGGAACCGGCCTGGACGCCGTGCCGCTTTTCCTGCACCGGCAAACCGAGCACCAAAGCGGGCGCGAACCCGCCAAGCCGCTCAGCCTCCCCGTGCTCGGCAACGCCGCCAGCGCCCACACCTGGGCCGCGCAGGTCAGCCGCCGCACCGGCTACCAGGCTCCGCTTTCGATTGAAAACACCCGCAAGATCGATAACATCCTGCTCCATCGCATCTGGGGCCCTCTGCTGTTTCTCGCCGTCGTCATCGGCGTCTTTGAAGTCGTCTTCTCCATCGGCCAGCCGCTCTCTGACGGGTTTGGCTATGTTCTTGGTCAGATCGGCGAATTAGTCCGCCCGCTGCTCCCCGCCGGTTGGATCCAGTCCCTCCTGCTCGACGGCGCATGGAAAGGCGTCTGCTCCGTCCTCGTCTTCCTGCCCCAGATCCTGCTTCTCTTTCTCTTTATCGGAATCCTCGAAGACACCGGCTACCTCGCCCGCGCCGCGCTCATCGCCGACCGCGTCATGCGCACCATCGGCCTCAATGGCAAAGCCTTCATCCCGCTGCTTTCCGCCTACGCCTGCGCCATCCCCGCAATCATGGCCACGCGCACCATCGAGAACCGCCGCGACCGCCTCGCCACCATCCTCGTCACGCCGTTCATGACCTGCTCGGCGCGCCTGCCTGTCTATCTTTTGCTCATCGCGGCTTTCATCCCCCACATTGTTTTCCTGCACGGATTCATCGGCCTGCAAACCATCGTCATGCTCAGCCTTTACCTTGCCGGATTCATCGGCGCCATGACCACCGCCTGGCTGCTGAAGAGTTCCATCCTCAAATCCAGTGAGACGCCGTTCATCCTCGAGTTGCCGCAGTACCGCATGCCCACCCTGCGCTCCCTCGGCCTGCGTCTCGTGGACCGCGCCAGCGTCTTTCTTCGCCAGGCCGGCACCATCATCCTTTCTGTGACGCTAGCCCTCTGGGTCCTGGCGCATCTCCCCATCGTCCACGTAGCGGGCGGCACATACTCCGCACCCGAACTCGCCGACAGCATCATCGGCCGTCTCGGCCATTTCATCGAGCCGGCCATCGCCCCGCTCGGCTTCAATTGGAAGATCGGCATCGGCCTGCTCTCGAGCGTGCTGGCCCGCGAGGTCATGGTCAGCACCATGGGCACGCTTTACGGTGCCGACCCCGCCACCCAGGCCATGCACCTGCAAACCGCCCTGCACCACGACATGACTCTCGGCGGCGCATTGGCCCTGATGATCTTCTTCGCCTTCGCCATGCAATGCACATCCACCATGGCCGTAGTCCGCCGCGAAACCAACAGCTGGAAATGGCCCGCCGTGCAGTTCCTCTACATGCTCGCCCTCGCCTGGGGCGCGGCCTTCGTGGTCAACCACGTAGTCATGGCTATCTTCGGGTAGTGTGCTGTTTAACGCTCCTATCAAAAAATGACCTTTCATTCAGCGCGTAATTTGGCGCGAATGAGCTGTCATCCTGAGCGAAAGGGGCCCCAAACGCTTTTCAGTTTGGGGGTGGTGAGTCGAAGGATCTGCGGTCGCACTTCGGAACTTACTCAACGAACTTCTCAGACAGGGCCCTAGTCTCCGCGCCGCACCAAATCCCCCAGGTTGACGACCCAACAAGCGAAAGTTACCATCGCTACCTTCACATGTATTAGCTGTTTGCCTTACTCTTCTCATCGCACTCAGGCTCATCGACGCCCATGAAGGAGTTCCCCACGATGTCGGCTCCGCGAATCCTCGCCTGCTTTGGCATTCTTGCCCTCACCCCGATCTCTCACTCTCAAACGCCACCAACCGCCTACACCATCACGCAGCCCATCGTCGGCTCCGATGGCGGAACCGCGACCATCTACCGCAGCGGATCACAGGTCGCGATGGAATATATTCACCCCAACGTTCCGGACGGCACTCCGGGCCATCGCACCCTGAGTCTTTACGACCTGAATGCCGGCGTCTCCCACACCTGGGATCCCGCCATCGCGCCGCCCTCGTGCAGCGTCGGTACATTCTCCGGAGACTGGGGCGATCCATTCGAGGCCACCAAAGAGCTCACGGACCCCATCGCCAAGGGCGACTTGAAACCCGCCGGCGCAGAAACCGTCAACGGAATCCCCACCAAGGTCTACGCGGGCGTAACCCAGGGAGCAAGCCTCAAAGCCTGGCTCGATCCCAAATACAACCTGGTCATCAAGGCTATGGCCGGTACTCCCGGCGGCCCTATGACCACGATGGTCGACACCCGCAGCGTCTCCCTCGCCCCGCCGGCGGCTTCCCTCTTCGTTCTGCCCGCCTACTGCGCCTCTGTCAACACGGCTCCCACGCCCGCCGAGCTCATGGCTGAGGAAACCGGCGACAGCGGCGACAACTTCGTCAACGCCATCTACGGTCCAGGCTCAAAGAACTCCTGCTCCATCGTCGTCCGCGTCGTCGCCGCCAAAACCATGGCGCCGGTAACCCGCCGCTGGCAGTTCGCCATCGACACCACTTACAACCAGGACGACCCCAACCCCCCGCATTACGAGTTTGGCGTAGGCAACGATGGCGCCTCGACATTTTCCGGCGGCCACATTCATGAGATCACCAGCCAGATTCACAACGATATGCTCCGCATCGACAATCCACCTGCCTACTTCAACGTGGCAATGAATGTTGTTCAGCCCGGCCATGGCGCCGCCACCGGCTTCATCTACCGCCAGTGCTTTGCCCCTGTCACCATGCTCTACTACGTCCTGAAAGACCCCAACGATCCCGGCCAGGGCGCCGACTGGCTCTACGCAAAGTCCGGCAAATACGCTGCCGTGCCGGCCCATTAATAGTTTTGGGGCCATTGACAGTTGTTTAAGGAACCTCTGATTAAGTCGTTGTTTTGAAAGGGCACGACTTCAGTCGTGCCGTAAGTGCCGCAAAATGACCGTGGCTTTAGCCCCTGAGGGAATGCCGGTGGCTTATTCTGAGCTTCCTTAATCCTGATTGTCGTGAATGCCGGTAATGAGGAGCCACGCGCCTGAAATGAAAAAAGCGAAGGAGAGCACCATCGCTACGGAGGCCACGTAAAGTCCGGCAACATATCCCGATATAAGTAAGACAGAACCTATGATCTGAGCTGCGTAACAAGATGTACCCGCGATGAAGCGGCCGACGCTGAGCCCCACGGAGCTTCTGCCCGTTTTTTTTGCCCGCACGTAAACTCGTATGTAAGTTATCGTCGGAACGAGCGAAACGACCAACCATTCAACGCCGATCCATCGATAGTTTTGATTTCCAATGAGGGCGAAAGCACAGATCATGAACACGGCGGTGAAGCCCGTCATGGTTGCGATGGCACGATTCTTATGGGTTGCATCCCGAGTGATGATCGAAAGATTGATCGACATGGCTATAAACACTAAGCCCGCGAGAGCTGCCGCTCCGCCCCCTACCATAAGGAAGAAATTGTTCCATTGGTCGATAGCCATTACACTTTACGATACCGGAAAGAAAATAAATCGGCTATGTTCTTCGCTGTGGGAGCCTTTTAGTTCTATCGAACCTCGCATAACTACTGGCAGCTGAGCCAGGCCGCACCGCAGTCTGCGTCGCATGCGCTGCCCCCGTTTGATCGCCGCCTTGTGGAAGCAGGCTTGTTCATAGGCAGAATGACTTTAATAGTATGCGGAAGTCAATAAAGGCTGATGGGACGGGCTCACTCAGCTGCGCTATAGTAAGCCCTGTCTACACGAAAAATGGTGACACTAGCTTCAGCAGTTTCTACTTCCCATGCAGAACGCTCGGCGAAGAGGCTTTTCGTGCTCGCCGCCATTCTGCTTGCCTTCAAGGGTGAAACCGCGGCCCAGCAACCGATTTCATTTCCCGACGCAGCCCTTCGCGCGCAGGCAATCTTTCAGCAATCGGCCATCACCGGCATGGTTCTCGTGGTTGTTCGCAACAACGAAGCCATGATCGAGGGCTACGGTGAAAAAGCGCCCGGCAATCGTCGCACCCCCGACTCCCACTCCGAATTCCGTCTCTGCTCCATCTCCAAAATCTTTGCCGGCGACCTGCTCACCCGGCTTTCGGCTGCGGGAACGGTTTCTCTTTCCGACCCATTGCAGCGCTATGCTCCGCCGCAGGTAAACGTGCCTCAAGGTCCCGGTGGAAGCCCGATCACGCTCGAAGATCTGGCCTTGCACATATCGGGATTGCCGCGCGAGGTTCTACCTTATCCAGCCAAGGCGCCGCACTTTACCTTCCCCAGCTACGCCACCCGGTGGGCCTGGCTGCCAAAGCAGAAACTCGCCGCGGATCCAGGAACAGCCGCGCTCTACTCCAACGTCGGCTTCGATCTCCTCGGCGACGCCCTCGCTTCGGCTTCCGGCAAGAGCTACGCGCAGCTCCTGCACGAGACTCTCCTTCAACCGCTCGACATGTGGGATACAACCCTCGTGCCGAGCAAGGACCAATGCGCCCGCCTGCTGCAGCCGGTCAAGGATGAAGGCCCTTGCACGGAAACGCTGGCCTCAGGCGCCAGCAGCGGTGTCTACTCCACCGCCGCGGACATGGCCAAGCTGCTCAAGTATCTGCTGCATGCTCCCGGCTCCGCCGCCCAACCCGCCGCGGCTCTTTCGGTGTACCTGAAACCGGCACAGCTTAAATCGGTCGAGGGCCTCAGCCACGCCGGCGATCCAACCGGCATCGGCCTGGGATGGGTTCAACTCGGCGACCCCGCTACCCCATCGGCGCTGATGGAGAAAACCGGCGGCGGCGCCGGCTTCACCACATACATCGCCCTTAGTCCGACCCGCCAGACCGGCATTTTCCTCGCCACAACCTGGGGCAAAGGCGACGCCCAGATCGACCTCTTCCACGAAGCCAACAATCTCCTTGCCGCCCTTGCCAACGTTCCCCCGCTTCCCCCCAAAGTGCGCCCGGCTCCGACCGCTCGCCGGCGCACAAAACCACGGCGTCACGCGCATAAAGCCCCATCGACCTCACGATGAGCAGCCGGCGAACGTGTGACCATCCGAAAATATGAGAAACTAGAAGAGCCGATGCCCTAAGCGCACACCTGGGCACAACCTCTACTGAACCCCAGCTTCATCCGGCCGTCCAAGCCGATACCTCGCTGCGGCCAACCAATCTTAGGAAATAGAAAAAGAATGCTCAGTGTCTCCAACGTATCCATGCGCTACGGCTCGAAGATCCTCTTCGAAGACGTCAGCGTCAGCTTCGTCCAGGGCCGCCGTTACGGCCTCACCGGCCCCAACGGGTCAGGCAAATCCACGTTTATGAAAGTCCTCACCGGCGAGCTTGACGCGCAGAAGGGCAACGTCGTCCGCCCTAGAAAGTTCGGCGTCCTGCGCCAGGACCAGTTTGCCTTTGACGCCTATCGCGTCATCGACACCGTCATCATGGGCAACAAGCCGCTCTGGGCCGCCATGGAAGAGCGCGACCGCATCTATGAGAAGCCCGACCTTTCCGACGCCGACGGCATGAGGCTCGGCGAGCTCGAAGGCGTCATCGGCGACGAAGACGGCTACACCGCCGAGGCTGACGCCGCCATTCTCCTCGACGGCCTCGACATCCCCGAAGAACTCCACGACCGCAAGATGTCCGAGCTCCAAGGCGGACAGAAAGTCCGCGTCCTGCTCGCCCAGGCCCTCTTCGGCAAGCCCGAAGCTCTGCTCCTCGACGAGCCCACCAACTATCTCGATCTCGACTCCATCCACTGGCTGCAGGACTTCCTCCACGACTACGACGGCACCCTGATTGCCATCTCCCACGACCGCCATTTCCTCAACTCCGTCACCACCCACACCGCCGACATCGATTACCAGACCATCATCATTTACACCGGCGGCTACGACGACATGGTCATGGCCAAAACCCAGATTCGCTCCACGCTCGAATCGCAAATCTCGCAGCGCGAAAAGAAGATCGCCCAGCTCAACGACTTCATCGCCCGCTTCGCCGCCGGCACGCGCTCCTCGCAGGTCACCAGCCGCCGCAAAGAGGTCGAGCGCCTGCAAACCAACGAGCTCGCCCGCTCCAACATTCAGCGCCCCTACATCAAATTCGATCAAGTCCGCCCCAGCGGCAAGCACGTCCTGGAGTTCAAGCACGTCACCAAGCTCTACGACGACCACAAAGTCCTCGACGGCTTCACCGCCAACGTTCTGCGCGGCGAAAAAATCTGCCTCATGGGCCGCAACGGCGCCGGCAAAACCACGCTCATCAAGAGCATTCTCAATAACTATCCCGGCCTCGCCGACAAGGATTTTGTCTTAGACTCCGGCTCCGTCTTCTGGGGCCACGAAGCCCAGATCGGTTACTTCCCCCAGGACGTAGGCGCAACCATCGAGCATGGCCTAACCGTAGCCGAGTGGCTCCATCGCTGGAAGCCCGACTCCCACGTAGAAGAAATCCGCGGCATCCTGGGCCAGATGTTATTCAGCGGCGAAGAAGGCGACAAGCAAACCAAAGCCCTAAGCGGCGGCGAGCAAGCCCGTTTAGCCTTCTGCAAGTTAATCCTGACCAAGCCTAATTTCCTGATCTTCGACGAACCAACCAACCACTTAGACCTGGAAGCCATCAACGCCCTGAACATAGCCCTTCAGCGCTACGAAGGCACAGTGTTGTTGGTAACTCACGACCACGACTTAATCGACGAAGTAGCCACCCGCCTATGGAATTTCAAGTCTGACGGCATAGAAGACTTCCAAGGCCCCTACGCCGAGTGGAAAGGCAAACACAACTAGTGATTGAGGATTGGTTTTCGATGCATAACCACTCGATGAGTCCAACAGTTTCACAGCCAGATTCAGCTAAGGGTCTTGCCCGTGCGCCCGTGCATCGCATTGATTCTCTTCGTCAAATCTTGGCGTCTCGATTCGACTTCTTCGCGTAAATTCCGAATTCTCTCCTGACCCATTTTTTCGCTTCTACGCAAAAGCTCCTCGATTGATTCGGCCTCCTTGATTGCCACCTGTGCGTCTCTGCGCTCTTGGCCGAGGATTTCCGAAATCGCGCTCTTCATTTTAGCCGAATTGGACCTTCTGACCAAAAGCCATCTCGGGAGCCCAAAGAAGGCGATTACTAGCATAATGATGGCCCCGCCGATTGGCCCTTGTATGTTGGGGTCGTGATCTTGAAGGAACACATCTACACCCATTACGCCCATAAACAGGCCAAAGCTTAGGCAGACCAAGGAAAAGCATCCAAGGCAACCCATAGTCACCCCAGCATCCCCGTACTCCTTTGAATTGGCCTCTCTCAACTCCGCTTCCCGAGCCCTTGCTACCCTACGCGCGTCTTCCTCTTTTTGGCGCAACCCGGCTATCTGGCCCTCCAGGTCTCTGACCTCTTTCGTATGATTGGAGATCAGGGAGCCGAGCTGGATATCATCATCTTCGATGCAATTCTGATAAATCTCTGTTGCGGCGAGTATGAGTTGTTGAGGCTTGTCCCGCAAAATCTTTACAACTTCCAAGTAGGCATAGGGAGTTCCCTTGTCAAAGGTTTCTTGCATCTCGGAATGTGTCCGCCGCGCGGATGCAATCATTCCAGTCAAATTCCCATCATTGAGGCCATCTAGCAACAGGATCGTTTTCAGCAGGTCACTCAGTAAGTCATTGGCTAGGTCGCGTTGCTCTCTCCTCATCCTTTCGAGTAGCCCATTGACTTCAGCGCGGATGGGATCAAGGAGCCGGTGCATAGCGGCGACAGACCAGTACTTCCAATCGATCAGGATCAATCGACGGAGTTCGACTATCGCTTGATCGACATTTCCAGTTCGCATCAATGCGTGGACAAGCTCGTACCTGAAAATTGTATTGGTAGATTCCAAATCAACCGCAAGGTGAGCATGGCCTAAGGACTGCTCAAAATCCCCTGAAGCTTGCCATGCGCGCGAAAGATGATACTGTGCGAAGGCTCGGTGATGGTCATCCGGGGCAGATTTCAGCGCCAGGTCAAAGTATCGCTTCGCTTGGTCCCCGTCTTCCTTGTGGACTGCCAGGAATCCAAGATATTCGTACGCGAACGCGTTTTTTGAGTACGCTTTGACGGCCTTTTCAAAACACTCCTCGGCAAGAGTCCGCTCGGCACAGTCGTACCAATGAACCCCCTCTTCGTAGAACTGGCGGGACTCATTCCCGTGGGAATTGAGTAGAACGTCGAGTATCTGCTTTGTTGCCTCTGTATTTCTCTCAACCGCCCACCGAACCTCGGACACCTCCCCGCCAAGAAACTTGCCTAGGGCATGAATCGCTCTTGTAACATCCACCCCCAGGACGGCTATTTCCCGTCGGGTCTGCTCTGCCTGCCACCGGATCTCCTCAGCAACCAACTCAGCCGACTGTTCCTGTGACTCTTGGTAGCGCTCTATTCCTTCTGCAAAGCAGGATTCGATCCGTTGATTCAGCAATTCATTTTGCTTGTACAGCGCGGTTTGGCTTCTGTCCACGGTGTTGATGAGGACATTCTCTCCATATGTAATGCGGGGTGGGCCATCAGAGAGAAGTTCGTCAGTGAAAAAATTGGTGCGGAAGCTCATCGTGCTTGCTCCTTGATGAATTCTTTGAGACGGAATGGTAGCATGAAACGGCGAGCGGCCCACCCTTAAGCCAGTCGCAAACGCGAGGGTGCCCCATCCTTGACGCAGCCTCATCGCGGCTGGGTGGGGGACCACAAACCATCTATGATGGAACAATCCTTCCAGAATAGAAGCGGCGCGTTGATAGACAATATCCCACCCGAGCCTCCCACTCCACCCAAATGGGAAGAGGACACGCCTGCCATTCTCCCGATCACGACCCTGTTGGACCTCTTCAACTGGTATCGAATCAACCTCTGCGGAAAGGAGATCGCAGACCCGCGCGGCTATCGAGTCACATCTCTCGATACGGACTTCGTCCACCTTATCAAGCTGACGGACAAATACGGCAAGGAACCGAAGAACCACCGCATGACCATCGAACAGATTCAGTCCGGAAGGGTCACGCTCAACCCCAGCCGCATCCAGATCCGCAGAGCACAGGAACTCAGTTGGGCGCGCCCGATCATCGAAGCTCCCACTATGATCGTCCCCAACTAGCAAGCCGTGGGACGCGCCATTCCTGGTGATGCCTATATCAAGAATTTCGGCACAGAAGCTCAGCCCATTTACAGAGTTCTGATTTGCGAACACGCGGGAAAGAAGCGCTGGGCAGTGACCATCTTCCCAAGAGAACGATTCGCAGATCGTGAAATCGCCGCCAAGCTTTGGCCCTAAAAAGCGAGGGGGCCGCACAAGGCGGCCCGCTCTAGCCCTATTATGCCCCAGGCTGGGGTTTAGCAGGCTCACGCCTGCGTACAACTGCCATTATTCTGCGCCTTTTCGACACCAAATTCAAGCGAAACCTCACGCGGGGCGGTGGGTGGGCCGCCCTTAGATCAGCCACAAGCCTCTGGCTCCCCCAGCAATACGGCGGCCTTTCTGCAGCGGGGTTTTAACCCCGAGGTCTGCTTTTCGTCCGTTTTGCAGCCAGTCGCGGTATCATGAGATGTCGGAAACGAAGGCCAATTAGGGGCAAGCTCACCATGAACGAACTCGTCTTTGAAATCGCGCAAGAGGCGGACGGCGGATTCACCGCCGAAGCGCTCGGCGAGAGCATCTTCACCCAGGCCGATACCTGGGAAGAGCTGAAAGCCAACGTCAAGGAAGCGGTTCAAGCCTTCTATTTCGATTCTGCCGCGCCTGCCTCCATCCGTCTGCACCTAGTGCGCGATGAAGTGCTTGCTATCGCATGAAACTCCCACGCGATCTGAGCGGCGAGGCCTTGGTCAAGCACCTCTGCAAGCTTTGGGACTACCAGAGAATCCACCAGGTCGGCAGCCACATCATCCTTCAAACCCAGACTCCGGCTTCCCACCGCATCGCCGTTCCCGCGCATACGCCTCTCAGGGTCGGGACTCTGAACGCGATCCTCGCTTCCGTCGCCGCCCACAAGAACGTCCCCAAGGAAGCAATTCTTAAGGGCATTTAGCCAGGCGCCCAATCCTTGCCGCAGCCCGTTCGCGGCAAGGATGGAGACCGCGAACCGAAATGGTTTGGTTCTCATCAAGCCGCCTCCGAAGTCTTCGTAGTCAATTGAACCCCCAACGCCTTCATTACCGCCAGCGTTGTCTTCAAAGTCGGATTTCCTTTTGCGCTGAAAGTCCGATAGAGCTGTTCACGAGAAAGTCCGGTCTGGCTGGCAATCTGCGCCATCCCCTTTGCGCGCGCAACAACTCCGAGCGCATGCGAAATGTAGCCGACGTCGTTAGTCTGAAACGCCTCTGCCATAAAAACCGCAATTGCCTCGTCGGACCCGAGATCCTCGGCAGGGTCATAATTCGTCAATTTCTGAGCCATGCTTGAGCCGTGTTCACCATTTCCGAAAGGTCTCTGTTTGCTTGAGATCGATCATCCCGGTACATGTAGTTTATAAACTACCATGGATTCCGCAGGAAGTCATCTTCAACCCGCGAGGAGGGCGTGTATTCCCATCAATGATCCCCCGCAGCGGATTGCAAGGCTGAGAAACCGGCAGCGGAGGCCGCCCACCAACCCCCGCATCGACAAAATCCCTTTTGCATATGATTTCCACCTCCCGGCGCAAGATGAAAGGAGACTCAGGCGGCCTGGGCGCTCACCAACGCAGCCTGCCCCGCCGTCAAGGAAAGGAAACCTCACCATGGCCCTGCCAACCTTTGTCCTTCTCGAACCCGGCTCCTCGACCGGCCCGGTGCCCGAAAACGCCGCGATCATGCGATGCCGTGAAGCCTGGCTGCGCCGCTTTAAGGCCGGGAAAGAGAAAAAAGAGGACGAAGTCCTCGCCGGCTATTACGCCGAGGCGGCGTACCGCGAAGCCATGCCCGCTCTCGTCGATCGTGAAAGCATCCGCGACTTCATTGCCTGCGCCGCGCATGGCATGCTCATCGGCGCGATTGAGTTTCAACACGGCACCCAACTCCTCTATGCCGCGCAAGTCGCCCTCGGAACCCTCAGCCATCAGCCGCAGCAGACCAGGCCTCCCGGAAGGCCAAAATGTGTACCAGATAATTAACCCCCACCCCCCACCCCTGAGGTGCAGGTTAAGCCCAAACGACCTCAGCAGTCTTATCGCGGCAGGTGGGAAACCGCGGGCGGCCTTCGATGACTTATCGTCTCGCCATCGCATCCACTTCGGAAGCCGCAAGCAGAAAGCCGCCGACGCCATAGACGTAACTCGCCGAAGGCTTGAATTTCCCCGGCTGCCCGTCGATCGGCTGAATCGAACCCAGCCGCCCATCCGCATAAATATGCTCAAGAATCCCGGCCCAGGCATGCGCAACCACCGGCTCAAATCTCTTCCGGTCAAGCACGCCGTGGTTGATTCCCCATGCCAGCGAATACGTGAAGAACGCCGACCCTGAAATCTCGGGCAGATCGTACGCCGCGGGATCGAGCAGCCCGCTCCGCCATAGCCCGTCTTTGCCCTGGATGGAAGCGATGCGCTCCGCCATCTGCCTGTATTGAGCAATGTACTTCACGCGGCTGGGATAATCCGCCGGCATAACCTCGAGCACTTTAGCCAGCGCGCCCATCACCCAGCCGTTGCCTCGCGACCAAAACACTTTCTGCCCGTTTTCCTGCTTCTGCGTGAAGTAGCGGCTATCGCGAAAGTAAAGGTGCTCTGCCGGGTCGTAGAGGCTTGCCGAAGTCTGCCACCATTCGTGGTCCATATAGTCCAGATAGCGCCGGTCGCCGGTTGCCGCGGACATGCGTGCAAGCACCGGCGGCGCCATGAACAACGCATCGCACCACCACCAAAGCAGCTTTGCAGGGTCGTCGCTGCTCACCACCAACTGATCCAGTACCGCCTTGGTATCCGCCATCCTGACCGGGTCGCGCGACTGCAAGTACATATCCATGTAACTTTGCCCGAGCGCCATATCGTCCGCGTGCGGAAATCGAGAGTTGAGCAGCTTCCATTCGAAGCGCTGGCCCATCCTCACCATCGCATCGTAATAGCGCGGATCGCCGGTAGCTTTCGATGCCGCCAGCATGCCATCGTACAAGGCGGCAAACGTCCACTGCTGATTGAATTTTTCTTCTGCCGTGGCAAGTTGCCAGTCGGCCACCTTGCGCGCCGCCTTGCGAATGGCTGCATGGGTCAATGCGGGGGAAAGGTCTGTGGCCAGCGGACCGGGGTCATCCGGCGAGTCTCCCACGGCTGTTCGTTCCACCGGCAAAGGGGTCGCTGCTGGCGCATTTTCTGGCGGCTTGGTCTGTGAGACCTGGGCGCTTGCAAATCCTGCTGCCGAAGCCAGCAGCAAAACGGCCAACCATGCGCAGTTCTTCACTCGATATCTCCTCGCCATTTTGTGTCCCATCAATCCCGTTCCGTAGAATTCCGGCGTGCCGGAGATTCTCTAAATTCAAGCCCGGTCGAAGATGCGGTCCTTCAACAACCGCTGAATCGACAATGATACAAGAGGTAAATCGTGGACGGTATCGCTCACGTGTAGAGTAGCATTCCCGCATTTCAACGCCATTTCTGGAATGGAAAAAACGGCATGTCTTTGTTCTCTACCGCTGAGACCATATTCGGAACGAATGAGATTCTTATCTAAGTAGCTTCTGCAGAGGGTAAAGGCCGTCGATCAGCGGCGACGGACAAGGTCTAGGAAAACCGGAATGTTTCTACCTAGGGCTTTTCTATCGAAAGCCCTCCGGCCCGGGTTAGAATAACGGTCGTGGCACCTTTAGCCTAGGTCGCAGTGTTGGGCTTTTGAAGGAGAATCTTATGGCTGAGGCGGCATCCTTTCTGGTGATTGCCCGTGTTGGGAACTGTCCGAACCCTGGGCCGTATACCCAAGGTTTTCAATTGGCGGTTGAGAACACTCATCCCACTAACGCCATCACGGCTACTGTGCGAGTGAATACTACGCCCAGCAACCCGCCCATATATAACGACCACGTCGGGGTGAGAATTCCCGCGCGTGGTTACTCCCAAGTTTTGGTCGTCTGTTCGCAAAACCCCGGTAGCGGCACTCAACAATCGCTACAGGTCCTCAGTGCTCAATTTTCGTAGGAAACACCGGTAAAGCCCAGCGGTTCGCTGTAATTAATCCTCGCGTCTTATTTTGGCGTTTTGCCGAAGTACCCTTTTCTGGATCGAGCGAAGCCCACCTGGCTACATACGGCCAATCCACCAACATCGCTCATCGACAACCCTGACGCTCTGGGAGTCGCATTGATTTGCAAGAACATCGAGGGTCTCAAAGAAGTCTTCGGCAGGTTCACTCACTCGCTGACAGAACAGAACAAAAGGTCTCAATAAAGTTGAATCCTTTGGTCCCAAGGCAGATTACGTTGTTTGTGGAAATCTTGTTAAGACCTGGCAAATTCACGTTACAGATTCAGACAGGTTGAGATGGTGTCCAGGGCTACAGATCTTCTTCTTCTTCTCATTCTTAATGCGTTGACCTCCACCCGGCCACTCTTTATAATTCGCCTCACTATGGCTAACACTATGGCTCCCACACAGGCGTCCCCGGCGCGTTCAGTCATTGTGCCGGACTTCGCTTCTGTGGCCGGCAATCTGGGCTTCACCGCCACCGGTCTGACGCGATGGAAAAGTCTCCTCGCTAATCTGTTGGGGCAACGGGCCGAAGCCTATACACCGTCGGCCTTTAAGAAACCTCTGAATAAGTCGAGGTCTTGAAAGGGCACGACTTTAGTTGTGCCGCAAGTGCCGAAAAATGATCGCGGGCTTTAGCCCCTGAGCGAAGGTCGACGGCTTATTCAGAGCTTCCTTAGAAATAGAGCTTGAGCGAAAGCTGGGCGATGCGCGGCAGGTTTCCGGCCGCCGCCGTGTTCTGCGGAGTCGTACCTGTGATTTTGCCGAATGAGCCGCCCAGCGTGGTTCCCGGATCGCCCAGGTTGGTGTGGTTCATCAAGTTGAAGTATTCGGCGCGGAACTGCAGATACGTCCCCTCTTTGATCGGGAACCTGCGCGCGAGGCTCGCGTCCCAATCCACATAACGCGGACCAACAAAGGAGCCCTTTACGACGCTTCCGAATGAGGCGATGCCAGCCCCCGTCGGAGGGTTCGAAAAGCTCGCCGGATTGAGAAACGACTTGCAGTTGACGGCGGTAGTGCACGCGGTGCCGCCGTAAGCTGACCCAGTCTGCACGGCCCGGTCGCGAAGCTCGCCCGAGCCGTCGATGTTGCTGTTGCTCGACATCACGGTCAGTGGATCGCCGCTGCGGAATTGGAACAGACCGCTGGTTGCCCAGTCATTCACAATGTACCGCAGCACGCTCGGAGCGTCTTTCAAGAACCTCGGAACCGTGTAGACATACGACAAAGCGCTGACGTTGCGATGGTCGAAATCCGCCGGTCCGTAATCCAGGGCCCTGAAGTTCGCGACCGTAGTCGGGTGGACAAACGAGTTGCCAGCGCCAATTGACGTGGCCGCTTGATTCCACGGCAAGTTGTTGAGCGCCTTCGACCACGTGTAGTTGAACAGCACGGTCAGGCCATACCGCACCCGTTGCTCGGCCGAAAGCTGAAATGAGTTGTAGTTCGTGTTTCCGCCGGTGTTTGCCGCCGTGATCGTATTTGGATAGCAACTGCCGGTCGCCGCGCAGCCCGGCTGATTGTAGACGCGCGTTCCGTTCACGATGGGATTCAGTTCGAGGTCCGTCCACTCGTGGCTGCTGTGCTCGGCCACATAAGCAGCGCGCCCTGAGAGACTGCTGGTCAACCGCTGCTCAACGGCCAGGTTCCAATCGTACGTGACCGGGTCCTGAAAGCCGTGCGTTGTGTCGTACGTCAGCCAAGCCTGGGAGTTGGAGATGGGGGCCGATGACGTCGGAGGCAGCGTCGCCGACGGGAATGTCGGAAACGGGAAAGGATTGGGAATCCCATAGCTGCCGTACGGGTCGGCGAAGGTAATGTTCGTTCCCGCCGCGCTGTTATTGAAAGAGACGCTGGTGATGAATGGCGCCAGGTTCGAATAGATGTTGAACAATGTGCTGTTGATGCGGCTGTCGTAGAACATTCCCGCGCCGCCGCGCACGCTGGTCTTGCCGTTTCCGAATACATCCCAGGCGAAACCTAGCCGGGGCATGAAGTGAAGGTAGGAGGATGCGACGCCGTTCGGATTGAACCCCGCATCCCCCGCAAACAGCATTCCGGCCGGCGCATTTGGGTACTTGGCGGAGTGCGTGCCCGCGGCCTGCAGCGCTGGAAAGAAGCTTCCCATTCTTCCCTGTAGCTCACGCCAGGGAACGAAAGGCTCATAGCGCACGCCGTAATCCACCGTCAGATTGCGATTGAGCTTCCAACTGTCCTGAACATAAGCACCCTGAAACTTGCCGCGAGGATTGAAAAACTGGCCGGACGCCTGTGCAAAGCTTCCCAGATACCCGAACAGGAAGTTGGCAATCGCGTCGCCGCCGGTGTTGTTGCCGTTGAAGGTAAACTGGCCCGGCTGTTCGAAGAGATTATTCACGTCCACCTTCGACACCTCGCCGTGATAGCCGAAATCGACATTGTGCCGGCCCATCAGCCAATGCATATCGTCGGTCAGCGTGTAGTTGGCGCGGTCGAAAAACGCCTGCGGATTGCCGCCGATATTAAAGAAGCCCGAGACCTGCACTTGATTGATCTGCTTGAACGGAGGCTGCGAGATCTTGACGCCCAGATCGGCCACGTCTACGCTGTTCGAAATCGGGCCGCGCGAGTCGCGATCCAACTGGTAGCTGAGGATGAAATTGTTGACGATGCGATCGCTGAAAGTGTGCGTCTCAGAGATGAGCGAGTTGTAGTAGTTGTTCTGCGCGTAGTCCTGATACGTGAGCAGATTCGCGGGGTCAAGCACGCCTTGCAGAGTGTATCCGTCGGAGAAGTACCGCAGCGTCAGCTTGTCCTTGGGCGTCAGCTCCTGATCCACGCGGGCCGTTATCTCCGCCTCGACGTAGTTGTTCGGCTCCTGGAACAGAACCGATCCCGCTGAGGTCAAGGGCTGAACCTCCTTGAGCAGGTTGACCGTGACCGGGCTGAGAGCGGCTGGACTCCAGACATTCGAAGCGTTCGCGGGACAAACTATCGTAGAGGGAAGAATAGCCGCGGGCATCAACGGATCCTTCACGCAATCGGTAAACTCCAGGTTGTTTGTGCCTGACGCGGTGCCTGAAGAGCTTGCGCCTGCCTGCAGAATGGTGGGCAGAATGTCCGAGGCAGTGGCGGCCGCCGCGTGAATAATCGACCTTTGGTATCCGAAAAAGAAAAACGACTTGTCGGTCTTGTAAAGGTGAGGCACGCTGAGCGGGCCGCCCACCGTGCCGCCAAACTGGTTGCGCTTGAGCGGGTCCACGGTCTTGTGGTTGGTGGCGGCGCTATAGCTGAAGTAAGGGGCTGCATCCAAAGCGCGGTTGCGGACGAATTCGAACAGGTCTCCGTGATATTTGCTGGTTCCGCTCTTGGTGATGATATTGACCACACCTCCCGCGTTCTGGCCGTATTGCCGGTGGAGAGTTCTGGCTCTCATCGGTCGCTACTGGCGTCGGTGGCCCGTTGGGCACATCGCCCACCGCCAGCAACACCGGCCCCGGCGTATCGAGAACAGGCTTCCAGAAAAGATACTCGGGGCTCTGCCTGTTGAGCCAATACCACGCAACGGAACTCACCGCCAGGGCTGCCGCGAAAAGCAAAAATGCCAGCCGCCATCCATTGCCCCGGTGCACGATCCGATGCTCGACCACGCCGGTCTCGTGGTTTGATTCGGTGACCGGCAAAACCGCTGCATGATCAGTCCGATCCGATGCCGCAGGGTGGACGCCGGACGCCGCTCCGTTGGAATGCGCCTGTCCGGTGCGGGGGGCCGAGGCGAATTTGGGTATGTACGAACCGGGAACCAGACTGATCCGCAGCTCGGAGCGGTGCCTCTCGTCCCCGTAATAGATCGCCAACCGTTTGCGAAGCTGTGTCGCTGCGGTGCGGACAATGTGATCCAGGTTGGTGTCGTACGACGAAGACCTTCCAAATACCTCGATGCCGATCGTCCGTTCCTTGATCTGTTCCCCAGCGCCCTTCAGCGTCTCTTCGACCACATACTTGAGGAAAGCGATCGATCTTCGGCTGGAACGGAAGATCTCATCCCGTGTCAGCAGTTCAAGCTGAGCAAGGATCATCTCGGCGGTCAAACCCGCAGGAATCCCGCCAAAGAGGTCAACGTCCGTCATGTCCCGCCAATGCGAGCGATTCTAGCATTCTGAATGCCTTGTGGCTATTCCGCGTGTTGAACGCGATTCCGCATCGCACTCTCTCCAATTCTCGATGCGGAAGTGACGATTTTCATGAAGAACGATCACCCGGCGCGCGTTCACGCCCCAAACTGCCGCAGGCGTCGGCAGCCGTCATCCTGCCCCAGCGGCGTTGGCTCGCGGGGCCAATTGCAACCAGCCGCTGCACGATCTCCTCTTTGTCCGCCGGATTGGCCAGCGTTTTCGTGCGTCCTTGAGCCCATCTTAGCCGAGCGCGAACTGCCATTTCAGCTCACGGTATCCTGGTCCACGTCTCAGTGCGCCCCAGCAATGAAATGCCAACGTAGCCGCGCATCTTCAGCGAGTCTTTCCCCACCGACCAGATCTTGCCCTTGTATTCCTTGCCGTTCTCCGGGTCAACCACGGTCCCATCCACCCAGTCGTCTCCCGCGGGATGAAAGTTGCGCATGATTACCATTCCCAAAATGAGCTGGTTCTTGTACTCGCCCGCGCACTTGTCGCACACATCCTTCGGCGTGCGTCCGGGGCGCACCTCGGTCACGCGGCCCGACAGCTTCCCATCCGTCAGGTAGGTGTCCACCATGCCTCCGGGACTGCCGTCGCTGTTGACCACCTGCCAGTGCCCCACGGCATTCTGCAGTTTCTTTGAAAGCTGCGCGCGCGCCCCCGCAACCAAGGCGAGCGCGAGCAGCAAGGCCACGAGGGCGCGGAAGTAAGTTTGCCGAATCGATTCCAAGGCGTCAACCTCTGCGCGGGATTATAGTTTGAATCTGTGACGAGTGGCATCGCGGGCCGTCGACAATCGCAGATCGGCAATCCGCAACAGGGCGATCCGCAACTCCAAAGCGCCGGCTCCCCGCGGCTTCGCATACAATGCAAGAAAACCCTCCCACCGTCTTCCACCGTAAGAAGGGGAAACTTCAATGAAGTCTGGCTTCCTGGTTGCGGCAATCGGCATCGTCCTGCTCGCTGGCGCCTCCGCATGGGCGCAACCGGCTGCCTCCGCCCCCGTCCTCGGCAGTTTGCAGGTCAAAGACATCAGCCTCATCGAGATTGACACCGCGCATGTGCGTGTGGCCGTGAACCTGACCGTGGTTCCGGGCCAATCCGCCACTCTCAAAGACCTGCGCCTATGCTCGCTGCGCCTCAACGGGATGCCCGTCTTTGCGGCGCCGCTTGACCAGGAGATCGTGCTCCACAAAGATGTATCCACGGCTCTGCCTACGCTTTATGTCACCGCCCTGTTTCGCGATCTCTCCACCGTTGAGCCGCTGCGCCGCATGATCGAAAACCAGAGCGTTCACGTGCAAGGCGAATTGCTGGCCGGCGTGCGTCTCAGCCTGATCGAAAAAATGGCGCTGCATACGCAGCATCCTGAGGTCGTAATCCCGCTCAGCCAGGATGTGCCTGCGCAGGTAGCCGGCTCCCCTTTCGAGCGCACCTTGGCGCTGGGCGTGCTCTCGGTGATGGATGCCGGGCTCGACGCCAAGGACAAGGCCACTAAAGGCCTTCCCGGCATGAGACCGGCCTGGATCGGCGACCTCGAGATGCAGGCAAAAACAAACGTCTTCGAGGTGGAATCCAGTTATGCGCTCACCCAGGGCGCTCAGCCTTCCTCCGTCTTGTCCGATGGCCTCGGCTTTCGCGTCAAAGCCGGACCCTTCGTTACCACCGCCGAGGCGCTGGAGCCCTGGAAGTACGACGTCGAGTTCCTCGGCGCCATCAAGTCGGGCGGAGCCAGGCTCGTCAAGAAGAGCGAGGATATCGAGATCCGCCCCATCGGCTCGGACGGCGCGTCTCTCAAGCTCAGCGCCAAGGATTTTACCGTCGATTCCCGTGGAAATCCCGAAGACAATCCGGTGACGGCCGTCAGCACTTCCTATGGCCAGGTGCAGGTTCTGCGCCGCGCTTCTCCTGCTGCACTGGCCCTGCTTTCGCCGCGTTTGCAGCAGCCTGCGCAAGCGGGACTTTCCGTGGCATCGGCGGCGGTAACCGCGCAAGAAAGTTGGGACCAGGTTGCCGTCTTCCGCCTGCGCCTGGACCCTGAGACCAAGAAGCCGCAATCGGTTGAGATTCTCCAACTTGGAGCGCACCGCGAGGGCAAAAGCATCGTTCTGTCCGAGCCCGTGGACTCGGCAGTCTTCGGCTCGCCGATCGTAACGCCCGATGGCGTGATCGGCCTGGTTCAAGACGAACAGGCCGGCGCCTTTCTGCCCGCTGACGTGCTGCTGGATGCGCGAACGCCGGCCAGTCCACAATAAATGCAGACAGACATCGCTGCAATAACGGTGGCCGCACATCGCCACAGAAGACTTACAGAAGGCGATGTTTTGAAAGGGCACGACTTCAGTCGTGCCGTAAGCGCCGCAAAACCAAACTGGGCTTTAGCCCCTGCGGGACGACTTTCGGGCCTTCTTGTAAGGATATTGGATTTTTCCGCAACCTGAAAAACCTGGCAAATTGATAGGCATCGGGCGGAGGGCTTAAGCCGTGCCCATTCAAGGCAACATACTCCTGATTTAATCCGGGGTTCTTCCGCGGCTGTTGAACACTAGTACTCAGCAGAGCCTGCACAAAGCACGAAAATCGCTTCCGTCAAGCAAACTGGCGGTGATAATCTACACACGTCAATTAACCTTGCTCTCTATCCCGACGGATTGGTTCGAATCCCCGATGAAAGCGGAATCAACCGATCGGGAAGAGTTCGTCTCGTGCTGAACAAATGAATGGCGGCATGATAGTCTTCGCCCGCCAAACCATCCAGGCAGTGATGGTTTCTCCCCCCGAACGGCCTTCAACGGTACTGTGGGATTTGGGTTCGCCATGGACATTGAAATTGGAGTAATCGGTAAGCCGAACAAATGGGTCTTGAAACAGTCGCGCGTCCGCATCGGGCGTAACCCGCAATGCGAAGTCAGCCTTCCCGCCTGGCAGTTTCCCAGCGTCTACGGCGAGCATCTCACCCTGGATGTTGTGCTCGGTACTGTGCGCCTGTCGAGCAACGGCGACCCTGGAAGCGAAGCGTATCTGAACGACCGCATCGCCGGTCCCGGCTCCGTAATCCGCTCCAGCGATGTTCTGCGCCTGGGCGTTGGCGGGCCGGAGTTGCGCGTTCGCCTCGTCGATACGGTCGACGATCAAACCCCCGAATACGAGCAGACGCGCGTGATGTATGAAGCGACGCGCGATATTTCCGGTCCTGGATCGACCAGCGTTTCTTCGCCGCCTGCATCCGGAAGCGTGCGGCGTCAGGGGTATTCGAGCGAGGCGCCTCCCATCGTCCCCATTCGCCACGACTCTCCACTCTCGGCCTCCGTATCGCAAAGACGCTTCGATCCCCCTCCGCCGACTGCCGTCTCGGATGCGCCGTTCCGCAGTCAGCCTCGCGACCGCGATCAGGAAACCAAGGTGATGGGCGCTCCAAACACTTCCCATCCGGCGGCAGAGAAGCAAGTGAAAACTCCGGATCTTCGCTCTCTGGAGAGCAATCTGAAGGGAATACGAATTCTCCTCTCCCTGAATGCCGTCATCCTGCTGGCGCTGTTTGCCTGGATCTTTCAATTGAACCGACAGATTTCCGCGAATCGCGATGAATTGCGCGAGATGCGCGCCCAGGCGCAGACCGCTCTCAGCCAGCTCACGCCCTCGCTCGATGCGCGCCTGAGCGTCTTCGAAAAGCGCATGGACGGCATGGATGGAAAGATGAAGTCCGCCGAAGACCACATGGTCACCCGCATGGACGCCGAGATCCCCGTGATGCTGGACAAGTACATCAACAAGAAGCTTGCGGAGACCAAGCACTAGGAACTTATCCACAAATTGCGCGTTCGAGTAGCGCCGGTCTCCAGACCGGCTGTCGTGCGGGCGTCTTCGCCCGCACTCGTTAGGGATTCATTGCCAAATCGAACAGCCTAAGCACGAGAGAGGTGCCACAACTAGAGCCCGCATCGCAAATCAATTGTCCTCCTGAGCGTCCGCTGGGCATTTTGCCCACCGATGCAAATCAAAATAACCCCCGGCGAAGTCGCTCCCGGAGGGAGCCGTCGAAGATAGCCCAGGGCAAGCGGAGCGCCGCCCTGGGATCGCAGCCCCTACCGACCAGATAAGCCCCGTAGGGGCGACCGAATTCCGGCAATTGATTTTCGAAGGATCTGCGGTTCGGTAACTAAATTCATGCAATCGACTTCATAGACACGCCGGGCGTCCCCATAAGCGCCAAAACAAGCCGCTGGGCTGGGCCAAGGGTCGATCTTCAACTTGGAATGGTTAAGTGCAGTAAGCTCCTGGACGGCAATTTCCGGATGCCGGCCATCCGGCCCGGACGTCGGAACAGACGATTCTCCATCCTGCCTTCAGCGTTGGCTGGTCATCGTGCCTCATCGGAACACGATGCTCAGGAACGTGTCCTGAACAATGGCCGGGATCTCGCGGAGGTAATAGTAAAGCCACTTCCCCAATTTTGTTTGGGTTCGACCGCTCTCCACCTTGCCGGCCCTGGTGCGAACTCCGTGGAGGTAAAAGAGCCAGCGAGTGCGCGGAATGTGGTAAACGTCGGAGCAAACGGTGACGCTGTGAACGTTGGGCATGGCATGGATGATGCGGCTGCAGTTTCTCACCGATGCCAAGGTGTCGGTGGAGGCTTCTTCGAGGAGGATGCTATCGGGAGCGATGCCGCTGTCAATCAGAATTTGTTGCATGACTCGCGCCTCTGAAGGCGGGTTGCGACCGACGGCGCCGGTAACCAGGAAGAGGGGATTCGGAGAAGTCTGCGCGGAGGCAATCGCACCCCGCACGCGGCGGCACATGGCATTACTGGGAACTCCCCCGGGCCAGACCGCGGCGCCGAGAACTACGAAGACGTCGGTGGTCACGCCTATCCTTTTGCTTCGCAGGGATGAGTGAGTCGGTACGTGGGATTATATGGCTTTGTGTCTCTAAGCTCCCTGACGGCTGAGATAGACGAATTCTGGCTGACGCCCCGTGCCCAGGCGGTGAGCCGTCTTACTTCGTCTTTATCGAAGGTAAATCTTACTTGGCCTGTAGACTCCTGCACCAGTCCGATGTCTCCGTCAGCGTATGCGTTGCACCAAAGGGGCGGGCGGACGACGAGGACGACGCGCTGATTTTCAAAAGTGAGATTTGCTGAATCGAGCAGCCTTTTGACCCCGGCAATTCTGGCCAGATCGGGAGCGGAAAGCGCCTGGGCGGTGAAGACATCGTCATGGGACGAGTACTGGTATGTCGCTTCCCATTCGATTGGGCCGACGGCGCTGTCTTGAACCACCCCTTTGCTGAGATCGAGAGGGTGACCAGGGGCATCGGATCGCAACGCTACATACTTCCGCGAGATGGTCTGGCGCAGGGTGGGAACTTCGCCCTTGAAGAAGGTGAATCGAAGTTCAAGGTCCTCGAATCCATCCCTGGCTCCGGAGAAGTTGAGATTGCGGAGACCGAAAGCAAATTGGATGGGCTTTGAGGGGTCAAATGCAGAGCGGAACGCCTCAGGTGGAAATCCATTGAAGTAAACGGCCTGGCCATTCACGAAAAGCTGATATTGATAGCTGTTGGAGTTGCTGAGATCGAGCGAGGGAGTGAGGGAGACATCGAAGCGGGTGTAGCCGCCTCGCTCATTGACTTTTGCTTGTTCGAGGGTAGATAGCACCGGGACAGCCCAATAGGGAGCGGAAGACTGGATCGTTTGCGGTTTGATGTCGGCCGCGAGGACCGGTGGCGGAAAGAAAATTTGAATGGGATTGAGGACGTTAGTGCTCGTTTGAGAAGGCGCCGCACAACTCGCGGCAATCCCCGAATCCCTCGCCGCATCGACGCTGCAATCCTGATCTCCACACTTCATGTAAATCTGTGCTCCGGCCTCTCTTCCTTCTTTGGCGCGATGAAGGCAAATAACATAGAACGAAGCGCCCTTGCGCTCGTCCGCAGGATGAGCGGGGTCCACCAGGCGGTCGTCGAATGCCCCGGTGGCAATCCCGAATGTCGAAGACGCGCGAGTGGATAGATCGAACGGGAAGTCAATGTGGGCCAGATACTCCGCTGCCTTGGCATCCGCCTTGGCCTGGTCGGCCAGGTTTTCATTGAATTGGGAGGAATATGTATGGGCGAAGAGCACCTGGGTCTTGGCAGGATAAATCGTGGAAAAATGCAGGTCCTCGGAAGCATAGCCTTGCCCTGCTGAGGGGCGGCCAACCAATAAAGTAGAGCCCAGAAGAAGAACGAACGCCAGAACGACATACAGCAGCAGGAATCGGTTCGTCGGTCTTCGAATCAGCATACGAATGACCTGCGAAACAAAGGCTGTGCCGCCGGCAACGGTGATCAAATACTTTCCTATCTTGCCGGTTTCTTTCAAGAGTTCCTGGACCCCCGCGGAGAGTTGATTGCCTGCCAGCAGGAAGACGAACAAGACTAGAAAGACAGCGGTACTAAAGATGAAGATGATGTCGAGAAAATCGACCGACTCGGCTCGACGTGGGTTTTCGGATGCAAGATCGCCTTCGACGTTTTTCCTTTTTGGGCCGGCTGCGCGGAGGGGGCGGTTCTCAATCCCGATGTCCGGCTGCTGCATCTCGTTGTGAGGGACCGGATTGTCTCCCATGGTGGATCTCCTCTCCCGCTCAGACTCTGTTGGCCGCGATCGGCAATTTTGAGAATTGTCGCGGCGTGAGGCTATTTTTCCGTGCAATTATATAGCGGTTTTTAGGCGTTTCGTTTCATTTTTTGGCCGGCAGAGAGGCTGCGATTCAGACCAGATGGAAACAAGCAACCGCAAACTGCCCTAACCGCGGAATCGCGTCAGCGTTCCCTTGGAAGCCAGCTTCTGCGCCTTCTGGTAGTCCGTCTTCAACTCCGGGCTGGCGAAGTCGATGGTGCTCGAAACGGATTGCAGCAGGTTGCCGCTCGCTTCCCGGTCCTTGTCCCTAAGCAGGATCTTCGATCGCTGAATGGCATCGGCGATCACCCGGTCGGCATAGGTGCGCACCCGCGATCGAAACGCGGTTGCAATCGACTTCGTCACCGGCGAGTTGGCCGATACCTTGGCAGCGCGCCGCATCACCGCTTCGCCCGCGGGGAGATCCACCCCCAGCGCTCCATACGCCCGTCCAATCATTCGGTAAATCGCCTGCTGCCGTTCTTCCTCCAGCGCCAGCAGCGCGGTTTGCACGCGCGCGGAGCGCAGAAACGACGGCGGCTGCATCTGCAGCAGCTGGATCGCCTCCGCGGTCTTGCCGGCCATGGAGAGCTTTCTCGCCGACGCCAGACCCACTTCAATCTGCTGCCGCAGCGCTTCACGGCCCGCCGACGCCTGGTCGAGAATCATCCGCAATGCCGTATCGTGATCCTGCTGCAGCGCGCCCTCCAGGAACTCGATGGCCTCGTCGAATGCCGATTCCGCCATCAGCGACTGCGCCCGCGCCAGTTTGCCGCGAAGCTGCTCCTGGCGCCGATTTTCCAGTTCCTCTTTCCGCGCAAAATCGAGCAGCGAAAGAATCTCGCTCTCGGCAAGGCCCTCGGCCTGGCAGAACTCCAGAATTCCCACCGCATCGGAATACTTGCCGTTCTTGAGCGCATCCCTGGCGCGAGACATGTAATCGGCCCTGCGCTCGTCCACGGTTTGCTGTCGGAAGCGCTCCGTCAGCAGCGCTTCCAGCGAGAGCAGGCGCTCATCTCCCGGCAGCCGGTGCATCGCCTTGCGAACCAGTTCCAGCGCATCGCGCGGACTCAGATCGCGGCAGGCCTGCACCGTTTCGTCCACCGCCATGCGATTCTCATGTTCCTTGATCTGCCGTTCCACCTGCGCGTTGAGCCGGAACAGCGCCGCCTCCGAAGGCATTGCGGCCATCGCTTCCTGGATGGATTCCGCGGCCTTCTGCAGCAAGTCGAAGCTGATGGCCAGGGCCACCTGCTCCTCCAGCCCCGCAATCAGCTCCTTGCGCTTGGCCTGTTCAAGGCCCGAATTGGCGTCCCTGATCAGCAGCGGGAGTTCGGGATTCGTCGGATCGAACTCTTCCGCCTGCTCCAGAATCCCGATCGCCTCCGCAAATCGGCGCGCGCTCAGTTCGCCGCGAGCCGTGCTCAACAGTGTCTTGGCCTGCGCCTTGCGCTTGGCTTGTTCCGCCTCTTTTTCAAGCAGGTTGCAGAGCGCCACAATCTTCGAATTCGTCTTGTCTACCTTGAGCGCCTTCTGCGCCGCGGTAATCGCCGAGCTGAAATCGCCCTTGCGCCGCGCCGACTCCGCCTGGCGCAGATACTCGTTGATGCGGTCCTCTTTCTCCTTTTCTCTCGTTGCCTTGTCGCGAAGCTTCACCAGTTCCGGATTCAACGCATCCAGGTCAAGCCCATCGGCCAGAACGGCAAGGCTCTGGTCGTAGCGGCGATTGTTGATTGCGTCTTCCGCCTCGATACGGATCTGCTGGATTTTCTCTTCGCGCTGGCGCTGGGTGAAATGCCGCTGAATCTCGGTGAGCAGCTTTCTCGCTTCGGCATGTTTGCTATCGATCTTGAGCAGCTGGTGCAGCACGCCGCGCGCCCGCGTGAATTCCTGAGCCTCCACCAATCGCTGCGCCTCGGGCAGCAGTTCCAGAACCTGCTCCTGGCGCAGTTCCGCAATTGCGTTATCCAGGTCGGCCGCCATCTCCTCGGCAGTCGGGTAGCGCTCGTCGGGAGCCTTCGCCAGGGACCGTTCGATGATGGAATCGAGAATCGGAGGATAGTTCTGGATGAGGCTGCTGAGTGGTGGATACGGGTCGTTCAAGATCCGCTGCATCAGCGCATTCTCGTTCCCGGAAAACGGAAGCTGGCCGGCCACCAGTTGATACAGCACCACGCCCGCCGCGAAGATGTCCGAACGCCCATCCACAGTTTCGTTCAGCAGCCGCTCCGGCGCCATGTAAGGCACCGTCCCGATCAAGCGGCCGGTGCGCGTGAAGCTGATGTCCTGGTCGCGCTTTTCCAGGCGCGCAATGCCGAAGTCAAGCAGCTTGGCGGTTCCGTCCGGCTGCACAAAGATGTTGGCCGGCTTCACGTCGCGATGGATCACGTTGTTGCGGTGCGCATAGCCCAGCGCGGAGCACACCTCTTCCAGAATCCCCAGCCGGTCAGCCATCGAAAGCGGCGCGCCGCTGCGGATCAGCTTGTCCAGCGGATCGCCCTCCACGCACTCCATCACAATGTACGGTGTGCCGTTGTCGTCGCCAAGGTCGTAGACAGTAACAATATTCGGATGCTTCAGCCTGCCGGTTCTGCGGCCTTCCTCGTAGAAGCGGGCGAGCATCGTCGGATCGCTGAGGAATCCCCCAGTGAGAGTCTTGATCGCAACTTCCCGTCCGATCGCCTTGTCGATGCCCCGATATACGACGCCCATGCCCCCGCGTCCCAATACATCGATCACTTCGTACTTGCCGATCCGTGTTATCTGGCCGTCTTGCTTGCCTTCAAGGGAATCCACGTTCTTGACTCACCTCTTTCCCTGCTGGGTCCGTAGCCGCTCGCCGCTCTCGGCGCCTCACGGCCCTGGGGAACTTCTGATCAGGTCGCCGTTTTGAAAGGGCACGACTTCAGTTGTGCCGAAATGGCAGCAAAACAAACGCGGGCTTTAGCCCCTGAGGGAATGTTTGCTCCACCGAGATACTTCTTCAGAGGTTCCCTGGTCGTCACGTTTCTCCGGCTCCGCAAGAAGAGATCGAGCTCCGCATCACTCCGCGGTGATGGCTTGCGGCTGCAAATTGAAACTCTCCTTCAGAAATTCCGCGGCGTGCGCCCGCTCCGGCGACTTGTTGTCCGGAGTAATCTCCAGGAAGCGGAGATACAACTCGCCCGCGCCGTCCAAATCGTCTTCGCTCTCTCTATGCTTGGCAAGGTCATATAACATCTTGGGAAGCTCGGCCACCTTTTCTTTCACTTTGGCGACAAGCTCATTCTGTACCGCGGTCTCCAGCAGATTTGTGAACTCCACCAGGTTGCTATCGGCACCGAGGTTCTTGATTCCTCCCTGGTCGCTGCCTTCGGCTCCCTTCACCAGAACATCCTGGCGGTGATCCGATTTCTGAACGGGATCGGTCTTGATGACGGTCTGGTCAAAGGAGTTGGAGATTTTGAATTGCAGGTTGATCGCACCGTTCAAATCGGTAGTCACTTTGGTGTAGTTATAGGGCTTGATAATGTCGTGGGGCACCTTCTCGGGTATTGTTTCCAGTTTGGCGGACAGGTCGGAAATACTCTTGCTGGCCTGTTCAACCGCGTCGTTCCCCTCTTTGATCGCCTTCTTGTTGCCGCGCGCTTCCGCGCCCTGAAGGATAGACTGCGCGGTCTTGAGTTCGTCGTTCGCCTTGGCCAGCGCGCGGTTGACCGCCTTCCAGGCATCGTTGTCAACCTGATCCTCGCCGACCAGATACGTCGACTGAAGCGACTCGCTGTTCGGATCCAATGTGAAGTGGTGCGTCAGCACAAAGCCATCTAACTGAAAGTCCGTTTCCAATGGGGTCTTGCCGTCTTGCATAGGGGTCTTTTCGTCCTCGCGTATCACCTTCACCACCCCGGAGTCCTCAAGCCCGGTAATGAGAGCGTTTTCCAGCTGAGCATCGAAACCGCCCCTTTCGCCTTGTGGTGTCTGGTCAATGAAGTGAACCCGGATGGAAATCTTCGACCGCATCTTATGCGCATCCTGTGCTGACTTGATCGCGTCGCGCACTTCGGCAAAGTTCGCAGCCCTGTAAGCTCCCGCTGTCTCAAGAAAGGCAAAGCCCAGCTCCGTGCCCGACCCGGCCGGCTTTTGCAGATAGATCTTTGCCTGGTTCAGCAGATAGATGCTGAGATCGTCTCCATACAGGCCCATGGTGTCCTTGTAGGAATCGTCCTCGCTGAGCTTGTAAGCATTCGACAGGTATTTATAGGCCTTTTCGATCTGCTCCATGTCCCTGGCTCCGCCAATGGGCATGTGATTCTTGTGCAGGCTCTTGGCTTCCACAACTGCCGCCAGCACATAGCCGGGCTGCAGCGCTTTCATCTCATCGCCGGCCATCTGCTGCTGGTGATCCGTCAAAGCTGCCAGAACCTCGTAGGCCTGGATAGGCTTCTTCTGCTGCTGATAGTCCTTGCTGCTATCGAGCGCTCTGGCCACCGCGTTGTTGTCGGTGACAATCACCAACTGCGCCTGGGCGTTTTTAAGAGCGTCTTCGGCCTCCGCCGTGTCCTTGGTCTTGATCGCCAGTTGATATTCCTTGATTGCCCCCGGCCAGTTCTGGGTGCCTCCCTTGGCCCCACCCTGTTCCATGTGGTACTGGTAAGTGGCATCGACGATCACTCCCAGCCGCGGCTCTTCGTCTGCAAATGCGCGATAGGGAACGATGAAGGCATAGGCCTGGTCAAACTGTTTTCCGTCGACCGCGCCGTTCGCCGACTGCACCGCCCCTTCCAGGTCGTTGATCTCCTTCTGCACATCCCCCAGCAAAGCCTGCTCCGGCGCGAAGTAGGGATCGATCCCCGCCACAATGTCGCTGAACTTCTTGGCATTCAGCAAATGCGCATAGCCGGCGGTTTGGCCCTTCAGAGCAACCCGGTAGTTATCGAGTTCGGCGCGCCCCTTGTCGGTAATGCCGCTAAAGCTCTTGTGAAGCTCGTCAGCCAGGGTCTTCACCGAAGCAAGCTCGGGCGCAAGATCATGGGCCTGATCCAAATCCGCCTTCGTGGTCTTCAGGTCCGAATACCTGGGCGATGCGCTCCCCGCCGATTTGTCGTAGCTCTGCAGCGATGATTCACCGGCCCCGACAAACAGCGTGGCCAGCCGCAGCTTGGCCTCCGCCGAATGAGAAGATCCTGGATACCTGGATAGATATCCCTGCCAGCCGGGTATGTCGGTCGCCCTGTCGGCGCGCATATATTCGCCTAACTCCGCATTGGGAGCAGAGACAAATACCAGCTTCACCGTCTTCTTGATAGGCGGCGCGCCTGTGGCTGCTTCGGTGGCGCTGCCCATCGGCGTTCCATGCAAACCGGCCTGATCTGCAAGATCGGACAAGGAATAAGTGGCGTTGTGGTCGAACTTGATATTCTCCGGCACCACGCACGCCGCTTTCCCCATGCTCGGCGTGTAATGCATCACCCCATCGGCTCCGCGCTCAAGCACGCCGCCGGCGCCCATCACCACTTTTCCCATCTTGCCGTAATCGGACTTGTCCACCGCGCCGCTCTGAAAAGGCCCGCAATCCTTCATCTCGATCTTGCCATTGATCAGTACGTCGGTCAGCAGCACATAGGCTGCGCCGGAAGGGCCGTCGTATACCTCGATGGCCATCAACGGAATGTCCTTGGCCATGGCGGCGGGAGCCAGCCAGGCCAAACCAGGCGCAACCAATACGAGTATCCCGGCCATTAACCGTGGCCGTTTCGTTCTTCTATCAACCAGGACGTCCGATGTCATGCTTACCCCAGATGCACACGAGAAAGGCAGTGAATAAGTGCAAGAATCCTTGAGCGATGCCCATATGCCTGCGAACGGAACGCGACTCAGGAAATCTCTGACTAAGTCGCCGCTTTGAAAGTGCACGACCGGGGTACCCCCTGGGTCGCGTGCCGTAAGTGCTGCGTCGCTGCTTTGAAAGGGCACGACTTTAGTCGTGCCGAAAGTGCCACAAAATGAACGTGGGGCTTTAGCCCCTGAGCGAACGCCGGTGGGTTACGCAGAGCTTCCTTGGTGCCCGTCCCAGGGTACCAAGGGAGTAACGCTCTCAGACCGCGCCCCAAATTCCTTCCGCCGACGTTTTCTGCTACGCTATCACTTCCCTGCAAAGGTTGCAATTACCACTAAGGTCGCAATTATGATCGCTTGGCGGGGGGCCGGAGCCTGTAAAGTGGCCTTATCAGGAAAAACGGGCATGTCGAAGCAAACACGGGACTCTGCCCAGGCCGCGTCAGAGAAACACCCAACCACCGGTAGTCTCCCCGTTCAAGAGACCTATCTTTCGGTTCGACTTTGGAGTTCCAATGGGGCAGGCGGCTCTGTCCCCATGCCATTGGAGAGCGACTCTCCTGCCGTCTCCCTGACCACAGACCTGATCGCGGCCTCCAAAGGCGCCTCCGTTACCAGTCGCGATGGCCTCCTGCTCACCAGCTTTCACGCCGTTTTGCCGGCCGTTTCTACCGCCCGCCGTTTGCAGTGGGCGATTCAGGGGTTAGCCGAGGGCAGAGACCTGCGCGGCACCGCCATTGCCGTGCTCATTCATTACGCCCACGATCTGCCGGTCCAAACCGGCGAGTCCGCCGTCCGCGACGCATTGGAACAGGCCACTCCCGGACAGATCCTCCTTACCGAATCGATTGGCAAATCCTTTGACGATTTGCCCGGCTTCCCCTCCAAGCATTTGGATAACTCCGGTCTGCGCGAGCTGCTGTGGCGCGCTCCGGAGGCCCAGTCGACGCGTTCCTTCGACGAACAGATCCTTACCCGCCTCCTTGAACAACAAGGCCTGCAGGATGATGTTCCCGAAGAACCCATCGCGGCCCCGGTTGCGGAAAGCCCGGTCGATTCCGATTCCGAGCAGCGAGCCCAGGCTTCAGGTTTTCTGTCCATGGCCAAATCCCCCCTGGGCATCGGCATCGGCATTGCCATCGCCGCAGTGCTGCTCGTGGCGGCCTTTTTCATTTTCCATTCGACTCAGACCAAGTCAAAGCCCTCAACCGCGGATGCAATGCAGGCTGCGGCGAGCGATTCCCTTTCTGGAACAAATTCTCCAACAGGATCGACACCCAGCCAGCCGTCGACCGATACCGGCAAGACCTCAGCCTCAACTACGGCTGCAACACCGCAGCTCTCGGCGGCAGAAAAGCGCAAGCAGGAGCGTTTGCTGAAGGAACAGGAAAAGAAAGCCAAATCGGATCAAGCGAAGACGGTAATTCCGCCCCCTCCCCCCGTGAAACAGACCGAGGAGAAACCTGAAAAAGATAAAGCGGTGGCGCACGGGTGCGATGAAGATGCAGGCCAATACTCAAGGCTGTTCGACAAAGGTAGAACCTACTATTCGCAGGGACACTACGGCGATGCAGTGCGGGTATTTAGCGAAGTCGTCAGGTGCCAACCTGGCAATGGTCAAGCGCGGGAATGGCTGGGCAAGGCCCAGCACGAAAAGGAAAACGAATAATCGCACGAACCAACGGCCCCCTTATCAACCTGATGTGAAGGTCCGGTTTTGAAAGGGCACGACTTTAGTCGTGCCGCCAGAGGCTGTGAAGCTCTGGTTTTGAAAGGGCACGACTTTAGTCGTGCCGCCAGAGGCGCAAATGAAGGAATGGGCTTTAGCCCCTGAGGGACGTTTTCGGCAATTTGGACTTTTACCACAGCAGTTCGAGTCGCCGGCGCCTCAACCGGCCAGAGCGTTCGCCCCTGTGATCCGCGGCCAAGGTTTTGTAACAGGGCACGACTTCAGTCGTGCCGAAACCGAAGCCAGACGACCCTCGGGCTTTAGCCCCTGCGGGAAACTCCTATGACCGAAGTCCGGCGTTGGCCGCGATGCCCGCTATCGGGAATACGAATACCCCTCATACCCCTGATAGAAAACCGCCATCGGAAGCGTGAAGATTCCGTCAGGCCCCGGCCGTCCTCCCCAGGGATTGCGCAGCGTAACCGTCGCCGCCGCCTCGTCGTAGTCCAGGACCGAATAGGCGTGCGATGGAACCCACCAGCTTTTGTTTTCGGTCTCAAATGCCGCGTCAGGCACGGTGAGCTTGGTCCCCGCCACCAGCGCAACTTGGCCGGCATGAAGCTTTCGCAGTTGCTCCAGCACGCCGTTATGGTCACTCACCAGCCCGGCATCGGCGTTGCCCATGAACGCCTCGATCACCCGCACCGGAATCTGCCCCTGCCCCAGCGTTTTATAGGCTCCGAAGACTTCGCCATTCTGCCGCACCGTGAGCGCGACCGCGTCAAAGAACCCCTTCTCGTCCAGAAACCCGGCCAGTTCCTTCGCCTGCTCTATTGGAATCCCGATCGAACTCAGCTCTTCGCCCAGCTTCAGCTTCAATCCGGCCTTGTCCAGTTCCCCGTCCTGCTTCACCACCGACCGGATAGCGCGGTCATAAGCCACCAGCAGGGGCCCCGACTGATCCAGCCACGACAACGCCAGCGGCTTGACGAAGAACGGAATCAGCGTGGACTGATTGATGGCCTTCACCAGGCTCAGCCGCAGAACGCGCTGCGCGTAGCCGCGCATCAGCACCAGCACCCACGACCCCTCCGAGCGGTCGTAGCTGTGCGTCCGCCCATACTCCACGTCTTCGGGAAACACAATCTCCTCCGGCCCCTGCGAAAAGTGAACCCTGTACCCGCCCCCGGGATTGGGCAGAATATCGCCCTTCAGCGTCTCCGGCGCCACCTTGGCCACCTCCGCAATCGACGCATGAAAGAAGCATGTCCCCAGAATCCCCTGCCGCACCGCCAGCGGACTCACCCCATGCTCCCCATAGAGTTGCGCCAAATCCTGGGCCGCGGCCAGCAGCGGTAAGCTTAGTGCGGCAACAAGCAGGGCAGTCAGTCGAATTGCGCGGCGCAGGCTGAAAAAGCCCGGAGAAATTTGAATCATGGTTTTCATAGGTCTCTTTATATTGGGGGCTGTCTGAATATACCTGAAAACCTTCGCAGGCACACGCCGCGGTTCCAGGATGAGACGAAACCAACCGGATGATCAGTTATGTCCGGATTGGCGACAATGCCCGGACAAGATTTTCCTATCCGCATCCTTCGTGGAAACGCGCATTGGGCGTCGTCGCTTGTTGCTGCAGTTTCGGATTGCGTCGCAGTCATGTGCATGCAATGATTAGCCCGTTCCCGTTCCGGTCCCGTAATTCACATTCTGGATTGAAGATGCGCCTGCGAGCCTTGGTTTTTAATGCCGGATTGTTGCTGATGGCCTCCTGCGCCATTGCGCAGACGCTGGATTTTGAACGGAACCGCGTGCCGATGACCGATCTGGCAGGCCCGTGGCGCTTCCACACCGGCGACGACCCAGGCTGGTCAAGCCCCGGCTTCGACGACTCCGACTGGTCGCTGCTGGTTGCCGGTAAATCCTGGACCGAGCAGGGCTACCCCGGTTACTCCGGCGTCGCCTGGTACCGGCTGCGCGTTCTTCTTCCCGCTAACCCCGGCCCTCTCGCCTTCTACCTGCCCGGCGTGGATGACAGCGCGGAGGTGTTTGCCAACGGCCGCCTTGTTGGGCAGTTGGGAGGGATGCCGCCTCATCCGCAAGTCGTTATTGGCGGCGACCTGCTCTCTCGGATTCCCGACGATGCCATAGCGAGGGGCCAACCCCTGGTCCTCTCCATTCGCGTCTGGCATTGGCCGAAGGACGCTGGTCGGGGAGGCGGCATGACTTCCGTGCCGCGCATCGGCGACGCTGGCGCGATCACCGAGTGGCGTCAGCTTAATCTGGACAGCGACTTTCACTCCGCTGCCTTTGTCGATATCTACGCCAACATCCTCACCTCGCTTGCAGGGTTCGGCTTCTTCCTTCTGCGCCGTGAGGAGCGCCCGTACCTATGGTGGGGCATCAGTCAGTTTTTCTGGGCCTGCTTCGTGGTGTTGCTGTTCAGCATCGATTTCAGGCCCGTCCCCTATTCCTGGTTCTACTGCTTGTTTGTCTGCTTTTTCACCCTGGCGTTTTTCTTCCAGGTTGAGTTCTACGT
>Ga0302320_10001649_pt1 | contig 53546 bp, 45 predicted proteins | sample Bog_T0_3_FD_202130 | JGI IMG/M metagenome (GOLD analysis project Ga0302320, IMG submission 202130) | Peat permafrost microbial communities from Stordalen Mire near Abisko, Sweden - Bog_T0_3 | ecosystem: Environmental > Terrestrial > Soil > Wetlands > Peat | place: Sweden: Abisko, Stordalen Mire...
GATCGCTGCCAGAACTACGTTGAACTACAACCTCCTCTGTCCAGTCAACGCCCAACTCAGCCGATAACTCAGCCCGAAAAACCACTTCCAACCACCAGTTCTCATACATCGTGAGAAATGCGGGCTAGACCGGTTTCGGAGAAGCTGTAACCGCGGGTGCGCGGGTGCCCCACCTTCGGCGCGCTGTTCTTGCGCGGCTAGGTGGGAGAGCAGGACGCACCAATCTCGGAATCGCTCTACTATCCCTTGGGCTCCTTTTCCTTCTCCTTGTCCTTGTTCTCCTTCGCCGGAGGCGGAGTTTTTTTCTGCTGCGCCGGAGGCGGAGCCGCGTGCGGTGGCGGCGCTGGTGCCGTTGCTGGAGCCGCGTGAGATTGCGGGACTGGAGCCGGAGCTGGTGCGGCCCTTGGTTGCGGAGTCACGACCGGTGCAGGTGCAGCCTTAGGCTGCGGAATCACAGCCGGGGCTGGTGCAGCGTGCGGTTGCACGGTTGGCGCAGCAGAGGGCTGCGTGGCAGGCGCAACCCGCTCAACCTGCGTCGGAGGCGTGTGCTGCGTCTGCGCCGGAGGCTGGTTCACCTTCGCCGGAGGCTGGTTCACCTTCGCCGGAGGCTGATTCGCCGCAGGCGGGGGCACCACTACCGGGCGTCCCATCGTCTCATTGCTCCTTGGCTGAACCGCCGCAGGCACGTTTCCGCCCGTCTGTGTCGCCGCAGGAGCGTTCGCTCCCGGCCTTCCGCCCACTTGGTTCCCCGCAGGCTGTCCCACTCGAGGAGCCGGTGCGGGACTGGTGGCCCTGATGTTTGCCCGTGTTGCCGCACTTAGCGGAACTCCATTCGACTTCTCCAACAACGGCTTCTGTTGATCAAAGCTCACCGGACGCGGAGGCGGAGCCGTCTTCGAGACTACCTGCCGAGGAACCGCCAGATGCTGCGGCACCACCGCCGGAGTCCGTCCGCCCAGCACGGCCTCTTTCGTCGGAACAACCGTCGCGGAGCCCATCATACTCGCGTGTCCCACTGCGCTCGCCGGAATCACAACCGAGTTCTTTCCCACCGGCTTGCCGGAAGCGAACGTCGCGCTTGAAACTCCCGTCACCGCTCCATGCGCCGCCGCATTTTCATAATGAATGTTGTTGATCGTCGTGTTCCGGACGTTCACGTTGGTCGTCGTGTAGTAGTTGTTCACCACTGTGACGTTCACCATCCGCGAGTTTGAAATATTCACGTTCCGCGCGTACTCCGCGCTCACCCGGTAGGAAGGCAGATACGGATCGTGCCAGCCCAGCGGAAACCATCCCACTCCGCCGCCAATTCCCACGGACACCCCAAAACCCGGTCCTCCAACCCAGGCCACCAGCGCCGGGGCGTACACCGGACGCACTCCCACCGGCCCCGGAATCCAGCCCCAGCGATCGCCAGCCAAAGCCCATCGTCCGTAGTGGAACGGAGCGAATCCCCACGGCGCGTCGTCCACCCACGTCCATCCCCAAGGCTCTACCCAGGCCCAGTGGCCCTCGCGGTAAGGAGCCCAGCCCTCATGCACATTCGGATACCACACCGAGCCATACATCGGCGAAGTTTCCCAGACTCCGTTCCCGTCCAAGTCCTCGTAGCCGATGGTTCCCGGCGCAACATAGCTGGCCGAGGGAGACGAAATCTCCCGCCGCTCTGTCTCTCTGCACCAGTCGTCAAAGCTATCGTTCTGGCGCATCGGTGTGCTCACATAGGAAAGCGATTGTCCCTGGCTGAAACTGATCTGCTGCCCGCCTCGAACACGTACAGGATTGCCCTCGCCAGTCGCTTCCCCATCGCCGCGCCGCACCGTGATTACGCTCGTATCCTGGTCCGTCAGCACCTCAAAGCGGTACGCGCCGGGCCTCTCGACGGTGTACGCAAAATTCGGCGTATCCACTTCTAAAATTTCTCCCGGATTCAGTGACCGCACCGAGAGTTCCAGTGTGCCCTGGTCCAGTTCAATCTGTGCCGTCTGGTCATCCAGATTTGTCAGCGCCACACTCGTCTGGCTTCCCATCCGCAGCGCCGCTGTGCCCATCGTAAGTTCCGCTCTCGCACCTTCGTCCACCCAGATCCGGTCTGCCGTCGTCAGCGGACGATTCAGATTCGCCGCCACCCAGTCATCTACTCCGCCTGGCTGTAAGGAAACCGGCCCGTCCATGGCCTGCAACCGCATCACCCGGCTTGGCGGATCGTTCGATGGATCCTGGTACGAATCTTGTGCAACCGCTAATCCGCTGATGGCTACTATTGCCGCAACCGCAATCAGAAATTTGAACCGCAGGCATGACTTCATCTTTCCTCCTTGCATCCTCGCAGGCAAATTCTACCTGCGAGCATCCTACTTATTCTAAGATGTTCTAAACCCCGAACCCGTACCTTCGTTTCGTCTCCGCCGCCAAAAGAAAACCGCCCTCCGGGGCGGTGTATTGCGAACATCTGGAAGCTCTCAGGCAACTCTTTCAACCTCTTTGTGGTGTTCCTTGTGTCCTCTCATGCAGAAGAAAATCGCATCGTCGAAGAACTGGTTGACCGCCACCACAAACTCCAGTTCACCAAACAGCTCAACATTGGCCGCCCGGCCTGCCTCCCGCCTCAAGTACTCCACCAGATGATCCCTGCACACCAGCATCGCGTTCACGCTCTCTTCCAGCGGAATCCCCTGCCTTGCCCTCCTCTTTCCCAATTGCACGTAGCTCGCTTCGATGTCGGCTTGCCCGTGGTAAAGCAGCCAGTCCGTCAGACTCTGGAAGAATCCCCGAAACTCTTTCCGTAGCGCTTCTCCATCAATTTCCCGGTACGCTGCCGTCCGTGGTGATTCCATCAGCCGGCCAACCAGCGAATCCGCCAATTCCTCGCTATGGGCCTCGGCGATTCTTGAGAACCTCACTCCGACCATTTCCGTCCCCTCCGTGGCGCTCACTTGCCGCACAAGGAACCAAACGGCCCTCCCACGTCTGAACTGAAGCTGCCACCCACAAAAAAAACTCCGGAGCCTCGCTCCGGAGTTTTTTCATCACCACGAACGCCTATTCGTTCGCCCCGTGGCACTTCTTGTATTTCTTCCCGCTGCCGCATGGGCAGGGATCGTTTCTCCCAACCTTTTCTCCGCGAACCACCTGCTGCACGGCCTCGGCCTGTCCTGCCCCGGCCCGCCGTGCCTGCTCCAGTTCGCGCGCCTTGCGGCGCTGGAACTGCTTCTCCACGTCATCCAGCGAAGTCTGCATCCGCCGCGGCGTCCGCGGTTCTGCATCTGCGTCCGCCAGTGGCCCGGAATACTGCGGCATCGCCGCTGCTCCCAAACTGGGCTGCGGCTTTGGCTCGCCCCCCACCGTCGCCGCGTATGCAACCTCGTCACCGTTCTCGTCCACCACCCGCATCAGGTACATATAACGCACGGTCTCTTCTTCGAAGTGCTCCATCATCTCTTCGAAGAGCGTGAACGATTCCCTCTTGTACTCCACCAGCGGGTCATGCTGTCCATACCCGCGCAGCCCGATCCCCTCCTTCAGGTGGTCCATCATCAGCAGATGGTCTTTCCATAGCTGGTCCATCACGCTGAGCATGATCACCCGCTCGTGCTGCCGCATCGCCTCCGCGCCAATCAGTTTTTCCTTCGCGTCGTAGCGCGCGATCAGCCGCTCGAAGATCTTATCTCCCAGCTCATGGTGGTTCAGCGTTTTCGGATCCACTCCCTCGGCCAGGAAGTCCACTCCAAAGCGGCTTTTTATTTCGGCCTTCAGCCCCGCAATGTCCCAGTTTTCCGGATGTGTCTGCTCGCCCGCGAATTTCTCCAGAATTCCGCCCAGCAAGTCGCGCACATAATCCTGCTGGATCAGTTCCTTCTGCTCGTTGCCTTCCAGCAACTGCCTTCGCAGCCCATACACCGCCTCGCGCTGCTTATTCATCACGTCGTCGTACTCAAGCAGATGCTTACGGGCTTCGAAGTTCTGGCCTTCCACCGCCTTCTGTGCCGCCTCAATCCTTCTCGTAATCAGCCCCGATTCAATCGGGATGCCCTCTTCCATGCCAAGCTGCCGCAACAGGTTTGAGACCCACTCCTTGGCGAAGATCCGCATCAAATCGTCTTCCAGCGAAAGGTAGAAGCGCGAAGCTCCCGGATCGCCCTGTCGTCCCGCGCGTCCACGCAACTGGTTATCGATGCGCCGGGATTCGTGCCGCTCCGTGCCAAGGATGAACAATCCGCCCGCGTCGATCACCTGCGCGTGCTCCACGTCCGTCTCGGCCTTGAACTTGGCCATCAACTCCGCCCATGTCGCCGCCGGAATGCTGAACTCCTGCCCCTGGTAGTACCAGTAAGCCGTGGTCGGATCGTCGGGCCTCGCCTCCACGCCGCCTGCAACTTCCTTCACGGCAGTCGCCAGGCCGCGCTTCAGCGCCTCCTGCTTCGCCATGAACTCCGGATTACCGCCCAGCAGAATATCCGTGCCGCGGCCCGCCATGTTGGTCGCAATCGTCACCCGCCCATAGCGGCCTGCCTGTGCCACAATCTCGGCTTCGCGTTCGTGATATTTCGCGTTCAGTACGACGTGTTGAATGCCTTTTTTCTTCAGCAGTTCGCTCAGCCGCTCGGACTTCTCAATCGAGGTCGTGCCCACCAGAACCGGCTGTTTCGCCTCATGGATGCGCGCTATTTCATCCGCCACGGCAAAATACTTTTCCTTCTCCGTGCGGTACACAACGTCCTTGTTTTCCTTGCGCAGCATCTGCTGGTTGGTCGGAATCACCAACACTTCCAGCCGGTAGATCTTGTCGAACTCTGCTGCTTCCGTCTCCGCCGTGCCCGTCATGCCGGCCAGCTTGTGATACATGCGGAAATAGTTCTGGAAGGTGATCGTCGCCAGCGTCTGGTTCTCGCGCTCGATCTTCACTCCTTCCTTGGCTTCCACCGCCTGGTGCAGTCCATCCGACCAGCGCCGCCCCGGCATCAGGCGTCCCGTGAACTCGTCCACGATCAGTACTTCGCCGTCCTTCACCACGTACTCCACATCGCGCTTGTACAGATGGTGCGCCTTCACCGCCACTTCCACGTGATGTTTCAGATCCCAGTTTTCCGGGTCCGCAATGTTGTCAATCCCGAGCAGCTTCTCGACCTTTTCCCAGCCTGCCTCGGTCACCATCGTGTTTCGGTGCTTCTCGTCGAGAACAAAGTCGCCGGTGTAGATCTTCTCGTTCGGCTCGTCGCCCGGCAGCTCTTCGCCCTTCACCAGCTTCGGGATGATGACGTTGATCTTCGCGTACTTGTCGGTCGACTCTTCGCTCGCACCGCTGATAATCAGTGGCGTTCTCGCCTCGTCGATGAGGATCGAGTCCACTTCGTCCACGATGCTGAAGTTGTGCCCGCGCTGCACGCAGTCCTTCATGTCGAACTTCATGTTGTCGCGCAGATGGTCGAAGCCAAACTCGTTGTTCGTTCCGTACGTGATGTCGCTGGCGTAGGCGGCCTTCCGCTGCTCGTCGTCCAGGTCATGAACGATCACGCCCACCGTCAGTCCGAGGAAGCTGTACAGCTTTCCCATCCACTCCGAGTCGCGCTTGGCCAGGTAATCGTTCACCGTCACCACGTGTACGCCGCGCCCTGCCAAAGAATTCAAGTACACGGGCAGCGTTGCCACCAGCGTCTTGCCTTCGCCGGTCTTCATCTCGGCGATTCGCCCGCTGTGCAGCACCATGCCGCCGATCAACTGCACGTCGAAGTGACGCATGTTCAGCGCGCGCCGTCCCGCCTCGCGCACCACCGCAAACGCCTCTTCCAGAATCGTGTCCAGCACTTCTTCAATGGCGTCGTACTGTTCTTTCTCCCACAGCTTGCGGCGATCCGCGTCCAGTTCTTCTTCCTTCGGCTCCTGCAGCAGCGCCAGCCGTTCCTGTACCCGGCGCCGGAATTCTTCGGTCTTGGCGCGCAGTTCGGCGTCTGTCAGCTTGCGAACCTCGGGCTCCAGCGCGTTGATGCGCTCCACGCGCGGTTGCAGCTTCTTTACTTCGCGCTCGTTGTGAGTCCCGAACACCTTGGCAATCAGAGAATTAATCAATGTGCTTTGTCCTTCAAGTACTTACCGGCGGAAACGCTCGGTGTATCGCATTCTTGCGGGGCCCTATGGGCACACACCGCACCATTGAAAAGCCTACCATATCGGCCTCAACCCGGCGTGAATGCCTTCTTCCACATCTGCCACCTGACACGCAACCACCTTCGCGACTAAGATGTAGGTCGATCCAGCCGTCGCTGGATGACTTCTGAAGTGCAAGGTGGCATCGCTTGATAGTTGGCGTTCCCAAAGAGATTAAAGATCACGAAACCCGCGTCGGCATCACTCCCGCCGGTGCAAAAACGTTGGTAGATGCCGGACACATGGTTCTCGTCGAAGCATCGGCTGGAGAACTTTCCGCCTTCCCTGACAGTGAATACATCGCTGCCGGAGCTGAAATCATCCCCGCCGCCGCCCAGCTCTGGGCCGCCGCCGAGCTGATCGTCAAGGTCAAGGAGCCGGTTCCCCAGGAATTTCCGCTCTTCCGCGACGGCCTGGCTCTCTTCACCTATCTGCACTTGGCCCCTGCTCCCGAGCTCACCGACCATCTTCTCGACAAGAAGATCACCGGCATCGCCTACGAAACCATCCGCGATAAAACCGGCGCGCTGCCTCTGCTCACTCCCATGTCTGAGGTCGCTGGCCGTATGTCCGTGCAGGTCGGAGCCACCTACCTCCAGACCGAGCACGGCGGACGCGGACTGCTCCTCGGCGGTGTCCCCGGTGTTCCTCCCGCCAGTGTCTGCGTCATCGGCGGCGGAATCGTCGGCACCAATGCCGCCCGCGTTGCCATGGGCTTCGGCGCCAAGGTCACCATCGTCGATCTCAACCTCAACCGCCTCCGCGAGCTAGACGACATCTTCAATGGCCGCCTCTACACCCTCGCCTCCAACTCCTACAACCTAAGCCGTGCCGTGCAGGAGTCCGATCTCGTCATCGGAGGCGTCCTCATCCCCGGCGCAACCGCTCCCAAAATCGTCACCCGCCAGATGGTCAGCCAGATGAAGAAAGGTGCGGTCATCGTCGATGTCGCCATCGACCAGGGTGGCTGTGTTGAGACCGCTCGTCCCACCACGCACAGCGATCCCTCGTACACCGAATACGGCGTCGTTCACTATTGCGTCACCAACATTCCCGCCGCCGTTCCCCACACCTCCACCCTTGCGCTTACCAACGCCACCTTCCCTTATGTCATGAAGCTCGCTAACCACGGCATTCAGGCGGCTCTCCGCGCTGACAAGCACATCCACGACGGCGTCAATACCTACTGCGGCAAAATCACCTACAAAGCCGTCGCCGACTCCCAGCAAAAGCCCTGGACCCAGCTCTCCGATCTCCTCTAACCCGAGCGGCTCCAGGTAAATCGAAAACTTCAGGGTGCGAAAAACTTCAGGGTGCCCCATCCTAGCCATCCTCTGGCTAGGGTGGGGATTTTGATCTTGCCGTTGCCTGGTGCCTGGTGCCCCATATCTGCCGCAGTTAGCAGATGTGGGGCCGTTGATCTTGACCTTGCTCTTCCCCTCAGCCCCCAAGAAAATCGGCTGCCCCGCAGGGCAGCCGATCGCTCTCGCAAAGAACTCTATATCAACCCTGTCTGCCGGGCCATCGTCAGAGCCTCAATCGCTGCCCCGCGTGCTCCCGCCGTATCTCCGTTCGGCATCGAGTAAATCGGAATCCCAGCCTGCTCTTCGCGCTGCGTCGGCATTCCTTTCTTGATCTCGTCCAGAAACCACTTCCCGAACTCGGCGCTCGCTTCCAGCACTCCCCCGCCCACAATAAACGCATCCGGATCGAACGTATTCACCATCACGTCGCAGAACAGTCCGATCGCGTGCGCCTGTACCCGGAAGATCTCTCGGCTCAGTTCGTCGCCCTCGTCGGCCATTCCCCGCACCAGCTTCGCTGCCTGGTGCAGATCGCTTTCCTTGCCAAGTTTGTGTCCCGGATATTTCTTCAGGAAGTACGGCAGCAGCGTCCGTTCAATGGCCGTCAGCGAAGCCAGTGACTCCAGGTCTCCCACGCGTCCGCAGTTGCACTGCGGCACAATTCCTTCAATCCGCGCAATCGTTTGATACGGAACCAGCGCATGACCCAGCTCCCCGCCGAAGCCCACGCGCCCCTTCAGCACGTTGCCTTCGAGAATCACGCCGCCGCCCGTGCCCGTCCCAATCACGATTGAAATCGAGGTCGCCTTGCTGTTCGCCCCAAAGATTGAGAAGTGCCCCCACAGTGCTCCGGCGTTGGCGTCATTCAAGTACGTCACCGGACGCCCCAGCTTGTATGCCATGCCCGCCCGGATGTCGAAGCCCTTCCATTCTTCGTGCATGAAGTTGGTCGAGCCTCGCGCGCTCAACACTCCCGCCGAACTCGCCGGCCCTGGCGTATCCAGCCCCACAGTCACAATGTCCTCAAGCTCGACTCCTGCTTGCTTCGCCGCAATCGCCAACCCGTCTTCTATCTGTTGCAGGCAGACGTCTGGCCCCTGCTTCGTCAGCGCCGGATGCTCGCAAAGTCCCTCAATCAGGAACTGTTCGTCCTTGTTGACCAGGGTGTAGTTGATGGCAGTCCCGCCAAGATCGACTCCAGCCACGATTCGCACGCGTTTCTCCAGTCACTCTTAATTACCCACGCCGCCCATAGCCTAGCATGAGAGCGCAAACCCTCTGCGCTTCAACCGGTTGGCATTCCCACTCCGTCGCTTCGGGCACTATTTCGCAGGGGCTCTAAATTTCACCACTCGCATGATATTCCTTCCGTTTGCCCCTAAACCAATTATGATTTCATCATCCGTGTGATTCTGGAAAATCTTGGGAGTCCATCGTGCGACGTACGATTCTGGTTACTGGTGGAGCAGGATTCATCGGCTCCAATTTTGTTTTGCAGCGCGTCGCCGCAGGTGACCGCATTATTAATCTCGACAAGCTCACCTACGCTGGGAATCTCGGAAACCTCACCTCTCTCAAGGGCAACTCCGCGCATACATTCGTGCAGGGCGGTATCGAAGACGAGGCTCTCATCAAGGAACTGCTCCTGGCCCACCGCCCGGATGCCATCGTGAACTTCGCCGCCGAGAGTCACGTAGATCGCTCCATCGTCAGCCCCGAGGAGTTCATCTCCACCAACGTTGTCGGAACTTTCCGTCTCCTCCACGAGTCACTCGCCTACTTCCGCGCCCTCCCCTCGGCAGATCAGGCCCGCTTTCGTTTCCTCCATGTCTCCACCGATGAAGTCTACGGCTCGCTCTCCAAAACCGATCCCGCCTTCACCGAGACGAATGCCTACGAGCCCAACAGTCCCTACTCCGCCTCCAAGGCCGCCAGTGACCATCTCGTGCGCGCTTATCAGCACACCTACGGACTGCCCACGCTCACCACCAACTGTTCCAATAATTACGGCCCTTATCAGTTTCCAGAAAAACTCATCCCGCTCGTCATCCTCAACGCCCTCAATGGCAAGCCTCTCCCCATCTACGGTGACGGACTCAACGTCCGCGACTGGCTCTACGTCGGAGACCACTGCGAGGCCATTGCCCTCGTCCTCGACCAGGGCCGTGTCGGAGAGACCTACAACATCGGCGGAGACAGCGAGAAGGCCAACATCGACGTTGTCACCACCATCTGCTCCATCATGGATGAGGTTCACGCCGCCGGCGCTCCTCACAACCGCCTCATCACCTTCGTCAAGGATCGCCCGGGCCACGACCGCCGCTACGCCGTCGATGCCGCCAAAATCAAGCGCGAGCTTCACTGGCGTCAGCGTGAAACTTTCACCACCGGAATTCGCCGCACCGTCGAGTGGTATCTCGCAAACTCTGCCTGGATCGCCGAAGTCACCAGCGGAGAATATCGCAAGTGGATTACCGCCAACTATGAAACTAGGGGTGCAAGATGAAGGGCATCATTCTCGCCGGAGGCTCGGGCACTCGTCTTTATCCCGCGACCATTGCCATCAGCAAGCAGCTCATTCCCATCTATGACAAGCCGATGGTCTACTACCCCCTGAGCACCCTCATGCTCGCCGGAGTCCGCGACATCCTCCTCATCTCCACGCCCCTTGAGGTGCCGCGCTTCCGCGACCTCCTCGGCACCGGGGAGCAGTGGGGCATCCGCATCTCATACGCCGAACAGCCCAAGCCCGAGGGCCTCGCCCAGGCCTTCCTCATCGGCGAGAGCTTCATCGCCAACAGTCCCTGCGCCCTCGTCCTCGGTGACAACATCTTCTACGGGCAGGACATGTCCAAGCTCCTCCAGCACAGTGCCTCGGAAGAGACCGGGGCCACCATCTTTGCCTACCCCGTGCAGGATCCAACCTCCTACGGTGTCGTCGAATTCGACGCAGCCGGACGCGCCATCAGCCTCGAAGAAAAGCCCACTCACCCTCGCTCGCACTTCGCCGTCACCGGCCTCTACTTCTACGATTCTCAGGTGGTCGGTCTCGCCAAGACGCTCAAACCATCCAAGCGCGGAGAGCTCGAAATCACCGACCTCAACCGCCTCTACCTCGAGCGTGGCCAGCTCAATGTCGTGACCTTCAGCCGGGGCACCGCCTGGCTCGATACCGGAACCCACGACTCCATGCTGGAAGCCGCCACCTTCATCGCCACCCTCGAAAAACGCCAGGGTCTCAAAATCGCCTCCCCCGAGGAGGTCGCCTATCGCATGAACTTCATCACCCGCTCCCAGCTCGAAACCCTCGCCCAGCCCCTCATCAAGAGCGGCTATGGCAAATACCTCCTCCAAATCATCGAGGAGTAAATCTGAAATAACTCTAGGTGCCCCATATCTGCCGCAGTTAGCAGATGTGGGGCTTTTGCCTTTGCTTTTGTCCTTGCTCGGGTGCGCGGAGTTGACCTTGCCCTTGCTCTTTCCTCATGTGTCCTTATCCGCCAGCCTTCGGCGAATGTTGAATTCGGACAGATTCCAAACAATTTTTCTGTGGATTTCCCATTCCGGCCCACCCTGTGGAAAAACGATGTACCAATCAGTAAAACACGTCTCCGCCAGAAAATTACTACTTTGCCAATCGTTCGCGACCCCGTCCAACGATTTACAACTTCATCAACACGGCCTTTCCAACCATTACCCACATCGCCAATCCTTAGCGACATTTTGCACCATTTATGGTGCAAAATGTCCTTTTTGATATTCAAATTTCCGCAGCACGCAAAACCTGTCAACCCCACAAACTTTCAAATTCCCTGCAACACCCTCATTTCAAAGCGCATTCTCCTGATCCCCCGGTGAGGGGATTCGCCTCCAAACTTGGTATTCTGAATATAGAGGGACGCAGCCGTAACAAGCGTCTCCCCTGCATGAACACCCACTGCGGGCGTGTCTGTCCTTGCAATTGAATTTCAGAAAAATGCCGCAACCGCGCGCAACCCCGCCAAACACAAGCCCCGGAGCATCACTCCGGGGCTTTCTGTTAGCACTCAATTTTGTTGGCGAAAATCGTCTACAAATTCCTCACCGTCTCCACCGTCACCGCATAATCGTCGTTCGCGTGACCTGCTTCCACGGCCTTCGAGTACACCTTTTCGATCTCCTTCAGCGCGGGCAATTCCACCTTCTCCTGCTTGGCTGCGTCGAGCATCAGGTGAATGTCTTTCAACATCAGCCGCAGCGGAAAATTCGCGCTCCAGTCCTGCTGCAAAACAAAGCTCGCCTTGTAGTCCGTCACCCCGCTGCGAATCATCGAATTCTGAATCAGCTCGACCAGTTTCTCCGGTGGCACGCCGAGCTTTCCCGTCAGCGCCAGCGCCTCGGCAAAGCCTTCGAAGATGGACGCGATCATCAGGTTCATTCCGATCTTCGCGCTCCCGCCCGCGCCGGTCTCTCCCACGCGAATCACCTTCTTGCCCAGCGCCATGAACAGCGGATCAAGCGCCGCCACTGTCTTCTCTGGTCCGCCCACAATGAACAGCAACTGCGCGTTCTCCGCCCCAATCTTCGATCCCGTTACCGGAGCATCCACAAACTCCGCCCCCTTCGCCCGCACCCGTGCAGCAAAGTCCAGTGTCGCCTGTGGCGCAATCGTGCTCGAATCGATCACCGTCACTCCTGGCCGCAGCACGCCTTCCACGCCGTCCTTGCCGAACAGCACGCTTTCCACGGCCTTTGTATCGGCAACGCACATCCATACCACTTCAGCGTCCTTTGCCGCCTCCGCCGGAGTAGCTGCCGTCCGCGCGCCTTCCAGCGTCTTCGGCGACCGGTTCCATACCGTCACCTCATGCCCAGCCTTCACCAGGTTCGCGGCCATCGGACGTCCCATAATTCCCAATCCCAAGTATGCGATCTTCACCAGACTTCCTCCCTTGCAAGCTAAAACTCGATTAAAAGCCACCCGCGCCCATGTTACAAGCGCCAGCGCCGGAGTACGATATCGAATCGTGGACAGCAATTTCCGCGTCCAATAAACTGCAATGCTTAACATCAGTATCAGCAAGAAGGCTGGTCAGCTCGGACGGTTGGTCAGACACTCTGCCATGGCCCGGCGAACCGGACGTACTCACCGACCCGTGCTCGCCGCCCAGGACCAGATGGGAGTCACCTTCATCGGCCACTCCTCGTTCTTCCTCCAGATCGGCGGAGCCAACGTAGTCATCGATCCCATCTTCGCCCCCTGGCTCTTCGTCCTCAAGCGATTGCGCCGCCCTGGACTTCGCATCCAGGAACTCCCGCCGCTTGATGCCGTTCTCGTAACTCACGCCCACTTCGATCATTTGCACCGCCCCTCGCTGCGCGCCATCGCCCGCGCCACGCGTCTCAAGAGCGGACGCACGCCGCTGCTCATCGTGCCCGCCAACTGTAGCGATCTCGTCTTCGATCTCGGCTTTGAGCGCATTGTGGAGTTGGGTTGGTGGCAGGAGTTCCAGCTTGGAGCCACGCGCATCACCGCCACTCCGGCCAGGCACTGGGGCGCGCGCGTCATTCGTGACATGCATCGCGGCTACGGCGGATACGTCCTCGACGACGGTCGCCACTCCATCTACCACTCGGGAGACACCGCCTACTTCAGCGGCTTCGCCGAAATCGGCGAGCGACTCCATCCCCAAGTGGCGCTGCTGCCCATCGGAGCCTATTACCCGGACAGCTTCCGCGCTGTCCACACCAGCCCCGAAGATGCTCTGCGCGGCTTCGTCGAGATGGGAGCCCAAACTATGATCCCCATGCACTTTGGAACCTTCAAGCTCTCCCAGGAACCCATGGATGAGCCCGTCAAGCGCCTTCTCTCCGGAGCACGCCGCCTGGGTATCGAGAGTCGCGTTCACGTCCTCGAAGAGGGCGTTGCCGAGTTCTTCTAATTCACCAAGCCAGCAACACGCGCACGTCGCGCACGTTCGTCCCCGTGTAGCCGGTCATGATCGTGTCGCCCAGCGCGTCAAAGAACGGATATGCGTCAAATCCCTTCAGCGCGGCCTCGGCGCTCAGTCCCTTTTCCATTGCCCGCTGGATCGTCGTTCCATCCACCACCGATCCGGCTGCTGGACTGTTGCCGTCAATGCCGTCGGTGCCTGCGCTGAGCACGACGATGTTTTCACCCCGGATGCGTTCCGCGCAGTACAGCGCAAACTGCTGGTTGCGTCCGCCCGCTCCGGGCTTTCCTTCCACCGTTACCGTCACTTCGCCGCCTGAGATCAGGCACACCCGCGAAACTCCCTTGCGCAACTCGCGCACCCGCTCCAGCAGGTAGTCGGCGGCCTTGCGGTAATCCCAGTCGTCGCAGCAATTGTCGATCTGAACGGCGAATCCCTTGCCTGCCGCACTCTCCACGGCAGCCTTCTGCGCCGTCACGTTGGAGAGCACCGGCCACCACCGCGCCCGCTCAAACAGCGGATCGCCCGCCTTCGGAGTCTCTTCCAGCGCGCGCGCCCGGAACAGCTTGCACACACTCTCCGGCAGCTTCGGCATCAGGTTGTACTTTTCCACGATCTCGTAACACTGATGGATGGTGCTGCTGTCCGGCATCGTCGGCCCGCTCGCCAGCGAATCCATCGCGTTGTCCGGAACGTCAGAGATCATGATGGAAAGCTGGGTTGCCGGTGAGGCCGCCACCGCCATGCGCCCGCCCTTCACGGCGGAGAGGTGTTTGCGCACCGCGTTGATCAGCGCAATCGGCGCGCCGGAGTGTACCAGCGCCCGGTAGGTCTGCACCAGGTCGTCGAACGTGATCTCATCGCTGATCGGCTTTTCCACTATCGCCGAGCCGCCGCCGCTGAGCAGGTAAATCACCAGCGAGCGCCCATTCAGCGAATCCAGTGCGCGCAGAATCGCCTCGGCCGCGCGCAGCGATTCGTGATTGGGCATGGGATGGCCGCCCTCGAAGTAGCGGAAGCCGAATACCTGAGCCGCCGGCAGCGTCGGCGCACAGACAATGCCGCTGACTCCAGTCCCGGCACCGAGGCGCGAAATCAGCGCCTCCAAACTGCTGTGAGCACCCTTGCCAAAGGAGACCACGAAGAGTTTGGAGAACGTGCTGAGGTCGTAGAGGTCTTCGCCTACCTGTAGAACGCCGCGTTCATAGTGGAGGTTGCGGGCAAAGCCGCGTTCGATACCGCTCTCATCCAGCGCGTGCTGGAAAATTTCCCGGGCGGTCGCGCGCATCTCGCGCTCATCGCCGGTGGAATTGCCGGGCGCAGTCATGCGCGGAATTATACGGCAGATTGCGCCGTTGGCCCTACAAACTCACGCACCCAATCGCTCAACGCAATCCGCATTCGGTCCAGATGGCCGGCAAAAAAATGATCCGCCTCCGGAATGATCACCAGGCGCTTGGGCTCGACCGCCTCGGCAAACACCTGTTCGAGTTGAGACGGAGTCGCAAATTCATCCAGCCCGCCGCTGAGCAGCAGCTTGGGCTTTTTGCTCTCCCTCAACAGCGCGTAGGTATATTCGCGTCCATCGGCGAGTACCGGAACGCCCAGCGCGATCAGCGCCTCCACCCGTGGATGCGGCACCGCCGCTCGCAGCCCGATTGCCGCTCCAAACGAGAAGCCCGCGAAAATGATGGGCACGGAGAATCGCTCCGCCATGTAGTCCAGTGCAACCCTGGCGTCTGCGATCTCTCCGCGCCCGTAATCATGCTCTCCCGCGCTGCTTCCCGCGCCGCGGAAGTTGAAGCGCAGCACGGGAAATCCAAATCCGTTCAGCGCCTTCATCGCGTGGAAGACAACTTTGTTGTGCATGGTGCCGCCAAAGAGCGGATGCGGATGGCACACCACACACGCATACTGCGCGTCTGGAGCGCCAAGGTTCAGCAGTGCTTCGAGTCTCCCGGCTTCACCCTCCAGAAAGAACGATTCAATGCTGCCGCGCTGCAAGCTCACCCCCGCGCCTTCAACTTGATCGAGTCCAGCACCGCAACCCCGGTCTTGCCCTCGCGTGAGGTCAGCGGACGATTCGAGTGGCAGGTCGCCAGCAGGAGCGTTTGCCCGTTCGAGATGAAGCGCACGAACCAGTTGTCGCCTTCCTCGTCGCGGAAGCGCGCGCTCGCTCGCTGCTTGCTGCTGTCGCCGGTCTGGAGCCGTCCGGCAACAGGCGCCGTATCCAGAAAATGCTTCAGGTAGTCGCGCGCGTCCAGCGCCTTCACTCCCTCGTTGCGCTGGTAGGCCGTTACGATGACCGTGGTTTCGCTGGCCTCGGACTCTACCTGCACGTCGTCATTGGTCTGGCGCAAACTCCAGAAGGTCGGCACCGCGATGCTCACATGTCCGCGCGGCACAATGTAGGTTCCGGGATGAAAGCCGTTGCTTGCGGCCTTGGGGGTTGAGGTTTTGGCTGAGGCCCGTGTCGATGTTTTGGGTGAGGTCTTTTTCGCCGCTTTCTTAGGTGCCGCGGTCTTTTTCATTTTCTTCGGAGTTGTGGGCATATTCTCACTCTAGTCGAAGCTGCGTTGCAGGTCGAATGGTTGCGTCTCAAATTCAAGATGCTGCCTGGTCAATCATCGTCTGGATTTCTTTCATCTGCTCTGCGTGATCGCGCCTCGCAGGGCCATCCGTAGTTCCTTCGCCGACTCAATGGGAGGCTGGCAGGCAAAGCCACTGCACAGCATGGCAACCGCGCGTCCCTCTTGCAATCCGGGCACAGTGGAGATCGTCTCAGCCAGCGCTGCGGGCAGCGTAGCCTTTAACTCTGCCGCGCTCTTCACCCGCAAAACAATCTTGTTCAGCGCGAAGGGCGCCAGCGCCTCCGCGTACAGTTCGTCCGCCTTGCGTCCTTCGCCGATCACCCCTACCTGGATGTGCGCGCGGGCCATCCACACTGCGGCCAATCCATACGTTCCCGCGTGAATGCCAAACTGCTCCGCGACTCCGGCAAAGACTTCCAGCGTATCTTCGGCCATATCGTGAAGTCGCGGCTCGCCATTGAGCGCATGCAGGCGCAGCAGCGCCAGTGCCGCCGCTGGGTCGCCCGCGGGTGTCGGCGAATCCTGAAACGGCTTGCGTCGCGCGGTCAGCGCTCCCACCGCTCCCACCAGCGAGGCTTTATCCACATCGAAGAAGCCCCCTCCCGTCTCATCGTAAAAGCCGGAAATCATGCGCGCCGCAATCTCCTCCGCCCGCACAAAGTAGCGCAGATCGCTCGTCGTCTCGTACGCATCAAGACACGCCAGCACGGTGAATGCGTAATCGTCCAGCACACCCGCTGGCCGCTGGCTCGCTCCACCCTCCGCATAGGCAATCACATGCAGCAGTCCCTGCTCCGGCTGATAAGCCTCGTCGAGTAATCGGTCCAGCGAGCGCCGTGCGAACTCCACCTCCGCGTCTTCTCCCAGCACCCGCGCCGCCTGCAACACAGCGGAGATGCACAATGCGTTCCAGTTTGTGTAGAGCGTGCGGTCAATGAACGGCATCGGCCTCTTCAGCCGCGCGGCGTAGAGCTTCTGCTTCGCCGACGCAAGTAGCTCCGCCACCAACTCCGGCGTGCGCTTCTGGCCGGTCGCAATCTGCTCCACCGGTTCTCTCACCCAGAGCACGTTCTTCGCCGGATCGTGATGCATCTCGCCGTGCTCGCCAATGTCGTAATAGGCTGCGGCCACCGCGAGTTCGTCCGCGCTCAACACGGCGCGAGCCTCTTCCAGCGTCCACGTAAAGTAGTCGCCGTCATCATGCAGATCGATATCGGCATCCTGCGAGCCGTAGTAGCCGCCGTGTTCCCGGTCGCTCAGCCACTCGCGCAGCCAACGCAGAATGTCGCGCGCCACATCGGCAAAGAGCGGATTCCCCGTGGCCTGCCACGCATGAACATAATTTTTCAGCAGCTCGGAGTTGTCATACGCCATCTTCTCGAAGTGAGGCACGCACCAGCGTTCATCCACCGAGTAGCGATGGAATCCTCCTGCAAGCTGGTCGTAGACTCCGCCGCGCGCCATCTTCTCCAGCGTCGTCGTTACCACTTTTTCCACCTGCTCTTCGCCAGTGCGCGCATACCAGTCCAGCAGCAGATCGATCACCGGCGGATGAGGAAACTTCGGAGCCACGCTGAATCCGCCGTTCTCGCGGTCGAAAGCTCCCAGCGCGGCCTGCACCATCTGCTCCACAATCTTTGGTGAGAAATCGCCGCCGTGCCCCTGCATTCCCTCCGAGTGCGCCAGCGCGTGCATCAACCCTTCGCTCTCGCCCTCCACCTCGGAGCGCCGTTCGCGGAATGCCTGTGAAATCGCCATCAGAATGCGTTGAAAGCTGGGCCGCCCGTATGCGTCCTGCGGAGGAAAATAAGTGCCGCCGAAAAACGGCTTACCCTCCGGAGTAAGGAAAACCGTCAACGGCCAGCCGCCTTGTCCGCTGATCGCCGCAACCGCCGTCTGGTAGCGCGCGTCCACGTCAGGACGCTCATCGCGATCTACTTTCACGGGGATGAAGTGCGCGTTCAGAAGCGCCGCGATCTCCGCCGACTCGTAGGACTCGCGGTCCATCACATGGCACCAGTGGCACCACACCGCGCCAATGTCCAGCAGAATCGGTTTGTCCTCCGCCTTGGCCAGCGCGAACGCCTCAGCGCCCCACTCATGCCACTGCGTGGGCTGGTTCATTGCGGATCGTAAGTAAGCGGAAGAGGCGTGGACGAGAGCGTTGGGCTCACTCGTACTCATGCCGCTAAGTGTAACGCGAAGCGGCCTTGCACGTTGTGTTCAGCTCAGCAGAAATGTTCCGATCCGCTCATACAACTCGATCGCCTGCATCAGCTCTGCCTTCGCCAGGAACTCCCGGTCCGTATGCGCCACCAGGATGGAGCCTGGCCCCAGCAGCACCGGCTTGCCCCACGTCGAGAGCTGAGGAATGTCCGTGGTGAACGATGCCGTCATCGTCGGAATCCCCGGAACCGTGAGGAATCGCATGTACGGAATATTCAGCACAAAGGCCACCTCGGCCAGCGCCCCCACGGCGGCAACAATGCCATCCCGCAGTGCCTCCGACGGCCCCACCAGCCGGTACAGCAGTTGCGCCTTGGCATAGTCTGGAATCACGTTGGTCGCGCGTCCACCTTCGATGATGCCGATATTGACAGTGCTCGGCCCGATCTCAGGATTGTGAGGCAACTCCATCGCACGAAGCGCCTGTAGCGCGTCCAGCAGCTTGTCAATCGCGGACTCGCCCAGCTCCGGATAAGCCGAGTGCGCCATCTTCCCGTGCGCCGTCACCTCCACGCGCAGCGCGCCCTTGGAGGCTAGTGCAATGCGGTTGTCCGTTGGCTCGCCGTTGACAAGAAATTTTGACCCGCGCGGGTTTTTGTTCGCCACCGCTGCGCCCAGCGAGTCGCGCTCCTCACCAACCACGAACAGCAGCCCCACCGACTTCCCGCTCGTCCGCAGGCGTTCGCAGGCCGCAATCTGCGCCGCAATAATTCCCTTGGCGTCGCACGACCCGCGCCCGTAGATATTCTCCGCATCCTCGCTCGATGCCAGAAACGGCGGAACCGTGTCGATGTGCGTCGAGAAAACCAGCGCCGGTTCATCCACGTTCGCCGGCCGGGCGAAGACGTTGAACCGCTCGCCCTCCACCGGCATGCGTTCCACAACGTAGCCGAGTTCTTCCAGGTAGCTCGCAAGATACGTGGCTACTGCGCCTTCCTTGCCGGTGATGGATTCAATGTCGATCAGCTTCCGAGTCAGCTCAACGGGATTCATGCCAATCAGAATACCAGCCCTTAGCCCACCCCTAAACAGAAACGCCACCCCGAAGGGTGGCGCTCCCGCGATTACTTTCAGACCGCTTACAGTTCCTTGACGATGCGCATCTTGTAAAAGCTGCGCCATACGAAAGTGACCGACACCAGGAAGAAGCAAAGCGCCAGTACGTGCGTCAGCAGCGGACTCTTCAAAGTCAGAGTTACGCCCAAAGGCACCGCCAGCAAGCCAAACAGCGTGGTGAACTTGATGACCGGGTTCATGGCCACCGAAGAGGTGTCCTTGAACGGGTCGCCCACCGTGTCGCCTACTACGCAGGCGTCGTGCAGCGGAGTGCCCTTGGCCTTCAGTTCGGTCTCCACAATCTTCTTGGCGTTATCCCACGCGCCGCCCGCATCGGCCATGAAGATGGCCTGGTACAAGCCGAAGATCGCAATCGAGAACAGGTAACCGATGAAGTAGAACGGCTCGATGAACGCGAACGCAAGCGTCGCAAAGAAGACCGCGAGGAAGATGTTGAACATGCCCTTCTGCGCATACTGCGTGCAGATCTCAACCACCTTCTTCGAGTCTTCGACGCTGGCCTTTTCCACGCCTTCCAGCTTGATGTTGTCCTTGATGAACTCTACCGCGCGGTAGGCGCCCGTCGAAACCGCCTGGGTCGCCGCACCGGTGAACCAGTAGATCATCGCGCCGCCCGTGATCAGCCCGAGGACGAATGGAGCGTACAGCAGCGACAATTTATCAACGTCATGCGTAAGTCCGCCGGTGAGCCCCATGATGATCGAGAAGATCATCGTGGTCGCGCCCACCACGGCGGTGCCGATCAGCACCGGCTTGGCCGTTGCCTTGAACGTATTGCCCGCGCCGTCGTTCTCTTCCAGCAAGTCCTTGGCGCGATCAAAATTCACGTCGATGCCGAAATCCTTCTTGATCTCGGCCTTCACGTTCGGAACCTGCTCAATCAGCGACAGTTCGTACACCGACTGGGCATTGTCCGTGACCGGGCCGTAGGAATCCACCGCGATCGTCACTGGTCCCATGCCGAGGAAGCCGAAGGCCACCAACCCGAAGGCAAAGACCGCCGGAACCAGCATCAGCGCGCCGAGTCCATGCAGGCTCACCCAGTAGGCAGCCGCCATCAGCGCCACCATCGCCAGCCCCAGCCAGTAGGCGGAGAAGTTACCCGCCACGAAGCCAGAGAGGATGTTCAGTGAAGCTCCACCCTCACGCGACGCGGTGACAACCTCCTGCACGTGCGCGCTCGAGGTTGAGGTAAAGACCTTCACCAGCTCTGGAATCACTGCACCGGCCAGCGTTCCGCAGCTGATGATCGAAGCAAGCTTCCACCACAGCGTCGAATCGCCGCCCAGGGTGGGAATCATCAGGTAGCTGGCGATGTAGGTCAGGACGATGGAAACAATCGAGGTCAGCCACACCAGCGAGGTCAGCGGAGCTTCGAAGTCCATCTTGTCGACATCGCCGTACCGGGCCTTGGCAATGAAATGGTTGATGAAGTAGGAACCGGCGCTGGCCACCAGCATCATGACGCGCATGACGAAGATCCACACCAGCAACTGAACCTGCACGATCGGATCGTGAACTCCCAGCAGGATGAACGTGATCAGCGCCACGCCCGTGACGCCATAGGTCTCAAAGCCGTCCGCCGAAGGTCCAACCGAGTCGCCCGCGTTGTCGCCCGTGCAATCCGCAATCACGCCGGGGTTGCGCGCATCGTCTTCCTTGATCTTGAAGACAATCTTCATCAAGTCGGAGCCAATGTCGGCGATCTTCGTGAAGATGCCGCCAGCAATACGCAGTGCGGCCGCGCCCAGCGATTCGCCGATGGCAAAGCCGATAAAGCACGGACCGGCATAATCGCCGGGGATAAAGAGCAGAATGCAGAGCATGATCAGCAACTCGACGCTGATCAGCATCATGCCGATGCTCATGCCCGCCTTCAGCGGAATGTCATAGACCGGGAAGGGCTTGCCGCGCAGGCCCGCAAAGGCGGTGCGTGAGTTGGCAAAGGTGTTCACCCGAATTCCGAACCACGCCACACCGTAGCTACCCGCAATGCCCACCAGGCTGAAGCCCAGAATGATCGGAAGCGTGACCGCAACCGGCTTGTCTGGAACCGGGGCCAGCCAGCCAAAGTAGGCTGCAATGATCACCGCGATGAACGCCCACAGGATCAGGATGAACTTGCCCTGCGTGACCAGGTACGTCTTGCAGGTCTCGTAGATCAGCTCTGAGATCTCGAGCATTGCCTTATGCACCGGCATGTTCTTCAACTGCGTGTAGATTGCCAGGCCAAACAGCAGTCCGAAGACGCAGAACAGAATGCCGATCAGCAACAGGTTGTGCCCATTGATGGCTTCGTTGAAGAAACGGACGCTGCTCAGGTCTGGAAGCTTCAGTGAGGCTTCACCACCGGCCGGCTCGGCCAGTGCTGCGATGGAAGCGAGAAGGGTGAGGGCCATCAAGGAAATACCGCGACGAAGCAAACTGATCTTGCTCATCCGGCCCAGGGTTTTGAGGCTCTGCAAGAGCCACACATTCATACGATTCCTCCGAGTTCAAACTCGTTACGGGTTGTTACTACCCAATTCAATAGCTGCACGCAAAAGAATTCGGTGCGGCATGGCCACACTCGAATGGTTCCGGGCAACAGCCGAACCCGAAACGCGCTTCCACTTCAAGGAATGTTGAGGCTTGGCCGCGTTGGGTGTCACAGGAGCCGCTTGCGAGACGCTCCACTCCCCAGCTAGTTTCAAAAAAACTACCTTCCCGGGGGGCGAAAAATGTATACCATGGAGGCAACTTCAGATCAATGACTTGGCGCACTTACAAACCCCAAATTCATGGAAGCTGTGGAAAGTTCCCTTTTGGGTCGCTATTCCCCTCGCATATTCTCCTTCACCCGCCGCGCCAGTTTCTCCATCTCTTCGGCCTTCCGCAACACCTCCACGGAGAGGATGTTTTCCCCTGACTTGTCCACATATCGCTTCAGTTCGGTCGCCAGTTCCAGCAGCTTCTGGCTATCGCGCTGCATTTCCTCAAAACGCTTCTTCTGCCTTTGTTTCTGCATCTTCCGCTGCATCTCCTGGTCCATCTCCGCCTGTGGATCGGGTTGTATCGAACCGGGGACACTCGTTCTCTGTGACAGTCCGGGCGCTACGGAGAATGTGAGTACTAGCGCGGCGATCCCAAACACTCGCAAGCAATGCATCGCAGCCAACCTCGAAGATGTTGAAAAACAGAAAATTATAGAATGGCTTTCACCCGAACCCGCGATTATTTAATCCCCTAAAGCCACGCCGCATCTCCCAAATCGGGTGCTCCCGGTTCGCGCATCGTTTCTGGACGATAAACTGGAAACAACGCCCTCCCGTTCTCCAAACATTCGAACTTGCTCTTGCTATTGTTATTCCCAAAGTTGCAGCCACAGCACTCCGGCACTAGCATCTCTCTCCGCATCCAGCCGCATCCCATATACCAGCCATGCTGCAATTCCTGCTCATTAGCGTTAGCTTCGCAATCCTGATAGCCGTTGCCTGGTATTGGGCATTTGTTTACTTCAACCGGAGGCGTGCGCAGCGCGTGCTGCACTGGCTGGAGGGAGCGGTTCTTGCCCATGGCGAGGTCAGCGAGGTCAAGTGGATCACCCCATCGCACTTCCGCGCTCGCCTGCGCCTTCCCGGATGCGGCTTTCGACAACCACTGCTGGACGCACGCCTGGCACCGCGCGAGATGCCGGTGAAATGGGCAATTTGGAGGTGGCGCGGCCTCCAGGAAACACTCACCTTTGAAGCCAACCTCACTTCACCGCCGCGTCACGCTTTGGACATCGCTCGCAGCCGCTACACCGGCCTCGCGCGGCGCTGGACGCGAAACACCGGCGATTGGCCCACTCACCCCGTAGCCTCTATCTTCATTTCCACCCAGACCGACTGGGCACCGGAGATCTCCAGCCGCATGGCCACCGTCGTCTCGGCCCGTGAGCTTGATTTTCACGCCGTCTCGTTCCGCCCTCGCGAGCCTCACTTCTCAGTGACGCTCTCACTCCATGACACGCTGGAGCATCCCGGCGAAGAACTCACCATCTTCGATAGCCTCCGCGAGCTTGCGGAAGGATCGCCTACTTCAAGAATGTAGCCTTCCTGTTGGCAGAGACGAAAAAGCCGATGCCCGCAGGCATCGGCTCTTTCGTCACCCCGCAAACTACTTCACGTTGGCGACGTATTCGGCGACCATCTTCGCCTGGCCTTCGGTGATGCCGGCAATGGCCTTGTGATGCGGACCTTTGGGATGGCCGCCCGTGGTGATCAGGGCCGCAATGTCAACTTTTGTGCCCTTCAGCGCCGGACCATTTTTTCCCTCGTCGGCTTTTCCGTGGCACTTCGCACACCTCATCTTGTAGATCGTCGCACCGTTTTCCGCCAGCGCGCTTGTAGACATCATCAGCGCCATGGCAGCTAGAACAATTGCAAAGCGTTTCATAAGGAAGTCTCCTTTGTGCTCTCAATTGCACCCAGCATTCTGCCACCGCCGCCCGGCTTTGCCAAGCAGAGCGCCCCGGCTTGGGTACGTTTTGGATTCCGCGCATGAAAAAGCCGATGCCCGAAGGCATCGACCGTTTTCGTGCTGAAACTGAAAACTACTTCAGGAACTCAGCAATCGCCTTTGCCTGATCCGGGGTCACCGCGAAAGCCTTCGCGTGGATTCCCTTTTTGCCGCCGTTGGTCAGAACGTCAACCACGTTGGTCTTGCCCTTGACGGCCGGATTGGTGGCCTTGCCTTCGCCCGCTGCGCCATGGCAGCCAGCGCACTTCGCCTTGTAGATCGCCGCGCCGTCTTCCGCAAACGCAGCCGTGGACATCATCATTGCCAATGCAGCCAGAACAATCGAGAAACGTTTCATGGAAATAGAACTCCTGATGAATTATTAGTTGCTTCGACATTCTGCCATCCCTTGCTGAATTTGCCAAGGGTTGTCTGTTACAAACTCCTGAAAACAGTAAAGCCGATGCCCGAAGGCATCGGCTGTTCTCGTTATGAGATTGAGAACTACTTCAAGAAGTCAGCAACCGCCGCTGCCTGCTCTGCGGTAACGCCGGCAACCGGCTTGGTGTGCGGATTCTTCGTCAGGCCGCCCTTGGTCACAACGTCAACAACCTTGGTGCTGCCCTTGATCTTCGGGCCCATCTTGCCTTCGCCCGCTGCGCCGTGGCACATCGCGCACTTCGCCTTGTAGATAGCCGCGCCGTCTTCCGCAAACGCAGCCGTTGCCATCATCATCGCCAGAGCAGCCAGAACAATCGTAAAACGTTTCATGGTACAGGATCTCCTGTCAGTTAGTGGTGCACCAATTATGATGCCGTCCGCCCGGACCCTCTTCCAGTCCAGGGCAGCATTTTTGTATGCATTCTTATGAACACGCCCGCGGTCACATTCTATCGCTGATGCGGAAATATTTCTTCAGAAACATCATGCAAAGCCACTTTCGCCGCTCTCAATGACCACAATAGACGCGAATCTCGATTGTCACTCTCAGATTCTTATCGCTTTGGCCTTCAGGACGCGATTTTTCGTGGCTTCTCCGCTACAATCCATGGCTGGCGCAAGCGCTGCGGCGGATGCCATGCAGCCCCCCAAGGGGAATCTCTGTCGCAGTCGCCCTCTGCCCTGTATCCTGTAGTCGAGAGACCCTATGTTCTACAGTTGCTTCCTGCAGTCCGTGGAGCGCTGGCCCGCGGCGTCCGCAGTCGAGATTCAGCGGCAGCCCGGAGCCTCCATCCCGCAATCGCCGCTTTCCAGTGTCACCACTGCCGCCGATGGACATACCATCGAGAGTTTTACCTATCAGCAGTTGCGCCGTTGCTCGGATGGCGTCGCGCAATGGCTGCTTCGCGCTGGAATTGGCGCCGGAGTTGCCAGTGGCACCCGTTGCGCCATCCTCGCCTTCAATAGTCCCAGTTGGGTTGCCACCTATCTTGGCATCATCGGCAGCGGCAACACGGCTGTTCCGCTGGACACCGCGTTCACCGCCTACCAGGTTGGAAAACTTCTCGATGACTGCGGCGCGACCATGCTCTTCGTCGATGAGCGCAGCTTCGCCGTCGCCCAGGAAGCCATTACCGGTCGAACCGTTCAGCTCGCCATGATGGATGCGCCCCGCGAAGGTCTTCCTTACGTGGAAGAGATGGTGCTCACATCGCAGCCCGGCTTCGTCCCCGTGAACGTCAGCCCTGACGATGTCTCCGCCATCATCTACACCTCCGGAACCACCAGCGATCCCAAGGGCGTGATGCTCACCGACGGTAACCTGACGGCCGAACTCGATTGCATCCGCAAGTTCATGAGCATTGGTCCCGGAGATGCATTGCTCGGAGTGCTGCCGCTCTTTCACGTCCTCGCCCAGATGGCAAATCTATTCCTGCCTCTCGGCAACGGAGGCAAGGTCGTCTTCCTCGATTCGCTCAACACACAGGAGTTGACTCTCGCCCTGCGTGAGCGCGGCATCACCATCTTCTGTTGCGTCCCCCAGTTCTTCTACCTCATCCACGAGCGCATCTTCGGAGAGGTCGCCAAGAAGGGCCGTCTCGCCGAGCGCATCTTTGGAATCATGCTCAAGCTCAGCACGGCCTCGCAGAAGGTCGGATTCAATCTTGGCAAAGTCTTCTTCAAGAAAGTCCACGCCCAGCTCGGCCCAGACATTCGCTACTTTGTCACCGGCGGCTCGCGCTTTGACGCCCAGATTGGCCGTGACATCCAGGCCCTCGGATTCTCCATGCTGCAAGCATTCGGCATGACCGAGACCACCAGCGGCTGCTTCTGCACGCCTCCCGATGACAACACCATCGGCTCCATTGGCCGCCCCCTACCGGGCTTGCAGGCCAAGCTCGTGGACCCCAAGCTGGATGAAAACGGACAACTCGTCGGCGAAATTGCCTTCACCGGACCCACCGTCATGAAGGGCTACTACAACCGTCCCCAGGCCACCGCGGAAGTTCTCAAGGATGGCTGGCTCTACACCGGCGATCTCGCCTACACGGATGCCAAGGGCAACTACTTCATCACCGGCCGCGCCAAGGATGTCATCGTCCTCAGCTCCGGCAAGAATATCTATCCTGAAGAGATCGAGAGCTACTACCTGCGTTCGCCGTGGATCAAGGAACTCTGCGTGCTTGGCCTTGAGAGCCGCAAACCCGGCGAGCCTCTCAGCGAACGTCTACACGGCGTCATCGTTCCCAATTTCGATGTCCTCCGCGAGCACAAGATCGTCAACATCCGTGAGGTCATCCGCTACGACGTCGAGGGCATCTCCGCCACCCTGCCCGCCACCAAGCGGATTCTCTCCTATGACATCTGGCAGGACGACCTTCCCCGCACCACCACGCGCAAGTTGCGCCGCCAGGAGATCGAAAAGAAACTCCTCGCCCTCTACGCCAGCGGCAAGGTCGAGGAGATCACCCCAAAAGCACGCATCTTCTCCGACGAAGATCGCGTCTGGCTGGCAATTCCCGAAGTTCAGCAGGCGCTCGTCGTCGTCTCCGAAGCGGTCGGCAAGGACTATCAGAAGGAACTCCATCCCGATAACAACCTCGAACTCGATCTGGGACTCGACTCCATGGAGCGCGTCGAACTGCTGACGGATCTCGCCCATCGTCTCGGTGCCGAGGTCGACGACTCCGCCGCCAGCGAGGTTTACACCGTTCGCGAGTTGGTGGACCTTGTTCGCAAAAACATGGGTAAGGCCGCGCGCCAGGCACCCGGCTGGAACACCGTTTTCGAGGGCGAGACTACAGACCCTGAAGTGCTTGCCATTACTCACGAGCGCCCTGTCGTGGGCTTCTTCTGGTGGCTCTTCGGCAAGGCCGTGCAGTGGGCTTCGCGCGTGCTCTTTAAATTGCGTGTGGAAGGCATGGAGAATCTGCCCGACGGCCCCTACGTCCTCTGCCCCAACCACTCCAGCTACCTAGACGCCCCGATTCTGACCGCCGCGCTTCCATGGAAGGCCTTTCACAATGTCTTCTACGTTGGCACCAGCGAAATTTTCGGCTCCGGCTCCATGCGTAAACTTGCCCAGTTCCTCCATCTGATCCCCGTCGATCCCGATTCAAACCTGGTGCCCGCCATGCGTGCCGGAGCCTATGGCCTCCGCGCCGGAAAAATCCTGGTTCTCTATCCCGAGGGTGAGCGCTCCATCGAAGGTCCTCCGAAGAGGTTCAAGAAAGGCGCTGCGATTCTCGCGCAGCATCTCAATGTTCCCATTGTTCCCGTCGCCGAGTACGGCTTCCATGCCTGCTGGCCCCGAGGCAAAGGCTTCCAGGGATTCCATCCGCTGCGGATTCGCGTCGGCAAACCAATCTACCCTGACCTGACCGAGAAGCCCGAGCATGCCTACGAACGCCTCACCGAAGAACTCCGCGACCGCGTCGTAGAAATGTGGAATGACCTGGAAAGCGGCGTCAACCCCAAGCCCAAGAAGCCTGAGCTAACGCCCGTCTAGCTAGAAGTATTGCTACTGGTGCCCCACATCTGCCGTAGTTAGCAGATGTGGGGATTTACCAAACGCCCCGCTTCGCATTCCTGCTACGCGCGACAACCTGCTACATCACTGCCGCCCTCTAAGGCCTCAGGGGCCTTGGAGCAGCTTCCATCATGGAAGGCAAACCAGCCTTGTAAGGACGCGCGGCCGTGTTCCTGTACCTACCCCTCACGGAGTTCTGGAGAACCCTGCTCGCTTCGTTCGTGGGATTGCTCACTCTCGTGGGCATCATGACTCGTCCCTTTCGCTGGACTGAATCGCACATTGCCATGGGAGGCGCGGTCTCCCTGCTCCTGCTGGGATTGATCCGCCCCGCTGACGCCGCACTTACACTGCTACGCGACTGGAACACCTTCCTCTTCTTCCTTGGCATGATGGGACTCTCTGCCATGGCGGAGACCGCCGGCCTCTTCGACTGGCTTGCCGTGCAGGCCGCGCGCCTGGCCGCCCGAAGCGCAAAACGGCTCTTCCTCAACGTATTCCTGCTCGGCACCGCGATCACCATGATCTTCTCTAACGATGCGACGGCGCTTATCCTCACCCCCGTCGTTTACGTTCTTGTTACAAAATTGCGGCTTCCCGTGCTTCCCTACCTCTTTGCCTGCACCTTCATTGCGGACACTGCATCTTTCCTTCTACCCATCAGCAACCCCATCAACATCATCGTGATGTCGCATTATCCGCTTCCTCTATTAACCTTCCTGCGCCTGCTGTTTATTCCCTGTTTGGTTGTGATTGCAATCAACTTTGGAATTTTCTTCCTGCTCTACCGCTCGCAGTTGAAGGGAACGTTCAACCCGGACCGTCTGCCCTCTGCCGAAAACGCGATCAAGCATCCAGCCTATTTCCGTTACACCTTGTGCGTGCTTGCCATCGTTGCGCCATCGTATGTGATCGCGTCTGCCCTCCAGTTCCCTCTCTCGACCGTCGCTGTGGCCGGAGCTTTGCTGCTCGTGGCCGGGGCGCTCTACTGGAAGAGAACAACGCTGGTAGAAGCCGGAAAAGGAATCTCCTGGTCGATTTTCGGATTCATCGCCGGAATGTTCATCGTCGTTCGCGCCATTGAAGACACCGGACTCACCGTCAAGTTCGGCAACCTGCTGCTGCGTCTCTCCGGGGGCTCAAGCTTCGGAGCGGTCATGGTGGGCACCTTCGGCTCCGCTCTGGGAACGAACCTGATCAACAATGTCCCAATGGCGGTGGTGATGAATTCCGCGCTGGGTAGTGTGCAACATGCGGCCCCCGCGATCCGGAATGGCTTTGTCGCCGCCACCATCTTTGGCTGCGACCTCGGACCAAACCTGACCACCGTCGGATCCATGGCCACGATTCTATGGCTGCTCATCCTGCGTGAGCGGGACGTGGAAGTCTCAGGTCTGGACTATTTCAAAGTTGGAGTTCTAGTCACGCCGGTGATGCTCTTTGCCGGCGCATTGACGATCTGGTTATTGCTGTAGTCCATGAAGCAACGACCAAGGAGGCTGCAATGCGAGTTCTTGGATGTCTCGATGGAAGCAATGGCGAACTCATCGGCAACGCGGTGCAGATGTTTACCACCTCTGATGAGCCACTGACGATTGCCCTGCTCGCCGTGATCGACGCAGGCCCGCGCCAGGATATCGACCGCATGCGCGAGCGCTTCTGGCGCCCTCCGATGCATCATCAGCCAGTCACCGCCGAGATGCTGGCGGCGGAAACCGCAGCAGCACAGGAGACGCTGAACGCGGGGCTGGCTTACGCGAAGGCCGCGGAAACCCTGGTGCGGCAAGGCCGTCCTGAACTCGAAATCGTCAACGCAGCCGCCGAGTGGAGAGCCGAGGTGATCGTGATCGGCGCGCGCACCGAATACGGCGAACCACCTCACATTGGACCGCATTCCGTGGGTCACGTCGCGCGCTTTGTGCTCGACCACGCGCCTTGCCCGGTCCTGCTCGTGCGTCCTCTCGCTCGTGAACAGTTCCCCATCAACCGCTAACGTCGGCACAGGTGCCGCACTCAAACCCAGCCTGCGGGATTGAGTGCGGCAGTTGCTCTTGCTCTTAACCTGTGCAACCTGCGTAACCGACGCCTCTCTCACTTCGCCCGCGGATGCGTCTTGTCGTAAACCTCCAGCACCTGCTTCGTCGTAAGCTGCGTATATCGCTGCGTGGTGGAAAGCCGCTCATGCCCCAGTAGCTCTTGAATTGCGCGCAGGTCCGCACCCTCCTCCAGCATGTGAGTCCCAAAGGCGTGCCGCAGAGTATGCGGATGCACTTCCCTAGGCAGGCCGCCAGCCACTGCAATGGCCTTCACAATGCGCCCAACACTACGCGTAGTGAGGCGGCTCCCGCGCCGGTTCACCAGCAAAGCGCGCTCGTCCGTGTGATGATGCAACGCGAGTACCTCAGCGCGCCGCCCACGGTAATCGCGCAGCGCGATCTGCGCGGAGTCTCCAAACGGAACGATGCGTTCCTTCTTGCCCTTGCCTCGCACTAGAATCACGCCCTGCCGCTGATGAATGTCGTCCATGTTGATGCCGGTCAGTTCGCTGTTGCGGATGCCGCATCCATAAAGCAGTTCGAGAATCAGCCGGTCGCGCTCGGCAAACCTCGCTTCTTCCGGCATCTTCGAATCGAGTACCGAATTCATCTCTTCCATCGTCGGCACGCGCGGCAGTTTCTTCGGCAGTTTCGGAGCCGACACCAGCCGCGCGGGATTCGCCTCGATCATGCGCTCGCGTCCCATCCACTTGAAGAACGAGCGCAGCGACGACAGCGTGCGCGCCACCGACGCCTTGCTCAATCCTCGCTCGTAAAGTTGCGCCAGGTAGGCGCGAATGAAAAGGTGATCAATCGCCTTCAGTTCTTCCGGCCCTGCGAAGACCACGAACTCCGCCAGATCGGTGCGATAGGCCTTGATCGTATGCGCCGATGCGTTGCGCTGTGTAAGCGCGCGAACAAAGCCCTCCAGCGCAACACCCACAGCACTCTGCGCGGAGTCGCTCTGATCGGCGCTCATTTCGTTTCACCCTTCGCCCCGCGCACATGTGCCCGCGGATGATGATCGGCATAGACCTTCTGCAACCGGTCCAGCGCAACGTGCGTGTAAATCTGCGTGGTTGAAATGTCTGCGTGTCCCAGCACGGTCTGCACCGTGCGCAGATCGGCCCCGTGCGAGACCATGTGCGTTGCCGCCGAGTGCCGTAGCATGTGCGGCGAAGCGTGCCGCCCTGCGGACTTCGAGGCCAAATCCACAATCGTCCAGATGCGTTCGCGCGTCAACTTGTGCCCGCCGCGCGCCAGGAAAAGTTCCGCCGCATACTTGCGTCCTGCCAGCAGGGGCCGGGCATCGAGCAGATAGCAGCGCAGCGCCTCCTGCGCCGGCGCGCCCAGAGGAACGATGCGCTCCTTGTCTCCCTTGCCGCGCACCAGCATGTAGCCAAGTTCAAGCTTCGTGTCTTCCACCCGCGCATCCACCAGTTCGCTCACCCGCATCGCGGCTGCATAGAGAACTTCCAGCATGGCGCGGTCGCGCAGCGCCAGGGCCTGCGTGTAGCGTGATTGCCCCGAAGCGGCGTCCCCATGCGCCGGGCTTTCAATCAGCGCCGAAGTCTCTTCTTCTGAGAGCGCCTTCGGAAGCACCTTCCACTGCTTGGGGCTGTCGATATCCAACGTAGGATCGTGCGCGATCAGTTTGTCCAGCAGCAGGTAGCGGTAGAACCCGCGCAGCGCGGAAAGCTTCCGCGCGATCGTCCGCGAGTCCATGCCATGTCCCAGCAGGTGTTCCAGCAGTTCTTTCATATCCTCGCGCTGCGCCGTCAGCACCGTCTTGCCGCGGCCTGCAAGAAATTCCGCCCAGATCTTCAGGTCCCCGCCATAGGAGCTGACGGTGAGCGGAGCAAGGCCTTTTTCCACCCGGAGGTAGACGGCAAAGCTCGCGAGCGCGCGATCCTGTTCGGAAGAGGCCACGCGTAGAGTATGACCGCTTCGCCGCCGGGCAGGGGTTGGCATACTTGGTTCGCTTTGCACGGCGGAGACCTCAAATATTTTACGGAAACAAAGCAACAAAGAATGGGCTCACATCATCTGTGGCAGAGACACAGGATTGGCTTCACTCCCTGTTGAAGAAAAGGCGCTGGCGATGCGAGCACAGACGCTGTTGAACCCTCCTCGCAAGGCAGTCTCTGCCGTGACGGCTCGCGAGGCCCATCGCGAGTTACTCGCGCCCCAATCCAACACACATCCGGTCGGGGCGTTGCGCGGACTGGTCTTCGCCGTGCTGCTGGCGTCGCCATTCTGGGTCGCGCTCTGCGTCCTGTTGCGCTGGTGGATTTCTCGATAGATGCACGCAGCCGCTGCTCAGGTATAATGGCAACTGCGCGCCCGTAGCTCAGCTGGATAGAGCGAACGCCTCCGAAGCGTTAGGTCGTGAGTTCGAATCTCGCCGGGCGCACCATTCTTCTTCCTTCCTCTTAACAAGTTGCAGAGTTTTCTTGACTGGCGGAAGTTTCGCTTTTTTCATTGTGCCCATTTTGTGACCACTCAAACGATACATAGCATTTAGCACAGCATCCACTGAAGGGTGCCCATAGCGGCTGGAAATCGCAATCGACGAGTGCCCAGCAATCCGCGCCAACGTCCAAGCGTCGCAGCCAGACTCGCCTATCCGCGGAGGTAAATGCCTAACGGTGGCTGGAGACCTCAGAACGAGTAACCCGGCCGCCGGATGGATTGCGGACATAAACGCGAGAAAGTAAAACTGCGGCGAATGCGAGTATGCAAAGCCACTGTGAGGCTGATAGTGGACCGGGGAATCCGCGGCCTGCGTCGCCGCGAAGAAATCCGAGGAAGAAGCGGCAAGCCGTGAATGAAGCCGCGAATGCGGAGAACACCATCCCCTCTGGCGGGAGATGGCGCTGATAGAAAATCAGCAATCCAAAGAGGACCATGGCCACGGCGCTTTCATACAACTGGGTCGGGTGCAGAGGTATACCAAGCGGGGTTCCGTACCAGGCAAGGGCAAGGCCGTCCGTATAGGTCACTCCCCACGCGTGTCCGGTTGGTCTTCCAAAATCGCAGCCCGCCAGGAAGCATCCAACCCGCACGAGCACGATGAATAACGCAAACGGCGGGGCGAGGCAGTCTGCCAGTTGCAATAACCTGACGCGACGAACACCTGCCCAGGCCACCATCGCAGCCACCGCAGCGAGGGCATCCCCCGACGTCCCGCTGTCGGTGGCCGGGCGTTGGAGAGAATCATGGAATAGCCAGCCCGCAACTGCAAAACCGGCTACACCGGCAAGCACCGCGCCCACCACGGCTACAAGGTCAAGCCCATTCAGCCTGGCTCGCAACGCCGAGATCAAAACCAGCACAAGAACCGCGGCCCACAGAAAAATGCCGAACGTGGGCAGCAGCACGTGTCCGATCTGTATGGACGGGTACAAGAATTCTTCCTTCGCATCACATTCGTAGAGTGCTCGCTCCCGGAAAGCAATGTTTGAAAGGTGATTTCTGCGGGGCTCGACATGTGATTATCTAACCTCAACAAAAAAGAGCGCTTGGCCGGTGTTGTCCAGAGCCGTTCAAAAGCGCGGGCTGCAACCTGCCGCGTACTTGAGAGTAGACATCGGGAACATTCCGGCTATAATCCGGGTGTTCACTGTTCCCCAAGCCTGAACTACGCACCGGAACTGGACCCATGAGCCCAGCGGTCTCCAATTCGACTGTCTTCTCGTTTGGCGTCTTTCAGCTCAGCGTGGGCAGTAACGAACTGAAGAAGTTCGGCGCCACCATCCGTCTGCAACCGCAGCCCTTCAAACTTCTTGTGCTCTTGGCGTCCCGCCACGGCGAAGTCGTCACCCGCGAAGAAATACAGGAGCAGCTATGGGGACAGAACACCTTCGTCGACTTTGAGCGTGGCCTCAACCACTGTATTCGCCAGATCCGCGCCGTTCTTGATGACGACGCCAGCGCTCCGCGTTACATTGAGACCATCCCTCGAACCGGCTACCGTTTCATCGCTCCCGTAAGCATTGCAACGGCGGAGCCGCCCGCCACAGAACTCTCTCCAGAGCCTGAGAGCGAACGAGACCAGCCTGAGCCCCGGAAGTCCGAGTCCGCTAAGTTGGGCGCGGCAAGATGGTGGCGAGGCCGCATCGCTACGGTCGCCATCGTTGTTGCGGTGCTCCTGGGTGCGCAGTTATTTCTTCTCTATCGGTGGCGGGAGAAACGCGCTGCGGAGCCTGCTCCACGGCTGATGCTGGCGGTGTTGCCATTTGAAAATCTCACCGGCGATCCTGGGCAGGATTATCTCTGCGACGGCGTCACCGATGAATTGATCGTGCATCTGGGAAAGATCAGTCCTCAACGTCTCGGCGTGATTGCTCGAACATCGTCGATGTTCTACAAGCGCTCCGGCAAACGGCTTACTCAGATCAGCCGTGAGCTGGGAGTCCAGTACTTTCTTGAAGGAACAATCAAGCGCTCTGGACAGGACATCCGGATCACCGCACTGTTGGTTCGCTCTGAGGATCAGACGCAACTGTGGGCCGATACTTACGACGGGCAGGTCAGTGCGGAACGTATCCTCGGATTCCAACAGTCGGTGGCTGATCGCGTCGCCGAGTCGCTTTCCCTCGTGCTTCCTGAGGTGCGCATGACGCGCAGCAGCACGGCCAGCCAGGCTGCCTATGAGGCGTTTCTGAAAGGCCGTTACGAGTGGAACAAGCGCAACGAAGAGGGCTTCCAGAAAGCGATTGAGGACTTCGAGAGCGCCGTACTCTACGACCCCAGCTATGCCCAGGCGTACGTCGGCCTTGCCGATTCTTACAATCTTTCGCGTGAGTACTATGAAGGGCGCTCCAACGATAATCTGACTGAACTCGGGAAAGCTGCCGCCTTGAAAGCTCTCGCGCTCGATCCCGCGCTGTCGGAAGCCCATGCTTCGCTTGCCTTCAACCTGTGGCGCTACGGATGGAAATTTCCGGAAGCGGAAGGTGAATTTCACAAGGCTCTGGATCTGAGCCCGAACAACGCGACCGCTCACCACTGGTTCGGCATGTTCCTTGCCTCGCGAGGCCGCTTCGAGGAAGCCCGCAGAGAGTTGCGCGAAGCGCAGAGACGCGATCCACTTTCACTGATTATCATTACCAACACCGGCTGGGTGGATTACTATGCCCGCAACTACGACGCCGCCATCGCAGGTTGCCTGGAAGCTCTCCGCATCGACGGAGCGTTCCAGACCGCACAGATGAAGCTCGCATGGGCCTATGAGCAAAAGGCCCAGTGGCCGGAGGCGCTCGCTGCGCGGCGCCGCTTCTACACCACCGCCGGACATCCGGAAATCGCGCAGGCATTGAACGACGCCTACGCCAAATCAGGCTACCCCGGCGTGCTGCGCGCCATCATCGCTGAAACAGAAAAACAGGATGCCGGGCCTTACTACGGCGACTATGAAAAGGCGAAGCTGCACGCGATGGTCGGCGAAGAAGACAAGGCTTTCGAGTTTCTCGAACGCGCCCGGGCACGCCAGAGCGGATGGTTGGTGTACCTTGCCGTGGAACCAGCATTTGATAAACTCCGCTCGGATTCGCGCTTCGCCCGGCTCGTCGACCAGACAATTTCTGCCCGGCACTTCTGATACATCCGTAAGCTATTTTGCACCGTAACTGATGCAAAATGGCCCCTACGATTGACGAATCAGGTAATCGTTGGAGGGACGGTGTTGGCAGATCTGCCAATGGTTGAGCGGGGGTGCGAACGATTGGCGGGGAAATACACACGGGAGGCAAGTTGGGGTATCTTCCTGGTACATCGTCCCGGTACTTCGTCTTCCCCAAGTTTGCATAAAAAAACACACTCAGGCTCCCTCGCGGGGAGCCTGAGTGTCCATCCAAGTTCGATGCGCTGTTATGCGCCTAGATATTGCACGTGAACGTAGGTTCCGAGACGGACGTTGTAGGCAAGATACCAGCCCACGTGGTCCGGATCGTCGTAGATCACCACATCATCAGCAGCCCAATCCCAATCAGCGCAGTAGCCAAAATCGTACGACGCCACGCCGAAGTAGAATCCGCCAAACCAGAAACGGCTCGGACCGCCGCCGCCGATGCGCCATACATGTCCGGCACCGATTTCACCGGGGAAGTGTCCATGCTCCCATGGATGATCGAGATGATAGTTTGCATCGTTGCGTCCAGTGTTATGGCCCACCCACTGGCCATTGGCGTGAACGTGGGGCGCTTCGGGATGGTTCGGCTGATCTCTGAATGAGCCTCTGTTCGCTCCGGGCTGGCCATGGTCTGCGGCCTTCGGCGCCGGAGTTTCATGCCTGACGGCCGAGGGGCCGCGCGCGGGGATGTGACCGCCGCCCACTGCATGGCCGCCACCGGCCGGGGCTCCCTCGTGGCCGCGCTCCTGGGCAAAGGCGGCAACGGAACAGATCAGCATTACGGCAACAAATCCTGCGAACTTTTTCATCTTCTTCCTTTCTATTTCTTGCAGCACCAAATGCTAGAAAATAAGATGCTGGCCTGGCGCTGCAGGTTCGACCAGCAACCTGACAGAGATAGAAAACCGGACGAGTGAATTAAGTTGCGCGCGAGGACGAGCGGAGTTCACGGGCTTCGCGCTTCATGCGCTTGCCGCGGCTCACGAGGCTGAACGCGTAGGTAAGATGGATGACCCACACGACGATGTAGGCCGCGTAGAGATAGGCGTTGTTGTTGGCTGCGCCGTTCATTATGCACCCTCCGTTTCGTAGTCGAGCGATGCCTGGGCGTGCGCCTCCTCGAGAGCGTGCTCGACGAGCGCCTGCTTATAACGCAGCCAGACGAACATGAGAGCAAGCATGGCGAAGGCCGCGAGATTCCAGAGGACGGCGACCCACATGGTGTGGTCGAGTCCCGAACCCTGTCCACCGCCGATCACCGGCTGGGGGTGCTGCGTGCGGAACCAGCGGATGGCCATGTAGACGATGGGAACATCGAGAAATCCGAATATGCCGAGCGCAGCGGCGAGCACGGGGACTTGCCCTCCGGTGGCGTAGTGCCGCAGCACGAGGTAGCTGACGTAGATGAGCCAGAGGACGAGCGTGCTGGTGAGACGCGCGTCCCATGTCCACCAGATGCCCCAGATGGGACGCGCCCAGATAGGTCCGGTGATCAGCACGATGGTGCAGAAGGAGACACCGACCTCAGCCGAAGCCAGGGCAAGCGCATCCGCGCCGACAGTGCGGCGCACCAGATACCAGACGGAGGCGAGAAAGTTAATGAAGAACAGCAGGAAGGCTACCCACGCCGAGGGCAGGTGGTAGTAGAAGATCCGCTGCACGTCGCCCATGGTGGCTTCCGTGGGTGCGATGTACATGGCCTGGCAGAAGCCGTAGCCAAGCAGCAGGAGCGTGAGCACTGCAAGAATATTGAAGAGAGTTTTCATTCCGCGTTCAGCACCGGTTCAAAGAGGATGAGGCTGACGGAGGTGAAGACGAGATCATACACCGCCAGCAGACGTATCCAGAAGATGGGCGAGTTGTCGCCCGTGAGGATGGAAGTGGTGGCATCTACCATGGCGAGCAGCGCCGGAATGGAGATGGGAAACAGGATCAGCGGCAACATGATTTCGCGGCTGCGGGTACGAATGGATAGCGCGGCGAAGAAGGTTCCGTTGACGACCAGAGCCCAGGTGGCGAGCAAGGCGACGACCAGCAATTGCCACCAGGGTCCGACGGAGCGCAGGTTGTAGAAGACGACAAAAAGAGGAACCATCAAGACTTCGAGAATCGAAACAAAGATGAAGTTGCCCACGGTTTTCGCGAGGAACAGCGCCTGTGGAGGAGCGGGAGAAAGGCGGTAGGCATCCAGCACCTGGTTGCGCAGTTCGCGCGTCCACGTCTGGTTGAGAGCCACTACGGTTGCAAAGAGAATGGCTACCCAGAGCAGGCCGCCCGCAATTTTGCGCGACTCTTCGGCAGTGGGATCAAAGCCGAAGCTGAAGATGACAACCACGAGCAAGGCAAAGAACAACATGCTGTTGATAGCGTCTTTGGAGCGCCATTCCAGACGCAGGTCTTTGACGAGCGAGCGGCGGGTGATGGCCCAGAGTCCGGGAGCGGATGTCATGACTTGACCTCGACGTTTCCGCGTTCTCCGCGCAGGGCGGCGCGTTCTTCGGCGAGATACGGGGTGAGCAGGCGGTCGGGGATTCCCTTCTCGCGGGCGATGAGGCGTCCGGCGTCGAGGACGATGCACTCGTCGGCGACGGGTTCCATGAGCGCGGCCTGGTGAGTGACAACGAAAATGGTGGTGCCCTGATCACGCATTTTGGCGAGCAGGGTTGTCATCTGCTTGGCGGAGCGGACATCGACGTTGGAGAACGGCTCGTCGAGGAAGAGCAGTTCGGGGCCATGCACGATGGCCCTGGCGAGCGAGATGCGCTGGCGCATTCCCTGCGAATACTGGCCGACGCGGCGCTCCAGCGAGGGATCGAGGCCGACGGTTCGGATGGCATCTTCACAGCGGGCGCGGTCATTGATTCCGTAGAGCGCGGCGAAATATTCGAGGTTTTCGACCGCCGACATTTCGTCGTAGAGCAAGGGAGCGTGTCCCATGTATCCGAAGCGCGTGGCGACGGCGCGAATATTGGCAGAGCCGAGGACGGTGACGCTGCCGCGTGAAGGCGCCAGCAGTCCGGCGATGACGCGGAGGAGGGTGCTTTTGCCCGCGCCGTTTTCACCGAGCAGGACGTAGAGTTGACCGGGAGCAAAGTCGGCGGTGATGCCGCGCAGGGCCGCGAAGCGTCCGAAGTGGCGGACTACGTCGCGGATGGAGACGGCGAAGGCGTTCCCACATTCGCCAACAGAAGGCGGATGTGGGCCACCCGCGACGGCAGCGCTTCCCACATCTGCTGACTGCGGCAGATGTGGGGCACCCATGGGCGGATGGGGGACACCAGACTTCATTGGGGTGGTGTCAGTCACAGGTAGAGAAGTGTAACGCGTCCTCTCTGGCAGGGCTACTGCCCCATGGATGGCGCAGTGGCCTGAGCTTTTTCCGGCGGCGCGGCCTGTGGAGCACCGGTCTGGCCCGGTTGCTGTCCGGGCTGCGCTGGGCCGTACTTGGAAGCACACTTGGCCTGCAGCTGCTTGGCATGGAATACGCCATCCCGTCCGTAGTTGCCTTCGGCGAGGGCCTGCGCGTTGTCTTTGAAAGTGTCGGGCGGAGCTTCCGTTCCGGAGTAAACGACGTTGAGGGTGCGTCCCTGCTCGGCGAGAGTGAACTCGACGTGCGTGCCCTGGCGATGAATGGAGCCGGGCTGTACGTTTCCGGCAACGCGAAGGCGTTTGCTGAATACGCCGTCGCCCATTTCTCCCATCTCTTTGATCGTGACGTAGTAGCTCTTGCTCTCCTGCACGCCGCTGATGGCAAGGTACGCGAGTCCAGAGACGATGAGCACAATCGGCACACCGAACTTCCAATACTTATTCATTTTCCACCCAAAAGAGAAACCAGCCGGCCAGCCTGAAGCCTTGATGCTGCCATCCCTACTTCCCCATTGCAAAGAGGGTACTTCGGGCAGGACTCGGGGTCAAGGCGCAGAGGTCTTCCTCCATTGGATGCAGAGAAGGGCTGAGAGACTCAGAGAAGCGCAAGGCGGCGGAGTAGCTTCCTGCATCGTATAATGAGCGATTACGGATGTAGAAAAAAGGGGTTGCGGGAATGAGCGGAAACAACGGGTCCAAGGGCAACGGCAGCGAGAGCGTTTCGCCACACGAGATTCCCTCCGAGGGGATTCCTAAACTGCGGCAGGAGTGGATTGCGCGGCGCAAGGAAGAGGCAGCGCGAACCGGCGATACGAACGTCACGCAGATGCACTACGCGCGCAAAGGGCTGATCACGGAAGAGATGCTCTTTGTGGCCGAGCGCGAAAAGATTTCGCCGGAGCTGGTGCGCGCGAAAATTGCCGAAGGAAAGTTGATCATTCCGGCAAACATCAACCATCCAGAGCTGGAGCCGATGTGCATTGGCGTGGACTCGCTGTGCAAGATCAACGCGAACATTGGGAACTCCGCAGTGACCTCGAATGTGCAGGAGGAGCTAAAGAAGCTGCACACGTCGGTACACTACGGCGCGGACACGATGATGGACCTCTCGACGGGGGGTGATATTCACGGCATCCGCGAGACGCTGCTGCGGCACTGTCCGGTGCCGATGGGCACGGTGCCGATTTACGAGGCAGTGGCGCGGGTGAAGCGGATTGAAGACCTCTCGGCGGCGCTGATGCTGGAAGTGATCGAAGAGCAGGCAGCGCAGGGCGTGGATTACATGACGATCCACTCCGGACTGCTGGTGCAGTTCCTGCCGCTGGTTGCGCCGCGCATCACGGGCATTGTGAGCCGCGGAGGCGCGATTCTGGCACAGTGGATGGCACACCACCACAAGCAGAACTTCCTCTATGACTGCTTTGAAGACATCTGCAAGATCATGGCGAAGTACGATGTGGCGTTCTCACTGGGCGACGGGCTGCGCCCCGGTTGCATTGCCGACGCCAGCGACGAAGCGCAGTTCGCGGAGTTGAAGACGCTGGGCGAGTTGACGCGCGTGGCGTGGAAGTACGACGTGCAGGTGATGATCGAGGGGCCGGGACACGTTCCGATCGACAAGATCAAGGAGCAGGTGGACAAGGAAATCGAGTGGTGCGACGGCGCTCCGTTCTACACGCTGGGGCCGCTGGTTACGGACATCGCTCCGGGCTACGACCACATCACTTCCGCGATTGGCGCGGCGATGATCGGCTGGTACGGGGCGGCGATGCTCTGCTATGTGACTCCGAAAGAGCACCTGGGACTGCCGAACGAAAAGGATGTGAAGGACGGGATCATCGCATACAAGATCGCGGCGCACGCGGCAGACCTGGCGCGGCATCGTCCGGGAGTGCAAGACAGGGACAACGCACTGAGCCATGCGCGATACACCTTCGACTGGGAGAAGCAGTTTGAGCTATCACTGGACCCGGAGACGGCCCGCTCGATGCACGATGAGACGCTGCCGGATAAGTTCTACAAGGACGCTTCGTTCTGCTCGATGTGCGGACCAAAGTTCTGCTCGATGAACTACTCGTCGAAGGTGGACGAGTACAACAAGCAGGTTCATGGGCTGGAGAAGAAGGATTACTCGGAGCTGGTGAAACTGGTTTCGCAGAAATCGTAACGAGCGCTGCAAGAGAAGCGTCTGGATCAAGAAAGAGCGATGCCCCGGGGCATCGCTCTTTTCTCGTAGCGGACGATTTTCTTCCCGCCCAAGATCGGTGATCAATTTGGCTTTTGACCTTCACTCCCCTTCTTAGGCTCGGGCTTGTTCGATTCGTGCGGCGTCGGCGCAGCATGTGCGGGCGGATTCGCATGTTGGGGAGCTGGCTTTGCTGCCGGAGCCGGTTTGGCCGGAGCGGGCGGAGCCGGTTTTGCCGGGGCGGGCCGACTCTGTGGAGGGGCCTGCGCGGCTGGCGCTGGCTGAGGTCTTGCGGCTGGCTTATTCGCCTCGGGCCGGGGTTGCGCCGCCGGGGCTGGCTTGGCCTGGGGAGTGGGTTTTCCAGGAGCAGGTTTGCCGGAGGCGGGCTGACTCTGCGGATGAACCTGCGCTGCTGGCGCGGGAGTTGGCTGAGGTTTTGCGGCTGGCTTATTCGGCTCAGGCCGGGGCTGTGCCGCCAGTGGCGCTGGTTTGGCTTGAGCAGCCGGTGGCGCTGGTTTGGCTTGAGCAGCCGGTTGCGTAGTGCCAGCCACGCGCGCCGGCACCTCCGCCTTGGGCCGCATCACCGGAGCCGGGGCAATGCCTTTGTCGGCTGGAATCGGTTTGGCGGCAGCGAAGACGACCGGCTTGCCGTTGGAAGCAAACTGCGCGCGATTGCCCGAAGCGGTCTTTGCAAGCGCCACTTGTGATTTCATGGGCGGCGCGTGCGGCGCACGGAAGGCTGCTACCTCCGCTGGAGTGGGGCGCACTTGAACGCCTTGCGGTCCGCCGTTGTAGCTGACCCGGTTGACGGTCGTGTTGTCGTTGGTGGAGTAGATTACCGTGCGGTTGTAGACATTCGTAATTCGGGTGTTGTCGATATTATTTGCGGCGCGGTTGTAGTTGAAATCGTTCCCTTGCCAGTAGCCGCCCTGGTAGCCCCTTCCGGCATAGCCGTGGCCGTAGTTCACGCCGCCATAAAATCCGACATACCGGCCCCAGTAGCCATGATAGAAGCGGTATCGGCCATCGCCGAAGCTCCAATAGCCGGGCGTCCAGAGCGCTCCCTGGTAGGGCGGCGCGGTCCAGGCTCCCGGGACCCAGTAATAGCCGGACGAAGCATAGGACCAGTATCCGGGAGTCCAAAGATAGCCCGACTCGGGAATCGGCGGCTGATCATATTCCGGCAGAGGCGGAGGAGGTTGCGGGGCATATTGATCCGGAGCCGGATTGTAAGACGATTCGCTATAATCCTGATCGGGCTGGTAATCATCCCGGCGCGTCCGGTCACGATCTGAAGCCTGCTGGCGAGGAGCAGGCGCGGACTGATCAACGGGCGCCATATTCGAGGCAGCGGGGTCGCCCTGAGTCTGTGCGCTTTGATCCTGCGGCGCGGGCTGGCCGCTTTGAGCCTGGGAATTCTGGTCGGCAGTTTTATTGCAAGCTGCAATTCCTAAAGTTAAGACGAGCGCGAGCATCGGCAATTTCGTATATCTATCCATTAATTTCATAGAATCGTTACTCTCCACATTCCTCATGCAGTCTTCCCACCGTAGCCGCGCAAAGGCGCGCGTCGAAGGTGGGGCACCCGCGGTTACCGCGTCTCCAAAACCGGGCTAGCTGCCCGGAATTGTTGGTGCCGTGCGATTGCAGGGCACCCTCTCCGAGTTAGATGCCGGATGCTGCGGGAAGTCGACCTGATGGCTGAATGCCCCTCCCTGCCGGTGCTCACCGATGGACTTGGCACACCAAGAAAAAGCGATGCCCGGAGTTCCGGAGCATCGCTCTTACAGCGTTATTAGGCGCAGGCAAGTTTCCTGCAGCCTAATGGTTGGCAGCGTGGCCGTTTAATTCTGGTCAACGTAATCGTTGCCGTCGGCGAATTGCAGTCCGGCAATGTGACGGGCGCGGTACTGGACTTCGAGGTAGGCTTCGAGAATCTGGATGTGGAGGAACTCACGCTGCATGGGGCTGGAACATTCGGTACGGGCGAGGTCGAGAGCCAGGTAGCGGTCGTGGGCCAGAACGAAGCGGTTCATTTCGTGCAGCATGGTGGTTTCCTCGGGTGTAGTCTCAGGCTGAGGGGCGACAAGGGAAATCAGAGTAAAACCTTAAGAAACATCTCCAGTTGCCGGAGATGATACCCGGCGCCAAACTCACCAGCGGTCGCCCAAGCCCCAACGCTTGGGATCCGCGCCGATCGACTCCATCTGCGCCTCGGCAACGCTCTTGCCGGCGGAGGAGCCACTCTCAGTGCCGATGATGTGGATGAGGAAGAGATGATCTCCGGCAAGGCCGGACATACACCAGACGTTCTGGCAGCCGTCGATGGGGACGGCGGCCTCCTCGGCGATGGCGTGAAGGAGTTCGGCGCGATGGGTAGCCCACTCGAAATCCTCGTCGGTAGCAAGGCGCAGCCATGCCCGCAGCGCGAGTTCGGGAGATTCGCCGGAGGCCTGGTGGACGTAGGTGCCTCCCAGAAACTCAATGACGAAGGTGTAACGGGTCTTTCTACCTCTCATTCGTTCGCTTTCTAAACAACGTAAATTACGCGGCAACCAGTGCCGCCCGGCATCCTGCGTTCGCCCGGCGCTCGAGTGCATCGAGCGCCGGGCCTCTGCAATAGAACTACACCAAAACCAGTTAGACGACTAGCGTTTCCGGTTCGTCAGACATTTGCACGGTCGAATCGCCACTTAATACCTTGCGGAGCTGTACCTCATCGAGAGTCTTGCACCAGTGCCCGACAACGATCGTTGCGATCCCGTTACCGATTAGGTTGGTGAGCGCACGAGCTTCCGACATGAAGCGGTCGATACCGAGAATGAGAGCCACGCCCGCTACCGGAACTGTGCCCGTGGTGGCAAGAGTCGCAGCCAGCACGATGAAGCCTCCCCCGGTGACGGCAGCCGCGCCCTTGGAGGTGAGCATGAGGATCGCAAGCAATCCAATCTGCTGGCCGAGCGACAGATGCGTATTCGTGGCCTGGGCAATGAAGATGGCGGCCATGGTGAGATAAATGGATGTTCCATCGAGGTTGAAGGAGTAGCCCGCGGGAATGACGAGGCCGACCGTGGCCTTCTGCACGCCTACGGCTTCCATCTTGATCATCATTCGAGGCAAGACAGCCTCGGACGACGAGGTTCCCAGAACGATGAACAGCTCTTCCTTGATGTACTTGAGATATTTCCAGATGCTGAAGCCGTGGAGCCTGGCGACGATTCCCAGTATTACGAAGATGAAAATCAGGCAGGTGGAATAGAAACAGGCCATCAGTTTTCCAAGTTGGAAGAGCGTTCCCAACCCATACTTACCGATGGTGAATGCCATTGCGCCGAAAGCTCCGATGGGAGCGACGCGCATAATCATGCCGACGACGCGGAAGAGGGCGTTGGAGAACTGCTCAATCACGGTGTAAGCGAGCTTGCCCTTCTCGCCGATCATGTGGAGGGCAAAGCCGAAGAGGACGGCGAAGAACAATACCGACAGAATGTCGCCCTTGGCAAAAGCTCCCACGATGGTGTCTGGAATGATATCGAGCAGGAATCCGGTGGTGGTCTGCATCTTGCCGGGTCCGGTGTAGGCGGCGATCGACTTGGCGTCAAGAGCGAGGACATTCACGTTCATGCCGGCGCCGGGCTTGACGACGTCAACGATGATGAGACCGATGATGAGAGAGATGGTGCTCAGAACCTCAAAGTACAGAATCGCAAGAGCTCCGGTTTTGCCCACGGCTTTCATGTTTTCCATACCGGAGATGCCGAGCACCACGGTACAGAAGATGATGGGAGCGATCATCATCTTGATTAGTTTGATAAAGCCGTCTCCGAATGGCTTCATTTCGGCGCCTATAGCCGGTTTGAAATAACCGAGAAGGATTCCGATCGCGATTGCGATCAGCACCTGAAAATAGAGGTTCTTGTAGAATGCTTTTCCGCTCATCTACCTGTTGCTCCTGGTTGAAAAACTGTAAGTGTTCAGGATAAGTACCATCGCTGGAGGCGAAATGCACGCAATTTCTGTCACACCTGTTTGTGGTGGCCTCTTTTCAGATTTTCATGCGGCAAAATTATAAGGCCGATTCCAGCACGGCGGCCGCTTTTTGCAGAGCAGATATCACATCGTCAAGCGCTGCAGCGGCTCCGGCGGGATCGTTCCGGTCCATGGATTCATTGACGCCGGGGATGACGACGGCGGCGTATCCGGTGTACTCGCCCGGAGCATAGATGACGTGGCGGAACCAGGGGCGGTGGGGCAATCCCTTGCCAAGCATGGCGCGCTCGGCCTGGAGCAGCGCTACGTTGACACGCAACAGTTGTCCTGCGGAGGCGGTGGCGGTAGCCCGATGGACGGCACGTCCGGCAGAGGCGAGGCGGTCGGCCGCTTTAAGTGAGGCGTCAAAGTTGGGCGGCTGTTTCGCGCCGGGAGCCAGCCAGCCGAGATCCTGGGCGCGGTGCTGTGCGGTCTCGATGTGCTTGCGCACCTCGACGCCGTAGGTCTCATAGTCGAAGGGCAAGGCGTCAGCCTGGGCCATGCGCAGAACTTCCAAGCCGAAGACGCGGGCCATCTGCTGCTCATACACGAAGGTGGGATCAGCAAACCTGGTAAACCAGGCGAAGTTGTCAAAGACGGAGTGATAGACGCCGTAAGGGCCACCAGAGCCGATATCGGTGGATGGCACACCAAGGTGCTGGAGGAAGGCCGAGTAATCCGATCCGCTGCCGAGATCGCCGACATGTACATCCCCGGAATCGGCATCGCCGCGACGTTCGGCGAAGGAGCCTGCGTCGGCGTGTTCGCGTCGGCGTCGTGCGGCTTCATTTTGCTCCTTCCATGCGTCATAGACGCTACCGCCCTTTGGACTGGGCACGCTGCGGGCGACATCCCGCAGAAACTGCTTGAGGCTGGGCACGCTGGATGCGCCGAAGTCCGGCCCGGCAACGCCGACATCCATATTGAAATACGCTACGGCGTTTTGCAGCGGCTTGGCGAACTGCTCGGCGTACTCGGTGGAACCGATGAGTCCCTCTTCTTCTGCGTCCCAACTGCCGAAGACGATGGTGCGCTGGGGACGCCATCCGCTCTTGAGCAACTGGCCGAGTCCGTGAACGGCTTCCAGCATGGCTGCGGTGCCACTGTTGGGATCGACCGCGCCATAGACCCAGGCATCGCGGTGATTTCCGGCGATGACCAGCGAGTCTGGCTGAGTAGCCCCGCGGATGGTTCCGATCACGTTCCAGATAGTGGTAAAGCTATAGTCCTGCACCAACTTCATGTGGACGCGGACGGGGCCGGAGCCGAGGTGGTAGGTGAAGGGCAGCGCACCCTGCCACTCGCGCGGACTCTCCGGGCCGCCGAGGTTCTCCAGCAGCGGGGAGACGTCGTTGTAAGAAAGCGGGGTCACGGGAATCTTGGTGAGGTTCGCCGCCTTCTCGGGGGCGATGCGCTGCGAAAGCGGAAGATCGGGAGTGGAGGCTACGCCAGGAGTAGTGGAGTCGCCGGGATACTCAAAGGTGAACTGGACGGAGCCGCGCTGGACGCTCTTGGCGGGACGATACGGTCCACGGGGATAGGCGTCGCCACGGAAGTAGCCATCATCGGCGGGGTCCGAGTAGAGAATGAGCGCTGCGGCGCCGGCCTCCTGCGCGGTAAGCGCCTTGACCCCTCGGAAATTCTGGCCGTAGCGGGCGATGACGATCTTGCCGCGGACATCGACTCCCATCTCGTGGAGTTTGCGGAAGTCTTCGGGGCGGGCGTAGTTGGCGTAAACGATCTCGGCTTCGACCTCGCCGGAGGGCGAGCCGCCGTTGAACGGCATCACGACGCGGGGATCGTCCTGGTAGGGATCGCCTTCAACATGCTCACGGGTGGGTCCGTGCATTTTAAGACCAGCGGGAGCAGTGGCCTCGACAAGGATTTCTTTGGGCAGGTTCAGCCACACCTTGTACTCGTCAATGCGGGTTTCAAGACCAGCTTCACGGAACTTACGGGCGACGTACTCGGCAGTCTTGCGATCTTCCGGAGAGCCTGCGATGTGGGGTTCAGCGGTGAGGATGCGGAGATGCTCGCGCGCGAGACCGGGCTCTGGGACGGCAAGGAACTTCTCTTCCAACTTCTGCTCGGCGGCGGCATTGCGGAAACCGGCAAGGGCGGGAGGAATAGAGGCTGGCTGCGGCTGTTGCGCCAGCGCAGGAACTGCCAGCGTGAGAAGTAACGCCCCTAAGCAGATCGCTTTGATCATCGTTGAGACTTCTTCCTTGAGCTTGGAATGCACGGATTGGAACACTGGGTGAAAAATGCAGAATAACACCTGCGGCAGGGCGCGGAGGGATGAGGCTAATGCTGGGAGATGCTCCCGGCGCCAGAACCAGTCCGCTTCTCCAACTCCTCTTCTACCAGGTGGACTAACCGCTTGAGGGAATATGGCTTTTGCAGCAGGATGTCAGCGGGGTCAAGCTGACCCTGGCGCTCGAGGATGTCTTGCGCGTAGCCGGACATGTAAATGACCGGGAGGTTTGGCATTCGCTTTCTCAACTCATCGCCCAGTTGTTTGCCGTTCATGCCGGGCATGACCATGTCGGTGATGACCAGGTCAAACTCCTGCTCGGAGAACATTCGCAGCGCCTCCTCGCTGGAGGACGCCTCGGCAACGTGAAAGCCGGCGCGCTCAAGAAAGGCGCACGCCGGTTCGCGCAACATCTCCTCGTCGTCCACCAGAAGGATGCGCGCATTGCTGGCGACTGGCGTGGCGTGCCGGGGTTCGGCTGCGGGGGAGGATTCCACGGTCACCATTGGGAGATAAAAACGTACCGTGGTGCCGATTCCGGGCGAGCTGGCAATGCTGATGTTGCCGTGGTGCCGCTGAATGATGCCATAGCAGATGGAGAGTCCGAGGCCGGTGCCTTTGCCCTGTGGCTTGGTGGTAAAGAACGGTTCAAAGACGCGGGCCTTGATTTCCGCGGGAATTCCGCAGCCTGTGTCGCTTACGCTGACGCAGACATAGTGTCCGGGAGAAGCCAAGCCCTGGACGCGGGCCAGGCTCTCGTCCAGATCCACGCTGGAGCTCTCGAGCACGACGCGTCCGCCGTGGGGCATGGCGTCGCGGGCATTGATGACCATGTTGAGGAGCACCAGGATCATCTGGTTCTCGTCGGCCATCACATCGAACCTTCCCTCGCCGGGCTTGACCTCAAACGCGACACGCTCGCCAACAACGGGCTGAATCAGGGTGCGAGCAGCTTGGAGCACGGAGTTCATATCCAGCAACCTAGGTTCGACGGGACCTTTGCGGCTGAAGGCGAGCAACTGGCCGGTGATGGCCGCGCCGCGCTGGGTGGCGTTCTTTACGGCCTCCACGGTGGCGCGGGTTTGTGGATCGGCGCTCAGCACGGACTCAAGCAGCTCCATGTGGCCGCTGATCACCATCAGCAGGTTGTTGAAGTCATGCGCCACGCCGCCCGCCAGGAGGCCGAGAGCTTCGAGCTTTTGTGAATCGCGGATCTGGTCCTGCAGAGTCTTAAAATCCGTGATATCGAGAATGGTGCCCTCGATTTCGCTGGTAGCGCCGGGAGCATCGGTAACAAGCGATGCGTTGCCGATGAGGTAGCGGGAGGCTCCGCTGGCGGTTGTGATGGCGAACTCCATGCCCGTCACATTCGACTGGCGCTGCAATTGTTCTATGAAATCTCGACCGGAACCATCTTTTCCGGCAAGAAGGGCCGCGAGATTTGACGCGAAAATTTCCTCCCGGCTGCGTTGGACCATCCGCACGAAGGCGTCATTGCACTCCAACATTTTACCGGCGGCAGTACAGCGGTAGACGCCGCAGAGGCTGCGATCAAACTGGAGGCGGTAGCGGTGCATCAGGCTCTTGGCAGCCATGATCTCATCCTCCAGCAGGGTGAGAATCATGGCTCCGGCAACAAAGTACTTGGGGATATTCCACAAGGGGGAAGTCACCGGGATCAGGCCCGGAGCGAAGGAGTCCAGCACCACGGCGAAGGTGAAGACATTTCCCCAGGCGAGAAATCCGACGACGGCTACGATGACGCCAAGCGAGGAGCGCCGGAATCGCCTCCAATACGAGAGGGCCGTGAAGGAGTAGACGCCGGTGAGCAAAATCACAATGGGAGTTTCAAATGCGCCGAGACGGACGCCGTAGAAGCTCCAGACACAGCCAAATACCATGATCGCAAGTAGAGGGACGGAGAACGGCCGGCGGCGGAAATAGCGCAGCCAGAATGCAAAGAGAGCGAGTGACTGGGCCACCACCGCGCACTCCAGCAGAACGGGCCGCGGAAGAAACTCCGCAAAGGCAAGGTAGAGAACAAAAGGAATCAACACGCCAAGCGCAAGAAGGCGCTGCAGCATGGGGTCTTCTTCCAACTCAATGGTGGCGAGGAAGAAAAGCTCGCCGGAGATAAACAGGAACGCGAGAGAAAAAATTTCGATGAGGCTGAGAGCCAAGCCCTCGCGGCTTGGCTTCACAAATTGCGCGATGAAGTGCGCATCAATAAAAATCCAGCCGGCAATCCAATTCCAGGTACAAGGGCTGTGACGTTTGCGGTAGATCGAGAGGAAAACCAGGACCACCAATGACACGGCGAGGATGTCTGGAACGCTGGTCCAATTCATGAGGCGCGCTTTCGTCCGCGGAATTTACCGCCGAAGCTTTTTCTGAGGTCCGGCGCAACGACACTTCTCCGGCCTTCGACATGGCCTGCACGGACTACCAGGACGATGGCGAGGATTCTGTTGTGTTTGCGCGGATAGAATTTTACTTCATATCCGCGCGAGCACCTAGATAACTAATGTACTGTTCCGACGATCGACTTCAGACAATGCACATCAATCGCCCGGTTCAGGCGCTATCTCAACCCTTTGCAGGCTTCGATGACCATGGCGACATCGAACCAGCCGGAGAGGTCAAGGTGCCCGGCGAGGGTGTCGCGAGGCTTTCCATCAATGAGAAAACGGACGCGGGTGAGTTGAGGGAGCTGGGCCTTCAAGGTAAGAACCAGCGAAAAAATGGAAAGCTGCTCAACTTCGATGCCGCTACGATGCGCCTGGGAGAAAGCTGCGTTGAGGTTTACCACGGCGGAAGCCGGATCAAGCAGGTACACGTCATGCAAGTCAGAACCGGCGCCGAGCGGGTGCGGAGAATCCTTCTGAAGATAGCGCGCAATGAGCGTATGCAGCGCGAGACGGCCACGCTCTCCAGGATCGCTGGGAAGGGCCGACGAGATGACGGAAGGACGGAGTGAATCATCCTCGTCGCTGGCCACGTAGAGGGTCAGCTGCTGGGCGGGACCGCTGAAGGGAGGGGTCAGCGCCTCCGCGACCGGCGGAGCGCCAATGGACTCAGCCTTGCGTTTGAGATGGACGAGGTAGAAGCCCATGGCGAGAATCGCCAGTACCAGAGTGGCGATGATGTATTGCAGTTTGCGGGAGATCATTGGGCATCCCCCAGTTTGCCTCGGAGGGCGGCAATTCCAGATGCCAGAGCCGCGGCCACCTTCTGCTGGTATTCAGGAGTTCCGAGTTCATCGGCGTCGCTGCCGAACGGCGAGATTTCAACGGCGACCGCTGCGGCGGTAACGGAGTTTAACGGGCGCAAGGGTGCAGTCGAACTGCGCACCGGCAAGCCGGCAGAGGTACATTCGGCGGCCAGCGCTGAGGCGGCGCTGCTGGATTCATCGAGATAGGGCGCTTGCGCCAGCTCCCAGGGCAAGAAGCTGCGTTTCGTCTGGCCGGGCGGCGACGATGGAATCATCGAGGTGTAGAAACGCACGCCGTGTCCGCTGGCGGAGGCATGGAGCGCGATGTAGAGCGCTGCGTGGGAGGTGTTGGCTGATATCGCGCGCTGGTCCCAGGTGAGCAGGTTGTCAGCCGCGCGGGTGAGCACCACGGAAATTCCACGCGCCTCCAGCTCCTTTTGCAGGCGGCGAGCCAAGGTTAGCGTTACCGTTTTTTCCTGAATTGTGGCCGAGAGGAGCGATCCGGTATCAAAGCCGCCGTGAGCCGCATCCAGTATGACGAAGGGGCGCGGACGTTGAGCAGGATGCGGCTGGTTTGCGGACGGCGCTGCGGAAGAAGGCACGGGCGGCGGCACTGATGCCGCAAGCGGAGGCGCTGCCGCTGGGACGGCCAGGATGGTGACGGTGCGTCCGCCATCGCCGATGGAAACCGTGGCCGGCTGCAAGAGATTGGCGATCAACTCGGCCCCGGCGGGGCTTTCCGTAAAGCTGATGCTTTGCAGAAAGGGATCGGAATAAGAGACGTTGTCAGCTCCGTTGCCGACCAGCGCCTCACGGCGGAAGAGCAGGCGAACGCGGCCCTTCTCGATAACGCTGGAGGGATTTACCGGGGCAGAAAAGCTGAGCACAAGCCGGGATGGAGCGTGACGGAGTTCGGCGGAGAAATGAAGCTGCGATGAGCCGATAAAGAGACGGCGGGACGCGAGGTGGAAGTCGGCAGCCTGATCGGCAAGCCGAGGCAGCAACTGCGAGATGGAGGCAGCAGGAATATATCCGCGGCCATCGATGAGGAGAAAATTTGCGAGCAGCTCCAACTTATTGGAGCGGACGTGATACTGGCGCTTGCCGTCCTGAAAGTCAGCCTCGGAGCCATTGAAGGTGAGCTTGAGCTTTTTGCCGTCGGCGCGGGACTCGAGACGTCCGAGTGGTTCGAGCAGGTCGGTAAGGCCAACGTAGTCCACGCCCTCGCGGACGAGGATGTCTACCTGGTAGAGAGCCTGCGGAGAATACACGCTGATCCGGCGCGGCTCAGCGGCAAAACCGGCTGCCAACAATACGAGCAGCAGAGCTATGGCGCGAACGGAGATGGCGTGCTCTTTCGGCATGAGAGGTCGCGGCAAGAATCTTGACCTTATCCTACGACAAAACAATGCCCGAGGGAGAGTGTTGGCCGACCAGCAGCACGCATTCGGATCGTTTCGGTGAATCCGCGGGCATTGTCCGGAATTCCGTATTTGCGATTCTTCTGTGCGATGATGGCGGTTGCCCTGCGCTGGCACACCGTTTTACGCTGAAGAATGGAGTCTCTGAAATACTATGCGACGTTGCCTGCTCATTTCTATTTTTCTGTTCGTTCTGGCCGCTGCCGCTGTGGCGCAGTTCGGGTCCGCTTCCCAGAGTTCGCCCGGCGTAAAACTGCGGGGCCGGAACTTCAGTGATTTGTACGCCTCACAGAAAACACTGCTTTCCAACTATTGCCGTCTGGATTTTGAAGGCGCACGCCTGCAACCGGCGGGATGGAATCGCTTCAAGCCGTTTACTTCCCTGCGCGCCAACCCGGAGTTTAACCGCGTGGTGGTGGTGGCCCGCTTCGATATTGAGACTCCGGAACAGCCAACCGAAACGCTCTATGCCAACTACAAGGTCGTGGGCTTCTACGACGAAAATGAAGGCTACTCGGTGATCTCCGCAAACGAACGGGTTACCTTCCGGATGCAGGAACAGAATGGCAACCTGGTGGTAACGGATGTTGCGCCAGCGACTCCCCACGTGTCGCCACGCGCGGCAAGCGAGTGGATGCATCTGCGCCTGGCGGACCCGAAGACCTCGGAATTGGAGCGCGCCCACCTGAAAGACGCGGTCCTCCAACTGAACAAGTTCTTGCCGCAGCCACACGCGGCATCGCCGGGCATGTAGGCACGGCCAGGGTCAATTCATAAGTCTCTGCTGCTCCGAGTGGCGAGAGAGCCACCAGCAAGCGGGCTGCGCCTGGTGTGGAAACAATGCATGCACACAAGGAGTGGGCTGCGGAGGGTTGAAGAAGTACTCCACCTTGCCGCCCTTCTCATTGACGACGTCGGCATTGTCCACAGTTACCGAACCGTGAGCGGAGCCGTTGCGCTCGCGCACCTGCAGCACACCCCAATCGGCCACGTAGGCGACCGCGGTCAGAGCGATCAACGCAAAGAGTATCTTCAAAAACCAGCGCCGCATTATCCGGCTCCTTGTGTCATCCATGCCTGTTTCTCAAACGATCTTGTCACTCTGATCCGCTGTATCCAAGCGCAGCCGACGACCATCTAAGCAATCAGAGTCCATGCGAAGATGGTTCGCGTTCCGAGGAGATGTTTTGAGCATATCTGAGAGCGTATTCAGCAGCAAACGCCGGGAGCTTGAGTTGCACGAACTGCAGATGGGAACCGCACGAGGAAGGCTGGCCGTAGCGATGGATTCACTGACCGACGCACTGACCATGGTGGGCCAACATGGAGTGTACTGCCAGAGCAACCGGCAGCCCGGGCTTCCGGCAATGGATCTGCAAATCGTGCTGAAGTCGTTGAATGATGCGAAGGAGCTGGTGAGCAGCGTAATGGATGAGTTGCGGCTGGCTCGGGAAGCACGGAGTTAACAACGGCAGGTTTCAAAGTTTCAAGGTTTCAAAGTTTCAAGGTTAAGAGCAAAGGCAAGGACAAGATCATTTGGGATGAGCGGTGGTGGTTCCCACCTTGTATGTTCCGAGATGAAGCGTGATGATGGGTTGCGTTTCGGCGGAGAGGCCGGTCCCACCTGAGGCCAGCGCGAGCTGAAGCCTGGAGCTAAGAACGGCCCCCGTCCCTCTCTTGGT
>Ga0302320_10001650_pt1 | contig 53546 bp, 47 predicted proteins | sample Bog_T0_3_FD_202130 | JGI IMG/M metagenome (GOLD analysis project Ga0302320, IMG submission 202130) | Peat permafrost microbial communities from Stordalen Mire near Abisko, Sweden - Bog_T0_3 | ecosystem: Environmental > Terrestrial > Soil > Wetlands > Peat | place: Sweden: Abisko, Stordalen Mire...
GCGAGGTGGGCTGATTGGCGAATCCAGCGTCGAATAGGCCCCGATAGAGGAAATCGCCAGAACGGTCGCCGGTGAACATCCGCCCGGTGCGGTTCGCGCCATGTGCCCCCGGGGCGAGACCAATAATCAGCAGGCGGGCGCGCGAATCGCCAAAGCTGGGCACGGGCTTTCCCCAGTAGTCTAAGCCGCGATACATCCGGCGCTTCTCTTTCGCAACCTTGCGGCAGTAAGTGATGAGGTTTGCGCAGCGAGTGCAGGCGATCACCTGTTGCTGAAGCTGAGCGAGTTTGACGTCCGCGTTGGACATGGAATTGACTATTGTTGCCGTAGGAAGCAGCCTGCTCAGAGCCCTTCTTGGCGGCCCCCCACTGCATTGGCGGAACGCCCGTGGCACTTGCGGTAGCGCCGTCCCTTTACGGCGGCACAGGCCGGGCTCAAGAAGCTGCGGAAAAACGGCCCAATACTGTCATCCTGAGCAGCAGCGAAGGATCGCGCTCTGAATGTTTTCAAGACAATGCGAGATTCTTCGTCGCCTGCGGGCTCCTCAGAATAACAGTACATTTGAGTTTTTCCGCAGCCTCTCAAGCCCGGCTCTACGCCTTTTTCCCTGCCATCGCCAGCACGGCTTTCCATTGGACATCGGTGACCGGCATCACGGAAAGGCGGGGCAGGCGAACGAGGTCAAAATCCTTGAGGATGGCGGATTTCTTGATTTCGTCAAGGCTCACGGGCCGTGCCAGCTTCCCCTTGGCCTGGAGATCGATCACCACCAAACGAGGGTCTTTCTGCTTGGGATCGGGATAGGGATCACTGACGGCCTCGGCGAGACCCACCAACGCACGCTCATCGCCGGTGTGATAGACAATCACTTGGTCGCCGCTCCGCACATTGCGCAGGTTCTTCAGCGCCAAGTTGTTGGCGATGCCGTCCCAAACGGTCTTCCCATCGCGCTCGAGATCGAAAAAGGAGTAGTGCTCAGGATCAGATTTTAGCAACCACTTTGCCGCCATGGTGGGCCTCCACACGGAAATTACGAATTACGAATTAAGAATTGAAAGAGAACCTCTGTAATCTTATCGCAGCGGTGGGCGATATTGAATTCTAATTCGGAAATTCTCGCCGCGGACGGCGATTCGCGCAGGCTTCGTGGCTCGATGTCCAAGGGGGTAAGAGTGGGGCTGGCCCGGACGCCGCAGGACCCGCAAAATGAGTAACCGCACCGTCAACCAGCATTTGATTGACGGTGCGGTTGGCTTATCCTTTACAGCCGCAGGCAGACCGGAACGACCGTAGGTTGAACTTACCTGTCATCCGCATCCGGTTTTCTTGCCGCCTTGGATTTGGGAGACGCCGCGTGCTTTTCGTTGAGCTCCTCGCGGTCTTTCTTCAGGTCTGATCCAGGTGATGCGGCAGGATAAGGCCGGTTGCCCATCATTCCTTTCCACAGAATGCGGTTGTAAATGGCGGGATCGACAAGATCAGCGTCCGAGAAGTCCAACCCCTTGGTGACCCGCGCCCAATACTTCGCGTTGTGCGTCGACTTGGGCACATGCAGGGCGGCCGCCTTGGGAGGCAGTGGCAGCGTGGTGTTGTAGAGATACGCCGAGGGCGTGGCGGTAAAGCTCCACGTGCTCGGGGTAGTGTTGAAGACATCCGCCATGGGCCGCGCGAGCGCGTCATTCAGGTTCAAGGGCGGGATGCCCATCACCTCTTCCATCGTGCGTACGAAGCTGACGGTGTTGTACAGCGTGGAGACCACGGCTCCCTGCTTCACGTAGGCACCCGCCACAAACGCGATGGTGCGGTGCGAATCAACGTGGTCAGCGCCATCCTGCGCGTCGTCCTCAATGACAAAAATCAGGGTATTGTTCGCATAGACGCTGTTCGCGATCTTTTGCACCAGCAAGCCCACGGCATAGTCGTTATCGGCTTGCTGCGTCTCCGGAGTGTTCACCAGGTCAATGGCGGTGCCGAAGTTTCCGGTGTGATCATGCATCAGCCGTACGAGACTCAAATTAGGGAGTCCCTCTTTGGCGTAATTGGCATCAAAATCCCTCGCCCATTCCGTGTAACGGTAATAATCCGGAAAATTATTGTCGAAACCGCGGAAATACGGATCGGTAAAGGGGGTGAGGGAGACATTGGTGGGAGTGGCCACGACGGTGTTGGTGGCCGCCGGGTCATGCGCCAGGGGAATGGCGCAGGAGGGAACGCTGTAGCAGTTCTCGTCAATGAAGAAACCATAATCGCGAACCGTCAGACCTGCCCGCAGCGCGGAGTCCCACAAATATCCGGTATTCACTTCGTCGTTCGGTCCGTCCGGCGCCTCCACGTCGGTCTGGCCCGCCAACACATCCGGATCATTGGAGGAAAGGGGATCGGCGGCAAGGCGCTGGGCGACAGTCGGAAGCGCCACGTTGATATAGCGATTCAAACCCTCGGCATCCTCGCTGATGCCGCGTGCCGAGTAAAAGAGCGGGAATTGGCGTTCCACGACGTCGGGAGCGCGAGCCGAAGTGCTCCACGCCCAGCCGTCAAAGCTGACTTCGGCGCTCGCCATGATGTTATCAAGCGTGACGAAAGTTTGCGCCAGATTGTGCAGATTGGGAGTGACGGCGCTTCCCCACTGAACCAAACTTGCATCGCCATTGGCGCCGGGCAAGTCACCCAGAACCTGGTCGTAGGTACGGTTTTCCTTGAGGACAAAGATGACGTGCTTCACGCCCTGCCGCACGGCCGCCATAACCTCGGCATCGCTGGCGCTCTCCGTGACGGATAACCGGTTGTTGGTAAGCACCTGCGCCGTCAGCGCCGGGAGCTGCGTGGCCAAGGTGGCGGTGGGGAAGCTCTGCAAACCGGCCTTGGTCGACTGGGGATTCCACTCATTCATGGTAATACAATTGGGGTACCCCGCCGGGCCGGCGCCATAGCACCAGATGGGATCCGGGCCCGTCGGCGACTTGCTGTTAACCACATACGCCCAACTGCCATCGGGGCTGAAGCTCACGGAGTTCGGGTACCAGCCGGTGGGAATGAGGCCCACAACCTTGTCATTCTCATCTGTTCCCGTCAGCGCCACCAAGGCGATGCTGTTCAGATTGCCCAGGGTCACATAGAGTTGCGTCCCATCCGGCGTAAGCGTCACGCTGTTGGTATTCGCCCCAGTATAATTCGCCAGCGCGGGAATGGTGGTGGCCACAATGGAGGGAGGAGCGATAAGCGGAATCGTCTCTATGACGGTATTCCACTTGGTGGTGTCGTTGGGATTGGTGTCAATGACGTCAACCGTATCAGACTCGTCTTCGGCCACGTAGAGGCGCGTCTGAGCGGCGTTCAGCGTCATCTTGTTGGGTTGGCCTCTCACCGGGATGCGGGTTATCACCGCCGGAGTCCTCCCATTCAGATTCACAACATCGATTTCACGGTCGCGCACGCTTGAGACATACGCCCAGGTGGTTGTGGAGCTCCCCGGCGGCAGTGGCGTCGGCTGGGCGATCACCACCCAAAACGGATATTCGCCGCCTGGGGTGCCCGGCAGCGGTGAACTGGCGGCCTTGCCCGGACGCAGGTCGAGTTCCCCAACATTCTCCAGTCCTCCAGGCTCCTCGGCCGTGAGGCTGCTCAGCGGCGTCCAGGCGCCCAAGCCGCCGGTGAACACAGTAATCGAGTCGTTGTAATAATTCGCCACCACCATCGTTTGGCCATCTCCGGATACAGCCACGCCGGCGGCGCACGGCTGCACGTAAGTCGTGCTGGTCACAATGGTTGACTCGGGAGTTGAGGAAGGCGCGGGAAGGCCAACGCCTCCGCCGCTGTGGTTCAGGAGAAGCTCCGGCCCGGGCGCCACGGTCGACGGCGCCGGCACCCAGGTCGTGCCGCCGGTGCCTCCCAGAGTAAAGACGTGGACATTGTCATATTGAGGGGGGTCTGCTGGGGGGTTGTAGGGATAGCCCCGGCTGTCCCAGGGAAAGTCACCCATGCCGCTGGACACATAAAAGGCCGCGCCGGAGGGGTCAACCGCAATTCCGTTATAGGAATTGGGGATCATCACGTTTTGCTGATAGACCGGTGCGCCTGTTGAAATGTTGTAGATGAAGACGTACTCACTCGAAGGCGAGTTGGCTGGGTACCCGCCGGCAGCCCGAGGCGCGGCGGTGGTCACGTTCCCCCCGGCCGCGAAGGCAAAGTCGCTTAGGGCGGGGCCGTTGAAGATACGGTTGAATCCGCTGGTCAAAACCAACAGTGTGTTCCCACTCACCGCGGTTGAGACCGCTTGCCCGGCCAGCCAGGGATTGCCGTTTACCACCCATGGGGTCACCAGCGGTTGCATCTGGGAACCTGTGGGCGCCAGCGGCGTAATCCATTGGTCCAAATTGGGAATGAACTGCACGCCCGCGCCAGCGGCATTGACCGTGATGGTCAGAGTCGCCGTGGCGTTGCCGGTCAAGTTTGTAGCCATTACCATGTAGCTGGCCGTGGCGGCGACAGCAGTGGGAGTTCCGGTGATGATACCCGTTTCGCCATCCAGGCTTAGGCCCGCCGGAAGAGACGGGCTCACACCATACGAGGTTACAGCCCCACCGGTGCTGATGGGGCTGTTTGGCGGGATCGGCGTTCCTACGGTATAAACCGCTGTGCCCGTCGTATAGGATAAACCCGCCGGAGCCGCGACATTCACCGTGATGCTCAAAGACACCGTAGTGCTGCCGGCGGAGTTGGAAGCCGTTACCGTGTAGCTGGCCGTGGCGGTGACGGCGGTGGGCGTTCCGGTGATGACGCCCGTAATGGTGTTCAGGGTTAGACCGGCAGGAAGCGCGGGGCTGACACTATACGAGGCCACCGCTCCGCCGCTGCTGGTGGGGATGTTCGGCGTAATGAGAGTCCCCTGGGTGTAGACCGCCATGGCAATAGTGTAGCTGAGTGCCGAGGGTGGCTGGGGCACAGGGCTTGAGCTACCGCCACCACACCCGCTGAGAATGAAAAACAATGACGCCGTCAAAGAAAGACAAACCCATTTCGAGAGGCGCATGGAAAACTCCTTGGCAATTGTCACGGACAGCTTCTTTGGGCGCGGTTTTTTGCCGCAGGCCACAAAAGAAAGTCGGTTTCACTCGGGTGTTCGGCAGAATGACTCGGTGGGTTCGATTGCCTTTGAATCTGAATCGTTTCTAAGCACATGGTGAAATTCTCAGAGGGTGGACTTAGAACATAAGCGCCCCCCAGAATGGAACGATTGATAAGCCACTGGTGTGTGGCTGTTGCTTGGCGTGGCCCAGATTCTGCGCGCCCCCAAGTCGGGAGAAAGTCTGGCAGGTGAAGGCTTGAGTTGTCTGTTCAATATGGCACAGAGGAGCATTTATTGTTTTGGAGCTGCCACGCGTGTCCAAATGAGTCATTCCTCGCTGCTGTGCGTCCCGGTTCAGTTCCACATCCTCAGCATCGCGGTTTTGTTCCAATGAAAACGGTGTCTTGAGGAACATGGTGAATGAGGAAAACGGCCAAGATGCGCGCAAACAATCAGGAAATGACAAAAACATCCCCGGGTTTCCAAATGCCAAGGGACGAAGGGGTTTCCCAAATCCACCCTGTCATGAATCCTATTGTTTCGGGGTGCATCTAAGTCAGCTGGAGGCAAAGTAACAAACTATGGATAAGGTTCTACATGTACAAGCCGCCGATTGGCAGGGGCTCGAGTCCAGCGCCAAACCGGTGTTTCTGGATTTTTGGGCCGATTGGTGCGGTCCCTGCAAGATGCTGGGTCCAACATTTGAGCGACTGGCGGATCAGTACAGCGAGAAGGTGACGTTCGCCAAGGTGAATGTGGACGAGTGTCCTGAAATCGCCAACAAGTTTTCCATCAGGTCCATTCCGACTCTTATTTTGATGCAGGGCGGAAGCGTGGTGGAAACATTGGTGGGACTACGGTCAGAACAGGAATTGACCAAGGTGCTCGACCTTCACACCGAGGGCAACGGCAGCAAGTAAGAAAATCAGGGGTTAGGTTTTGGGGGTTAGGGGTTGGGGATCAGGGATTTACGCTTGCTAATCCCTAACCCCCAGCCGCTAATCCCGCGAATTTACGCTCCAGGACGCTGACCCAGAACGTTGGTCGTGCTGGGGAAGAATCCCTTGGGCGTGCTGATATATCCTGAAACTGTATCCTTACCCAACTTGTTCACCACCAGCTCCAGGGCGCTTGAGGCACCTTGCACGTAGAAGTACAGGGGCTCATTCACCGCCTTGTTGCTGCGCTCGGTGACCTTGTCATCAAAGGAGAGATTGACGCTAAAGACGTTGCGCTTTGGGTCGGTCTTTTCCAATTCCACAGTAATAGTCCCAACCTTCTGCTGGGCCTTCTTGCGGGGCAAACTAAATTCAAAATAGTCGCGATCGCTCTTGTGCGCCAGGGCGACCAGTTCGTCGTGGGTGCGCGCAATCGCTCCGTTCAACTCACCCTTGGTCCCGGTGAGGGCATTGGTAAATTCGGATTTGGTATTGGCCAGATCCTGCTTGGTGCCGGCCAGATCCGTATTCAGACCGTTGATCTTGTTGTTGGAGTCAGACTGAAGCTTGTTGACTTCGTCGGCGCTGGCCTTCTGGGCGATGGCCTGGTTCAACTGCGCCACGGCGGTCTGCTGCTGCTTCTGGACTTGTGCGGCAAGGTCGTGGGCGCGCTCCAGGTCCTGTTGGGTCACTCCAAGCTTTTCCGTGGTCATCTCCAGCCGCCCGCGCAACTGGGCATAACGCTCGTCTGCGGAGTCGAGGCGCCGGGTCAGCAGATTGATGGAGTCGTTCTGCTTTGCTGCAAAGTCACTAAACTGGGACCGGCCCACCAGCACCAGTGCCAGGTTCGCAATCGCCAGGACGGCAAGCGCCGCCACCAGCCATTGCAGCATCTTGCCGCCTCCCGCCGCAGGGGCTGGCTGCTGGATTGGCTGGACATAAACGTACTGAGGGGCTCCGGGCTGGGGCTGCGGCGCCGCCTGGGTTCCATCCGGGACCTGTCGCGTGGGGGTGTCATCGTTCAGGCCAAACATCGAGTGGCCAGCACTGGGATCTTTATCTGCCATACCTTCTCCTCTGTTATTGAATGGGGCAGGCGGGTTCACGGGAACCTCCGGACCTGCCTAACTTAAGATGCAATGTTGTGCGCCGGGGTTTATGTGTAAATACCTTTTTACGTTCTGAAGACAGGCACAGTATCCCATTAAAAGCATGCACGTACAAGCGCCGGAGCTGTGGAACTAAGTCCGTGCCTCGATGAGGGCAATGGCGTCGGCGCGGATTGCCTCACCGCGACCCACCGCGTCCAGACCTTCACCGCTCTTGGCTTTGACGCTGACCTGTTCGGGTTTCAGGCCCAATGCTGCGGCCACTTTCTTTTCCATGGGAAGGATGTGGGGCGCCAATTTGGGGCGTTCCAGGCCCACAATGGCATCGATATTGATGATCGCGAATCCCGCCGCGTCCAGCAGTTTGCGCACATGGCGCAGGAAGAGCATGCTGGAGGAGTTCTTCCACTCCGGCGCGGTGTTGGGAAAGTGGCGGCCGATATCACCCAGGCGGGCCGCACCCAGCAGGGCGTCGCAGATGGCGTGGGCCACCACGTCGCCATCGGAGTGGCCATCGGGGCCCTTATCAAAGGGGATATGCAAACCGCCGATGATCAGCTTGCGTCCCGCGACGAGACGATGAATATCATTTCCAAGACCGACACGCCAATTTTTCGAGGTTGGGGAAATGCGCGGAGCAGCGATATCCGCCGCGGTGCCAACGGACAAAATGTCCTCTTTCCTGCCTTTTTTCTGCTTGCTCGATGGTTTCATGGTTGCCCGATTACGTGCTTTCCCGAATATGTTCCCGCTCCTGGGCGATAAAAAGTCGGGCCAGCGGCAGGTCGGAGGGTTTGGTGATCTTGATGTTCCGGTCTGACCCCATGATGACCTTCACATCCTGGCCGTCGTGTTCCACCAGGCTCGACTCATCCGTGCCAAAGTACCCCTCGGAGAGCGCCCGGTCAACCGCCTTGCGCAGAATCGTGTAGCGGAAGGCCTGGGGCGTCTGCGCCAGGACGATGCGTTCACGGGGAATGGTGCCGGTAATGGTCAGCCGCTCAACCTTCTTTACCGTGTCCACGCTGGGGATGCCCAGGATGGCGGCACCGTCGTTGCGGGCGGCATCCACGATCTGCTGGATCATCACCAGTTCAACGAACGGGCGGACGGCGTCATGCACCACCACCACGTCCGTTTCCGGCGGGGCCTGATCGAGGCAACGGGCCACGGTCTCCTGGCGCGAAGCTCCACCGGCCACCAGCCGCACGGGCTTGGCGAAATTCTGTTTGGCGATCTCCTGGAAAGCGCGGTCCATCTCTTCCGGCCGCAATCCGAGAAAGATCTCGTCAATTGCTTCCGAGGCGTCAAATTTCCTGAGGGTGTGAACAAAAATCGGAACGCCCTCAAGGGAGAGAAACTGTTTGGGCGTGTTTCCGCCCATCCGGATGCCCGTACCCGCTGCGGGAATAATGGCTAGAACGCTCATGCTGTCTCCCTCGTCGTGAATTGCAAGGCCCTAGATCCTCGATTCCTACCAGACAATTTATGGGTTACGAGACCCCTCATCCCCACAATAAGCAGAACGTGGGGCCCCCTGTCTCGTCCCTCGACCACCTTCTCCCCAAGGGAGTAGGAAGTGTACTTCCTACCCTCTCCCGTGGGGAGAGTGTGTCCGTCAGCAGACGGACGGGTGAGGGGTCTTTGCACCAGTTTTGCTTGCGCCACTGCCTCAATGCGGGGTGCGTTGGTCGGTTCCGCACAACCCCGCACAGGAAAAGAAAGGCGACGAAGCGTCTTCTGCCCCGTCGCCCTGCTTACGTTTTGAATCCGCGACTACTGGTGAACGGTCTCCACCAGAGCTCTTCGTTCGTCGTACTTGCCAAAGATCATCTTCCCGGCCGTGGTCTGCAAGACGCTGGTGACGGAAATATCGATGGTCTTTGAAATCATCTTCTTGGCGTTATCCACCACCACCATGGTGCCGTCATCCAGATAGGCCACTCCCTGGTTGTATTCCTTGCCTTCTTTCAGGATGAAGACCCGCATGATCTCGCCGGGCAGCACAACAGGCTTCAAGGAGTTGGCCAGCTCGTTGATGTTGAGCACGGGCACGCCTTGAAGCTGGGCAACCTTGTTCAGATTGAAGTCATTGGTGACGATCTTCCCTTCGTACAAGCGCGCCAGTTCGATGAGCTTCAAATCGACCTCGCGAACCTGGGGAAAATCCTCTTCCACAATCTGCACCGTGATGTTGCTCATCTTCTGCATTCGGGCCAGGATGTCCAAACCCCGGCGCCCGCGATTACGCTTCATGGGGTCGGACGAGTCCGCCACCAACTGGAGCTCGCGCAGCACAAATTGGGGGACAATCAGCATCCCGTCAACAAAGCTGGTTTCGCAGACATCGGCGATACGGCCGTCGATGATCACGCTGGTGTCGAGGATTTTGTAATTCTTGCGTGAAACTTTTTCCGTGGTGAAAAGTCCGCCGAGGGCGCCGAGGTTCAGCAACTCGCCCTTATTTGAACCCAGCACGAGGCCAACGTAGGCCATCAGCAACAGCAAAGTGACCTGAAAAAATGAAACGGCAGACTTGTCAATCGCCGTCATATTCAGCAGATGGCTGATCATGAGGGCGCCCAGAATGCCAAGAATGGAACCGAAAGCCGCACCTAAAAGACGCTTAAGGCTTGCCTTCTCCAGGCGGATTTCAAAGAAAATAAAGAAAAGACCCAGAGCCAAACCTAATGCAGCAGACTTGTAATCCGACAAGCCAAAAGGACGAAGATGCAATGCAGCAGTGGTAATGATGATTACAAATATGACGCGGACCGCACCCATTTCCCACGACATGAGTCCCAACCTCCTTCTGGAACCAGTTAACCAGTTCCAACATGACTCCACCCACTCCAGTTCCTACGCACAATAACAAACGGAGTATAACATCCCCCTCGTAAAGGGTAAAAGCAAGTTAGAAAACAGACCGTTACTCCATGGTAATGCTTAAATTACAAGTGAAATACCCGCGGTGTCACCGACCCCTGGAAGTTACCGCCTGGCCTTGGCCTTGATCACAATGGGAGTGCCGATGAAACCAAATTTCTCCCGGATGCGATTTTCAAGAAAACGCTCAAAGGAAAAGTGCAGGCTTCCCGCACGATTGGTAAAGGCAATAAAGATGGGTGGCGCCACTCCACCCTGGGTGAGATAGTAAAGCCGGGTCGGCCTCTTGGTTGGGGACGAAGCGCGATCGAAATCCACCTCCGACAGAAACCGGTTCATTTCCGCCGTGCTGATGCGATGCTGGCGGGCTTCGGCAACTTTCACGATCGCCTTGATCAAACTTCCCATCCGCTGGCCGTGCAATGCCGAGACAAAAACAATGGGGGCGTAATCCAGAAATTTCAGGCGGTCACGAATCTGGAGGGTGAAATCCTCCGTGACGTTGGGGCCCTTTTCAATGGCGTCCCACTTATTGACCACAATGATGACGGAGCGCCGGCTTTCATGGGCATAGCCGCCAATGTGCGTGTCGAGTGCGCTCACGCCATCCTGCGCGTCCAGAATCAGCAGCGCCACATCGGCTCGCTCCAGGTGCTTGCGCGCCTGGATGACGCTCAGTTTTTCCGCCAACAGCTTGGTCTTTCCCTTGCGGCGAATGCCCGCCGTATCCACAAAGCGGAAGTGCAGGCCATCGCGCACCAACTCCGCATCCACGGCATCGCGAGTAGTGCCCGGAATGGCGGAGACAATGGAACGCTCCTCATTCAGGAGCTGATTGAGCAGGGTGGACTTGCCCACGTTTGGCCGACCGATGATGGCAACGTGAATGGGATTCTCGGCTGAGCCGGAAGCGGGACGGAGGGGTTGCTCTTCTTCCGCCGGCAGTTCTTCCGTGTCGTACTTCGAAGGAGCCTCATGCTCCTTCTTGATCTTTCGGCGTGAGCGGGCGGGCGCATCGGCCTCAATGGCGTCATGCTCAAAGCCCTTCGTCACGTGATCCAGCAGATCTTCCAGCCCGCGCCCGTGCTCGGCGGAGATGGGGAACATGTGCTTGATTCCCAGGCGATGGAACTCCCCCATCAGCGAAGCATGCTGCTCCGCATCCATCTTGTTGACCACCACCACGAGGGGTTTTCCCGAGCGCCGCAGGACTTGCGCCAACTCCTGGTCAAGCGGCACAACGCCCTCGCGGCCGTCCACCACGAGGAGAAGGTGCGCGGCCTCTTCAATGGCCACCTGCGCCTGGCGATAGATCTCAACGGGGATCAGTTCCTTGTCCGCGGGGATGATGCCACCCGTGTCAATCACTTCAAAGGGCTTGCCCAGCCATTCGGCCCGCGCATACAGGCGGTCGCGCGTCATGCCGGGCTCATTGCCCACCAGCGCCCGCCGCTGCTTGCAAAGACGATTGAACAGAGTGGACTTGCCCACGTTGGGGCGGCCGATAATGACGAGACGAGGAAGGTTGGGCATAAGCTCTAAAGTTTAAGGGGTAAAGGATAAAGGGTAAATCAGCTCTCCGTGGTTAGCACTTAATACGTATCATTGATTTCTGCCTTCTCACTTGGAGAGGCGGGGCCCTATGGACGGGGGCGGGTGAGGGGTCACTTCTTTCGTTCGCCGGTACCTCTTAATCCTCTCACTGAATAGGTTGGATGCGAGGCCATCTCTTCCGGTTTCCCCAGCATCCGATGGCGCTGACATCAGTCATCGCCTGACGGTACAAACAGCTTTGCACCATTATAATAGCTAATGTTCGCTGAACCAAGTTAGGCCTCTTGCCGGGGGTGTGTCAAGTCAAGGTTGTCCAATCAAACCGTTCCCATCAGCGAATTTTGGCCGTGAATCGGACAAAAATGGCACGCATTTGCGCTCCCCGAATTGCCTGTCCATGGGGCGGCTTCAGCCACGGAGTAGGGATGTTACGCACTGCAAGCAGCCGCGTCGCGTAGGGGCTGGGCTTGTCCAAATTACGGCTAAGCTATTCCCCAATGACATGCGGCTTCGGGGCATGGAAGGGTTGTAGCGCGGGTGTCCCCACCCGCGCTTTCGCCAAGGGGATCGGATTACAGCAAAGGGCAGGCGCGGGTGGGGACACCCGCGCTACAACCCTTCCATGCCGCCGGCAGGTGCAAATGAATAACGGTAAGGCCGACCCTGTATGCGCGAAGAGGTGGCAGAGCCAGATGAGGTGAGAGCCTTTCTGTTAATTCGGACAAGCCTGGGGCAAGCCCAGCCCCTACGAGACGCGCTTGGTTATAAAATAAGAATTCACGAGATTGGAATGCGGAGTGCCGGGGTCAAGCCGAAGTCGGCCAGCACCTCTTCCATCGGGATGCCCTTGCCCCCTCGTTCTTCAAACCAGGCTTCCGAGCGAGCCAGGGCTTCGCGCTCTTCCTCCGTTACCGGTTCATCATCGAGGGGCGCCTGGGCGATGGCGCGGGAGACGGGATCAAGCATTGCTTCCAGCAGGCCAACCACAGCCGCAAGTTGGGAAGGCGGCAGACGCTCAATCAGTTCGCGGGCATGTTCTTTGGGGTCGCTCATGAATTTTCCCCTCTCTCTCCTGGCCCGGAGCAGCAGCTAAAAAGAAAGGCTGGCAGCGGTGGCAAATGATCGTCAGGCCATGGCTCCGCCTTTCAAGGGTGCAGATATCTTATCACATGACGTTTTCAGGCTGCCTTGTAATAGGATGGATTACTTCTCATTGAAAGGTGGTAAATCATAAGAAGAAGTGCCCTCACGATGGATTTGTCCAGCTCCACGGGAAAATCCGCGGACCGCAATTGCGGCGGTCCTCGGCACAGCAACACGTTGGATCTGTTCATTGAACCTGGAAACATCGATGTCGCAGGCTCCGGTTGTAGGCCCACGGCCATTCAATGTCCAAAGTGGCTCGGTCTTGCCCTGTGGGTTAAAGCATCGTGGACTTCAAGATTATGAGCAGCGAACGGCTGAAGAGGATAACGGTGGAAGAAGGAAAGTGTGGGGGCCGCCCGTGCATTCGCGGCTTTCGCCTGCGTGTTTCCGACGTTCTGAACCTCCTCGCGGCCGGGGCGCCCTATGAAGAAATTCTGACTGATTATCCCTTCCTGGAGAGAGAAGATATTCTCGCCGCCATTGAATATGCGGCTCTCAAGGCAGACCACTCCGTCCTCTTGATTTAAAGAAATTGCCGCTTGCACTCCGGCGTTATTCCATCTAGACTTTAGATGGAAATAAGGAGAACCAGGCCGTGGAATTCAAGCTAAAACAAGCGAGCGCCATTCTGGGAGTTCCCGCCAAGGACCTTCAGAACCTCGTGCAACTCAATGTGATCCGCCCGGCGCGCCGGAACAACCTCTACTGGTTCAATAGCCGCCTGCTGCTGGAAGCGAAAGTTGCCTTTTACCTGAAGGCGTCACTGGGATCCTCCAGTGAATTGCTTTCGCTCTTTACCGCAACGCTTTCCCGCAGTCTCGGCAATGACGATCCGAAGAGGCGGAGATTTATGTCGCTCAGGTCGCGGCCGGCTCGCAGTTCGCAATCCATTGAGATTAGAATTCCCGTGGCTAGCCTGGCGCGCGAGTTGGAACAGCAGCTTCCGCAGGCGCAGGCTCACCCGGATTCTCCCCGAGGCCGGCGGCGCGCAGGATGGCAGAACGAGATCAGTCGGGCATTTGAAGATGCCGCAGTGCAGATGGGTGAAGTTTCAGTCCAAGAATTGCGCGGGTCATTGAGGGAATACCGCACCGGGCGCAAGGTCCGCCCCGAGGTCACCGCCGTTGCCAACTCCACGCTCAAGACGGCCTAGATGTGTTATTGATACCTCCGTTCTCGTGGCTGGAATCTCAGGTTTTCGTTCCGGCCACGTTTCATCGTCGAATCCCAGTGCCTTGCTCCTGCGGGGCTGGATTGATCGAGCCACCTTCACCTGGCTGCTTTCAGAGGAGATTCTTTCCGAATACAAGGGGGTACTGCGACGATTGAACGTCCGGCGAGAGACCATAGGAACCCTCATCAATTTGCTCCGCGAAGAAGCAGAATTGATTGCTCCAGGCACGGGTGGCGGAATTTCACCTGACCAGGGAGACGATCCTTTTTGCGCCTGTGCGGGGGAGGGCAACGCTGATTTCCTAGTCACGCTTAACCTGCGCGATTTTCCTCAAAATGCCCTCACGGCCAAAGTGTGTCTTCCGGAAACGCTAATGCCCTCGGGCAGGGTAACGCAGCGTAAAACAACAAGAAAAAGCCTTTAGTCGTATCGATATTCCCGAAACCACTCAGCGAAGTAGCAGACACCGCAGGATTCTGCATCTACGGCAGAGAATTGAACATGGGTAGACAGGATTTACAGGATCTCCTGTATTGCTTGTGGGTTTTATCCTGTGTTTCCTGTGTATCCATGTTTAGACAGTCTCTCCGCCGGGAATGGGTTAAATTCCATGCTAGACTTTCCGCGGAGGACGGAGCAAACCCATGCGCTATTATCCCATTTTCCTGGACCTGCGGGGACGGCGGTGCGCGGTGGTGGGCGGGGGGCCCGTGGCGGAGCGCAAAGTGAAGGCGTTACTGCGCTCGGGCGCGAGCGTTCACGTGATCAGCCCGTCAGTGACACCGCGTTTGGCCTTGCTGGCGGCACGCAAGAAGATCCTGCTGACCCCTCGCGCATACCGCACAGGCGATTTGGAAGGGCCCGTGCCGGCGAAGTCGGAAGGGGCGCAAGCCGTTCGGCCTACGCTGGTCTTTGCCGCCACCAACAGTCCTGAAACCCAGGTTGCCGTTCGCACCGATGCGGAAGCACTGGGGGCAATCGTGAACCTCGCCGACGACGCGAAGGGCTCCGGCTTTATCGTTCCCGCCTCGTTTGCCCAAGGCGATCTGCTGGTGGCCATCTCCACGTCGGGAGCCAGCCCTGCCCTTGCCCGCCAGTTGCGGCGCCAGCTTCAGCTGACGCTTGGGCTCGAATACCGCGGCTACCTGCGCTTTCTGCGCGAAGCACGCAAGCACATCAAAGAGACCGTGCCCGATGAAACTCAACGCGCCAAAATCTTCCGCCAACTTTCCGGTGGACCGATGATCGATTGGCTGTGGAAAGGCCCACCCCGTCGAGCCGCAGTGGATGTGAAAAAGTGGCTGGGGAAAGTGACGGGGGCGGAATAAACGGGATTCGGGGCTGGGGACACGGGAGACAATTCAGGGCGCCTTCCTACCTACTGCTGGACCACTACGAAAGCAGGTGACTATGACCATTCCCATTAAATTTGTTGCCGACCGACTGACCGCGCAGGACGATCCCAAGCTATGGGAGGTAGTCCTTGCCGTGCTGAGTGAGGAGTTTTTGGATCGATACCGGAAGGGGGATGGCGGCAAGGAAGTCTGGCACCTTCAGTTCGGGGTATGTTCCCATTGGCTTCGACCACACCAGACACGCTGGACAAAGGCGGGTGGATTCGCCGCGCCCATAGGGTATATGGGTGCAAGGTGGTTTGGATGCGGGTTGCCCGAGTTTGATTGGTCGGTGATTCTCGCCTTCGACGGTGAGCATTGGAAACGCGTTGATAAGTTTTCTGGCAAGAAGCAAAGGGTGCTTCGAGTCGCAGTCCCAACCCGTAGCGCACGTCACAAACAAGCAGCCATTCATGCTACGTGGTCAACCTCGCACGGCCACACGGCTTACGGCTTCCGGAACATCGACGGAGCTTGGGCGTGCGTTGCCGCATCGGATGAAGACAAGAATGGACACATCCTGAGGGAGAAGATTAACCTGGCGCAATAGTTGATGTTCCCGGCAAATTGCCGTACAATATTCTCGGTCAGGAGATTTATCATGCCACAAGCTCTGAGAACCGCTGCAGCGGCGCCCAAACGCGAGCGTCTTGAAGCGCGAGTTACGTTGGACCAGAAGCGATTGATTGCCCATGCCGCCAACCTGCGAGGGACTTCCGTGACCGACTTCCTGGTTCTGAGTGCGCAGCAGGCCGCAAGGGAGACGATCCAGGATTTCGAGACATTGCGCTTGCGGGACGAAGCGCGTGAAGTGTTTGTAAACGCTATTCTGAACCCGCCCAAACCCAACAAGGCGTTGCGAAAGGCGGCAGCTCGCTACAAAGAATTTATGGGGTGCTAATTGCAACCCGAAGAGAAGAAAACAAAATTCTTCATCGAGCCACTTGCAAAACAGCACGACCGAACGGCTTTCTCTTGCGGTGTCCAAGCCCTCGATCAATATCTCCAAAGACAGGCAACTCAGGATGTTAAGAAGCACGTGGCGGTGGTGTTCGTACTGACCTCAGACGGCAAGAGCATCGTAGGGTTCTATACCCTTTCGCAGTACGCGATTGAGCTGGATGTCATTCCGGAAGAAATCGCTAGGAGGTTGCCGAAATACCGTCACGTTCCAGCTACCTTATTGGGACGCTTGGCAGTAAGCGCAGCTTTTCGCGGTCAGGGGCTGGGCGAACTCTTATTGCTGGATGCTCTCAAACGTTCCCTCCAAGGCAGCAGGCAACTGGCATCAGTCGCCGTCATTGTGGATGCAAAAGACGATTCTGCGGTCGGATTTTACAAGAAGTACGGATTCCTCGCGTTACCCAAAGTCGCGAACCGGCTCTTCCTGCCAATGGCCACGATCGAGAAATCCGTCGGCTAGGGAGGTGGATGCCACGAAAGCACCGACTCTGCGGTTTTACACATTCCCATTTACACTCTAAACTAAGAGGTTGCGGCGTCTGCCCTATGATGGGGGTGAGCGACAGCTTACGGGTGACAGCTCACGGTATAACGCACGCTAAGGTGCCGACCTGAAGGTGGGCGCTACGTTCGACTTTTGAACTTTTCGACACTTTAACTTTTTCGACTCATTAACTCTTTCGACTTTAGCCCTCGCTCAGTTACTATGCCGCCGCCCCCCAACAAACCGCCGGAAAAGCTTCCCCTCGACAAGATCTTCGCTCCCGGGGGATGGCTGGCAAAGCACCACCCCAAATACGAATTCCGGCCGGGGCAACTGGAGATGGCGGAGAGCGTGGAGTTTGCCCTGGAAAGCCGCCAACACCTGATCGTTGAAGCGGGCACGGGAACCGGCAAGACGCTGGCGTACTTGGTGCCGCTGTTGCGCAGCGGATTACGCACGGTCATCTCCACTGGAACGAAGAACCTTCAGGAGCAGCTCTTTTACAAGGACGTCCCCTTCCTGAAAAAGCTCTTTCCGCAGATGAAAGTGACGCTGATGAAGGGCCGCGCCAACTACCTGTGCCGGCAGAAGCTTTACGACATGGAGAAGCAGCCCGTGCTGGATGGCATGGACGAAGTCGAGCAGTACCCCAAGCTGCGCCAGTGGGAGGAGACCACTGAAACCGGCGACCGGGCGGAACTGCGCTGGATGCCCGACCAAAGCGAGCTTTGGAAAAAAGTCGATGCCCGGCGCGAGGCCTGCACGGGGCAAAAGTGCGCGCTGTTTGACCGCTGCTTCATCACCCAGATGCATCAGCGCGCGGCGGAATCGGACCTGCTGATTGTGAATCACCACCTCTTCTTTGCCGATCTCGCCCTGCGCCAGAATGATTATTCCGCCCTGCTGCCCGAATACGCGGCGCTGGTGTTCGATGAAGCGCATGACATGGAGGACGTGGCCACACAGTATTTCGGCGTGGAGGTGAGCAGCTATCGCATGGAGGAACTGGCTCGCGACACGGAAGCCACCCTGCGGCTCAAGGGTGTGAAGAGCAATGAAGTGCTGGCGGCAGTGGGTGAACTGCGCCGCCGGGCGGACCTGTTCTTTGAGCTCTTCCCGGGCTCGGAAGGCCGCTCGAACTTTGACAACCGCGACACCTTTCTTACTGTTAATCGCGGCGCCTACTCCTCCCTCTCAAACGCGCTGATGCTGCTGCAAACGGAGCTGAGCCGCGTGCCCGAACGTCCGGAAGAGATCAACAACATGATGAAGCGCGCCAAGGACCTGCGCGCAACGCTTGAGATCGTGATGGAGAGCCACGAGCGCAACATGGTCTATTGGTGGGAGCGGCGCGGCCGTGGGGTGTTTGTGCAGGCCACGCCCATTGACGTCTCCGCCCTGCTCCGTGAAAAGCTGTTTGAGCAGGTGGAATCGGTCATTTTGACCTCCGCGACGCTGGCGGTTGGAGGATCCTTCGATTTCCTCAAGCGGCGGTTGGGGGTTCAGAATGCCAAGGAGCGCGTCTTCTCCTCCCACTTCGATTACGCCAACCAGTCGCTGCTCTATACGCCCATCCACCTGCCGGACCCACGCCAGCCGGATTTTGGGCGCCTGGCATCGGAAGAGGTTGCGCAATTGCTGAAGGCCACGCGCGGGCGGGCATTTGTGCTGTTCACCTCCTACTCACAGATGCGGGACGTCTATGAGCGCGTGCGCCAAAAAGTTAGGTATCCCCTTTTGATTCAAGGCTCTATGCCGCGGACGCAACTTCTTGATAGCTTTCGGGCCACGCCCCATGCGGTGCTCTTCGGCACCAGTTCGTTCTGGCAGGGCGTGGACGTGCAGGGTGAGCAGTTGAGCGCCGTGATGATTGACCGCCTGCCCTTCGCCGTCCCCAGCGACCCTGTCACGGCGGCGCGCATCCGCCAGATCAATGATGAGGGCGGCAACGCCTTCACCGATTACCAGGTGCCGCAGGCCGTCATCACCCTGAAGCAGGGATTCGGCAGGCTAATCCGTAGTGAGACGGACCGGGGCATCCTGGTGATGCTTGACCAGCGCCTGATGCGCATGCCCTATGGCAAGACCTTCCTGGAAAGCCTCCCCCCATACCATCAGACAAATCGACTGGAAGACGTGAAGGCCTTCATGCGAGAATGATAGGTCAAGGGCAGGATTCAAGATACCTAGAACAGGAGAGAATATCTGATGGCTGCTGAACATAGGAAGAGCACTGAAGACCGAAGGAAGAAGGCGGAAGATCGGAGAAAGAGCTCGGCGGATCGAAGGCAGACAGCCGCGGATCGGCGCGCCGCGCCAAAACCACGAAGAACCACCGCAGATCGACGACAAGGCTAAGCTGAAGGTTGAGGAATAATGAGTCCCTGGTTGGGAAATGCAAGACGGGACCCGTTTTGGCCACCCACAGGCTGAAGAAACAAATTGCCAGGACGCACTGCTGTTATTCGCAAGGTGTCCTGGCAGCCGAAAATTTCTTGGGGGTGAAATGTTCGAAGTATCAGTTGAATACACATTCGCGGCGGGGCACGCCCTGCGCGGATACAAAGGCAAGTGTGAGAATGTTCACGGACACAATTACAAAGTGCAAGTGACCGTGGCCGGGGAACAGCTTGACGCTACCGGATTATTAATGGATTTTGTGGAAGTGAAGAAGAACATCAGGGAGCTGGTGGAACGGCTTGATCACCGCTTTCTGAATGATGTCCCACCCTTTGACGTACTGAATCCCTCCGCAGAGAATCTGGCGAAGTATTTCTATGATGAGCTGGATCCCCACGTGACCGATCGGGGGCTGAAGGTTCACGCCGTGAAGATTTGGGAAACCGATACCACCGCGGCAACCTATCGACGGACGTAAGTGAAATCAGGAGTCAGCAGTCAGTAATCAGGATGGGCATCGCCTGGTCAGGACTAATCTGACTCCTGGCTCCGGTCTCCTGCTCTTTCACCACGTCCAGAAAGCTACAGCGGGATGCAAATCCGCCTGATGCTTTTGGGCGCAGACCCCATCCTTGCAGATATAGGTGTCTTCGCACCAGCGACAGCGCGACATGGTGTTCTTTTCCCGGATGGTCCCACAGATGGCGCAGGCTTCCAGCAGATCCGCCACCACGTGCCGGGAGTAAGTTCGCCAGGTTTCCATGACTTCGCGTTCTTCCCGAATCTTTTCCATTTCTTCGTGGCTCAGCATAATCCGCTACCTCGCTTTCGCTATTGATTTAGATGCAAGCAGGGGGCCAATATTGCGGACCGTGCCTACTTAATATCGACTGAGGGCTAAACCACATTAGATTCAATTCATTAGGGCGTTTTGAGAATTGACAGCCATCAAATAAAAAAATGGAAATTGACATTTTGGACGTCAATTGGCCCGTTTTGGGACACTCTTTCCCGTTTTTCGACGTGTAACATCCCAACCCCTAACCTACGGCCCCCGGAGAAATAGGGTAAAATGATGAACGGGGGATCGGTCAGCCAGGGAAACACAATCAAATGGTCATCACGGAAATCTTTAAGTCAATTCAAGGGGAGTCCACGTTTGCGGGACTGCCCTGCATTTTTGTCCGTCTTACTGGCTGCAACTTGCGCTGCCACTGGTGCGACACAGCCTATGCGTTTCATGGCGGGAAGAAAATGACTGTTGAGGAAGTCCGGGCACAGGTTCATCAACTGGGTGGCAAGCTGGTGGAAATAACCGGCGGGGAGCCGCTGCTTCAGAACGAGGTCTACCCGCTGACGGACCAGTTGCTGGCCGACGGGTTCCAAGTGCTGGTGGAAACCAGTGGGGAACGAAACATCAGCAAACTGGCTCGCACGGTCATCAAAGTGCTCGACGTTAAATGCCCCGGTAGCGGCGAAGGCGGAACCTTCTGCCTGGATAACCTGGACGCACTGGACTGGAAAGACCAGGTCAAATTTGTGATTGCCGACGAAAATGACTATAGCTTCGCTCGCGACTTCATGTTAAAGCATGACGTGGCAAAACGGGTTGAGGAGGTCATTCTGTCACCAGTCTTCGGAAAGCTGCACCCCCGCCAACTAACCGAGTGGATTCTGCGCGACGGATTAGAGGTTCGCCTGGGCCTGCAAATTCATAAGTTTATTTGGAACCCGGACACGCATGGAGTTTAAGCAATTACCAATTAAGAATTAGGAATTAAGAATTGGGAGTGGTGAACGGATTGACGTTTAGGGCTGAGAGCAAAAACCTGACGACTGACAACTGATGACTGTTGACTGAATACTGATGACTGCCGACCGACACCGACACCGACAACCGACCACGGACAACCGGCAACTCCCTACGAACATCGGATGACTGGACCCTCATGACCGAAAACGACTCACTGATTACGGACCTGGAAACTCAGACCCCGGAGAAGCCTTTAGCCATTGTTCTTGCCAGCGGCGGCATGGACAGTTGCGTGACCACGGCAATTGCCAATATTGATTATCGGCTTGCCATGCTGCATGTGGAATACGGCCAGAGGACGGAGGAACGCGAACTGCGCGCCTTCAACGCCGTGGCGGACTATTACGAAGCCGCGCACCGGCTGGTCTGCCGGCTGGATCACCTGAAGCAGATTGGCGGGTCGAGCCTGACCGACGCCAAGATAGCCGTCGAGGCTGCCGACCTTGAGCGGAAAGGCATTCCCTCCAGTTACGTTCCCTTCCGCAATGCCCATTTCCTTTCCATCGCGGTTTCCTGGGGAGAGGTTTTGGGGGCGCACAAGATTTTCGTGGGGGCCGTGGCAGAAGACAGCTCCGGCTATCCTGACTGCCGCCCGGAATACTATGAGGCCTTTAACCGGGTAATCGTTGCCGGAACCAAACCCGATACGCACCTGGAGATCGTGACCCCGGTTATTGCCCTGCGGAAGAGCGAAATTATCTCTCGAGGCCGCGAACTGGGAGCGCCCTTTGAGTTGACGTGGTCCTGCTATCAGGGACAGGAAGCGGCCTGCGGAGTGTGTGACAGTTGTGCTCTGCGCCTGCGTGCGTTCGAAGAGGCTGGCCTGGAGGATCCGCTGCCCTATTTGCAGAGGCCCAACTACATGCGGCAGCAAAAATCGCGGGCCCGTTAAAAATAATTTGACCAGTTGAGTCCCAGAGGCCAAACAGTTAAAATGCTGGCGACTTAAGTTTAAGGGAGGAAGCAATTATGTCCAGACTTTGGAAGCAGAAAGCGATAGGGGTTGCGTTTATCTTTGCCGCTCTCTTGGTTTGCACTTCAGCCTTTGCTCAAACCGGAGGCGTGACGGGTAAGGTCACCGGGCAGGGTGGCGTGGCCATGGCGGGCTATTTGATCCAAATCGATCGCGTCGACATCAAATGGAGCTCGCACGTCAAGACCAACAAAAAAGGGGAGTACACGTATATCGGGTTGGCCCCCGGGAACTACAGAATCACGCTCCTGGGCACTGACGGCAAGCCGATACATTACGAGGAAAAGCACATTGGGCTCGGCGATCCCGAGGAAACAAACTTTGACATCGGGCAGATCCAGCAGGAGGCCCAGAAAGCCGCTGAATCCAATCCCGACTACCAAAAGCAAGTGGAAGCCCAGAAGCAAAGTGCGAGTTTAAAGCAGTTATTTGACCAGGGCCGCGAACTCTATAATCAGCAGCACTATGCGGAGGCCGCCGCGCAGTTTGAAAAGGCCCTGCCACTTGCCAAAGACCGAAACGTTCCCATCATCATGAGCCAGTTGGCGGACACGTGGGGAAGGGCCGCCGGCGTTGAAACTGATCCCGACAAGCGGAAGCAGGATTATGCCAGCGCGCTGGACTATTACACCAAGGTCCTTGCCCTGGCCCCCAATGATCCCAGCTTGCACAACAACCTGGGCCATCTCTACGGCGACATGGGCAAGGCAGACGAGGCAATGGCGGAGTTCAAGAAAGCGGCGGACCTGGACCCGAATCACGCCTCCAGTTACTACTACAATCTGGGCGCCATCCTGGTGAACAAGGGCGACATGGATAATGCCGCGGTCGCGCTGAAAAAGGCGACAGATCTTGACCCCAACAGCTCCATGGCCTGGTATTGGTATGGCATGGCTCTGCTGGGCAAGGCGACGGTGAAGCCCGATGGCACGATGGTTCCGGCGCCGGGCACGATTGAAGCTTTCCAGGCTTACCTGAAGTTGGACCCCAATGGAAAACATGCCGACGAAGCCAAGGCGAGCATTGAATCCCTCTCAGGAAAAGCGAACCTGGAGTACAAGAAGACCAAGAAATAATTCTGTCTGAAGAACGCCGGCCCCGCAGCTCTGTCCTTAACCCCGCTGCGGGGCTTTTGATTTGATAAGGAATCAGGATGAAAGCACACTGGCTCATCGGCGCGTGCGCGATGCTTTGGACCCTGCCGCTCGCCGCCGACACCATCTACCAAACCAGCGCCCAGGGCGACGAAGTTGTCCTGCAGCGTGACGCCATTGTTACCGCGCAGGATTCATCCTTTGTGGTTTACAAGCACTTCGACCTCAAAGAGCGGCGCGTCATGGTGGTAAGGTTAAATCGCGGCAGCCTGCCCATTCGCGTGCAGACGGGCAATGCCGCCGCCCGCGCGCAGATTATCAATATTTGGAAGCACTTCGGATACAGGGGCAGCATCACCGATCAGGCGGGAAAGATCATTCCGGTATACGATCTCTATCTCGACTTTTATCCACCGGGAGGCAGGGGCTCACTGCTGGAGTCAATTCCCGCCCGCACGAGCTTCAGCCTGCTCTCAGACGAAGTGGGACCGGATGAAATTGAGTTCAACAAAATCGATCGGGTGGAAATTCAAGGGGAGAAAATCAGCATCGTTCTTCGCGAGGGAAAAACGGTGAACGGAAAATTCCTGATGCCGACCACCCAGCCCGCGGAGGTCCGCATCCTGGGAATCACGGACAAGTACGACCCGGCCTCCCAGGATGTTTTTGATTTTTCAGTTCCGCTCTCTCAATTGAAACTGATTTCGTTTGAATAGGCCGCGCTACTTCTTTTTTTCTGCCTGCCACAACCCCACGGAGAGGGCCCGGCCGCAAAACGGGCAATAATTAACCCCGTAATAATCAAACCCCCGCGATGATGCCGCGCGGATAAAATACTCCGTGTTCACGTCGTTGACGATTCGCCCGTCGTCAATGCGGTGCTTGGCGCCAAAATAGAACGCGCCGCGCTCAACAGCGTCTTCCAGGTGATCACAACAGGTCATTCAAATCTCCCATTACCTTTCCAGTTTAAATCCGACCTTGATGGTCACCTGAAACTCCGCCACCTTGCCGTCCTGAATGCGGCCGCGTTGCTGAACCACTTCGAACCAAGACATGTTTCGCACCGTCTTTGCCGCCTCTTCCACGGCTGCACGCACGGCATCAGCAAAGCTCTCCCGCGATGTCCCCACGAGTTCAATAATTTTGAATGTCCCCGCCATGATGGTTCTCCTTTGAGTGGGATGTGAAAAACCGAACGATTCCCGCCCGCAACATTCTACTCCGGTTTTGATTTCGCCGCAGCCTCAAGATGCCGGTGAGCAGTCGGCGCCGAAACTTGATGCGCCAGGGCACGCTCCCCCCCTCACCTGACTCTCAGAGAGAACCGGTTGGAACCACTCCAAAATAGTTTTTAATCTTTTAGCGGTTAATGTGATTTTCATTGAAAAGTGTTATATCATCACCCGGCGTATTAACTGGCATTTGGAATGCTGACCAGAACGATGAGCAAAATTGTACAGACATGCCGGTAACAACAAGACTATAAGGTGAGAGAGTTTACATTCTTGCTTGACGATTGCCCATGCGGCATCCTACACCCTCGACTGCCGGAAAGTTCAATGCCTCGGTAAAGTGTGGATGACCAAAGGGCAAAACGGGGGAGGATAAAATGTTAAATATATTTGGTCAATATGGCGGGATTATCGGGCTGGTGGTGATCATTTGGGTTTTTTACGTTGGGTTCCTGGTCAAGAAACTTGTTAAGGTACAAGAGGAAACAAATCGTCTCCTCCGCAATTTGGGCAACACGACAACAACCCCGGCAGCCGGTCATTAGACGCTTCTCTTGACCGTCATTCGGCAATAATTAACTTGGATTCGGCACGGCGGCCGGGGGAACGCATCCTGACATTGTCGGGAGCGAGGCAGCGTGTGGAAGGGGCGAGCTTCCAGCCGGAAGTTTGCCCCTCACGAACGCCACCGGTGCGCTTAAGGTGGAGTTTTGCCCGGCTGACATCGGCTGGTCACTGAAGACAATCTCCATAACAATTGCTGGAGTAAAAGGTCCTAGGCTGGGCTTTGAATTCTCACGGCTGTACAAGGGCTTCCGCCACCGTCGGGAATGAAATCACTTTCCCGCTGAAGGCTCAGGACCTTGTGCAGTTGGCGCCGCTGTTAGCCCCAACACGAATCGATTGTCGATCGCCTTCTGAATCACATCCGCAAAGCTATCCCAGGAGCAACTGTTGCCCCCGCGGGCAGCGTCACTGCACGCGAGCGAAACTTCTTGCATCGCGGGCGGCGCAGCCAAGGCAAGGGGCGTCGCGCTTCGCATCTGCTCCAAAGTCTGGGCGACGTAATGCGTCCGCACGGAGTACTTTCCCCCATCCGACCGTTCCTGCCATAGCGAGAAGATCAACGCGCCCCCCGGCGGCGTGTCATCCGGCAGATATCCCGGCAACTTCCAGGACAGGCCAAGCATGCCGGAAATATTCGCCAGATTGGTGTCGTGCCCGGACAGGATCAAGACCGCGGTTCCCGTGGCCCCCAGCGCTCCCGGCACGGCTTTCCCGGTTTCCGCCTGCTCCATTGACAATAGGACATGCTCAAGAAGGTTGGAACCCCTCGTGCGAGCCAGATAAGGGGTGCGCCGCGTCAGGTCCGAAGACAAGGCGTGGAGTTCCAGGATGCGCATCAATTTATCGGTATCAAGCCGTCCCCATCCCAGGTCTTTGCCCTGCATTCCATCGGCGTATTCAAGCATAAGACTTTCACCCAGCGACGCTCCCACGCTCAAGGCGTCACTCAGTTGAATGGACCTTTCGGTCTTCGTAATGCTGAGCCCGTCAGGAGGTTCAATCAACTTCTGCGGAGGGCTGCCCCCATCCACCAAAACGGATTGAAGCGCCTCAAATGCCGGCCGATGCAAGGCCAGAAAATGGGCGGCATTGTCTCCCAGCCGCTCCTGTATTTCCCTGGAGGCGATATCCATGTCAGGAGTCGCAAAACCTGCCCCGCCAGGAGAGAAGATGGGGTCGTGGCTGCCCTCCGGCACGGAATGAACAGCAAGGGTGCAGCCCGGAAGCAATGTCTCAGCCAGCGCGCGCCCGGTTTCAAGCGTGCGCTGGTCCGTGTCCACATGGATGTAGATCCGGCCGGCGTCTACGCATCCTTGCGGACCGAGCAGATTTTCTCTCAGTAGCCACGCTCGGTAGTAAGTCCCCATAAGTTGCATCAGGACTCTGCCGTGCGGCGTCAGGTAGCCCGGTGGAACGCCCCAGTCCGGCCACGGGTCTGACGAGTACTGATTGAGGCGGTCGCGTGTCCACGTGGGTGAGCGCACTCCGTGCCGGGTAATGATCACGACATAACGCAGTTGCGGCGTGGCGGCAGGGCCTGCGGATACCATGCAGGCGGCAGCCATCCACGCCACGAGGACCAGGAGTAATGTTCGAAGCTGTCTCAATTCGACCTCGCGACTCAAGATTAACGTTCAGTCCCGCTGATCCTACCGGCCATAGACCAGAACGTGGAAAGTTCCCGCAATGGGCTTCGGCGGGGGAGCGGGCTGCCCTGCGGCGGGGGTTGCCGCTGGAGCAAAATCCACGGCGTCCAGAAACAGATTGTGCGTTTTGGTATCAAGCCCCATGGTCTTTGCGCCGTACTCGGTCTTGACCGTCTCCGCCTCGCTGAATTTGTCCGGCGAGTCTTCATGAAAAACATGGACGATACCTGCACGTGTGGAAACGTAGATCAATCCGGTTTCGGCGTCGTAAGCAGCGGCATCCGCACCCGCCGAAATCGGGAATGACTGGATGACTTTCCCGCTGTCCGTGTCGACAACCACAAGCATCTGCGGGTTGCGCCCGGCGCTGAAGAGCCTTCGGTGCTGCACGTCGATGGCGAGCCCGGTGATCCTTCCCGCCGGCGCCACGCTCCAACGTGACTTGATGGCAAGCGAGTGGGAATCAATCGCCACAATCTCGTTCTTATCAGCGATATTGATATAGACCGTCCCAGTTCCGTCAGCAACGGCAAATTCCGGAGAGCCGCCCAACTTAATGGTCCCAACCAATGCGCAACTCTTCGCATCGATCACGGAAGAGCTGTTGGGGTCGCCATTCTGGGCAAAGATGCGTTTGGAGGCCGGATCGTAGACAATTGAGTCGGCATCGTTATCCGTCTTCACCTCGCCGGTAACCTTGAGCGTTTTCAGGTCAAAGATGATGACTTTTCCCTGCCCGCCGTCCGTGATGAATCCCCGCCCGAACTCAGCGGCGACAGCTACACCGTGGACGTCTTTCAAACCCGTGACATTTCCAATCAGGCTGCCGTTGTCAGTGTCAACCACCTTGATCTCCGTCCCGTGGGACAGGTAGACGCGGCGCGCAGCCGAATCAACTGTGATGTAATCAAAGCGCTCCCGGGTACTGCCCTCTGCCGGGCCGAAGGGGTATTTGTTGAGCAGGTGATAGCTGCCTGTTGCGCCCGCGGCCAGAGCGAACGAGCCAAGCAGGGCGATGAACGTGGAAGCCAGTCGACGCCTTATGGTGGCTGGTGCCTTCATATGATCTCCTTTGGTTAATCAATCTTAGATTATCTGCAACGAATCGTGGAAAGCACTAGGGAATAACGAAGAGGCAATGCTTTCCCGGCGGCATCGCAAGCATAGGCGCGACACCGCCGCCCGCCAGAATGCCGCCGTGAGGGAAAGTCTGTTTGAAAAGGACGCGTCCCGATTTCGCGACCCAACCCGAACAGTCATTCCCTCACGGCCTCTTCTGATTACAATTCCACTCGACTCACCAATCGCCAGCAGCCTATTTTTCGTGATTAAAGCTATACCGCAGGCCGAAGGCATAGGTGGGTTTGTACCATTCCTGCTGGTTTACGAACCGCGGACTGCCCTGGTAGAAGCCGAAGACTTCGTTGTTAAGATTCAGTCCGTAGACCATGGCGGTGAGGCCGCGGCACAGCCTCACGCTGGCCTGGGCATCAACTTGCAAATGCGCCAGAGTGTAGATGTCGCCGTTGGGACCAGTGGGCCCAAGGGTAACCGGATCCGAACTGGTCTGGTACAGGTACTGGTAGATGTTGGCACTGTTATAAGAAAGGCCGACGCGGGCGTTCAGACGGCCACGGCTGTAATCAGGGCTGATGTTCCAGACCTGGGGCACCTGACTTTGCAAAGTGGGGCTATCAGGCCGCCCTGGCAGGTGATTGACCTTTGAACCGGTCCAGGAATAGTTCGCCATGATCCCCAAGCCACCGAGTGCACCGGGGAGAAAGTTCAACCGCTGCTGGAAGGAAGCCTCAAAGCCGTAAAGCTGCGCGTGGCTGACGTTTTGCCACTGGGCAACAAGATCCCCTACGTACGGACCGCTGGCCGGCGTGGTGGAAGCGGTGATCAAAGTATCGGAGATATCCTTGTAGAAGAACCCAGCCTGGATAAGCCCCACCGACTTCAGGTAGCGCTCATAGAGCAGGTCATAGTTGTTGGCGTGCTCGGGTCGAAGGGCGGTGTTACCCAGTGAAACTGTTGCGGGATTGGTGGTGTCATCCTCCGTAACGTAGGGCACCAATTGATAGGCGTCAGGACGGGAGACGCCGCGGCCGTAAACAAGCCGCAGACCCGAATCGTTATCAAGTCTGTAGCGTAACGAAACACTGGGCAGCGGATCAACATATGAGGGATTGGTGTGTTCCGGCACGGGAACTCCGCACCCCGTGGGATTGCCGCAGTTCGGGCTTCCTGCTGGATACAATGTTACGTAGTTTCCGCTCGTGTTCATCTGTGTGGCTTCAAACCTAACACCGGCCACCACATGCAACTTGCCAAAGTCCATAGTATTCATGATGTACGCGGCGGAGATGCGCTCAATGATATCGAACTGGTTGGGAGCTTCGTCGGCGGCGGTTGCCTCACCATCCACATAATTCGAAAGGTTCGCCAGGGTATAGGAGGTAATGGTTTCGAAGTTTGAGACCTGCCCGTAATGGCCGCCGAAATATTCGTTATTCATGTAGTTGTTGCTGGTGAATTTGTCCAAAAACATCGTCATCGGATAGTTCTTGGCCTTCCAACCGTCGTATTGAGTTTCGGTTGCGTCCTGGAATTTGTGGCCGTTGCGGATCTTGCCGCCGAATTCCAGCACGGCGTAGTGCGACCCGAGGTGGTAATTAACTAGGTAAGAAGCGGCGGCGCTCAGGTTCACCTGCGCGCTCAGACCCGTGGAGGTCACAACCGTATTCAGGCCAAAATTGCTGGCGGTTTGAAGCGGTGACCCGGCGGCGTCGCAACCGTTGCCAAATTGCGGAAAGTTGGGATCGGTCTGGTTGGCGGGGTTGTAACCGCACGTGAGGCTCGCACCAATCCATTTAAAAGTCGCCTTCGGGTTTCCGGCAGAATCCAGTTCGTAGGACCGTGCCGCGGAAACTTCCCAGTTCAGCAAGGAAGATCCGAACTGCTTCCGGCCACCGGCGCTTAGATTGCCGATGGAGGCGTCAGGCCGCTTGCTGGAAGTGTAGAACTTCGGGTTGCCCGAGGCCTGGGGTTCGTAATACCACTTGTCACCATAGTCTTTCAGGTTGCTGTACATGCCCCTGATGTGGATGTCGGAACCCTCGCTGAACTTATAGTCCACATTGCCTGTGTAACCCCAACGGGTGCGGTAATATCGATACTCTCGCAAGGTCGTGTTGTCATAGATGGGCGTGGCGAACGTGGAGTTCGGGTCAATGGCGGGCTGTTCATTGTCGATGCCGCGCCCGTTATAGTCCTCCGTGGCTCCAAACAGGATGCCGAGCTTCTTGTTGTGCAAAAAGCGATGGCCCACCGCCAGTCCAAACTGGTTGTTGGCACGGCCGCCCATGATCGGGTTGTAGCCACCCAGTCCGAAAACATCGAGGGTGGGAAACTCGCCCGCCGTCTTGGTCCGCAGATTAACCGAGCCGCCAATCCCATCGCCGTCGATGTTCGGCGCAAGGGTCTTGTTCACTTCCACCGCTTCCACCAGGTCCGCGGAAACAACATCAAGCCGGATCTGCCGGACGTCTGGTTCAGGGGAAGGAACCGTTGCCCCATCGATCGTTACATTGGTCAGGCGCGGCTCCGTTCCCCGCACCTGGACATACACACCCTCACCTTCGACACGTTGCAGCGCTATGGAAGGCATGCGGCCCAACGCATCGGCCACATTGGCATTCGGCAATGAGGTGATGACCTCCGCCGGCAGTACTTGAAGAATGTTATCGGCGGCCCGGGTGCGGTTGATCGACTCCGCTTCACCGTGCGGGACTTCATCGCTTACGGTAATTGACTGGTTGGCGGAAGCAACCTCCATGTGGGCTTCCACACGTTGGTTCTCACCCGCCTTCAGGGTGACATTCGTTTGGAAGGCCTTGAAGCCAACATACGAAATCTCCAATTTGTATTCACCCGGAGCCAGGTTCGTAATTATGAACGCTCCCAATGCATCGGAAGCCGCGGTGAAATGTTGGTCTTGCAGATGCACCTGCGCGCCCTGGACCACACCACCGGAGGGGTCAATCACTTGTCCAGAGATCGTACCTTTACTGTTTTGTGCAAATGCTGCGCTGCTGAAAATCGCAACAAGGATGATTACGCTTACGGTTATTGAACGAGACAATCGCATCACTATCAGACCTCCATCAAAACAATTTGAAATAATCATCAAGTTTGCACTTGGCCCACCACCCCGCGTGAAGCTTCGATAACAATTCGTCAGGATAAATGTGAAGGCCTTTGCTGGATCCGCCGGCAGCAAGAATTGGAGGCGCAAGGTATTAAAGGACTTGTGAGAGATCGATGGCAGAACGGCGAAATCTCAGGGTCAATTGATATTGAAGGCGACGGAGTAATGCACCGAACCCATATGGTGCTTTTCCCCATTGTGGTTTTTTAACGCTATTTCGAACGCACGGTAACGACATTTTGCCAGCAAGCATGATCACTGGCTGATAAGCTTCGGCGGCAGAGTGTTCAATTTTGCTCACCCTCCCTCAATTCGTGATTTGCAATAAAGTTGTTTTCCCAGATTCTTACAGGGGGATCCCGTTTCGTGGAAGTTGGGTAAATTAGACCCCACCCAAGGTTGGCCGCCCGTGTGGGAGGCCGGCGGTCTGCTACCGCCTGCCTTCCACCCTTACACCGATCCGGTGCTGTTCAAGGGTTGCCGCCCGATGATTCAGTGGGCAACAACCTTCGACCGATCAGAACTCGACGCGCAGCATGAACTGAAGGCGCCGCGATGCGCCGGTTCCGGTAGCGCCGGTGTTCAGCTCACTGGTGATGACCCCGAACTCGCCGGCACCATCCGAGACATCGGAATCCGGATCGCCGTAGATCGGATGATTCAGGAGATTAAACGCCTCGGCGCGGAACTCCAACTTCAGCCGTTCGTTGAGGGGAATGTCCCGCTGGAGCGCCGTATCAATTTCATAGTACCCGGGTCCGCGTCCGACGTTGCGTCCCAGGTTCCCCCACGTGTGTTTGGCCGGTGTCGCGAAGGCGTCCGGGTTGAACCAGTTGTTGATGTTTTTACCGGTCGGGTAAACGGACATGCCCGCGACCAGGTCAGGCCGCTGAGCTTTTTTGTTTCCGTCGGGCATTGCCGACGCTTTCCGGTCGATTTCGATGTCAATCGGACGTCCGGTCATGGCCGACATTATCCCACTCAGTTGCCAGCCGCCCAGCACCTTACTGGCAACGCCCCCGCCGTTCAAGAAATGCTTGCCGTGTCCAAACGGCAGCTCATAGACCGAATTGATCGAGAGAGACTGGCGAATGTCAATGTCCGAACTGCTATAGGAACATCGGATGCACGCCATGTTTTCAATGTTCGTGGTGTCACCCGCACCGAACCCTTCGTCAGCCAGACCGTGCGACCACATGTACTGCGTTCCCCACAGCCATCCACTGGTGAGATGACGCTGCAAGGAGACCTGAAGCGAGTGGAAGTTACTGTTGCCGAGGTTATTCTTGTAGCCGTATTGGCCAAAGGTGGGTATGGGGCGCAGGCCGGTTACTGGATCGATGAGATTGGCCTGTAATTTGCCGAACAGGTGATGCCCCGCGCTGCCGTCGTAAGCAATCTGGCCGATAAAGTTACCCGGGAGCATCCGCTCGACGGTAAAATCCCAGTTTTCGAAGTAGCCGTCCTTGCGGTCCGGTTGCCAAGCCTTGGGCGAGTATAACGGAGAGGGAAGCAGGGCGGGAAGAATTGGCCACGCAAGGTTTGCCACATCCGCTGACGAAACAGCAAACCGTTGGTCCGTGCTTTCGTGCCCGTCGGTGAAGTCGTCCATCTGGTTCGGTGAGAAGTACATTCCGAACCCTGCGCGGACCACCGTTTTCCCTGCGTTTCCGCCGGGAGCCCATGCCAGGCCCACTCGTGGCCCAAAGTCCAAATAGTCCGGCGAGTATAGCGGCGTGCCCTGCGGGCAAAAGCCCCCGCATGAAACCTTCACCACGGCCTGACGGCCAAACGCCTCTTTCAAGACCGAGTAATGCTCGTAGCGCAATCCGTAGTTGAGGGTGAGGTTGGACCGCACCTTAAACGTATCCTGCACGTAGGGCATGATGTAGGTTCGTCGTTCGCCGCCAAGGGTCAACGGCCCGACGTAAGAATAACTGTCAACAACATTGTTCAGGAAATCGTCCGTGCTGTCGTAGGAGAGGTCCCCGTTCGCAATACTCTCGTCCGAATTGTTCAGCCGGTGGCGCTCCACGCCGATCCCCATCTTAATGGTGTGCCGTCCGCGCACGATCGTCAGATCGTCGTAGCCATCAATCGTCGTGCCGACTTCCTCGTCGAGCTGACTGTCACTCGGAGTATCGAAGGGGCCGCTCACGTCCGCGCAGATGGTACCGGGCAGACCATTGCCGGCGGCTGATAGGGGACATGTCCCATTCTGGTAGTGGTGCAAGGCGGAACGGTTGATTCCCCCGCGCAGCTCGTTAATGATCGTCGGCGAGAAGGTGTGCGTTACCTGAACAACATAATTGGCGGGACGGATGAGAGGATTATCAAGGCCACCCAGGGTGTCGAGCGGTGCGGTGGAGTTGGCGTCATCGATATTCAGCCGGGCGAAGATGGAGGTTCGATCTGTGAAGGTGTGATCCAACCGGAACATTCCACTATCTTCGCGGATGTTGTTACCCTGCGGTTGAATCAATTCGTTGGTGATTCCGTCACCGACGGGGACCAGAAGCCCCGTGTTGGGCCATTGGGCAAGGAAAGGAGTAAGAGAGGGATTGGTAACGCTTTCCCGAAACGTGGCGTTTGGCACAAACCCGATCACGGTGCTGTCCAGGCGCTGCCGGAGCCCTTCATAATCAGTGTAGAAGAAGGTGCGGTCCTTCTTGATGGCCCCGCCCACGCTGCCGCCGAACTGGTTCAGGCGAAAGGGCGGAATGCTGGTGTCGAACGGCCCGCGCGCGTCAAAGACGTTGTTGCGCAGGAAATCAAAGGCTGAACCATGTAATGTGTTCGTGCCCGTCTTTGACACGATGCTGATGATGGCCCCGGCCGACCCGCCCTGATCCGCGGTATAAACCGAAGAACTCACGCGGAACTCGCCGATCGATTCCAGCGAAATGGCCAGCCGCACGCCCACCTTTTGACTCTGCTCCTGGACGCCCGTGGCATCAACTCCATCATAGGTATAGTTGCTGTCATCGATTCCTCGCCCGACGAAGCGCAGGTCCCGCTGGCCGCCCGCGCCAAGGTTCACCGCGCCCGGGGCGAGCGTCATCAGAAGAGACCAGTCACGCCCGTTCAAGGGGATGTCCTCCACTTGCCGGGATTGAATGACGGTTGAGATCTCGGCATTGTTTGCATCGAGGGCCTGGGGTGAAGCCCGCACTTCGACCGTCGTATTGGGTGCCCCCACCTCAAGCTGCACGTTGACGGTGCGGGTCTGGCCGACGAAAAGCTCGATTCCCTTCTCCTGAAAGGTCTTGAAGCCATTCCCCGAGACCGTCAGATCGTACATTCCTGTGGGCAGACTGCTGATGCTGTAAACGCCACTGCTCCCGGTGGTCGTCTGCCTCTTGAATCCCCGGTCGGGCGCCACAACTTCAATTTGCGAGTTGGGAATGCTGGCTCCACTCGGGTCCGTTACCGTTCCATTAAGATTGGCGCGGTTGATTTGCGCCAGCGCCGCAGGCAAATTAAGAACAATTGCAGCCACGACCAAGAAAGACAAAAATCGCCATCTTAGATTCATGATTTATTACTCCTGGTTTTCAGCATTTGTCGGCATATTCCAAGGTAGGGACATCCTATTTGTGATGCTGTGATGTATGACTACGGACAATGGATGAAGCGTCCATTGATATATCGTACGCCGACAACCAAGAGTGAGTGCTCGTCGTTACCTGCCCATGAAACATTAATTAAGATGGGGTTACATCAAGGTATACATTGTGTCCCTTTGTGACACGGTCATGCCTTCCGCAATCCTCACTCTTCCTGGAGACCCTGACGCCCTGATGTTGTGTTTGCACTCATGCCCGTTGTAAATCACCACGCAATCACCATGGACCTGCGCATCGTCATACAATGTTTTGAGCAATCTCAATTATCTGCGCTCCCTTAAGGTTCTGAACTATCCAGACCTTTCCAGGCCGCCTCCTTTTCCCAAGTAATACGGATTTGAGGTTTTGTGGGAAGTGACAAAATTACCCTTCTCTATCTGTAACTCTGGTGTAATATAAGCGCAACACCCCTGCAATATGGAGGGCGTGCATGCGACCCGGGACGATGGTCAAAATCCTCCTCTGCGGGCTGTTAATTGCCTGCGGTGGAACCAGCCGAACCACTTTGTCTGCTGCGGCCGATGATCCCCCTTACCGTGCCTGCCCTTACCAGTCGTACGAACTGCATTTGTCATCTTTCTGCCCAACTCCCTCCCGCATCGCCGGAGTTCTTTTGCGCACCAGCATTAATGGAGGCCGGCCTTTGCGTTTGATTCTCGATAGCGGGGCCGAATCCATCGTGATCGGAAGTAAAGATGCGCTCTCAGCAGGACTTTCCCGTGAATCAGCCATGGACTTGGTGGGTTTGGATAGCACGCCTGCAAGCGTGGGCCATGCCACCACGGTGCAGATCGGTCCGGTATGCTTCCGAAACTGCCCCGTGGCTTTCGTGAAGGGGAGAGTTGTTGAAGGTGCGGACGGAGTAATTCCTCTTAGCTTGTTCTCCGACTTTGTTTTGCGCCTCAACCTTCCGGAGAAAAGGCTGGGACTGATCCCCTATCCGCAAGAGGGAAACTCCGGCGGAACGGCCACCCACGGCGTCACCCAACATAATCTGCTTCTGGTTGACACGGTATTAAACGGAAAGCAAAACGGGTATGTTGTCATGGATACGGGTGCTTATTGCAGCGCCATCTCCGCTGAGGTTGCACACACCCTGAAGGGCTTCCCGTTACCGTTAGCGCCACAGGTTCACCTCGCGGCAGGGACGGGCGCGGCAACAGGCCAGCGCGTTTCATCCCGGGTTCATTTCGCCATAGCAAACCAGGACCTCATTCCTGATGAGGTTGTCGCCTTGGATCTTTCCAATTTGAGCCGCCATTATGGCGTGGAAGTCATGGGTGTTCTCGGCTTTCCGGCGTTGCAACCGTATGTTCTCACCATTGACTATCGCAACCAGATGGTCAAAATTGAGCCAAATCTACACACTTCTCCCTGAAAAGAACTTCGCTCATTCCCTTCAGCCCCAAGTGCTTTCAACGTGGACTCAACGTGGAATAGAATGAGGTGTAATTCCACCCCACCCCGCTCGGAGGAGGTTTTAATGGGTTTCATCCCTGAAAGGTTGATCCGGCTGTTCCGGCCGTCCAAGTCGGTGGAGGAATTGGCCGTTCAGGTTGAGGATCTGCGCCACACGCTGAATAGCGCCCTGCACGATCTCGTAGTGATGAAAAGTATTTTGGAGGAAGAGGGATTGATGGACGCCGCACTCTACAAGGAGCTCCGCATCCGACGGATGATCAGCGACCACGGTGGCCCCGGCCCTTCCTCATGGAAGTACATGAGCATCTACCCTTATACACTGGAGGAAAAGGACTTCCTGCGCGAGGCACTGGACGCAACCGAGGCGGAAGTGAAAGGCTTTGAAGAGGATGTTGCCAATGCCACGACGCTGACGTAACCCGGCTTTTCCACCGGAAGCCGAGATATTCCAGTGAGGGATCGCGCACAAATCCCGAATGGCAGCTTCTGACTGACAAGAACACCACCATCGGCTTCATGCCCGTGGCCAAGGACAGCGAGATGAAAACTCGGAACCTAGGCGTCTCACCTTGACACCGCCCGGGGATTAAGTGAACAATGGAATCCCTTTTCTGACGCAGGGCTGAGAAATGAACAATCCCAACTTCGACTCCACCGCTTTCCGCAGCGGCTTCACCTGAGCGTAACTCCTTCAATCGCGTGCCGATTGCCCGCACCCTCACAACCCAGGAATTGAATTGGAGGATTCGATGAAGACGATGCAGAGTCTTGAGCTTTTGTGTGTTTTAGCCTTGCTGGCCATGCCCGGAATGGCGCGGGCACCGGAGCAGTTTTCCCCGCCCTCGCGGACCTTTGACTTTACCTACCAGGTGACCCTGAAGGACCTTCCCGCCGGAGCCCATCATGTGCGCGTGTGGATTCCGCGCGCCATCAACGATGCAAATCAGACTGTGGCTTTGAAGAAGGTTGACAGCCCGGTTCACCTTCGCGAAACGCATGAATCAGCCTACGGCAACCACATTCTTTACGGGGAGATCCCGAACCCGCAACCCGGCGCCACGGAAATCAAAGTGGAGTATGAGGTGACGCGCAAGGAGTACTCCCGCGGAGACCTGACAGGTTTGGAAAGGTCCGGCCTCCCCACCGCCGGCGCGCCCAAGAATCTGGACCGCTTCCTCCGGCCCGACCGCCTAGTTCCCGTCGATGGCAAAATCAAGGCGATGGCGGATGAGATTACCCAGGGCAAACACGGCTCCGTGAAAAAGGCCCACGCTATTTATAATTACGTTTTCCAAACCCTTCGCTATGACAAGTCGGGAACGGGTTGGGGACGCGGCGACACGCTTTGGGTCTGCGACGCCAAGCACGGCAACTGCACGGACTTCCATTCCTTGTTTATCTCACTGGCGCGGGCGGCAGGCATTCCCGCCCGGTTTGAGATCGGCTTCCCTGTGCCCAGCGGAACCGAAGGAACCATTCCCGGCTATCACTGCTGGGCGGAGTTTTACGTAGTCGGCCTGGGCTGGGTACCCGTCGATATCTCCGAGGCGTGGAAAGACCCCAAAAAGCGCGACTACTTCTTCGGTGCAGTGGATGCCAACCGGGTGCAGTTCACCGTGGGCCGCGACCTGACGCTGAAACCCCAACAGGCTGGCAACCCGCTGAACTACTTCATCTACCCATACGTTGAAGTTGACGGCAAACCGTTTGAGGGGGTGGGAAAGAAGTTCACCTATCAGGAAGCGTCTGCGCATGGGGCGGGAGCAGTTGGGGGCAGGTAAAGCGCGGACCGTCGTCTTTGCAGCCCGTGGTTCCTCTTAAGCAAAGGACACAAACCGCGACGACTCGGTGGGTTCGCTTGCCTTGAGCGGGAGGCAGCGCGGGCCAAAACAGGGGGTGTCTGCTCTATACGCTCTTGGCTCTGCAAACTGGCTCAGCCGCCGGCCGGCCGCGCAACAGCAACGGCACAGGGAGTGCCTGTACCACATTTGCTTGGGCGGTTCACGAACCGCCCCTACATCTGCCGCCAAAGTCCCGCTGGCCCCCCCCAAATTTTGGTTCATCCTTTCACTGCAAACTGCCGATAAGTTGTAAGGAGAGGTGCGCCCCGCGGGAAATTTGTTCGGCCCCCCCCTTTATTGTCGGAATCGGCAGAATCGCAGGCAAACGTGAAGATTTTTTGCCACTGTGCCGCTTGCCCCAGCAGATGGCCCGCCAACCTTAATGGGGAAGACCCTGCGCCCGGGCCTATGCTCGGCCCAGCTTTGTGACACAGCCACTCCTGGCTGTGAAAAGCAGCATGGCCGTTGCCCGGGCAAGGGCAACAAACTCACAGGCAGGAGTGCCTGTGCCACGAACGCCGACAGCGACCTCGCCCGCACCACCCTTGAAGCGGTTGCCCTCGATGCAAACCTCCAGCAGCGACTTTCCAGCTATCAACTTCGCACGTTGCTCGGAATTTATTCCCGTTATGAGCTGGACGGTTTTCTGAACGAGCGCCAGTTGTCCGATCACACACTGGGAGATTTTGAGAACAATCCCAAGGTAAATCACGACGCCTCGGTGGATTCACTGGCGTTGGGCGGGAAAAACCGTAGACCACAACGGCAGTGGTCCGCGCTAAGCGCTCCCATTCACCATCCTTCCGGCTCCGTTAAACCGCAAAATTCCACCAAGTTTCTCAATTGCTCTTGACAGGATGATGCGGCTGGTATAAATCTGCCCCACGACCAATTTTTTGCGGCGTCTTTGGAGGCCGCTATTAAATGTGGCGAATCCACAGGACAGAACACACAACTAGAGGAGGAGGGTTGCATGGCCTTCGATGATGAAAACGAACCTGGAGATGAGTTGGAAGATTTCGGAGATGAACTCTCCTCCGATTACAAGGAAGAGAATGAAGAGGGGATAGGGGATGAGGGTGAGGAGCTTGAGGAAGAAGTCTCCTACGAAATCGAGGAGACGGTGACCACGATCCCCGAACCCGCGCCGGCCCCAGCGCCCGTCGCTCCCAGGAAGCCCCCCGCCAAGAAAAAGGCGGCGAAGAAAGCCAAGCCCCCGGCCAAAAAGCCGGCCAAGAAGGTGGCAAAGCCGCCGGTAAAGAAAGCTGTGAAAAAGGCCGTCAAGAAGGTAGTCAAGAAGGCCGCGAAAAAGGTGGTCAAGAAAGCGGCCAAAAAGCCCGCGGTGAAAGCCAAGAAAGCCGCGAAAAAGACAGCGAAGAAGGCTGGGCGGCGTTAACCGGGGACCTTTTAGCTCAGGGCCGCCGACGGGATTTTCCGCCGCGGTTCTGAGCAGGGTCAGCAATGGAGAAGTGCCTCGCCCATAAAGGCGGCGTGTGCGTGCAAAGGCTTGGTGTGTCTGGGGGCATACCTCCCCCAAAACCTACTCGTTTGTCCACCAACAGCGATAAACCCCACCTCGAAATACCTGAAGGGGACCCCGCAGGATGCGGAGCCACACCCTGCGTTCGCGCTCGGGAGTTCGTCCGCAGGATGCGGGGAGCCTCGCAGCCCTGGCTGGTCCTCTGTGAAGACGGCGCAAGCTACGTTGTAAAATTTCAGAATAACCCCCAGCACGCGCGCGTCCTGGCCAATGAGATGCTGGCGTCTCGGCTGGCCCGCCTGATGGGTCTGCCTGCCGCAGCTCCCGCCTTTGTGGAAGTATCTCGAAAACTGATCGGCAGCAATCCCCTGCTGGCATTTGACGTTGGCGACCGCCATGAACCCATCCGCCCTGGCCTTCAATTCGGTTCGCGGTTTCCGGGCATTCCCAGCCAAACCCTGGTGGTGGATTTCCTTCCTGACCGACTTCTGCGCCGGGTGAAGAACCTGCCCTCCGCATTCCTCGGGGCCTTTGTTTTTGATAAATGGACCTGCAACTGCGACGGGCGTCAGGTGATCTTTCATCGGCCTTCCGAGGGAGGAGATACGGCTTACTCGGTTGCGATGATCGACCAGGGATTCTGCTTCAATGACGGGGACTGGAGCTTTCCGGACAGCCCCATTCGCGGCCTCTACCCCCGCCGCCTGGTCTATGAGAAGGTGACGGGGCTCAGCTCATTTGAGCCCTTCCTGTCACGCGTTGAAAACCTCGCGCTGGATGAGTTGGAAGCTTGCACGGAGGGAATTCCCGGAGATTGGTGCGAACCCAATCCCGGCCAACTGGGATGCCTGATCGAAACCCTCTACGCCCGGCGACGGACCGTGCGCCAGGGTATCATCGACGCCAGAAACTCATCGTTTGGCCCGTTTCCGAATTGGGGGCGAGGAAAGTCAGGCGTTCGGCGTTCGGAGTTCGGCGTTTCAACACCGGAGGATGGCAACTGATTCCAGAAGGGAGGAGATTGGAGTCTGGAGATAGAGGTCGGGAATTGGAAACGAGACGAAGGCGCAGGCATTTGACTCCGAACGCCGGACGCCGAACTCCGAACTAACTCATATGGACCTTAAGCCCTGCTCCTATTATGTGTTGCGCTACGTTCCCCATGCCGAGCGGGAGGAATTTCTCAACATTGGGCTCCTGCTGCACAGCCCGGAGGATCAATTCCTGGATTGTCGCGTCACGCGCGACCTTCGGCGGGTCAAGCGCTTTCATCCGCAGGCGGATCTTGAACTCCTGCGCCACCTGCAAAGCTACTTCGAGCAGCAAATCCAGGAAAACGAGGAAAACCTGCCAGGATTCATCACGGGAATGGAGCTTTCCCTTTCCCACCTCATTCAGCTTGCACCGGAGCATCCCGTGCTGGCTGCCGAACCCCAAGAGCAGTTGCAGAGCCTTTTTGAACGCCTCGTGGAGAGCCGCCCCGCCGAACTTCCCGCCGTTGACACTCGCATGCGCATCAAACAAGGCCTGGTGGGGGCTCTGCGCCATGCCGGGGTGTTTGCCCATTTCCAGTTTGAAAAACGCATCCCTGCCGAACCCCTGACGCACCCGGGAGATCCGTTCCATTTCGACTTCGGCTACCGGTCGCCGATGGCAGCCGGAAGATCCGACGGGAATCTTAAACTGATTCACGCTCTTTCCCTGCACCGCGACCATGAACTGGCCAGCGTTCTTTCCCTAACCATGGGTTATGTCCGAAGCAAACAACCCGCCGAACTTACCGCCATCGTTGAAGGGCTCCCTAATCCGACGGACAAGACTGCGGATCACTCTTTCCGCGTTTTGCGGGACGCCAGCATCGCCGTCCGGCCTGTTTCTGAGTTGGACGCGTTCGCCCAGTCCGTCAAGAAGGAGCTTTCATTCAACGCCACTGCCTAAACCGATTAAGGGCATGATGAGAAGTGATGGCCATCAAAATGCTGTCGGATTAGGTTTAGTCCTGTTTTACGGGCCATTTTACGTCTTTGGCCCGAAATTGACTATTTGTCTGGGTCGATTAACGCGGTTTCCATGCCGCTCTGGTTCGTGGTAGGGTCAAATCGCCGATTGGCAGTCAAAATCTCAGGTCGAAGCTCGATTTGGATGGACACTTGGCCATAAATCCCACCCCCGCTGCCCCCGGCGCCCGCGACAAGAACCAACTGAAGGTTCAAGGACTGGCCTTCGGGCAAGCCTTCCAAACCGTCTTCAAAGTCAGCGCCATGTACTCGGTGGATCACCCAGCGGCGGGACGGTCCATGCAGCAGAGCTGGGATCTCCTCGCCCCGCTGTTAAGTCAGGGGGGGCAGTTCACGTTTGGATTCATGAATCAGCGGGTACTCCTGAATAATAGCCTTGTATCCGCCACCAACCTGACCCATCTGGAGGTGGAATTTTCCAAGCGGGAGATTGCGGCCGTCACTTTTCAATCGACCGTGACGCTGAAGGATTTCAAACGCGCCCTCGCCCTGCTCACCACCCGGGCCATGGCGATTGCGGAACGCGGTGGAATCAAGAAATTCCTGGCTGACAACCCTATGGAAGGCGTTCGCGTCACTCCGGCTGCCAAACCCAAGGAGGATGGTGACACCATCGAAGTGGGGATGGATTTTGAATCCTTCCTCACGGCTCAAGCCCTGTTGGGACCAGAAGGCAGGTCAGGTGCCAGTGCGCTGGATATGTTGATGGATGCCGCTGATGCCAAAAAGTCGCCCGGTGGCGCGGCCACTCCCCCAGACGTGGTGGCCGTGGCCGAAGCTGCCACCCGCAACACACTATCCGATCCGGATGGCGACGTGGCACAGTTGCTGGTGGCGCTCACCCAGATGCTTTCCGGGTTAAAGACGGATTATGTTATCGCCACTTTGCCCCCCCAAAAACAGGCGGACTTGCAGGGCCACTCCCCCGGCGTCATGTCAGCCCATTTGATGGAAGACGCCATTGCCGGCTGGGCGGCGGAGAAGTTGATCAGTGCGAACAGCGCCGGCGGCTCAGGCAATGGGGGCTCGGAAAGTGGAAGCACAGGCAGTGGTGGGTCAGGCACAGGCGGCCAAGCTGATGGCGGAGGTGATGGGAAGGATGGTGAAGGCGGAACCGGTCAAGGCGAAGGCGGCACCGGCGGGGAAAGCCGGGGCAATGTGGAAGTTGAAGTTCTGAAGGCCCTCCTGAGGGGTTTAAAGGCCACCCGCGTTGCCGAACGACTGATGCAAAAACTGGCTCAATTTGTTGAGCAGGCGAACCTTCCGGCGGAGGTTTACGAGAGAATTCGCCGGGAAGTCATGTGGTTCACCCTGCCGGAGGAGCAAAAACGCGCCCAACTTCTCACCGAGGGGCAGGCCACTCCCCAGGACTTTGCCCGCACCGTGCAGTACGTGCAGGAGGCCATGAGCGAGGGCAAGATTACCGAAGCATCGGACATCGCCCAACACTATTTCACCAGCATGGACAAACTGTCCCCTTCCATGCGCGCAGCCGAATTGAAGCGCGCCCCGGAACTGCTTCGAGTTCTGGCCAGCGTTCAGACACTTGACCTAATGCACACCCTGGCAGGGCTACTGTCAAGTGCAATTCTGGACGAAACCCGCCTCCACTGGCCAACGCACATGGAAGCCACCAACTGCCTGGCCATCGTGGCGCAGAACGCCGGTCGGTTTGAGGATTTCGAGTTCGTTCAGAAGGTCGCCCTTGACCTGAAGCGTTCGATGGCGCGCCATCCCGATCAGCATGCCGACTGTTGTGGCAACGCCATGGCCAGTCTGCTTACGGCGGAAGCGCTGGAAAGACTCACGGAGTCGTTTCTGCAAAAACGCAGCGACCCTGCGTGGGTTCGCACCGCCACCTCCCTGCTGGCGTTGATTGGGCCTCCCGGTGCGGAGGCGGCGCTGCACCGGCTGGATGAAGAGTCCGCGGCTTCCAACCGCTTACCGTTGATCCGCCTGATCCGCGGCCTGGGTGTTTCCGCCATAGAGCCCACGCGCAAACGCCTGTCCGACCCGCGCTGGTTTGTGGTGCGCAATGCCGCCTACATTCTTGGCGATTTAGGCGATCCCGAACTACCTGGACATTTGCGGGGAGCGGTCCGCCACGAGGACACAAGGGTGCAGCAGGCCGCGATTACCGCCATTCTGAAGAGCAACGCCGCCGGGCGGGGTGAAGTCCTGGCGGAAGCTTTGACGGAATTGCAGGCCGGAGTGCTGGAGATGGCGCTGGATGAGTTGACCGTGCTGAAAGACCCGGCAAGCGTGAAGCATTTGGAAGCGCTGGTCCTGGGCAAAAAGGAATTCAAAGCCGGGGTATTGGAAAAGGCCGTCATCGCACTGGGCGCTGTGCCTTCTGACCCCGCGGCCGAAGCTCTCTTTAAGATCGTTTTGGAGGCGTCCCTCCCCTTGCTGGTGCGCCGAACAGCGCTGGGAGGTTTGTACAATCACGGGTCCGCCCTGGCGCCCGGCTGGGTGGCGAAGCTCAAGAGCCTCCCGGAAAGTGATCCTCTCGCGACCGAAGTGAAGAAAGTGGCTTAAGAAATCATCCGCTGGGAATAATCAGGGCATGGCTTCCTGATAACTGACTACTGAGAACTGAAAACTCAAAATGCGCATCTTCGATCGAATTCGTCTACAGGACCTTGACCGCCGGAACTGGCAGCTCTGGGTTCTGGCAAACGTGATGATTCTTATCCTGGCCGGTGGCTTGGCCGTGTACATGTACACGTTCGTCTCGACCGCGGGGTTCTCCCTCAGCCGGCGTTTCACGCTGTACGGAATCATCGGCTTTTGTGCCCTTTCGGTGCTCTTCGTCGGCTACCTGATCGACCGCCAGTCCGTGATATCGCGCCTGCGCAAGGAGCTGAACGAAGAGAAGAAGCGCAACATTCAACGGCGCACCCAGGGAAACAGGGAGTTGTTGCAAACACTGTTCGGCCCGGGCCAATTTTGCGACCACCTGGCGCTGGAACTTCAGCGGGCGGCCAGCAGCGAAGTTCCACTTTCCGGCCTCACCGTTTCGCTGGAAGTTTCGCCCAACCTCTCTGACGCCGACCAGATTTACTCCGCCTTTGGCGAAGCGGTCAAAGCCATGTTGAATAAGCTGCGCGGGGAGGATTCCATCTACCAGTTCAGCCCCGGAATATTCGGAATCCTGCTTCCCGGAACAGGGGCGGAAACAGCGCGTGGCGTCGCGGTGCGCGTGGCCGACGGCCTGAATGAGGCCATGGGCATGAGTAGGCGCTACTCGTTTGACATTCGCATCACCAGCTTCCCTGAAACGGCCAAGTCTGCCCCCGAAATGGAAAAGCTGATGCGCGAACAATTGGCAATCTGAAGCCGTGCCACCTTGGACGGCGAGGAAGAGGAGGAAGTTGTGATGGCTGGTGTGTATGGCGAAATCGATTCAAGGGCCACCTATCATCGGGTTCTTGGCGAAGCGACCGAGTATGTGCGCGGCATCCTGAATCAGAGACCGGATCATCCCACGTTGCAGCGCATTCTAAAGGAGCTCGGCACAATGAAACGTTGGACAGAGAACGGGCGCGAGCCCCGCATCGCCGAACGCGCCAGCGTCGAGGTTGGTCTGATTGCCGCACGGGAACTCTCAGGAGCAACGCAAAAAGAAGGCCTGTTCATAGAAAAGCTTTTCGCATTGAATAACTACTTCGAAGACTGGCCCACCGATGAAGACGCCGCAAGCGCCTCCAACGACGACTTCAACGATTCACAGTAGTTCTTTCGACACGCTGTCACCAGCCCCGGCTTCGTCATTACCATGGCCCCGAGTTTTTCGGCACAGTATAATGAGTCCCAGTAAGTTGGCATTGCGGCCGGGCGCCCCTGGCGATTCTTAAATCATCGCTGACTTCCTGGAACTGGGTCCTGGACAGGCCCGAAACACCAACGCATTCAAAGTTGCCATCCATAGGGTGTAAAATGGGCGTCTATGCCTACTTTCCCACCTGTCGCCATCGGAGTATTTGCAGGCCTGGTCTTCTACTCGATTGCGCGTGCGGTCTTTGCTTCCCGCAAAGGCATCGATCAGGCGACATTATTTCGAATTACCGACCGGCTTGATGCTTTGCTTGCCCACGCTGGAATTCGCTACGATTCGGCTGCTAATCTGCCCACCGAGGTTCAGGAGGCAATTCAAAATGGGGATCAGATTAAGGCAATCAAGTCCTACCGTCAGTCCACCGGCGTCGGATTGAAGGAAAGCAAAGAATTCATCGAAGGAATCATGACGCCGGAGCGCCAGATTGAACGGAAGCTTGATGCGTTGCTTCAGCACGAAGGCATTCAATATGACCCGCATGCGAATATGTCAAGCGGGGTTCTGGACGCCATTCGGAATGGCAATAACATTATGGCCATCAAGCTTTATCGTGAATCCACTGGAGTTGGATTGAAAGAGGCAAAGGACGCGGTGGATGAGGTTGCGCGAAAACTAAAATGAAGTGAAAGGCGTTGAGGCTCCAACCGCAGTATCAATTCGGCTTGGAACTCAAGGGTGGGCGCTCCGGCTGGCCGCGGGCGGTCATCAATCAGCCAGAAGGATTCGTAACGCCTGCAAAGACATCGAGAAATTTCGGCAATGTGTCATTTCTCTGAAGCCCCGTATCCAAGCACCCCGCATCAATGTTGATCCGCCACAAGGGAATTCACCACGCTGTAAATCTTCTTTAACAATAAGCCGCCAGAATGCTTCCAACAGGACAAGGTAGCGTCCTGAAGTCAGAAGTACGCACATAAAGTCTTCTAATTTCAGGCGGGAGTTCCAGCTCCCGGTCAAGGGTAGAAGCTTGTTTCCATGACACCTACCCGGGCGAAGTGATTTCACGCGCTACCGCATTTTGCAGCACACAAAAGGATTTCAGTACTCATGACCTTGGTGGCTTGGAAGCGCCAAGGTTACCCGCACCTTTTGACGAGGAGATAACCATGACAGGCTTGCGTAAGACCACTCTATTTTTGACCCTTTGCTACCTCTGCTTGAATGCCCTGGCTTTTTGCCAGTTTGAATCCGCTGAGGTTCTGGGCACGGTGCGCGACACCACGGGCGCCGTTGTTTCCGGCGCCACCGTTACACTGACGAACTTGGAGACCGGCATCCAATCCGTGGGAACTTCAGACGCCAGCGGCGACTACGATTTCTTCAACGTAAAGGTTGGCCGCTACAGCATTACCGTGGAAAAGGCCGGGTTTGAAAAGTTCTCAACCCCCAACGTGCGCGTTGATGTAAACGCCCGGCAGCGTGTGGATGCGGCTTTGCAGGTGGGCGCCACGACACAGTCCATTGAAGTCACCGGCGCAGCCTCCACACTTGACACTGATTCCAGCGAACATGGACAGATCGTAAACACGCAGCAGGTTATTGAACTGCCCCTCAATGGACGCAATTACTCTGACCTCGCGCTGCTCACCACCAACGTCCACCGGTCCATTTATGCCTATGCCGTGCCTCCACGCGAGGGCGCATTCAACGTCAATGGCATGCGCAGCACCTACAACAACTTCCTGCTGGACGGCATTGACAACAACGCCTATTCCACCAGCAACCAGGGATATTCGGCGCAAGTGGCCCAACCTTCACCTGACGCCATTGCCGAGTTCAAAGTCATCACCAGCAACTACAGCGCTGAATACGGCCGCGTGGGTGGAGCCGTGGTGAACGCCGCGATGCGCTCCGGCACCAACCAGGTTCACGGCACGGCTTACGAGTTTCTTCGCAACACGGACCTGAATGCTGTGGGCTTTGTCTTTGTTCCCACGCATCCTTTCGTCAAGCCTCCGCTGCAACGGAACCAGTTCGGATTTACCGTGGGCGCGCCGATCATCAAGAACAAGCTCTTCTTCTTTGGCGACTATGAGGGTTATCGCTCGCTGCAACGCGCGTACACGTTTGACACCATTCCCTCGCTCACCGATCGTGAGGGCAATCTGCCCGTGCCCGTTGTCAACCCTGCTACTGGCACGGTCTATCAAGCCCATACCATCCTCCCCATTTCCACGCTGAATCCCTTTGCGGCAACGGTTCTTGGCCAGTTGCCCAACGTGGGCGCGACGCGTGCCAACGACTATCAAGTGCTGCTGCTGACCCGCGATTTCTCCGACAAGTTTGATGCCAAGGTCGATTGGCAGATCTCCAGCAAGGCAACGGGTTTTGCGCGCTACAGCCAGCGCAAGGACGCGCAGTTTTATCAGCCTGACCTCTCCCCCAGTCCTGCCGGTGGCAGTGGGAACGGCAACGTCAAAGCCCAGGACGAAAACGCTGTATTGGGATGGACGTACATGATCACCCCGAATGCGCTGCTGGACATTCGACTGTCCTACTCGCACATCCTGGGCGGTAAATTCCCCGTATTCCTTGGCGGCCAGAGCATGACCTCTGAATACGGCGTTCCCGGCCTTCCCGTCGCACCGTTTCTGACCGGCGGACTGAACACGCAGAACATCGGAGGCATGAGCAGCGTGATTGGCCGCCAGGCCACCAACCCGCAATTTCAGAATCCCACCTCAGCCGATCCCAAGGTGAACCTCTCCTGGGCAAAGGGGCACCATGCTGTCAAGACTGGTTTTGAAATGAGCGTCATCCATACGGAAGTTATGGACATCAATCCGGTGTACGGACTTGACGCCTACTCCGGGCAATTCAGCAAGCCCACCTGCGCTGAACTTGGTGAGGCCACCGGCTGCCCCATCACTTCCGATAGCGGCAGCTACGGTGTTGCCGACTTCATCTTCGGACTTCCCAGCCAGGTGCAACTGGCCAATTACCTCGTGGGAAACTACCGCCAGCGGCAGTTCTTCCTCTACGGGCAGGATGACGTTCGCGTTACCTCCAAACTCACGTTTAACTTCGGCATGCGTTGGGAATTTGCCACGCCGCGCTGGGAACGCGACAACGTGCTCTCCAACTTCAATCCCGCCACGAATTCCCTTTTGGTGGCCGAACCCGGCAACATCTACAACCGGACTTTGGTCCATCCCGACTACCGCGATTGGGCGCCCCGCGCCGGACTGGCTTATAGCTTCAGCAAGAACATGGTGGTCCGGGCAGGCTACGGCATCAGCTATGTGCACATTGAGCGGCTCGGCAGCGCCGACGAACTCGGCATCAACGGTCCGCAAGTGGATATCGCAACGGTGAATCAATCCCTGTCCAGCGGCCATCTGCCCTCCGGATTCATGACCAGCTACGGAGGCTTCCCCGCCGGCTTCGCCAGCGCCGCGAACTTCAACCCCGTGAATGCCAACATCGCTTACATTCCCGCGAACACACGTTGGCCCTATGTGCAGAGCTGGTTCCTTTCCGTTCAGCGCGAACTGGGAAAAGATACCCTGTTTGAGCTCGCCTACACCGGCAATCACAGCCTGCGCCTGCCCATCCTGGGCGACTACAATCAGGCTCTGCCCAATGCCCCGGGCGGAACACTCGGCATCCAGGCCCGCCGTCCTGACCAATCCTTCGGCTCCATCACTTACGTGGACCCCGTCGGCTTCCAGAATTACAACGGCCTCTCCGCACGCTTCGAACATAAGACTTCGTACGGGCTCTACTTCCTGAACTCGTTCACCTGGTCCAAGTCGCTCACGGATTCCGAGCAGGCTCTGGAATACGGCTCCGGTTACTACGCGGCCAACGTGCAGAACATTTACAACCTGGCCAATGAACGCGGGCCTTCCAGCGAGGACGCAACGCTGATCAATACCACCAGCCTTGTGTATGAGCTGCCTTTCGGCAAGGGACGGCACTTCGGCTCCACCTGGAACGGGGTCGTTGATGGCTTTCTGGGTGGGTGGGAATTCAACACCATCAACGTCGCCAATTCCGGAACTCCGCTGGATGTGGCCTATACACCGTCGGCAAGCAATGACGTCACCGGACGCATTCCCGATTACCGCGGTGAAGCCATCATGCGTCCCAACGTCGTCCCCAACGCCAGCCCCATAACCAACGACCAGATCAACCACTACTACGGCGCTTACACCTTCTCCGTTCCCACCTCCGGCGCACCCTTCGGCGATGCCGGACGCAACGCCTTCCGCGGACCCAGCTTCTGGCAGTGGGACTTCGGCGTTGACAAGTTCTTCAAAGTCACGGAGGGCGTGAAGGTCCAATTCCGGTCAGAGTTCTTCAACGGATTGAACCACACCAACCTGGGCATTCCGGATTCCAACATCTCCGATGCGGCGTTCGGAACCATCCGCAGCACTTTCCCCGCGCGGCAGATTCAACTCGCGGTTAAAGTGCTGTTCTAGTCGCAATCTGATAAGTGGGAATTGAATGGCAAGACCCGGCGCCGCCGCCCAAGACAAGGGTTGCGGCGCCGAGGTGTTTCTGGGGCATAGTCCGCCTCGCCCGCTGACATTATCCCAGCTCCGGCGTGGCTAAAATAACCTGTGTGAGGTGCCCTGACTGACGACTGATGACTGAAGATCTACTTTCCTGAAACTGCCTTGCCCACCCGCCGCATCCACGCCAACTCTTCTTCGTTCATGGGGCCGCGCGCCAAGGCTTCCAGGCCTTCGTTCATTCGGACGTCATCGGAGGGGCCGGTCATGCACACATCCACTTCCGGGCGGCTGAGGACAAAGCGGTAGCAATCCATCGCCGTGGGAATGCGTTCATTCTTGGGAAGCGGGCGTCCACCCAAATAGAATGGGGCGGCGCCAAGCAGTTGCCCCCAGCTTGTGGCCGTGAAGGCGACCAGGCCGGGACGATTCGTGGCAGGCAGGTGAGGGAAGATGTCCTGCTCCGCGCCGGGGTGCGCGGCGTTGTAGCGGAAGTGGACGATATCAAAATCACTCGCCGCGGCAATCGCCGGAACCAGTGTTCGCTGATGCGTCGAGACCGCGAGGAATCGCACCAGGCCGCGCCGTTTCAGCTCGCGTGCTGCGTCCAGAATCCGTGGCGTTACCGGCTTGTTCCACATCCCCAGCAGCAGGACGTCAGCGTGATCATAGGTCAAAGCGCGCAGCGCACGCTCCAAACTCCATCCCATCAGGCTCGCCATGCGCGTGTAGGATTGAATCACCAGGGTGAAGCGATCGCGCTGCGGCTTGAGTCGCTTCAGACCTTCACCGAACGATGCAAGGCGGCGGCTTCCCCAATAGATGTAATTCACGCCACGCTCAAAAGCCCGCTCCAGCGCATCGCCCGGGATTCCATAGCTGGAACTGATCCCAATGCGGCTCACTTTCAGGCCCGTGCGGCCCAAAACCCTGCTCTCAATACTGGCGGCATTACTCATCTTTCACCCCGGTCTAACGAAGATTCGTTTGTGCGTACCGCCCATTGCGCGCGGATTGGGGCCCGATTTCGGACGGCTCGGCCGCCCCACCGGCATTCCGCTGCCGATTCGGATCAGGGTAACTCGAATCCCGGCAGCCTTGCCGCCGCCTTGTCGAAGGTCAAGGTGCAGGAGCATCCGGCGCGCGCTCCGAGTGCCGCAATTAAGGCGTCAGCAAACGTCGCGTCCCCCTGCTTCAGGGCAACCAGGGCCGTGAATACTTCCTGCTCGTTTTCAACCACCAGGGTATCCACCTGAAGGATATGTTCGATGGCGGCGGCAATCCTGTGGTGCGCAAGTCCGTAGGCGCGATCGAGCACCCACACCGTTTCCACCATCGCCACAACGCTGATGAATCCGGGGGTTGCCTCACTGAGGCGGAATTCGATGATGTCGGTGGCGATGGGTGACTGCACCGGGTCATCCTGCGCCAGGTAACGAACGAGGATGTTGGTGTCGAGGCCGATCATCGCTGGCGTGGAATTCGCCGGCTGGCGCCTTCCGCAATGGCTTCGTGCATGCGCTCAATACTCACCGGCCGGCGAGGTTGGGGAACGATTCCCCGTAGGGTTGAGACGGGGAGCTTGGGAAGCAGCACCACGGTTCCATCGGGGTGAATGAAGAATTTTACCCGATCGCCCGGCTTCAATCGCAGATGCTGCCGGATCGCTTTCGGAATAGTGGCTTGGCCCTTTACCGTAATCGCCGATTCCATGGTTGCTCCCATTACAATCTCACAATTGTAATACCACCCTTCAACCCCAGGATCAAGCGGATTCAGCTCGTCATCGCGCCGCACTCAACCGCTCAAAGGCACGCTCCAGCCCGTCGCCGGGAATTCCATAGCTGGAACTGATGCCAATACGGCTTACTTCAAGGCACGTGTGGCCTAAAACACTCTGTTGGACATTCGGAGTGGATCCTTCCATGGTGAGCCTCTCAGGTGCCAAAGGCCACATTCAGGCCGGAATCGGCATTCGCCTTCATCAGCGCGAAAACCCCTTCCGGGAGTAGGGATCCGCGGGGCCGTCGACTTTTCCCGCATGGCGAAGGAAGCGTTGCCTTCCCGTTTGGGACCAGGCGAGTTCCAGTTGCTGACGGATGATGCGCCCGGCGGGCAAGCCCGTCCGTTGGCTCTTCTCTTGCAGCCATTCGGCGAGTTCGGGTGTAAGACGAACGCTAATTCTGCAATTCATTTGGCGGAAAAGTAATCCATGTGGAGATTCGGGTCAACCCGGCCCGGCCACAGCACGTCAAAGTAGTGGCAGGCCTTGTACCAGCATTTGATTTGGGCACCCACAAGGGGATGCCCCTATGCCCCCGCATTCGCATTCGCAAAATACGCCGGAAATTTGCGCTCGTAAGGCTTCTTCTCACGATACGACCGCGCCAGCTCCATGTAAATCCCCAGGTCGCGATCAAGGTCCGCCTGGGTGCCGTCGAAATAAAAATTGCGGATGGGGATTCCGCCGTACGCCTTGGAGAGTTTTGGATAGACGGCTTCGGTGACGATGCCATTCATGCAGGTGAAGGGGCTGATATCGATGATGCCGTCGGCGCCGTGCTTGGCAAGATATGCGGCCTTGCCCACGCTCAATACCATCTCACCCAGCGCTCCACCCGAAGGCAGATAGGGGTGGGCGAGTTCCAAAACCTCCTCGATGGGTGGCTCCTCGTATCCCGCAAATTCAGTGGCGAACGGCGCAATCAAAGCGTGCTCATCGGCGTGCTGGATGTAGGAGCGAATGTAGGCCTTGCCCATGGCCAGCGAAATGTCGCGGCCCCGCAGGTGCAACTTGCGCTTCTGTTCGTTGTTGGTGTAGTCCACCCACTCGCTGATGTGGCTCAGGCACGCTTCCGCGCCGTAGCCTTCCAGTTTGCGAATCAGGTCTTCATTGGAGAAGGTGTTGAGGCGGCAGAAGATTTCCCCTACCACGCCGATCAGCGGAATCTCCCGGTCATAAAGCGCCGGAACACTCTTGAAGCGTTCGCGGGAGCGAACCATCGCCTCCACCATCGATTCAAGCTGACACATCTCATCGGAGCAGCTATCCACAATGGTCTTCACCACGTCGGCCAGCGACTCCTGAAACGCATGGTCGGCGGCGCCGGGAGTGGTTTCATACGGCCGCGTCTTCAGCAGCGCGCGATGAATGGTGTCCGCACTCACCAGCGCCCGCCACGCCGTGCGCATAAACGGATTGGCAATGTCGCCCAGGTCGCCGTAACCATTGCGGCTGCTGGGTGAGAGCACCTGCACGTTGTCCCATCCGGCATCGCGCAGAATCTTGCGCAGAAACGGCGCGTACTGCCCGAAGCGGCACGGGCCCTCCGCCGTGGGCATAAAGAACGCCGTCTTCTCCGGATTGAAACCGGGCAGCTCCATGACGCGCAGGAAGTCGCCCACGGTCACCTTGGCGGGATAGCATTCGTCCCCCGTGGTGTACTTGCCCCCCAGTTCGCGCGTGCGCACGTCGGACGGCGGAGTGGGCTCCGCATTCACGCCCAGCCAGCGGAACGCCGCGGCAAACGCCTCCGGGCTGCCTTCGCCCATGGTGGGAATGTAGACCACCTTGCCGCTCAGCGGATGGTCAGGCCCTATTTTTCGACTGCTGTGGCGGTGGGGACGGGTGAAGAAGGACATCGCAAAAATCCTTTGCTGTCAAGATACGCTTCGCAGCGCGTGATAAAGCCGGCGTCGTTCGCGTGCCCGTCAAACTGCAACACCAGTGAGGGCTTGCCGGCAGCTTCATCCACAAACGACTTGATGTAGGAATCAGGACCGCACTTGAAATTGGAAATGAAGACCAGATGCAGATTGGGGTTGCGGCTCACGATGCGCGCCGCGGAGAGGATGCGCCGGCCCGAGTTCCAATACATGTTGGGGTTGACCTCGGAAATGTCCTCCGCGTCGAGCGGCAACACCTCCATGGGCAGCACGTTGATGCCGTAGAGCGTGCGCAACTTGCGCGGGATGTCGCAGTTCACGCTGCGGTCAAAGATGTTGTAGGGACGGCCCACCAGCACCAGCGCGGGCTCATCGGTTTCTTGCAAGCGGGCCATCGCCTCTTTGCCCGCTTCCTGCAAGGCATCGGCAAAAGTGGTCTGCGCCGCATAGCCGGCCCTCACCGCCTCGGCATTCACGCGCGGCTTGATGCCCAGGCCGCGGGCGAACTCCTTCAGCTCCTTCTCCACGTGCTCAGGTCCAAAAC
>Ga0302320_10001652_pt1 | contig 53523 bp, 50 predicted proteins | sample Bog_T0_3_FD_202130 | JGI IMG/M metagenome (GOLD analysis project Ga0302320, IMG submission 202130) | Peat permafrost microbial communities from Stordalen Mire near Abisko, Sweden - Bog_T0_3 | ecosystem: Environmental > Terrestrial > Soil > Wetlands > Peat | place: Sweden: Abisko, Stordalen Mire...
GCTGGTGCCCTTTGCGATCCTCGCGGGCCTGGCGGGCTTTCTCGCCCGCACCCTGCGGGCGGCCGAGCTGGCGGCGGCGCCGGCGGGCGCCCCCGCGGCGGCGGCGGCGAAGGGCAAGGGGGCAAAGCCGGGGACGGGCAAGCCCGGGGAGGGCGCCGCGCCCGCGGCGGCGGTGGCGATCGGCGGCGACGATGTCCGCAAGCTGATCGACGTCGACGTCTTCGCGATCGAGATCGGGCACGGCCTCCTCAACCTCGCCAACGCCAAGTCCGGCGGCGACCTGCTCGGCCGGGTGACCGGCGTGCGCAAGAATCTCGCCCGCGAGCGCGGGATCATCGTCCCGCCGATCTCCGTGCGCGACAACCTGGAGCTCGAGGCCAACGACTACCGCTTCCTGATCCGCGGCAAGGCGGTGGCGCGGGGGCAGATCATGCCGGGCCGCTGGCTGGCGATGAACGTGGCCGCCAGCACGATGAAGCTGCGGGGCGTGCCCACCCGCGAGCCGGTCTTCAAGCTCGACGCCACCTGGATCGACGAGGCGGAGAAGAAGAGCGCCGAACTCGGCGGCTACACGGTCGTCGACCCTTCGTCGGTCCTGATCACGCACCTTTCGGAGACCCTCAAGACGCACGCCCACCTGCTGCTCGGCCGCCAGGAAGTGCAATCGCTGATCGACTATATCAAGCAAAGCCAGCCGGCGCTGATCGCCGAGCTGCTGCCCGACCTGGTCTCGATTGGCGTCATCCAGCGCGTGCTGCAGAACCTCCTCCGGGAGAGCCTGGCGATCCTGAACCTGCCGGTGATCCTCGAGGGCATCGCCGACTTCGCGTCGGTGACGAAAAATCCGGACGACCTTTCGGAGCTGGTGCGCCGGCGGCTCGGCATCTATTTTGTGCCGGAGTACGAGTACAAGCCCGGCGTCGTCAAGGCCCTGACGATCGATCCGCGCTTCGAGCAATGGCTGGCGAGCAAGATCCACCGCACGCCGAGCGAAGTGGCCCTGGCGCTGGATCCGACCACCGGGCGCCACCTGCTCGAGGAGCTGACCAAGCGCACCGCCGCCATGGTCCAGCAAAGCCTGCCGGCGGTGCTGGTGGTCTCGGCCGAGGCGCGGCTGGGCCTGCGCCGCTTCCTGGAGCCGTCCTTCCCGCGCCTGGCCGTGCTCGCCTTCAGCGAGCTGCCGGGAGCGACCGAGATCGAGAACGCCGGCATCATCCCGCTGCCGGCCAACCTGGCCCGCGCCGAGACCGCCCTCAAAGCCGCCGCCTAAACCATGACCGCCAAGCCGATCCAGCCCGTTCCGGGCGCCTGCTACAAATTCATCGTCAACTCCGCGGAGGATGCCGCCGGTCTCATCCGCGAGCGGCTCGGCCCGGCGGCCCGCGTGCTGTCCGTGCGCTCCGTGCCGGCCGAGGGCTTCAAGCGGCTCTGGTCGGGTCCCCGCCTGGAGGTGATCGCGCAGATCGAGGCGGCGGCCGCGCCGGCCGAAGCGGATCCGGTTCCGACGGCCGAGGAGCCCGCGCCGCCCACGGCCGCGCCCGCGCCGGCCCCCCGGGCGGCGAAGACTTGGGCGCGCAAGCCGCCGGCGCTGCCGGAATTGCTCCGGCGTTCGGGACTTTCGGAGATCGCCCTCGGCCGGCTGCAGGAGTCGCCGAGCTGGCCGGACCTCGTCGCCGCCCCCCTGCACCGGGCGCTCGTGGAGGCCGGCCGCCAGCTCCAGCGCGAAGCCGAGCAGCGCGGCTCGGGCACGCCGCTCACCCGGGCCGCCTTCCTCGGCACCGCCGGCGTCGGGCGCACCACCGCGCTTTGCAAATGGATCGGACTGGAGGTCTTCCGCCGGGCCCGCCTCGGCCACGTCGTCACCGCGGAGTTCGACCGCCCCAATCCCCCCGGAGTGCTGCCCGTCTTCTGCGAGGCCCTCGGGGTGCCGGTGGCCCGTTTTCCCGCTGCGACCGAGCCGGCCGTCCCCGGCGGCTTCGTCTACTTCGACCTGCCCGGGATCTCCCTGCGCGATCCGGCCGACAACGCCGCGATCGCGCGTTTTCTTGCCCGGGAGCAGATTGAACAGCGCGTCCTGGTCCTCAACGCCGCCTACGACCACGCGACCCTGCGGGCCGCCTATGCGACCGGCCGGGAGCTGGGAGCCACCCATCTCGTCTTCACCCATCTGGACGAGGTGCCGCAATGGGGCCGCCTCTGGGACTACCTGCTGGACGGCGCGCTGGAGCCGCTGTTTCTCGCCACCGGCCCGTCCCTGACCGGCGACTGCGCCGAGGATGTCTTCGAGTCGCTCGTCCGGCGCACGCTGGCCGGAGGCGCCCAGGACTCTCCGGCGACGGACCATGAGGAGGATGAGACGGCCGAAATCGCCGCCCGCTCATGAAATTCATCTTTCTGCTCGGCGGGGCCGCCGGCTTCGTCACCGCGACCGCGACCGACCTGCTGCTGGGCCGCGGCCCCGACCGCATCCTCTTCGACGGCGCGGTCGGATGCCTCGCCGGCGCGTTACTCCTGCGCTGGTTCTGGCGGGTCTTGCTCGCCGGCATTCGCGACACCTATTTGGCGCGCCAGCGGGCCGCCCTCGCCGCGGCTGCCGCCGCGACCACGGTGTCAGCCCCGCCTCCCGCGCAGTCGGCCGCCATGCCCAAGGCCCCGGCCAAGCTTAAGCCCTGATTCCACTCTCCGCCCATGATCCTATGAAAAACGCTGCCCCTCCCGCCCCAGGTCCGGAAACCACCCCGGTGGCCGCCGCCTGGCGCGCCTACCAAGGTGTCAACACCGCGGCCATCGATGAAAAGGAGTTGATCGAGCGGTACCTGCCGCTTGTGCGCAACGTCGTCGATCGCATCAAGTTGACGCTGCCCTCGCATATCGACGCGGACGACTTGTACAGCGTCGGCGTCACGGGCCTTCTGGCCGCCGTGCGGCGCTACGACCCCGACCAAGGCAACACCTTCGCAAGCTATGCGGCGACCCGCATCCGGGGCGCGATCCTGGACGAACTTCGGCGGATGGACTGGTGCCCGCGGCGGGCCCGGGCCCGCGCGAGAAAACTGAAGGAGTCGATCAACGCCCTGGAGCAGCGCCTGGGCCGCGTCGCCTTGGAGGGCGAGATCTGCGCGGAACTAGGGCTGACCGCAAAGGATTACGCCAAATGGCTGGAGGAGTCCCGGCCGGTGACATTCATCGCGATCGACCAGACCACCGAGGGCGACGATTCCCCCGGGGCATCGCTTCACGAAATGCTTGCCGACGAGTCGGATACGACGGGCCGCGAAGTGATGGAAAAGCGGGAGATGCTTCAACTTATGGCTCAACGAATCTCCGAACTGCCCGATATACCTAAGAAGATCCTCGCCATGTATTACTTCGAAAACATGCGGCTGGCTGAAATCGCCGCCGTCTTCGGCCTGACGGAGTCGCGGATTTGCCAGATTCACTCCCAAACGATCCTCGGCTTGCGCGGCTATCTCGGCCGGGCCCGCAATCGTTAACGGCTCCGGCCCCTCGCCCGCATGCTCATCCTGGTCGGCGGTCTCATCGTCCTAGGCTCGACGCTGGGCGGCTTCATGTTGGCGGGCGGCAACCCGTTGGTGCTGCTTCATGCTTCGGAATTCCTGGTCATCTTCGGCGTCGCGATGGGGGTCCTGGTGATCGCCAGCCCCGGCCACGTCCTCAAGGAGATCACCCACAAGGTGAAGGGCGCGATTTCCGGCGGCAAGGCGGGCAAGCCGGAATGCTTCGACCTGCTGAAGCTGCTTTATGAGCTTTTCATGGTCGGCCGGCGCAACGGCCTGATCGCCCTCGACGAGCACGTGATGGACCCGAAGAACAGCACGATTTTCCAGCGCTATCCCTCCCTGCTCAACCATCCCGAGCGCCTGCAGTTCCTTTGCAACGGGCTCAAGCCCGTCATCGATGGCAAGATCAAGCCCGACCAACTCGAGCACCTGATGGACGCCGAGCTCGACGCCAAAATGGAAGAGGCCGAGCACCCGGTGCATCTGCTCCAGCTGGTCGGCGATTCCCTCCCGGGCATCGGGATCGTGGCGGCGGTGCTCGGCATCATCAACACAATGGCTTCGATCGCGGACGGCCCGGCCGTCGTCGGCGAGCGGGTGGCCGCGGCGCTCACCGGCACCCTGCTCGGGATCTGGGCCGCGTACGGCTTCGTCAATCCGATCGCCAACCGCGTCAAGTTCAACAACGCCGCCGAGGCCCAATGCCTGCGCTCGATCAAGATCGCGGTCGCCGGATTCGCGAAGGGCCTGGCGCCCCTGACGGCGGTGGAAATCGCGCGCCGGTCCCTCGACAGCTCCGTGCAGCCGGGCGTGCAGGACCTGGAATCCGCCGCCAAGGCCCTGGGCACGGCAAAATAGCCCTGCCCCCCTGCTCCCATGGCCAGAAAAGCAGCGGCGGCGCATCACGGCGGGGCTTGGAAGGTGGCGTATGCCGACTTCGTCACGGCGCTGATGGCCCTGTTCATGGTGCTTTGGATCTGCGCGCAGGATAAGAAGATCCTGCTGGCGACCTCGCGCTACTTTCAAAGCCCGTTCAAGACCGCCATGACCGCCAATTCCGGCGTCATGCCGTACCAGAAGTCCCAGACCGAGTCCAATTCCAGCAGCGAACAGGACGCCGAAGGCCAGAACCAGGCGTCCGACAAGAACAAGGCGGTCGAGCTGAGCTTCCTCAACGCCGTCGCCGCCGATTTTTACCGGCTGCTCCACCTGGACGAGGATCTGGACAAGAAGCCGATCGACATCGCCGTCACCTCGGACGGGCTGCGGATCACGCTGTTCGACCGGGCCAAGCATCCGCTGTTCGTGCAGAACGGCACCGAATTCACCGCCTGGGGCAAGTACGTGATGCAGAACCTGGCCTGGCTCATCGACCGCCACCGCTTTCACGTCACGATCGACGGACACACCCGCTCGAATCTGAACCTGCCCCGCGCCGATTACGGGGCCTGGGAGCTGTCGGCGGACCGGGCGAACGCCGCCCGCCGCAGCCTGGTCTACTACGCGGTCGACGCCAATTTGATCGAACGGGTGACCGGCTACGCCGACACCGAGCCGGTGGGCGGCGAGCCCGTCGACTCGGAAGCCAACGAGCGCATCACGATCAGCCTGACCCTCGTCGCCAAGAACCATCCGGACGAGGAGGCCAGGCAGGCGACCAAGCCGGCGGTCAAGGCGGCGCCTTTGGCCGCCCTGCCTCCCGTCGATTTTCAGCCACCCTGATCTTCCCCTTCCCCCGGCCCATTCGACATGAAATCCTTTCTGCACGGAAAAAAAAGTTCCCTGACCATGGCGGCAAAACCGCCGAGCGCGGGCGCGGCCGCTCCGCCGCTGCGGGCGGCGCTGGGCCCGGCCAAGGACCTTGGCACGCTCTCGGCGCCCAATATCGAAGTGGTGAAGGAGGGCGACAAGGTGGTGCGGCTGCTGATCACCTGTGTCTGCGGCGAGCGCGTCGAGGTCGAGTGCATCTATCCGGTCGGAACTTGAGGGGGCTGAGCCGCGAAGAAGCGCAAGGAGCGCAGGGCTTCGGCGCTGCGATCGAGCGGGGAGCAACGACGCAGCGAATGCCTCTTCGTGCCTCCTCCGAGGCCCTTCCCGGACCACCGCGGGGCGCCGATCTCCGGGCAATCCGGCAGATTCTGCCGACCCGGTGGACGGCAAGATTTTCAGGGCGCAATCGTGTTATTTTAAAATATTGATAGATAATCACTAGCAACGTTTGGAAAGCAGTTGGCATCAGCGTTGCTTAAGAAGGGCCGGTCCCGTCATGAACATCGGCCTTTATCAAAGCGCTGCTTCGCTCTCCGCCCTCGAAAAGTGGCAGGACGCCGTCTCGCAGAATATCACCTCGGGCCAGGTGTCGGGCTATCGGAAGCGGACGGTGGAGTTCTCGGCGCAGACGGGGGGCCAGTGGCAGCTCGATTCCGCGGCGACGGGCGGCGGAGACACCACGGTCGCGGCGGTCTTTCCCAAGGCCTCGGCCGGGATCAATTTCAAGGGCGGCGACACCTCGCCGACCGGACGGAACACGGATCTGGCCATCCAGGGCGAGGGCTTCTTCGCCATCCAATCCCCCGACGGCTCGGTCGCCTACACGCGCAACGGGCAATTTGAGGTGCGGGCCGACCGAACGATCGTCGCCGGAAACGGCGGGACGCTGTTGAGCGATTCTGGTTCCCCCATCGTCCTTTCCGCCACCGGCGGCAACGTCACGGTCAACCCCGGTGGCGCGGTGATGCAGGGGGCGACGACGGTCGGCCGCATCGGCCTGCAAAAATTTGCCAACCAAGCGGATCTGACGCCGGTGGGCGGCGGGATGTTCGTGCCGAGCAACGGCTCCCAAGCGCAGCCGGTCGAACAGCCGGACATCATCCAAGGCTACCTCGAAGACTCCAACGTCACGCCGATGCGCGAAATGATCGATCTGGTCCTGATCTCCCGCTCGTACGAGGCGAACCAGAAGGTGATCACCTCCGCCGACCAGCAGATGCAAAAGAGCCTCGACGCGCTCGGCTGAACGCCGGGCGTTCCCTCCCCACCACCATGACTTCCCCAGAGAGACAACCGCAATCACGACTGCATGGCCGAGCGCGCAATGGGGGCGCGCCGGCCCCAGTCGTGGCGGGGTCCGCTTTTCCCTCCCGCCCATGAACCTCTCGCTCTACTCCGCCGCCACGGGCATGGAGGCCCAGGAACTCAACCTGAACACCATCGCCAACAATCTGGCCAACGTGAACACGACCGGATTCAAGAAGAGCCGGATCGAGTTTCAGGACTTGCTTTACACCCAGCCGCGCACCTCCGGGGCGGATACCGGCAGCGGCAATCTCCTGCCCACCGGCGTCGAGGTGGGCAACGGGGCCCGCGTCGCCGCGACCTCCAAGGATTTCAGCCAGGGGCAGGTGAGCCAGACCGGCCAGCAGCTCGATCTGGCGATCCAAGGCGACGGGTTCTTCGAGGTCCAGGAACCCGACGGCACCACGGCTTACACGCGCGACGGCTCGTTCAAGGTCAACGCCTCGGGCCAGGTCGTGACGGCCGATGGCCTGCCGGTCCTCAGCGGCTTTGGGGCGATCCCCACCGGGACGACCGGGATCGACATTTCGCAGACCGGAAACATCTCGATGACCGGTCCGAACGGCACCTCGACGGGCCAGATCACCCTCGCCCGGTTCGCCAATCCGGCGGGCCTGAAGAGCTTGGGAGGCAATCTCTACGCCGCGACCGACTCCAGCGGCACGGCCAGCAGCGGCAACCCCGGCGGCAACGGCTACGGCTCCACCCTGCAGGGCTACCTCGAGGGCTCCAACGTCAACATCGTCGAGGAGATGGTGAACCTGATCACGGCCCAGCGCGCCTACGAAATCAACTCCAAGTCCGTGCAGGCTTCGGACCAGATGCTCCAGAATGTAGCCCAGATGAAACAATGATCCGCCGCCTTTTCCGCGCCCTGATTCTCGTGCCCGCGGCCTTGCTGCTGGTCCGCGCCGCGACCGCCGACGAGGCGGCCCCGCCGCCGAAGCTGCCGTATTCGAGCGATCAGCTGATGGCGGAAATGAGCCGGCTGGTGGCGGCCCACTACAAGGTCGACGGCGACTGGGTCCTTGAGCCCCAGCGCCCCTGGACCCCGCCCGCGCTGGAGGCGCAGGCCTGGCAGCTCGCCGTGACGGAGTTCCCCGAGCAGCCCGGAGCCAACATGCTGGTGCATTTTCGCCTATTGGCGGACGGCGTCCAGGTCGAGGACACGAGCCTGCTGCTCCGCGCGACCCTTTGGCGTTCGGCCTGGTTCGCCCGCCAGCCCCTGACCGCCCACGCGGTGTTCAATCCCGCGGATCTCGACGCCCGCCGGATCGACGCCCTGCGGGTGCGCGACGCCCTGCCGGCCACGGCGGGCGACGACACTTACTCCCTGGTCCGCGACGTGCCCGCCGACGGCCTGCTCACCTGGCACGACATCGCCCGGAGGCCGCTGGTCCGCCGGGGCGACGTCGTCGACGTCACGGCCTCCGAGGGCACGCTCTACGTCTCGATGAAGGCGCTGGCGATGGAGAGCGGCGCGCGGGGCGACCTGATCACCGTGCGCAACCTCGATTCGCACAAGGACATTTCCGCCCTCGTCGTCTCGGACAACCGCGTCGAGGTCCACTTCTGACCATGAAACTCGCTCCGATCACTCTTTTCGGCGTGGCGGCGATCGCCGCCGGCTCGGCCCGGGCGGACTCGCTCTGGGCCACCCTGGGCGGCGAACATCTCAGCATGTTCGCCGATCGCAAGGCCTCGCGGGTGGGCGACATCGTCACGGTCGTCGTCTCCGAGGCGGCGGCCGCCTCGAGCACCCAGAACAAGCAGTCCGCCCGGACTTCGACGACCAACGACACCGTCGGCCAGTTCATCTTCCCTCCCGCGGTGAGCGGGCTGGGCACCCACGCGGGCGCGCTGCCCAGCCTGCAGCTGTCCGGGGCGTCCAACTTCACCGGCGGCGGCCAGATCACGAATAGCCAGAGCGTGACCAGCACGGCGGCCGTCCTGGTGACCGACGTGCTCCCGAACGGGAACATGGTCATCGAGGGCGTCCGCCTGGTGACCTTCTCCGGCGAGAGCCAGTACATCGTGCTGCACGGCATCATCCGGCCCGACGACATCTCCAGCGCCGACACCATCAACTCGACCAGCATCGCCCAGGCGCGGGTCGAGGTCGTCAGCACGGGCGCCCTCGCCGACTCGGAGAAGCTCGGCTGGCTCAGCAAGCTGTACGAACAGATCCACCCGTTCTAATCCCGGAATCCGGATTCCGGCCCGACTTTACCGAACATGATGTTCCCCTTTCTCTCCCAGTGCCGGCGCCTCCGGGCCGCCGCGGCGGCCCTGCTGTGCGCCGCGCCGGTCCTCGACGCCGCGCGGATCAAGGACATCACCTCGATTGAGGGCGGCCGCGACAACCAACTGGTCGGCTACGGCATCGTGGTCGGCCTGGCGGGCGACGGCGACAGCAACTCGAACGGGACGCTGCACGTCGTGGCCAACATCCTGCAGCGCTACGGCATCACGGTCAGCATCCAGGACCTGAAGTCGAAGAATCTGGCGGCGGTGATGGTCACGGCCGATATCGGACCCTTCATCAAGCCGGGCGCCCGGATTGACGTCACCGTGGCCTCGATGGGCGACGCGAAGTCGCTGCAGGGCGGAGTCCTCCTGCAGACTCCGCTGCTCGGCGCCGACGGTCTCGCCTACGCCGTCAGCCAGGGTCCGGTCGCGATCGGCGGCTTTGTCGGCGGGACGGGCGGGCCCGGCGGGGCGACGGTGCAGAAGAACCATCCGACCGTCGGGGCGATCAGCAACGGGGCGATCGTCGAGCGGGCGATCCCGGCGCAGTTCGTGCACGACAACCGGCTCCGGCTGCTGCTCCAGAACCCCGATTTCAATTCGGCCGCCCGGATGGCGGACGCGATCAACCAGCAATGGCCGGCCGCCGCCTCGGCGGTCGACGCCGCGACGGTCCAGGTGCGGCTGCCCGGCAGCTACCTCAACCGCGAGGTGCCCTTTGTCGCCGACCTCGGCATGCTCGAGGTCACTCCCGACTCGCTGGCCCGCATCGTGATCAACGAACGCACCGGCACCATCGTCGCCACCTCGACCGTGCGCATTTCCGAGGTCGCGATCGCCCATGGTTCCCTGACGATCACGGTCACCTCGAACGAGGGCGTGAGCCAGCCGAGCTCATTCAGCAGCGGAGGCCAGACGACCACCGCGACCAGCACGCAGACCAACGTCAGCGAACAAAAAGGCGGCTTCACGGTGCTCAACGAGCCTCCCACCATCGAACGGCTGGCCGCGGCCCTGAACGCCTTCGGGGTCTCGACCCGCGACATGATGGCCATCTTCCAGACGCTCAAGCGCGCGGGCGCCCTGCAGGCCGACCTGATCATCAACTGATCCGGACCATGGACGTCTCCTCAATCCTTTCCAGCATGGCTGGCTCCCAGGCGGCGGCCGGCGATCCGGCCCTGCGCAACGCGCAGACGCCCGCCGCCCAGCGCAAGGCGGTCGCGGGCCAGTTCGAAGCGATCATGCTCCGGCAGATGCTCAGCGGCACCATGGGCTCGATGCTCGGCGGCGAAGACAGCGCTTCGGGCAGCGTCTACGGCTACCTGCTCACCGACGTCTTCGCGCAGAAGCTGGCGCAAGGTGGCGGAATGGGCTTGAGCAAAATGATCGAAAAGCAACTCACGCCGGCCCACGCTCCCGCCGAGGATCCGGCCCCACAGCCTCCGTCCGCATGAACAAACCCTGGGAACCGATCGCGGAGACTCTCCGCAACGAGGCGGCCGAATACGGCCGCCTGCTCAGCCTTTTCAGCGACCAGCAAAGCCTGATCTTCAAGCGCGATCCCGAGCGGGTGCTTGAACTCGCCCATGCGATCCAGGCCCAGGTCGACGTGCTCGACCGCGCCCGCGCGGAGCGGGAAGCCCGGGTGCGGGCCTTCGCCGCCGCCCACGGCCAGACCCCGGCGGCGACCCTGCGCTCGCTCCTCGTCTGGGTGGCGCCGGAAGCCAAGCCGCTGTTCGAGGCGCTGATCACCGAAGTCAACCTGCTGATCCACCGGGTGCGCCGTTCCTCGCGGCTGAACCACCGCCTGCTCGGCAGCATGGTGGAGTGCCATCAGGAGGTCCTGCGCCGGCTGCGGCCGGACGCCTTCACGGTCACCTACGCCCCGAACGGGCGGCTCGCCGTCGGCACGCCGCGGCGCGCGCCCACGATCCAGACGGCGGGCTAAGCCGCCCCGACCCCCTTCTCGCCATGGCCGGACTCTTCGCCACCATCACCGCTGCCTCCTCCGCGCTTAATGCGGACAGCCAGGCGATCAACGTCACGAGCAACAACATCGCGAACCTCAACAATCCGGACTATTCGCGGGAGTCGGTGGCCTTCAACGACCTGGGCTCGGTGCAGACGGAGGACGGGCCGGAGAGCATGGGAGTCACCACCAGCCTCCAGCAGATGCGCAGCACGGTGCTCGACCAGATGGTGCAGCAGCAGGCTTCGATCACTTCCGGAGTGCAGGCGCAGCAGAACGTGCTCCAGCAGGGCCAGGCTTCGCTGGGCGAGAACATCACCAGCGCCTCGACCAGCGGCAGCTCGAGTACGACCTCGACCAGCGGCCTGAGCGTGGCGCTCGACAACTTTTTCAGCGCCTTCCAGGGCCTTGCCGCCAATCCGACCAATTCGGGCGGCGCCGAGACGGTGGTGGAGCAGGCCGGCGTGCTCGTCGACCGGTTTCAGGAGATCTCCTCGAGCCTGAGCCAGGTCCAGGCCAACGCGGACTCCCAGGTGTCCCAGGGAGTGACGACGGCCAACAACCTTTTGACCCAGATCGCCGGCCTCAACAGCCAGATCAGCGCCCTCAACGGCGCCGGTTCGGGGGCGGCGGCGGCGCTGGTCGACCAGCGGGAAGGGGCGCTGGAGACCCTCGCCGGCCTGATTCCGATCAGCGTGCAGACCAACGCCCAGGGTGAGGATCAGGTCTCGACCACCGACACCAGCGGCAATCCCGTCGCCCTCGTCACTAATGCCTCCGTGCCGAACTCCCTGTCGTTCTCCGGCGGTGTGATCTCGGCCGGTTCGCCGCCGGTCGCGCTGGGCCTGTCCTCGGGCTCTTTGCAGGGGACGCTGAGCGCCACCACCGGGCCGATCCAGACCTTGCAGACCGGTCTCGACCAGCTCGCCCAGCAGATGGTCACCTCGGTCAACGCCACCTACAACCCGACGAACGCGGCGAACGGCAATCTCTTCCTGAGCAGCGGCACGACCGCCGGCACGATTGCGCTGGATCCGAACTTCACGCCCGGGACGGTGCAGGCGGGCACGGGCGCGGCGGGCGACAATTCGATCGCGGTGGCGGTGGGCAACCTGGTCAACCGGTCCTTTTCGACTGCCAGCGGCGATGCGATCGACGGCACGATCACGCAGTTCTACGCGGGCACGGTGAGCAATCTTGGCGAGGCCCTCGACACGGTGAACACCGAAGTCACCGACCAGACGAACGTCCAGACGGTCGTCGTCAACCAGCGCCAGAGCGTCAGCGGGGTCTCGGTCGACGAGGAAATGGCCCACCTCATGACCTACCAGACGGCCTACCAGGCCTCCTCGGAGGTCTTTCAGGTGCTCAATTCCCTGCTGCAAAACCTCACGAACAACATGGTCTCCGCCGGATAATCCGCCATGCGCATCACCGACAACATGGTCACGAACAACCTGCTGGCGCAGATCCAGCAGCTTACTTCGCAGCAATCGCAGCTGCAGTCGGAGGTCGGCAGCGGCCTGGCGGTCACGCAGCCTTCGGACAATCCGGCGGTGTTCGGCCAGGTCGTGGAGCTGGAGAGCCAGAATCAGCAGCAGACGCAGTTCAACAACAACGCGGGCCAGGCCTTGGACCTCGCCAATGCGTCGTATTCCGGACTGCAATCGATGCAGTCCATCTACGACCGCGCCAGCCAGCTGGGCGCCCTCGGCGGCAACGGCACGACGGACGCCTCCTCCCAGCAGGCCTACGCCAACGAGCTGGACCAGCTGATCCAGCAGAGCGTCCAAGTGGGCAACAGCCAGCTCAATGGCAACTATCTCTACGCCGGCACGGCCGACTCCACCCCGCCGTTCACCACCACGCTGAACGGCTCCGGGCAGATCGCCTCCGTCAGCTATGTGGGCAATTCCGCCCAGGCCTCGATCCCGCTCTCGGCCACCGCGAGCGTCTCGCCGGCGACCTCGGGTACGACCAACTCGGGAATCGCGACCTGGATCAACTCGATGATCAGCCTGCGGGACGCCCTGAATTCGGGCGGTTCCTCCGCGATCGCGGCGGCCAATGCGAGCGTCAGCTCCGCCGAGGATACCATCACCGGTGCCGTGGCCGAGAACGGCGCGGTGCAGGCCCGCATCCAATCGGTGCAGACCCAGCAGCAGTCCGAGACCACAGAGCTCAACACGCTGATCAGCAATGACACCAACGCCGACCTGCCCACGACCATCGTCCAGCTGAACCAGACCCAGCTGGCCTACCAGGCGGCGCTGCAGTCCGCCGCCTCGATCATGCACATTTCCATCCTGAATTATCTCACCCTCACCTAAATCCGCCCGCTTCCCCATGAAAGTCCAACCTGACCTGTATCCCTCCGACCTGGAGACCATCGCCGCCAACGCCTTTGCCTTGCCCCAGGGCATCATTGGCTTTGGCGAGCACCGCCGCGCCGAGCTGCTTTACCTGCCGGAACATCTGCCCTTCCTCTGGATGAAGCTCCAGGGGCCGGCCGGAGCCGTGAATTTCGTGGTCATCGAGCCGGGCGGCATCATTCCTAACTACGAACTCGAGATTTTCGACAACGACGCCGAAAACCTGGACTTGTCGGACCCCTCCGAGGCGATGGTGCTCAACATCGTCACCCTCAAGCAGCATTCGCCGCTGGACGCGACCGTGAACCTGATCGGTCCGATCCTGGTCAACCGCCGCACGCGGATCGGCCGCCAGCTGGTGATCGCCAACTATTCGAAATACAGCGCCCGCCACGTCCTGATCCAGAAAGAAACCGCCGTCGCCATCTCCGCCTAAGGCCAGCCATGCTTGTCCTTTCCCGCAAAGTCAACGAAGCGATCGTGATCGGTGACTCGATCGAGATTCGCATCAACCGCATCGACGGAGACATCGTCAAGCTGGGCATCCAGGCGCCGCGCGAAATCCCGATCTTCCGCAAGGAAGTGCAGACGGACATCGCCGCCGCGAACCAAGCCTCCGCCTTTTCCGCTCCCGGGGCCTCCGCCCTGCCCGGGATCTCGCTCCCCTCGCTGCGCCGCCCGAAGCGGGCCGGAGGCAGCGCTCAGACTCCGCCCCCTCCGCCCGTTTCCACTCCCACTCCCCCGAACATCAAAACCATCGCCTCATGACCTCGATTCCCTCCAGCCAGCCGACGCTGGCGACCACCCTGCTGGACCTGTCCAGCCAGACGACGTCCGCCAGCCAGAACTCCGGCACCTCCGACCTGCTCCTGCCGTCCGACTCCACTGCGACCGGCAGCGATACGCTCGAACTGAGCCAGAAGGCCGCCGCCCAGCTGCAGGCGGTCGAACAGCAGATCGCCCAGCAGAACAATTCCTCGACGCTCGCCGACAGCGCCGCCGCCCTGGCGGCCAACAACTCGGCGATCAGCTTCCTCGGCCAGGATCCGACGCTCGCCCAGAGCGCCCAGGGCAGCACCGACGCAAGCGCGGTGTTAAATTTGCTCTGATTTTGCGGCCTGGACGCCGGCGGCCGGCGCGCCCTCCGGGGGCGGTGCCGGCTGGGGATGGAGAGACTGATACACTTTGCGGGCGATTTCGTCGGCGGTGAAGGGTTTGGCCACGAGCGCGATGTGGCCGATCTGCTCCAGCGCGCCGGGCGACACCTTTGAAAAATACCCCGACATGATGAGGATCGGCATCCGGGGGGCAAAACTGCGCACCTTGGCGGACAGCTCCATCCCCGTCATGCCCGGCATCGTCTGATCGCTGAGGAGGAGGGCGCAGCCATCGGGCTCCTGGCGCAGCGCCCTCAGGCACTCCTCGGAGGAGTTGAAGACGATGGTGTGGTAGCCGAAGCGGTCGAGCGTCAGTCGGGTGGCCTGCGCCACCAGCTGCTCGTCATCGACGACGCAAATGACCTCGCCCGCGCCGCGGGCCGGCGAGGCGGTCTCCGGGGCGGACTGGATCTGCTCCGCGCCGGCGGCGGGCAGGTAGATGAAGAAGGTGGTCCCCAGCCCCGGGGTGCTCGAAACCTCGATCGCGCCGCCGTGGGCCCGGATGATGCCGTGGACGATCGCCAGGCCCAAACCCGTGCCCTCGCCGACCGATTTGGTGGTGAAGAACGGGTCGAAGATCCGCTTTTGCGTCTCGGGATTCATCCCGTGGCCGGTGTCGCTGACCGTGAGGCGCACGTAGGCGCCGGGCGGCAGGTTGCCGTGCGCGGCCGCCTGGGTCGCGCTCAGCGGCACCGGCGCCAGCGCCATGCTGAGGACGCCGCCGCCCCGCATGGCATGGGCGGCGTTGCTGCCCAGATTGAGGAGGACCTGGTTCAGCTGGGCCGGATCCGCCAGCACCCGGCCGCATTGCGGGGCGATGCTGACCTCGATCTGGATCGTGGCCGGCACGGTGGCGCGCAGGAACCGCCGCGCCTCCTCGACCACCTGGGCGACGTCGACCGACATCCGCTCGCTGCCGCCGGTCTGGCGGCTGAAGACCAGGATCTGCTCGACCAGCTCGCAGGCGCGCACGCTGGCCTGGCGCGCCTCGCTGAGGCAATGGCGGGAGGGGTGGTCCTCCGCGAGGCTGTCGAGCGCGAGATCCTGGTAGCCGATGATGCCGGTGAGGAGATTGTTGAAGTCGTGGGCGATGCCGCCGGCGAGGGTGCCGAGCGTCTCCATTTTCTGGACCTGGAAGAGCTGGATCTCGAGCTTGCGCTGCGCCTCCTCGGCCTCGTGCCGCGCGGTGATCTCCTGCACGGCGCCGAAGATCCGCACCGCCTGGTCGGCCTTGAACTCGGCGCGCCCGAACACGTGGACCCACCGCCGGCGCCCGAGCGCGGTCTCGAAGGGGCATTCCAGGTCGAAGGACCTGCCTTCGTGGATGGCCTGCTCGACGGCCTGGCTGAACAGCTCGCGATGCTCGTCCGGAAAAAACTCGGTCATCTTCGCCAGGGTCGGCTCGTAGCCCAGCTCCACCTCGCTGATCCGGAACAGCTCGGGCTCCCACTGGAGCGTCCGGTTCCCGACCTGCAGCTCCCAGGCGCCGATCTGGGCGAGCCGGCTCACCTGGATCGCGATCTCCTCGCTATGGCGGAGGCGCTCGTTCGCCGCCTGCAGGTGCAGGTCCGACTCCCGCCGGGCCGTGAAATCCTCGATCAGGACGATGAAGTTCACGACCTGGTGCTCCGGTCCGCGGACCGGTTGGAAGGCGACGGTCAGCCATTGGGGCGAGCCGTTCCCGCTCCGCCCGCGGGTTTCCAGGGTGGCGGGCTGGCCCGCGCGCAGGATTTCGTGCCCCCGGGGGGCGCCGAAGTCGGCCCAGACCGTGCCCAGGTAATCGGCCACCGGCTGGCGCACCGCGTCGGCCGAATTCCGGCCGCTGATCTTCTCCCACGCGAGATTCGCCCAAAGGACGAGGCCGGCGGCATCCGTGATCAGAACCGCGTTGGGCATGTGCTGGGCGCAGAGCGCCAGCAGGGCGTTGACCTGGGCGGCGACCCGCAGGCTCGCGTTGGCGGCCTCCAACTCCCGCGCCCGCGCGGTCACCTCGCCTTGGAGGGAAGCCGCCTGATGCTGCAGATTCGCCACCACGCTGCGCTGCGTTTGCTCGGCGTGGTGGAGGGAGCGGTCCCGGGCGGCGGCGTAGCGGACCATGCGCACGAACACCAGGCCGCCGACCGCGAACTCGAGCGCGGCGACGAGCGCGAAGCCGCCCGTCAGGGTGAGGATCCCGAGCCGGGTCAGCTCCAGGCCAGCCAGCCCGGGAAGGAGCACGACCAGAACGAAGGCCGCGATCAGGGCCCGGGACCGGGAGGGCGCAGCGCTCCGGGGCGCGTCGGTCGGCGGCAGCATGGGTTGGTCCATTCATTGCCGGGGCGGGACTCCGACCGCAACCCAGATAACCGGGCTCGGATCCGGGCCGGGGAGGGGGCCGGACCCGGGCCCGGAGCCCCGGCCTAGGGTCTAACCCCTAGGCGGAGATTTATTTAGCCGTGCCCGGCGGCGAGGTTTCCCTCAACTCCACCGTCGCTGGGTCGAAATTAAGGCTGCGTGGCTTTGAAGCAGCCCTCGGCTGTGCCGCTTTTCTCCCGCCCGTCCGTAGCCCCCGAACACCAACACCATGACATTCGCCAATCTCACCATCGGCCGCAAGATCGTGCTGGGATTCACCCTGGTTTTCGTGCTGCTCGCGGCGGTCACGGCGACGGCCTACCTCGCCCTGGACGGCGCGGGCCGGAACTTCTCCCGCTACGCGGCCAGCGCGCAGGAAACCAACACCGCCGCGGATCTGGAGAGCGCGATGCTCTCGCTCAAGATGCAAGTGAGCCTGTTCCTGGCCACCCGCGACGCGGCCGCCGTCGCCGCCTACGACAAGTCCAAGGCGGAATTGGATGCCGACCTGACCGCGGCCGCGCGCCGCGTCGTCGACGCCGACCGGGCCAACCAGCTGGGCGCCGCCAAGCGCCTGCTCGCGCAATATGACGGCTTCTTCCGCAATCTCGTCGATAACGACCACCAGCTGACGGCCGTCGATCACGACAAGCTGGCGCCGACCTCGGCGCTGATCACCGCCGACCTGCAGAAGATGCAGACCTCCGCCCTGGAGCTGGGCGACATGAATTCCGCCTACCGGATCTCCAACACGCTCGAGGCCTTCTTCGAATGCACCAGCCACGTGAGCTCCTTCCTCCTGACCGCGCGGACCGACCAGGCGATCGCCGCGCGCGCGGCCCTGGCGGCCACGGTCGACCAGATCCACCGGCTGCAGAGGGACCAGCTGGACATGGAGAAGGTCGATTCCAGCCTCAAGGATCCGACCAAGACCGCGCTCATCCAGGACGTGGAGCGCTCGGCGGCGGCCTATGGCGAGGCGCTGGAGAGCACCGTCGCCGTCAAGGTGGCCAGCGACCAGATCGTCGCCAACGACCTGAACCGGGTCGCCCCGCAGTTCACCGCCGCGCTCAGCTCCGTGCGCCAGTCGGTCCATGACTTCCAACTCGAATTGGAGACGCGCATGGGCACCGAGCAGAGCCGCACCGAGAACCTGGTCCTCTGGGGCACCCTGCTGGGCTGCGTCCTCGGCCTGGGGGTCGCGGCCATTGTCGCCCGCGGGATCACCGGCCCGATCGGGCGGGTCGCCACCAAGCTGGCGCAGGAGTCCACGCGCACCAACTCCGCGGCGGCCCAGGTTTCGCAGGTGAGCCAGTCGATGGCCGACGGGGCGAGCCAGCAGGCGGCGGCGATCGAGGAGAGCAGCTCGGCGCTCAACGAGATGTCGAGCATGACCACGCGCAATTCGGAAAACGCCCACACCGCCAAGGTGCTGGCATCCGAGGCCCGCGAGACGGCGGATGCGGGGGCGCGGGAGATGGAGGCGATGCGGGCCGCGATGTCGGCGATCAAGGCCTCCAGCGCGGAGATTTCCAAAATCATCAAGACCATCGACGAGATCGCGTTCCAGACGAACATTCTGGCGCTCAACGCGGCGGTCGAGGCGGCCCGGGCGGGCGAGGCGGGCATGGGCTTCGGGGTCGTCGCCGACGAGGTCCGCAGCCTGGCGCAGCGCTGCGCCCAGGCCGCCCGCGAAACCGCGGACAAGATTTCCGACTCCTCGGCCAAGAGCGAACAGGGCGTGGCGATCAGCGCGAAGATGGCGACCAATCTGGGCGCGATCGTCGAGCGGATCCGCAAGCTCGACGAGATGATCGCCGGCATCGCCCAGGCCTCCCACGAGCAGAGCGAGGGCATCAGCCAGCTGAACAGCACGGTGGCCGGGATGGACCGGATCACCCAGTCGAACGCCGCGCTCGCGCAGCAGTCGGCCGCCTCGAGCGACGAACTGAAGGCGGAGGCCGAACAGGTGCAGAACGCGGTGGCGGAGCTGATGCGGATGGTGGACGGCCAGACGGCCGACACCGGTTCGCTGGTCGGGACGGTGGTGCGCCCAACCCTTCCTTTCGCGCCCGGCCGCTCGGCGGCGCCGGCCCGGTCGGTGGCGGCCATTCGCGCCGGGGCCAAGACGGTCGGTGGCGGCCAGAATGGCCATGGCGGCGGCAAGGGGAACGGCGGTTCGGCGATCGGCGGCCGGCTGGCGGGCCTGGACGCCTCGGACGATCATTTCATCGACCAAGATTGACCGCGGGTCTTCCCGCGGTCGGGTGGGTCATAGTGTGTGTTGAATCCGGGAGTGCCCCGAGTGGGCCTCCCGGATTCTTCTTCAGGACCGCCGGCGGTTCCATCCGGGTGCCCCTCGGGGCGCCGGTTGCGGGCCGGGTTGGCGCCGCTGGCTAACGTCCGTTGACCGGACGGCCGGGCGAGAAGCTCTGGGTCCGAAAGGGCAGGGGATCGCGGATCACCTGCGGATTCGGCAGCTGCGGAGCGTGAAAGATCGGACGTCCCCACAGGACGTCCCGCGCGTTTTCGCGGGAGAAGTTCTCGGCTCGCGGCGCGGAGTGGCCGTTGAAGCTGGAAGCACGTGGGGGCATGCGTCGGATGAATCCTAAATCGGCGCTCCCGAGGCTTTCTTTAAAAAATTTCTTCCGGTCGGCCGAAGATTTTCGAAGCGCGGGGCAGCCGCGAAAAAGCGCCGGTGCGCGCGGGCGGCCGCGCGCCGGGAAAGCACGTTGAATCTTCGGTTTCAAAAATAATTATAAGCCATGAATTACAAATCGTTTGCAATTTATACGGCGGGGGTGGTCCAAGCCCTGCTGATTCAGAGGGTCCAGGCAGCAATTGCCCACTCACCTCCACTACCGATGAATACTTCGACATTCCGCGATTACGCCCTGGTCGGGATCGAGCGCGTTGCGATCACCGAGAACATCCCGGTCACGCGGGTGGACGTGATGACTCGCAGCCGGTCGCACGCGACTCTGCTGGAGCGGGTGTTTCGGGTCCGCCCGTTCCTGATCGCCCGGGGCGACGCCACCCTGCACGCCTTTCCCCGCCTGCCCGCCGCCAGCGCCAAGGATTGGCTGGAAGCCCACGGCATCGCCTTTACGCAGGATTCCGACGGTTTGCGCCCCGACGGCCCGGTCACCTGGGTCCAAAGCGGGTTCACGGCCAGCGGCCAGGCGGCCTGAGGAAGGCAAAGGCAAAGGGGTGCGCCGCGCCCGGATCGGTCCGGCGTCGGGCTCCCCGGCGGCGTCAGAGCCTGGCTTCCAGGCCGAGGCGAAACTCGATCGGCTCGACGGGATGAAAATGGTCCTCATCGACCGCCGCCGAGCCGGGGGCCGGTGAGTTTCGGGACTCGTAATAGTAGTCGATGTCGTGGTCGCGGCGGTCGAGCAGGTTGAGCACCTCGGCGGTCGCCCGCCAGGTGCGGCTGAACCGACGTTTCAGACCCAAATTCACGATCAGGGTGGAGGCGGAGGTCGCGCTTCCGTCCGAAACCAGCGGGCGCGGCCCGAAGTAGCGCAGGCGCAGGCTCGACTCCCAGCCAGTCGCGCCGGTCACGGTCACCCCGCCCGAAAGCGACTGCCGGATCGCCTCGTCCACCAGGGTTCCTCCGGGGGTCAGGTCTTCGGCCGCCGTGGTCGGCGAGTCGAAATACGCCCGGGAATTGGCATAATCGAGGTCGAAGGTCAGCTCCGGGACCGGCGTGTAGAAGTTCGCCCACTCGATGCCGTAGCGGTGGGTCGCCTGCTCCGAGGCGGTTGTCTGGCCATTGTCGGCATCGATGCCGTTGAAATAGAGCTCGGAATCGTTGTGCAGGTACCAGAGCGAGACGGTGCTCTGCAGGTGGCCAACCGCGGTCGTGCGGATCCCGACCTCCCCGCCCCGGGCCGGAACCAGCACGGGAAGGTGGGTGCCGACGATCGAATCGTCGGGATTGACCGTGGCGGTGTCGGCCCGCGCGTCATTGCTATGGAAGCCGTAGCCGCCCTGCAGGTAGAGTTCGATCTTGGGGAGCGGATCGTAGATCAGGCTCAGTTTTGGGCTCGCCAGGGCGGCGGCTCGATCGCCCGAGTTCACCGGATCCAGGTCGCGGACGTCGACCTGGGTGAAGTCCTCGCGCAGGCCGAATTCGCTGCGGAAGTGGTCCGTCCAGGGAATCCGGTTGTCCCCATAGAGGGCGGCCGAGGTTTCGGTGACGGCATCCACCTTGGTCGTGGCGGGGATGAGGTCGCCGTCGTAGTCCACCTTATCCGTCCGCACCCGGTCCACGGTCTGGTAGAGTCCGAGATCGATCCAGGAGCTCTCGGCCTGGGTCCCCAAAGTGGTCTGCATTTTGCGGCCGAGGATCGTGCCTTCGAAGGTGTGGCTCGCCTTCAGGCCGACGGCGGTGCGGTTGTCCTGCTGCTCGAACTGGTCGCCGTCCGGGGAATCGAGGTAGTAGGTGAAGTTGGAAAACAAATTGAGGTCGTAGTGGTAGGCATAGGCCATGACCTGGGTGGCCGAGTCCGCGTCCTGGCGGTGCCATTCGGCCTGGACGCTGGTGCGCTGGGAATAGCCGCCATCCGTCGGGCTCTGTGAACCGTAGAAGGGGATCAGGCCCGGCGCCACCGCGCTGGCGGACACCTGGTCGGTCGAATTCCACGCGCCATGATAGGCCATCGCCATCACGCTCGAGCCCAGCGCGGCGTCGCCCTGGCTGTATTTGAGCACGCCATTGTACCGGGTGTAGTCGTCGGGCACGGCCCAGGGGCCGTTCTCGTGGTAGGCCTCAAAGGCCTCGAGCAGGCTGCCCGCCGCGGTCGCGGTCGAACCGGTGTACAGGATCCGGGCGTAGCCATCCGTGCCTCCTTCGACCTTCAGGGTGTCCGCCGGCAGCGCGTCGGCGTAAACGAGATGGGCCGCGCCGACGGTGGAAAAATCGCCGTTCGCGGCATAATAGGGACCCTTCTCAAAATCCAGCCGGTCGATCAGCTCGGGAATGACTATGTTCAGGTCGGCATAGCCCTGCCCGTGCGCGTGGGACGGCAGATTGACCCCCATCCCGTCCAGATCGGTCGCAAAATCGGTGCCGTGATCGAGGTTGAAGCCGCGCAGGAAATACTGGTTCGCCTTCCCCCCGCCGGCGTGCTGGGTGATGATGAGGCCGGGAACGGTCTCGAGGATCTCGCCGTTGCGCAGGAGCGGCCGGTCCGCCAGTTCGTCGCTCCCGACCGTGCCTTGGGTGGCCGACGAGGCGACGCCCACCAGGTCGTCCTGGCGACTTTCGACGACAAAGTTTGGCAACCGGGTCACGGCTTGGTCGTAGCTCGATCCGAGCAGGACCTTCGGCATCAGGGGTTGGCCCGCGGACGGCGGCGGACTGGGCGGAGCGGCCGGCTGCCCTGCGGCGGCGGGCGCCGGCGGCGGTTGGTCGGCCGCGGCCGGCCTCGCCGCCGCGCTTTTCCCGGGCCCGGTCGATTCCGGCGCGGTTTGCGCTGAGAAGACCGAAAAGGCGCCGAGCGAACCGGCTAGGATCAGCAGCGCCGCCGGGAGGCGGCGTCGGAGGAGGAAAAGGGACATGGAAGACGGTCGATGTTTGGCCGCCGAAGGGAAACGCGGACGAAACAGCCCCGGGTCGGCCAGCAGGGGGCTAATGACCCAGAATCATGCCGCGCACAAGTAAGAGCCAGGAGGGCCATCTGGCCGCCCTAACGACTTTGAAGTTGCAGCCAGGTTTCATGGTTTTGCGGCTAGACGCGGCACGAGGCGGGCTGGGTGCGAGCGGACTGCGGGCGCCGGGCGAGATTGGCGGCGATGAGCAAAAACTGCGCAAATGGGGCTCAAAATGCGCAAAGAATGCGCGTTTTGAAAATCATAAAATACTTCACAACAAACAGTTGCATAATGGCACCGGAGATGCTTTACGATTGGCCGCACCCCTGAATTTTCACCATGATCTCGTCCTCACACTCCGCTGCTTCGAGCGCCGCTTGGATCCGTCGCGGCCTTGGGTTTGCGCTGCTCTCGTTTTTGACCGTCGGCGGCTTCTCGCCGGCGTTGCGGGCCCAGGACGCCGCTCCGGCGCCCGGCGGTCCCCCGGCAAATTCCCCGGCCGCCGGCGGCGATGACCGGGCCGCCCGCCGGGCCAACCGCACCCCGGAGGCGATGATGGCCCGCTTGCGCACCGCCTTCGGCGTGACCGACGACGCGGAGTGGAACGTGATCCTCGCCCGGCTCACTCCGATAATGGATCTCCAGCGCAGCGCCGGCGGAGGCGGCTTTCGCGGCGGCTTTGGCGGCGGCTTCGCCGGGGGCCGCGGCGGGAACAACCCGGAGGTGGAGGCGCTGCGCAATGCCATCACGGACAACATGCCGGATGCCGAAATCAAGGCCCGGCTCGAGCGCCTGCGGGAGGTGCGCAAGGAGAACGCGGCGAAGCTGGAGCAGGCGCGCGCGGATCTGCTCGCCGTCCTCACGATCAAGCAGGAGGCCGTCGCGGTGATGATGGGCCTATTGCCCTGACGCCCCCATGCTCGCCAACGCCCAGCCTCCGGTCGTCGCCGACGGGGCCCTCCCCGAGGTCCTCACCCGCATGATCGCGAACCGGCAGCTCACCGCCACCGATGCGCGGTCGTTCCTCGGCCAAAATTCCGCGGCCGACGAGATCACCGAGGAGCGCGTGCTCCGCTGGCTCGCGCGCGAATACGGCGTCGGCTACGCGGCGCTCGACGAATTGGAGCCCGACAAGGAGGTGCTCTCGCTGTTTCCGGCCCGCCTGCTGCTCCGCGACGAGCTCCTGCCGCTGCGGCGGATCGACAACCAGATCGAGATCGCGACCAGCCGGCTCTTCGCCACGCACGGTCTGGACGGGCTGAAGGCCCTCACCGGCCTGCGTCTGCGGCCCGTGCTGGCCCCGACCGAAGTGATTCAGCGGGAGATGAAGAAGCGGCTGGGCGTCGGCGCCGACACGATCGACACGCTCGACGAGGCCAGCGGCGTGCAACTGGTCGACGACTCCGGAGTCGGGGACACCAATCTCGACAATGCGGCGGACGACGCCTCGATCATCCGTTTTGTCAACCAGGTGATGAAGGACGCGATCGACCTGCGCGCCTCGGACATCCATCTGGAGCCCTTCGAGGACGAGTTCCGGATCCGCTACCGGATCGACGGGGTGCTGCAGGACATCCCGGTGCCGGCGCAGCTGAAGCGCTTCCAGCCGGCGATCGGCGCGCGCATCAAAATCCTCAGCCATCTGAACATCGCCGAAAAGCGCCTGCCCCAGGACGGGCGCATCAAGGTGCGGATCGACGACGCCGAGGTCGACATCCGCGTCTCCATCATCCCGATGCTCCACGGCGAGGCGGTGGTAATGCGCCTCCTGCGCCAGAACAAGTCGCTCCTCGGCGCCAGCCAGCTGGGCATGAACGCGCGCGAGTTCGCGTGCCTCCAGCGGGTCCTGCAGCTGCCCCACGGGATCGTGCTGGTCACCGGTCCGACCGGCAGCGGCAAGACCTCGACCCTCTACACCGCCCTGCACGAGATCAACGATTCCGAACGGAAGATCATCACGATCGAGGATCCGATCGAATACCAGCTGAAGGGCGTGAACCAGATCCAGGTGAACGAGAAGTCGGGCCTGACCTTCGCGCGCGGCCTGCGCTCGATCCTCCGTCACGACCCCGACGTCATCCTCATCGGCGAGATTCGCGACCAGGAGACGGCGCAAATCGCCGTCCAGGCCTCCCTGACCGGCCATTTGGTCTTTTCCACCCTGCACACGAATGACGCCGCCGGCGCCATCACCCGGCTGGTGGACATGGGCGTCGAGCCCTACCTGGTGGCCTCCTCGCTCGAGGCCGTGCTTGCCCAGCGCCTGGTCCGGCTGCTCTGCCCCCATTGCAAGACCGTCGACGATACCCCGATGGCGCACGCCTATCGGGCGCGAATCGGGATTCCGGCTTCGACCACGCTCTACCGCGCCGTCGGCTGCCGGGAATGCCGGCAGACCGGATATTACGGCCGGCGCGCGATCTTCGAGTGGATGGACAGCAATTCCGAGATCCGGCAGCTGATGCTGCGCAACGGCTCCACCGACGCCATCCGCGACGCCGCGTGCCGGGCGGGCATGACCACGCTGGCGGACGACGGCGCCCGCCTGGTCCAGGCGGGCGTGACGACGATCGACGAGGTGATGAGCGTGACGACGGTGCACGAGATGGCCCCCCCGGTTCCCCCGGTGGCCAAGCCGGCGGGCGCCGAGGCCGCATCCTAGCGCCGGTCCGGCCCGATGCCCCTCTTTACTTACAAGGCGGTCCAGCGCGACGGCGTCCTCACCGAGGGCCAGCTGGACGCGGGCAATCGGCAGGAGGCGATGCGCCAGGTCGAGAATCTGGGCCTGCGGCCGATCCGCCTGGCCGAGGCGGCCCCCGGAGCGGCGCCCGGGCGGAGGAAATCGCCGGCACCGGGCGCCATGCCCGGCGACCAAGCCGGGGCCGGCGGGGCGCCGGCCGCCCCCGAGAACATCACTCTCGCCTCGCTGCGCCAGGCGATCTCGGGCAAGGGCAAGATCACCCCCCGGATCCTGGAGAACTTCACCCGGCTGCTGTCCAGCCTGCTGGCGGCCGGCGTGCCGTTCAGCCGGGCGCTGGTGATCCTCTACCGCGAGGCCACGGTCCCGGCCGCCAAGGAAAAGTGGAAGGAAATCCACGACCTGGTGATCGACGGCATGTCGATGTCCCAGGCGATGGCCCGGTCCCCCGAGACTTTTCCCCGCGTGTATGTCGCGATGGTCGAGGCGGGCGAGACGGGAGGATTCCTCGACGTGGTGCTGGCGCAGATCGCCGACTTTCAGGCGCGGGAAAAGGAGATCAAGTCGAAGGCGATGAGCGCGCTGATGTACCCGGTCATCCTGCTGATCCTGGCGATCGGCGTGCTGATCTTCCTCATGGTTTTCTTCATTCCGCGCTTCCAGATCGTCTTCAAGAGCTTCAACGCCGACCTGCCCCTGCTGACCCAGATGATCGTCAAGACCAGTCAGACGGTGCGCGACTACGGGCTCTATGTCGCGGCCGTCGTGGTCGTCGTGGTCTTTTCGCTGCGGACTTGGTTCAAGTCCGAAAAGGGCCGCCGGGTCTGGGAGGGCCTCATCCTGCGCAGCCCGGTCGTCGGGCCGCTGCTGGCCCAGTTCGCCATGGCCCGCTTCACCCGCATGCTGGGCACCCTGCTGGGCGCCGGCGTGCCGCTCATCAACGCCCTCAATGTCGCCCGGCGCTCGATCGGCAACCAGATCCTGGTCGATGCGGTGTCCGATTCAATCGACCAGGTGAAGGAGGGCAAGGCGCTCGGCACCAGCCTCGGGCGCAACCGGGAGCTGTTTCCCGGCGCCGTCATCGAAATGATCTCCGTGGCGGAGGAGAGCGGCCGGCTCGACCAGGAGCTGATGCGGATTGCAACCGTCACCGAAGGCGATCTGGACCGGCAGCTCAAGACGGCCGTCGCGCTCGCCGAACCGCTGATGCTCTTTCTCATCGCGGGGTTCATCGGCACCATCTTCATCGGCATGGTCTACCCGATTTTCTCGCTCACCGATCATATCAAATAATCCCACCCCCCCAAAAATGAAACTCGCATCCTCGCGCTCTCGGCTATCGTCCCCGGGCGGCTTCACGCTTGTGGAGCTCATGCTCGTCCTGGTGATCCTCGGCATCCTCGCCGGGCTGGTGCTGCCCAAGTTCGCGGGCCGCTCGGAGCAGGCCCGCGAAACAGCCTGCATCACCCAGATCGCGACGTTCAATACCGCGCTCGGCGCCTACGAAGTGGACACCGGGGCCTATCCGTCGACCCAGGCCGGCCTGCGGGCGCTGGTCGTCCAGCCCTCGGACGTCACCGGCTGGCGCGGGCCGTACCTCGACAGCGACGTCCCGCTCGACCCGTGGCAGCACCCCTACGTCTACCAGTATCCGGGCAAGCTCAACCCGAGCGGCTACGACATCATCTCCATGGGCCCGGATGGGCAGCTCGGCACCGCCGACGATCTCTCCAATGCCAGGATCACCTCCAGATGAGGGGCGGCCCCGTTCGCGGCGGGCCTTCACGCTGATCGAGCTGGTCATCGTCATGATGCTGCTGGCCATCGCCGCCGCGCTCGTGGTTCCGCACATGTCCTCGTTCTTTCGGGGCCGGGTGCTCAATTCGGAGGCGCGCCGGCTCCTGGCGCTGACCTTCTACGGGCAGAGCCGGGCCGTGGCCGAGGGGGTGCCGGTGCTCCTGTGGATCAACCCGCGGCAGGAATCCTACGGCCTCACCACCCAGTCGGCCGCGAGCGAGCCGGACGACCGGGCCTCCACGTTCACCGTGGATTCCTCGCTGACGCTGGAGACGACGGCGCCGGCGCTGCCGGCGGCTTCCGAGGACCGCGACGAGGCCCTGGGGGTGCCGAACAACCTGCCCTACATCCGGTTCATGCCCGACGGATTCTTCGACCCCAGCAGCGTCGCCAAGATCGTGCTCCGCCAGGGCACCGAGGCGGCGCTCGAACTCGTGCCGACGGCCAACCGGCTCGGCTATGAAATCCTCCCGGCCACCGCCAATTGACGCCCCCCGGCGCGGCCGCCGGGGTTTCACCCTGGTGGAAGTGCTGGCGGCCCTCCTCATCATGTCGATCGTCATTCCGGTCGCCCTGCACGGCATGGTCCTGGTCAGCCGGGCGGCCGCGCTGGGCGAGCGCAAGGTGGCCGCGATGCGGGTCGCCGAGCGCGTGATCAACGAGCAGCTGTCGGTCCAGGCCCAGGGCCAGCCGGTTCCGACTTCGAGCGGGGGCACCGAGCAGGACGGCGACATCAGCTACCCGTGGACGATGCAGACCTCCGTCTGGCCCCAGGATACGATGACCGAGATGACGGTGCGGGTCACCTTCACTTTCCAAGGGGCGCCCTACCAAATGAGCCTGAGCACACTGTTCGACCCCAACGCCAACACGCCCGGGACGCCGCCTCCTCCCGGCCAGGCGATTCCGCCGCCATGACCAGCCGGCTTGGCCAGCGCCGCCTCGACCGCGGCTTCACGCTTTTGGAGCTGCTCATCGCCGGAGTGGTGGCCGGCTTCGTCCTGCTCGTGATCAACGGGACGTACTTCGACGCGCTGAAACTCCACAATTCCACCGAAGCGAAGGTCGACCAGGACCTGGTCCTGGATCGGACCTTGGGCCTGGTCCAGCGCGACCTCGAGGGGCTGATGCTGCCGGCCGCCGCCAACGCGCAGGCGCCGGTCGGCACGTTCTCCGGGCAGTTCCAGGACACGCCGACCAACACCCCGTGCCAGGAGCTATCGGCCGTCCGGGTAAGCCCGGACCTTTACACCACCTCCGGCGCGGTCAACGGCTGGAACCCCTATTCGGAGGTGCAGGAGGTGACCTATTTCCTGGCGCCGGCCAGCGACGGGAGCAACACCAAGAACTTTGTCCGGGCGGTGACGAACAACTTGCTGGCGGCCACGCAGCCGACGACCGACGAGCAGATCCTGCTCACCGGCGTGGCGGACGCGCAGTTCGACTACTACGACGGCACGCAGTGGGACACGACCTGGGACTCGACGGCGACCTCGACGCTGCCGGTGGCGATCCGCTTCAGCCTGTCGCTGGCGCGGAGCGATTCCGCCCAGCCGGCCGCGCCCATCCAGCTGGTGGTGCCGGTGCTGGTCTCGACCAAGACCAGCCAGACGCAGACCGCCCAGCAGCAGGCGGCCGGAGGGACCCCATGACCGCGGCCCCGGCAACTGCCGCCCTCGGCCGCGACCGCCGGCGCGGTTCGGTGCTGATCATTGTGCTGTGGATCTGCCTCGGCCTGGTGACGCTCACGCTCTACTTCGCCCACGAGGTCAATTCGGAGCTGCAGGCCGCCGCCAATCGCGTCGGCGAGATCGAGGCCCGGCAGGCGGTCGCCGGGGCGATCCGGTACGCCGCCTACGTGCTCAACAATTATGGAATCGATGGCGTCGTGCCCGACAGCGGGATTCCGCCCGACCCCGTCCAGGACTATTATTCGGCGGGGCTGCAGGTCGGCGATGCGCCGGGGGACCCTCAGTTCTGGTTCATCGGCCGCGATCCCAACGACGTCGGCACGCCGCCGCTCACGCAGCCGGTCTTCAGCCTGGTCGACGAAGCCTCCAAGTTGAACTTGAACACGGTCACGACGGGGATGCTGACCAATCTCTGCACGACGATCCTGCCCACAACCGACGACACCTCCGATCTGGTCTCGGCGATCGTCAGCTGGCGGACCCGCCAGGGGCAGGCGGGCGCCGGCGCCGCCAACAGCCTCTATTCCACGTTGGATCCCGCGCGGGTCAACAAAGGCGCCCTCTTCGAGACGACCGACGAGCTCCGGCTGGTCTACGGCGCCACTCTGGACATCCTGCTGGGCGAGGACACCAATCGCAACGGCGCCCTCGATCCCAACGAGGACGACGGGGACCAGTCGCCGCCGCATGACAATCAGGACGGCCAGCTGCAGCCCGGGCTGCTCGAGTACGTGACCGCGTTTTCGAACCAGCCGACCACCACCATCACCGGAGGCGCCCGCGTGGATGTGACCAATGCCGGCAGCCGCCAGCGGCTGATGGCCCTGATGACCCGCAAAGGTATCAGCGGCGGGAACGCGCGCACCTACCTGCAGCGAATCGGCGCCACGGTCTGCAACAGCGTGGCGCAGTTCATGGTCCAGAGCCGGATCTCGGCGGCCGACTTCGCGCTCATCCACACCTCCATCTACGTCGCCCCGCCGACCGCGTTCAACAAGGTGGAGGGGCTCGTCAACGTCAATACGGCCAGCGAGACGGTGCTGGCCTCCCTGCCGGGGATCAGCCCCGCGGTCGCGGCAAGCATGGTGGCCTACCGCCAGGCCAATCCCGAGGCCCTCACTTCCTTCGCGTGGCTCCAGAACGTTCCCCTGGGGAACAATGTCATCCGCACCATCGGGCCTTACATCACCGACCAGTCCTATCAATTCTCCGCCGACATCGCGGCGGTCGGCCGCAACGGCCGCGGCTACTGCCGGGAGAAGGTGGTCTTCGACACGAGCAAGGGCATTCCGCGGATCATCTACCGCCAGGACCTGAGCTCCTACGGCTGGGCGCTGGGCTCCCAGCTCCGGCAGACTTTGAAGACGGCCCGAATCAATTGAACCATGAAATTTAAATTCAAAAAACGGCCCCAGTCGGCGCTCGGCCTCTCTCTCGGCGACGGCCAGCTGCGGGCCGTGCTGGTGGAGCGGACCCGCGGCGAGTGGCAGGCCGCCAAGTCCGCCTCGGCCGCGCTCACGCTCGATCTGCTGCATCCGGAACCCGAGCTCAGCGGCCGGGAGATCCGCAACCACCTCGACGCCGCCGGGATCCACGAGCGCACCTGCGTGGTGGCGGTGCCGCCCGCATGGGTGATGAGCATGCACACCAAGCTCCCGGACTTGGCGCCGGAGGATGTGGACAGCTTCCTGCAGCTGGAGGCCGAGAAGGGATTCCCCTGCGATGCGGCGCAGCTGCAGATCGCCCGCTCCTTCCACCGCTCCGCCGCGGCGGCCTACGTGACCCAGCTGGCCGTGCGCAAGGACCAGCTCGACCAGCTGGCCGCGGTCCTCAAGGCGGCCGGCCTGAAGCCGGTCAGCTTCACGCTGGGCCTCGCCGCGCTGCCGGGCGTGATCCCGCAGGCCGGAGCCGGCCGGATCACCGTGGCGCTCGAACCCCAGGGAGCCGCGCTGGTGATCGCCGGCGGCGGCGGGATCGCCGCCTTTCGCACCTCCGAGGCGGCGATCGAATCCGAGGCGGGGGAGAAGGTGGTCAATGGCGGCGCGGTCGCCCGCGAGCTGCGGATCACCTTTGAACAGCTGCCGGGGGATTTGCGCGCCGGCCTGCGCCAGCTGCACCTGTGCGGCGACGAGGCGCTCGGCCGCCAGCTCGCGGAGCGCGTGGCGGAATGGGCCGGCGGGGCCGGCCTGGCAATCGAGCGCGAGGATTCGCCCGGGGAGCAGGTGGCGGACCTTGTCGCCAAAGCCGTCGCCACCCAATGGCTCGAGCCGACCGGTGCGTGGATCGAATTCCTGCCGGAGCGCCCCGGCCGCTGGCAGGTGCTGATGGCGCGCTACACCTCGAAGCGCCTGGCGACGGTCGGGATGGGCGTCGCCGCGCTCGCCGTCGTCGCCCTGGCGATCTTTGGCTGGCAGGAGTTCCGCCTGATCTCGCTGCGCTCCCAGTGGGCATCGATCCAGAACCAGGTTACGGCGCTCAACGCCGTCCAGGATCAAATCCGCGATTATCGGCCCTGGTACAACCGCTCGTTTCCCGACCTCCAAATCCTGCTGCGCGTCACCCAGTGCTTCCCGCAAAATGGCAGCGTGACGGCGAAGACCTTCGAAGTGCACCAGGAGGCCGCCGCCACGACGGTCAGCGTCGGCGGCACGGCGCTGGAGCTCCAGGCCCTGCTGCGCACCCAGGATCAGCTGCGGCAGGCGAAGGAGATCCGGGATGTGAAAGTCGAAAACATCAGCGGCAAGATGCCGGCCCAGTTCACCCTCACCTTTCGTTGGATCGGAAACTCCGGATCATGAAAATCAACCTGCCCGACCGCCAGCGCTGGCTCGTCATCGTCGCCGGAGTCTGCGTGCTCCTTTTCATCCTCGACCAGGCCGCCTTCGAGCCGCTGAGCGACCTCTGGGACCAGCATGCCGCGGAGATCGCCCGCCTGGAGACGACCGTCCGGGACGGACGCAGCCTGATCACCCGCGGCCCGCGGCTGCAGCAAACCTGGGACGAGATGCAGCGGGCCACCCTGCCGCGGGACCCGGCGCAGTCCGAGCATGACGTGCTGGAGGAGTTTCAGAACTGGAGCCGGTCGACCGGCGTCGAGCTGGGCTCGGTCAAGCCCGTCTGGAAGCACGGCGACTCGGATGGCTATTCGCTCCTGGAATGCCGTCTCGATGCGACCGGCGCCCTGGGCGCGCTGACCCGGTTTCTGTACGACCTGGAGAAGGCGCCGCTGGCGCTGCGGGTCGAGTCCCTCGAGTTCTCCTCCCGCGACGACACCGGAGACCGCCTCACGCTCAGCCTGACTGTCACCGGCCTGAGGCTGGCGCCGCTGGAGGGAAAATCATGAACCGCCCCATCCTGAGTATCCTCCGCCGGGCCGCCGCCGCCATTCCGCTGGCGGCCGGCGCGGTCCTGGCGCCGGCCGCGCCCCCGGCGGCTCCGCGCATCGATGCGACGGCGAGCTACAGCGCCTTCCAGGCCATCGCCAACCTGAACATCTTCAACTCCGCCCGCGTCGGCTGGGTCGCCGAAGGCGCGCAGCCGCGCGTCGATACGATCTCGCTGGTCGGCACGATGGAGTCCGACCAGGGACGCCTGGTCTTCTTCGACAGCAACGACCCCGCCTTTCGGACGGCGCTGCGCGAAGGCGAGAAGATTGCGGAGTTCACGGTGACCCGGATCGACTCGGCGGGGATCCGGCTGTCGCAGGACTCGAAGCAATACTCCATGGCGATGGGCCAGCAGCTCCGCCGCCCTCCGGGCGGCAATTGGGAGCTGGGGACTGCCCCTCGCGGGGCCGAAACCACCGGCGCTTCCTTGGAACCGAGCTCGGCCGAACCCTCCAACGCCGTCCTGCTCAAGATGCTGCAAAGACGCCAACAATCCTTGAAACAATGAAAACCCACCTATCCACACCGGCCGTTTGGCTGGCCTTCGCCGCCCTGGCCGGCACCAGCCTCGCCCAGGACCTCACCCCCGCGCCGGCCGCGGACGCGGCGGCGCGCCCGGACTCCGGCTTGCGGTTCAACTTCCACGGCGCCCCGCTCGAGTCGGTGCTGAACTACATGAGCACGGCGGCCGGCTTTGTGATCGTGCTGCAGACGCCGGTCACCGGCACGGTCGATATGTGGACCATGCAGCCGGTCTCGCGGGCCGAGGCGATCGAGCTGCTCGAGATCGCCCTCAACAAGAACGGCTACTCGGTCAGCGTCCAGGGGCGCACCCTGGTCATCTCGACCAAGGACAACGCCAAGAAGGAGAATATTCCGATCCACACCGGCAACGACCCGGCGGAGATTCCCGAAACGGCGGAAATGGTGATGCAGATCATCCCGCTGCGCCACATCGACGCCGTGCAGGCGTCCAAGGACCTGGCGACCTTGATCCCCAGCTCGGCGACCATGACTGCCAACCAGGACAGCAACTCGCTGGTCGTCACCGACACCCAGATGAACGTCCACCATATCGTGGAGATCGTGGCGGCCCTCGACACGTCGGTTGAAACGGTGTCCACCACCCGGGTCTTCCGGCTCAAGAACGCCGATCCGGTCGAAATGGCGACCCTGATCACCAACCTGTACGGGTCTCCCACCCCGACCGCGACCAACAACGGCGGGCCCGGGCGGGGCGGACTGGCCGCCTTGTTCGGCGGCGGCTTCCGCGGCGGCGGCGGGGGCGGCGGCGGCTTCGGCGGGGGGGGCGGCGGCCGCGGCGCCGGCGGGGGTGGTGGCGGCGGCGGCGGGGGCGCCGGGGCAGCCGCGCGCCCCGGCGGCAGCGGCGGCCGGTCGATCCCGGTCGTGGCGATCGCCGATCCGCGGACCCTCTCAGTCGTGGTCACGGCCGCGAAGGACCAGATGCCGGACATCGAGGAGATGATCGCCCGCCTGGATTCCGACTCGGGCCGCAAGGAGTCCGCCCACGTCATCACGATGCAGAACGCCGACGTGCAGCAGGTCCAGACGATCCTGCAGAATCTCTTCCAGAGCAGCACCCAGCGCACCTCGACCTCGACCCAGGCCGATCCGCTGACCACGCGCGCGACGACCAACGCCTCGGCCACGAACAACTCCGCCACCGACGTCAATCTCGTGGGCACCGGCTCGGGCACCGGCGGCCGCTGAAGCCTCCTGGGCCAACTTTAAACTAAGGATCCCTTACTATGAGCACACAAACATTTCGATCGGGCATCCGCCCGCTTTACTGGGCGGCTTTAATCCTCCTGGGCGCCGGCCAAGCGCTGGCGCAAGGCGGAGGTGGCGGCGGGGCGCGCCCCGGCGGCGGAGGAGGAGGCGGGGGCGGCTTCGGCGGCTTGGGGGCGCTGGGCGGCGTGGGCGGCGGCGGGGCGGGCGGCGGCGGCGCCAACGGGGCCAACTCCGTGCGCCAGTACACGAACTCGACCATGCTCGGAGATGCCATGATCACCAGCGACATGGACTCGCGCAACCTGATCGTGGTCACCGACGAGAAGACCTACCAAATCATCAAGGCGATCGTGGCCGACCTCGACAAGCCCCGGCCGCAGGTGCTGATCGACTGCGTCTTCGTGCAGGTCACTCTGACCAACGAACTCGACCTCGGGACGGAGATGACTTACACCGGCCCGGTCGGCATCAAGACCAACCCCTCGGGGACCGCCACGACCCAGTTCGGCATCGGCCTGACCAATACGACCGGCTCGGCCAACGCCAACATCCCCGACCTGGGCAGCGGCCTGCTCACCACCGCCCCGATTCCCGGCGGCCTTCCCTCCAGCGGGACGGCGAGCAGCAACGGGGTCTTTTACAGCCTGGTCGGACGCGACATCAACGCGACGATCCACGCCCTGGCGGCCGTGAACAAGACGCAGATCCTCTCCCGGCCCTCGGTGCTGACGCGCAACAACCAGCAGGCGACGATCCTCGTCGGCCAGGTGATCCCGATCATCACCAGTTCCTCGCCCGCCACGCCGACGTCCGCCGCCTTCAACACGATCACCCAGTCGGACATCGGCATCATCCTCAAGGTGACGCCCTTCATCACCACGGAGGGAAACATCGAAATGATCCTGGATCCGGTGATCTCCTCCCTGAGCGGCACGTCGGTGCCGATCGCCGCCGGGGTCAGCTATCCGGCGATCAACATGATCTCGGCCGACACGGTGGTGGTGACGCCCAACAATCAGACGGTGGTCATCGGCGGCCTGATGCAGAACCAGAAGAACGACACCGAGAACAAGGTTCCGCTCCTGGGCGATATTCCCCTGCTGGGCAACGCCTTCAAGTACAAGACTTCGAGCAGCCAGAAGACCGAGCTGATCATCTTTTTGACCCCGCATATTGTGCGCGATCCGAGCGACCTGGCGCAGCTGACGATCCAGGAGCGCGGGAAGATGGACCTCACGCCAAAAGACCTTGGAAAAGCCGAGCTGGAAAAGTATGATTATCCAACCAAATAAGGTTTGGCGCTCGGAATCAGCCTCCGGCGCCGACCGACTTCCCCGCTGCCTCCATGCGCCTGCCGCCCGCCATCCGGAAGTGGATCGTGCCGATCACCCTGATCGGCTGCGGGCTCGCCATCTGCGGCTGGCAGCTGGAGGAGCACCTGCGGTTTGAGCAGGCGGCCAAGGAAGCCCTGATCAAGCGCGGCCGCGACATCACCTCGACGCTCGGGGTGGTCCTGCGCTCGCAGCGGCGCTTCGGCCTGATCGTCGTCAAGGAGCGCATTGAGTCCTCGCTGCAGGCGCTGGTCCAGCACGAGGATCTGGAGTCGATCGCCATTCTGGCGGTCACCGGCGAACCCGTGGCGAGCGCGGGCAAGGCCGTGGACCTCGATCCCGAAGTGCTGCGCGCGGGCGGCACCTATTGGGGTCCGAACACCCTGACGATCCTGAATCTCATGGACCTGGGCTCCGGCGGTCCCGACGACGGCTCCCGGCCGTCGGCGGCCATCGTCATGACCGACGAGGAGACCCGGTCCCTGCGACCGCCCGGGCGGCGCCCGCCGGAACCGAACGCGGCGAATCCGGCCAATCCGGGCGGGACGGCCCCGCCGGCCAATCCCGGCCCGCGGCCGCGGCTCGGCCGCCCCTTTTGGATGACCAAGGAGCAGTATGACGCGGTCATCCAGGAAAACGGGGCCCACAGCCTGGTGATCACGCTTTCGACCGCCGAGATGCAGCGCAGCGTGCGCAGCGATTTGCTGCTGCGCTCGCTGGTCAGCTTCCTCGCCTTGGGCGGGGCGATCATCTCCTCGCTCGCCTGGCGCAGCGGCGGCAAGACCGCCGAACTGCAGTTGCGGCTGATGAAGGCCGGGGAGATGAACACCCACTTGAAGGCGATGAATTTCGCCGCCGCCGGCCTCGCCCACGAGACCCGCAATCCGCTCAACCTGATCCGCGGCCTGGCCCAGATGATCGCGATGGGCTCGGAGCACTCTCCCGAGCTGAAGGAGCACTCGACCAAGATCATCGAGGAGGCCGACCGGGTCACCGTCCAGCTCAACGAATTCATCAACTACTCGAAGCCGCGCGAGGCGCATCTGGCGCCGGTGGAGGTGAAGCGCCTGGTGGCCGACGTCGCCCGCACGCTTTTGCCGGATTTCGAGGAGAAGCAGATCCGGCTGCAGCAGCCCGAGGCTCCCTGCGTGATCGAGGCCGACGAGCCGCTGCTGCGCCAGGCGCTGTTCAATGTGCTCCTGAACGCCTCCCAGGCGGTCGGGCCCGGCGGACAGATCAAGGTCCGCGTCGCACCGGCGGCTCCGCGCGAGGCGGTGATCGAGATCAGCGACGACGGCCCCGGCGTGCCCGCCGCCGAGCGGGAGAACATCTTCAAGCCCTATGTGACCATGCGGCCCAAGGGGGTCGGGCTGGGCCTGGCCATCGTCCGGCAGATCGCCGCGGCCCACCGCTGGGAGGTCGGCTGCTTTGCCAATGAGCCGCGCGGCGCGCTCTTTCGGTTCAGCCGGATCCGGGTGGTCGCCCCTTACGCATGAAGGAGCCGGGCGCCGCGCAGGCTCCGGTCCTCATCGTGGACGATGATGAGGGGCAGCGCAGTCTGCTGGAAACGTTCCTGCGGGCCCAGGGCTACCGCACCGAAGCGGCGGCCTCGGGCGAGGCGGCGCTGCGGCTGTTGCACGGCCGCGAGTTCGCGCTGATGATCAGCGATGTGCGCATGCCGGGAATTTCCGGGATCGAGACGCTGCGGCGCGCCCGCCAGGAGCACCCGACCCTGCCGGTGCTGCTGGTGACGGCCTTCGCGGACATTCGCAGCGCGGTCGGCGCGATGCGGGACGGGGCGGTCAACTACCTGGCCAAGCCGATCGACCTGGACGAACTCCTGGCGTCCGTGCAGCTTGCCACCGACCGGCGCGGCCCGGCGTCCGTCCCGGCGAAGGCGGCGCCCAAGCTGCCGCCGGGGATCATCACCGCCAGCCCCCTCATGCAGGCCGTGTACCGCGACGCCGCGGTGATCGCCCCGTCGGCGAGCCGGGTGCTGATCACCGGCGAGAGCGGGGTCGGCAAGGAGGTCGTGGCCGAACTGATCCACGCCTGGAGTCCGCGCGCGGCCGGTCCGTTCCTCAAGGTGAACTGCGCGGCGATCCCGGAGAACCTCTTGGAAAGCGAACTGTTCGGCCACGAAAAGGGCGCCTTCACCGGCGCCGTCCAGCAGCGGATCGGGCGTTTTGAGGAGGCCAGCAGCGGGACGATCCTCCTCGACGAGATCGGGGAGCTGCCGCCCGCGCTCCAGGCGAAGCTGCTGCGGGTCGTGCACGACGGCTCCTTCGGGCGGATCGGCTCGAACCGCGCCCTCCACACCGACGCGCGGGTGCTGGCGGCGACCAACCGCGACCTCGAGGCCCAGATCGCCGCGGGGAATTTTCGCGAGGACCTGTTCTACCGGCTGAACGTGATGGAAATCCATGTGCCGCCGCTGCGCGAGCGTCCTGAGGACATCGTCCCCCTGGCGACCTACTTCATCGGCAAGTTCTCGGAGCAGAAGTCGCGGTTTTCCGCCGCCGCGACCGCTTGCCTGACCAAGTACCGCTGGCCGGGGAACGTCCGCGAGCTGCGCAACGCGATGGAGCGGGCTGCGCTCCTCTCCCGCAGCGACATCGTCCTGCCGGAGCATCTGCCCGCCCGCGTCGTCGCCGGGGCGAGCGCCCAGCCGGCCGAGCCGGCCGACGCGGTCCAGCTCGAGCAGATCGAGCGCGAGGCGATCTTAAAGACGCTCCGCAAGAATAACTTTAACCGCACCGAGACGGCCAAGGAGCTGGCGATCAGCCGCCGGGCACTCACCTACAAGCTCCAACGCCTGCGCGCGGAGGGGGCGCCGGTCGATCCGGTCGAGCCGGCGCCGTAGGCCTCCTGCCGGCCGCCTAGCGGGCGGCCAGTTTCAGGATCGTGATGGAGTAGGGCGGGAAGGAGCGGACGAAGTTGGCGCCCAGCCCGTCCTCGCGCGCGGTGATCGGGACGATTTTCCTCGGCTCGGCCAGCGAGTTGGTATCGGTCAGGCGATCGGCCTTCAGCACCACCGATTCGCCGGCGGCGGCGACCGCGGCGGCGCCCTGGATCTGCACGGTCACCGCCTGGGCGGACCCGAGCGGATTGACCACCTTCAGGTAAAGGACGCCGGTCTTGCTGTCGCGGGTGGCGGAATAGAACAAGGTCGGCACCGGGCGCGCCGGCGGCGCGGTCCCGCCCCCGCGCGGCGCGGGCGGCTGCCAAAGGCGCGAGCCTACGTGGTCGGCGGTCGCCTCCAGGATCTGGTCGCCGCGATTGTTGTTGAACATGACCTGGGCGTAAAACGCGGGAGAGCCATAGCTGCCCAGGGCGTCGTAGCCGATCAGGTCCGTCGGCCACTGCATCGAGCCCACCCGGGGAGTCAAGTCGCTGACATTCACGAACAGCGGGGCGTAGGAGGCCATGATCACGATGTCTGAATTGCGCTCCAGTCCGGTCATGTACGCCGCGTCGCCGATCGCCCCGGTCATGTTCGGGGTCGGCGCGCCGACGCGGGTGGCCCACTCGCCCTCGAAGATCTTCGGGCCGGCCCGGTCATAGGTGTCGTAATCGGTGGAGCGGGCCTCCGACTGCTGCTCCGAGTTCGTATAGAGATGGCAGTCGAAGACGTCTGCCTTCCGGGCCTTCGTGAAGGTGGTGACGTGGCCGCCCGGGGCGGCGCGGGCGGAGGAGTCGATCAGCTGCAGCTGGGGATACTTGGCCTTGATCGCATCGTAGATCTGGGTGAAACGCCCGTCGTAGGTGTCCCGCCAGTCTTCATTGCCGATTTCCACGTAGGTGAGCGCAAACGGGGCGGCATGGCCGTCCTGCGCTCGCCGGGCGCCCCAGCCGGTGTTGGGATCGCCGGTCACGTACTCGATCTCGTCCAGGGCGTCCTGCACGTAAGGAGCCAGGTCGGCGCCGGGCGCCACGACCCCGCCGTTGCGCAGCGCGAGCCCGGCATAGACGGCCAGCACCGGCTGCATCTTCAGGTCCTCGCACCACTCCAGGAACTCGAGCAGGCCCAGGCCGTCGGAGGAGTGGTAGCGCCAGGCGTCGTCCAGATGACCGGGCCGCTGGGAGATGTCGCCGATGGTCTCCTTCCAGTTGAACCGGGTCTTCAGCGTATTGCCCTCCAGGTAGTTGCCGCCCGGAAAACGCAGGAAGGCCGGATGGTAAGCGGCGAGCAGCTCCATGAGATCGGGCCGGTTGCCATTGGGGCGGTTCTGATAGGTCGGCGGAAACAGCGAGACATTTTGCAGCCAGACGGTGCCCGCGCCGGTCGCCGTGATCGTGAAGCGGTTCTCCTTCGAGGCGGCGAAGCCGGCGCCGGTCGTCAGGGTCGTCTCATACTTTTCCCAGCCGGCGGTCAGGACCGGAATCTCCGCCGTGGCGTAGGTCGTCGGAGCATCCTTGGCCTGCAGGGCGACCGTGAGCTTGCCGCTGAAGCCGGGAGCGGCCTTGGCATAGAACGAGGCCCGGTAGGTCGTCGCGGGTCGGACGGGGATGCCCCAGAAGCCGTCGTTCGCCAGCAGGGCCCGCTGGCCCGGAGCCGAGGCGTCGAAGTCGAACTTGAGGCTGGTCTTGAGCGCGTCGTTCAGCGGCTGGCTGGGATCGAGCGCAATCGTGCCGCGGGCGCCGCCACCGAGACTCACGCTCCAGTGGGTCGCGGCGCCCGCATTGTCCTGAAAGGCGCGGTTGGCGATGAGCTCCGCGTAGAGTCCGCCATCGTACGAGTAGTTGATCTCCTCGGTCATCAAACCGAACAGGATCGGGCTCGAGCGGCCCGTGATTTGGCCCGCGTTCACCGTCAGGGTGGGACTGGCGGGGGCTGCCAGAATGCTATCTTGGGCTTGGACGAAGCCGGGGAGGGCCAGAGCGGCGACGAGGGCGGCCTGGTGCTGCCAAAGACTGGAGCGGAGGGTTGTTTTCATGGATGGGCGACGGAAAGCGCGGGGGGGACGGATGCTCGGCGGCCCGGGGCTCGTCCCGACTCTGTTAGCTCCTTATCCGCAGTGGATTATGCTGGTGCTCGGGACAGGACTCGAACCTGCACGCCTTACGGCACACGCCCCTCAAACGTGTGTGTCTACCAATTCCACCACCCGAGCGTCGATCCAGCGGAAGGGGCAATTAGGGGTAAGGCCGAACTGTTGTCCAGCCCGGAAATGGGCCGAATTCAGGCGCCGACGTCCCGCTGGGTCCAGGCCCCGTCGATCAGACGCCAGGCCGTTCCCGTGGGATTGCGATCGCGAAGAATCGGCGGCAGCCGCTCGGCTCGCACTTGGTCGTAGCACTGGAGCACGCCAAAACGTCGCAGCGAGGCCGGAATGCCGACGGCGGTAAACCCGGGATGGCCCGTCGCCGGGTACGGGCCGCCGTGGTTCATTGCCGGGCTGACGGCGACGCCGGTGGGCATCTTGTCGTTCAGGAGCCGACCGACCCGCCGCCGCAGCTCGGGCTCCAGGTCCTGGTAAAGGGCGTCGTCGGCGCCCGCCGGGTCGGAGTACACGCATCCGGTCAGGCTGCCTTCCAGGCGCCCCACGATCGCGCCGGCCTGGGCGGCGTCGCGGGCGATGACCAGCAGGGCCGCATTGCCGAACGCTTCGGTCTGCAGGGCCTCGGAGTGCTGGAGAAATTCGTCGCCGTTGACCCGCAGCAGTGTATTGGCGAAGCGGTAGCCGGGCGCCGCCGCGGCGGCGCCGCCGGTCACGACCTGGGCGCCGCCGGTCCGCCAGGTCTGGACGCTGGCCGCCAAGGCGCGCGCGACGCCCGAGGACAGGAGCGGCGCCACCGGCGCCGCCTCAAACCTGGCCTGCACGGCGGCGACGAATTGCTCGGCCGCCTCGCCCGCCATGAGGACGACGAGGCTCGGGCACGTGCAGAACTGGCCGCTTCCCAGCAGGCAGCTTCCGGCGAACTCTTCGGCCAGCTTCGCTCCTCGGGCGGCCAGCGCCCCGGGCAGGATGAGCACCGGATTGACGCTCGAGAGCTCGAGATAGATCGGCTTGCCCGCGGCGTCGGCCGCGGCCTTGAGGCGCAGTCCCGCGGCTCGGCTGCCCGTGTAGCCGGTCGAGCCGGTGCGCGGATCGGAGACGAGCCGCTCGCCGTCGGCGTGACTCGTCCGGTAGATCAACTGCACGGAAGCGGGCGGCAGCCCGGATTCGGCGAGGGCGGCGTGGGCCTCCTCGGCGAGCAGGCGGGTCGTCCCGGGGTGGGACGTATTGGCCTTGGCGATCACCGGATTGCCCGCCGCCAGCGCGGCCGCAAAATCGCCGCCGGCGGCGCTGTTGAAGGCGAAGGGAAAATTATTCGGCCCGAACACCCAGACCGGTCCGATCGGAGCCAGGCACGAGCGGATGTTCAGCTTGGTGTCGAGGGTGGGAAGGGCCCAAGTGCCCTCGCGGGCTGCGCCGGCGGCCTGGCGCAGCTGGTCGGTGGTGCGGGGCAGTTCAACCGCCGCCAGCCGCGGCGATTTGGCCAGGCCCGACTCGCGATGGGCCAGCTCGACCAGTTCGGCCGCGCGGGCCTCGATCCGCGCCGCGAAACGGATCAGGAACTTCACCCGGGATTCCCCGAGGTCGGCCCGCAGAAGGCGCGCCGCCTCGGTCGCCGCCTGGAGCGCCTCGTCGCAGTCGCTCCAGGCGCTGATCGGAAACTCCTCGGGCAAGGTCTCGCCCGTCGCCGGATTTTCCGCCCGGAAGCTGCCGGTGGAACGGGCGGAGCGCCATTGGCCGGCGATGAGTACGGGTTGGAGCGCCATGGTCGTCGGTCAGCTTGGGCGGAATTGTTCCACCACCGCGGACATGTCCTCGTCGCCCCGGCCGGCGGAGATCGCTTTTTGAAAGACCGCGATCGCCGCGGCCGCGGTCTCCACGTTCACGCCGCGCAGGGATCCTTCCTGGCGGGCATAGGCAAGGTCCTTCGCCATCAGCCGGAGGGCAAAGTTGGGGGTGTAGTCCCGGGCGGCCATTCGGCCGGAGATGGTTTTGAGCAGCGGGCTGCCGGGAGCGGCCCCGTTCAGGAGTTCCAACACTTGGGTCCGGTCCAGGCCCGAGCGCTCGATGATTCCGATCGCCTCGGCGAGCGAAGCGATCTGCACGCCGCAGAGAAAGTTGTTGACCAGCTTCACCAAGGCGCCGCTGCCGGTCGGGCCGAAATGCACGACAGCCCGGCTCATCGCGGCCAGCACGGGCCGGACGGTTTCCAAGGCCGGGGCGGGTCCGCCGACCAGGAAGGTCAGTTCGCCGGCCGCCGCGTGCGGCTTGGTGCCGAGCACCGGGGCGTCGAGCAGCGGGCAGCCGCGCGCGGTCGCCGCGGCATTGAGTTCGGCGATCCAGCCCACCGACACGGTGCTGCATTCGATCAGGATGGCTCCCGGCGCGGCGCCCGCGAGGGCGCCCTGCTCGCCGAGCCAGAGCCCGCGCGAAGCGTTGTCGTCGGCGAGCATGCTGAGGATCACCTCCGCCCGCCCGGCAGCCGCGCGAGGCGTGGGCGCGGCCTGCGCCCCGGCGGCGGTGAACGGGGCGCACCTCGCGGCATTGCGATTATAGACGGTGAGGGGGTAGCCGGCGGTGAGCAGCCGCTGCGCCATGCGACTGCCCATGATACCCAGTCCGAGAAAAGCGACGCGTGGCCGTGAGCTGGGAGCAGTCATGAGATGGGAGAGACGACGATGGGCATTCGATTGGGGGAAGCAACGCTCAGCGGATTGCGCAGCGCCCGGCCGAAACCCGCGAACTCGACGCTCATCACATCCCCGTCGGCCAGGCGGATCCCCTCGCCAAAGCTGAGGCTGTGGGCGCCATAATAGTGCACATGCACGTCGCCCGGCCGCCGGTGCGTCTCGAACTTGAAATGATGGTGCTCGATGTTCGCCAGGCTGTGGCACATTTCGGCTTCGCCGGTCGCGATCGCCTTGGTCCACAGCACGCGGCCGGCCCGCTCGATGGTCACCGTGCCCGGCACCGACTGGAACTGCGGATCGATCACCAGTTCCGGGCCCAGCGAACACGGCCGGATCTTGGAACTGGCCAGATACAAGTAATTGATCTTCTCAAACTTGTGATCGGAGAACTCATTCCCATTGGCCATGCCGAGCCGGCGCGGCCGCCCCCCGGAATCGATCAGGTAGACCCCCGCGATCTCGGCTTCCTCTCCGCCATCTTCGGCATAGGGCGGGACCGGCAGGGGGTCGCCCGGCCCGCGAAGGATGGTGCCGGTTCCCTTGTAAAACCATTCCGGAGAGGCGCCGATCCCTCCGGCCCCTGGCCGTCCGCCTTCCACCCCGGCGCGGAACATCCGCAGGCTGTCGGTCACTTCGGAGCCGGTGGCCTCGTGCATCGCCTGGCGGTTCTTGGCGCTGCCCAGATGGGTGAGTCCGGTCCCCGACACGAGGCAGCGGGCTGGTTCCCCCGGATGGTCGATCGGCGCCAGCAGCCGCCAGGGGCTCTGGCCCAGGTAGACTTGATCGTAATCGAGCGTCTCGGCCGTGGCCTGGCTCGCGATCAGGGTGGCCAGCGGCAACCCGCGGGCGAGGGCGGCTTCGGCCAGTTCGTGCACCGTTGCGAAATCGGCGAGCAGCCGCAAACGCGGCTCGTCGACCAGCGCCACGCGGCGCCGCGGTCCCTCCTGAAGCTGCACCAGACGCGTCATGGGTTCACTCGATGATCTCGAACTGCTTCAGCTTTTCTTCGTCGACAGTGAGCCCGAATCCGGGCGTGGCCTCGTCCAGATCGATGAAGCCGCCCTGGGCCATCGGCTCGCCCTTGAAGATGTACCAGAACAGCTCGTTGCCGACCTCGACGTCGACCGGCGGGAAGAACTCCGCCATCGGGGAGTTGAGGCTGGCCATGACGACGTGATAGTTGTGCATCTGGCCGGCGTGCGGAATCACCGGAATGCCGTGAGCCTCGGCGAGCGCCGCGATCTTCCGGGCCTGCGTCGGGCCGCCGACGCGGTTGGTGTCGAATTGGATGACGTCGACCGCCCGCGCCTCGATCAATTCGCGGAACCCGGCGAGGGTGTGTTCGTGCTCGCCGCCCGAGATGGGAATGCGCCCGCAGCGCCGCAGTTCGGCGTAGCCGTGGATGTCGTCCGGAATCACCGGCTCCTCCAGCCAGCGCAGGTTGAACTTCTCCAGGAGCGGCAGCATGCGCTTGGCGTAGTCCAGCGACCAGCCCATGTAGGCGTCGGCCATGACGTCGATCCCGTCGCCCACGGTCTCGCGCACGGTGCGCACCAGGGCGACGTTGTTCTGCATGCCCTCGGCGCCATCGACCGGGCCCCAGCCAAACCGCAGTTTCATGGCCCGGTAGCCCTCGGCCCGGTACTTGGCGGCCTCGGCCGCCAGCTCGGCCAGCGGCAGGCTGTAAAGCCGGCTCGCGTAGACGGGGATGCGCGGCTTGGTCCGGCCCCCCAGCAGGCGGTAGACGGGCTGCTTGGCGGACTTGCCGAGGAGGTCCCAGAGGGCGATGTCCACGGCGCTGATCGCGACCATCCCGATGCCCTTGCGGCCGAAGGCCATGGTCTTGCGGTACATGTGCTGCCAGAGGAATTCGAGGTCCCAAGGATCGGCGCCGAGCAGCAGCGGCTTGAGATAGAGATCGATCACCTGCTTGGTCACCACGGGCGAGAGGGCGGCGTTGCCCACGCCGACCAAGCCATTGTCGGTGAAGATCTCCACGAGCAGCCAGCCATGGAACGTGAAGGTGCCCATCGTGGCCCGGGTAAGCATGGGAGCCACCAGGTCCATCGGATTGGTGCAGAAATGCGGCGGCAACGGCACGGTCTTGCCGCGCCATTGGACGACGCGGGTGCGGATTTCAGTGATTTTCATGAGAGAGCCGGCGACCGCGCGAAAGCAGGGTGGGATGGAACGGTCGAAGGGAAATAAATCGGGAGTGGCTCTGGAGAAGTCAAGTGGCGGTTGGATCGTCCGCGGGGCCCAGCCGGCCGGCCCCGGGGGGAATCGGCTCCGGCGGCCGAATCCTTTGCCGTTGCACGGACGTCAATCCCTGGATCCCCCTCCCCATGAAGATCTCCCGCTGCTTTTGCCTCATTTTCTGCCTGCCCGTCCTGCCGGGCTCCGCGATTCTCGCGGCGGATGCTCCCGCCGCCGTGACGGTCGACTGGCTCGGCCACACCGCCCCGGCCGCCGAGGACGGCGTGAGCTGGGGCGTGCCCTGGCCAAAAGGCCAGCTGCAGAAGGGCGACTCCCTGGAATTGAAAAGCGCGGCCGGCCAGTCGATCCCCCTCCAGACCTGGCCGCTGGCTTATTGGCCGGACGGATCGATCAAATGGTCGGGCCAGGCGATCGCGGCCACGGCCGGGCTGGGCGGCCCGCTCCAGCTGACGGTCGGCGCCGGCGCTCCGATCGCCGCCCCGCTCACCGTCTCCCAGACCGATGGAACCGTCGAAATCGACACCGGCGCGGTCCGCGCGGTCATCCCCAAGCGGGGCACCAATCTGATCGCCGGGCTGTACGTCGGCGGGCGCCAGGTGGCGCAGGATGGCCACTTGATCGCGATGCTCGAGGACCGCTCGCGATACGCGGCGGAGCGGATCGTGCGGGAGGAGGATTTCGCCAGCCGGGTCGACGCGGTGGTCGTCGAGCAATCGGGGCCGGTGCGGGCGGTGGTCAAGATCACCGGCGTGCACAAGTCGGTGCGCTCCGACCGGACCTGGCTCCCGTTCACTGTGCGGCTGTATTTCTTCCGGGGCTCGCCGGCCATTCGCATCGTCCACTCCTTCATTTACGACGGCGATCCGGACCGCGACCAGATCAAGGGGATCGGGATCGCCTTCTCGGTGCCGTTCCAGGAAGAGCTGCAAAACCGCCATTTCCGCTTCGTCGGCGAGTCGGGCGGCGTCTGGCGGCAGCCGGTGCGGATGCTGCCCGGCTACCGCTCGCAGACCGGAGCCGAGGTCGGCCGCCTCTATCAGCCGCAACTGGAAGGCCAGCGGGTGCCGAACCTAGCCGCCCTGGCGGCGGGCACGCGCACGGCCCTGGAGACCGTGCCGATCTGGGGGGATGCCAAGCTCGTCCAACTTGGGCCGAACAGCTTCTCGCTGTTCAAGCGCACCGGCGCCGACCGGGGATCCTGGCTGCATGTGACCGACGGGCGGCGCGCCCAGGGCCTGGCGGTCCTGGCGGACGTCTCGGGCGGGATCGCGGTGGGGTTGAAGCGCTTCTGGGAGAAGTATCCGGCCGAGATCGAACTGACGCATGGGGCCGCCGACGTCGGCCAGATGAAAGTCTGGTTCTGGTCGCCGGAGGGCGAGGCGATGGATCTGCGGCGCTACGACGACGAGCCGCACGGCCTGAGCGTCAATTACGAGGACTGGAAGCCGGACTGGGGCACGCCCGTGGGGATCGCCAATACCGCCGACCTGACGCTCTGGGCCTTGGCCGCGGTGCCTTCGGATCCCCAGCTCTCGGCGATGGCCCAGGAGAGCCGGGAGCCACCGATCCTCGTTTGCACGCCGGAGTACTACCACTCCTTGCAGGTCTTCGGGCATTGGAGCCTGCCGGACCGCTCGACTCCGACCCTCAATTGGGTCGAAGCCCAGGTCGGCGGGCTGGTGAACTTCTACCGCGACCAGGTGGATGAGCGCTCCTGGTACGGGTTCTGGGACTTCGGCGACATCATGCACAATTACGACTTCGGGCGCCACGAATGGCGCTACGACGTCGGCGGCTGGGCCTGGGCCAACACCGAGCTCATGCCCGACATGCTGCTTTGGTTCAGCTTCCTGCGCACGGGACGGCCCGACTTGTTTCGCATGGCCGAGGCGATGACCCGCCAGACGAGCGAGGTCGAGGTCTATCACCTGGGCCCGTTCGCACCCTTGGGCTCCCGCCACAATGTCAACCACTGGGGCGACGGCGCGAAGCAGCCGCGGATCAGCCACTCGGGGCTGAAGCAGTTCTATTATTTCCTCACGACCGATGAGCGGGTCGGGGACCTCATGCACGAGCAGCTCAATGCCGACCTGACCTACGAGATGCTGAAGAAATACAACGGCTCCCACTATGTGCCGACCGCCGATGGCGGCGCCAAGCTGGACGCCGGCGGACGCTTCAACTCCGGCCGGCTGCCGCCCACGGCGCCGACCCCGCCGGACCTCCCCCCGCACTTGCAGGCGCGGGCCGAGGCCGCCCGGGCGGGCCTGGAGTGGATGTGCTATGCGATGAACTGGATGATGGAGTGGCAGCGCACCGGCGACGTGCGCTGGCGGGACCGGGTGCTCGGGGACATGAAGGCGATGTCGGCCGGGCTCAAGCCGGAGGACCACCTGCCGGGCTCGTACTTCGACATGATCTTCGGCGGCCCGGAGAATCTCTATGAGATGGAGCCGATGTTTGACGTGCCGGAATTCTGGCGGGCCTGGGCGAACACCAGCGAGGATGTCGGCCGCCGGGCGGGCGGCAATGAAATGACCGGGCCGCGGATGCTGGCTTACGCCGCCTACAAGAAGCACAGCGAGGAGCTCGGGCGGATGGCTTGGGACAAGCTCATCGGGCCCAAACTGCCGCCGGTCTCGGTGCCGAAGCAGGTGTCGCTTCCCGGGCTCTTGAAGCCCGTGACGGACCCGGCGTTCCTCGGCGCCCCGGTCGGCTGGCAGCAGCACGGGGTGGCGAGCGTCCAGTGGGCGCTCAATGCGATCGAGACCCTGGAGCTGGCCAAGGACTATCTGCCGGCTTGGGAAGCCGCGCATGGAGTTTCGAACGGCTCCGGCGCGGACGCCCCGCCGGCGAACGCCGCCCGGTGATCCGGTCCGGCTGCAATCCGCCGACCCCGGCCGGCGGATCGCGACCGGGGTTCCGGGCCGGCGCCGGCGAACGGCGGACTGCGACCGTTGCCCGGCCGGCCGGTCCTTTTGCATTGATCGACCCGGCGCGCCATTCCACCTTTTTCCTGTGACACCACTCGGGCTCGAGCGCGGCGCGGCGGACGGGCGCCCGCCGGCGCTCTGCGGAGTGTGCGGCGGGAGCGAGGTCGCCGAGTGGCTGGAGCCGCGCGAACTGATGTTGGGGACCCGGGAACGTTTTGCCTACTTCCGCTGCGCGGCCTGCGGATGCCTGCAGCTCGCGTCGCCGCCGCAGGACCTGCAGCGCTACTACCCGGCGGACTATTACGCCTACCATGCCGATGTTCGGACCCATTTTCCACGCTCCTGGAGATGGAAGCACCGTTTTCTCTACGGCAGCATGACCCGACATCGACTGGGGTGGGGAAGTGTGCCGGGGGCCGTTGCCTGCGCCTTCTCGCGCGGATCGGTTCGCCACCTGCCTCCGGCGTGGCTGAGGTTCCTGGTCCGGCCGGTGGCGATGGACGGCGCGATCCTCGACGTGGGCTGCGGCGCGGGACTCCAGCTGATGGAACTGCTGGACTGCGGCTTCCGAAATCTTCGCGGCGCCGATCCGTTCCTCCGCGCGCCGATCGACCACGGCGGGATGATCCGGATCGGACAGGAGCGGATCGAAGAGATCCAAGGGCGATTCGACCTGATCACCCTGCACCACGTCTTCGAGCACATGGCGGCCCCGGTGGCCGTCCTGCGGCAGGCGGCCGCGCTCCTCAATCCGCGCGGGCAGATCCTGGTGCGCATTCCGCTGGCGGACTCGGAGGCTGCGCTAGCGTATCGGGAGAATTGGGTGCAGCTCGACGCGCCGCGCCATTTCTTCCTCCATACGCGCCGGAGCATGGAGCTGGCCGCAGCGCAGGCGGGCCTGCGGATCTCCCGAGTGAGCTATGATTCGACGGCGTTCCAGTTCTGGGGCAGCGAGCAATACCGCCGGGACCTGGCGCTCTTCGACCCGGAAACCGACCGCGCCAATCCGAATATTTCCCTGTTTCCGCCCGAACTGCTGAGAGCCTATGCCGCGCGCGCGGCCGAACTCAACGCCTCCGGCCGGGGCGACCAGGCGGCCTTCGTGCTGGAGAAATAAACGGGCGGTCAGCTCGGACCGCCGTAGTGCTGGGGCAAGATCACGCGGAAGGTGGTGCCCTTCTCCGGCGAACTCGCCATTTCAAGGCTCGCGTCGAGCAGGACGTGCCGGATCCCACCCGCAGGCCCGGTCCGGTGTCCTGCACCATGAGCCACCAGTTCTCCGCCTCGACCCCCACGCTCAGGGTGACGCCGCCCTGCACCGTGTACTTGAACGCGTTCAGCAGCAGATTCTGCAACAGGCGCCGGACCTTCAGGGGATCGCCGCTGATCCGGAGTGTGCTCGGCCCCACGACCTGCAGGAACAGGCGTCTGGCGTCGGCGACCGGTCGATTGGCGTTGCCCAATTCGATCACCAGCGCGGCGGCGTCGAACTCGCTGATCTGCCGGGTTTCCCGGCCGGCCGCCAGGCGTGCCTTTGTGTTGTTACGAGTAACTTGGAACGAAGAACAAGATTGATCCAGGGCTAACGAATTCAATCTAAATGGATGAGGAGCGACAATGTATTCGTTTCTCATTCAAAAAGGCAGGCACACTTTCGATTGAAGCACGACCTGATTTCAGTTGCAGCGTCGGGCCAAGATCATCCGTCGATCAGCAATGAATAAGAACTAATGGCCTGACGCTTTCCTGGCCTCTTTCTGGCCCCTCGCCAGTTCCGATTGACGATAGGCTCGCGGAGCCATCCCCGTCCATCGTTTGAAGCCGCGGTAAAACCCGCTGTTATCGAGAAATCCGCAAGCCAGGGCAATCTCCTCCAGCGAGATATCGGTGGCGGTCATCAAGCGCATCGAGCGTTCGAACCGAGCCTTGTCCAGCAATTCAAGGTAGTTGGCACCCTCCAGTAAAAGGCGACGGTGGAGCGTCCGGGCACTGAGATTGAGAGCCTCCGCCGCGTCTCGCACGGAGATCACTCCGCGATCCATGAGCCTCGGCAGCGCATTCCAGAGTTTCGCGGTGATGGCATTTTTCTCTTCCACCAGATTCTTGTGCGTGGTCTCCGCCTCCCGGGCCAGGAGCGCATGCAGCCCCGAGTGGCGATTGCGCATGCGCAGATCCAAATGGGACCGCGGGAAAATGAGCCGGCTCTGCTTGGCTCCAAATCGGCAAGGGGCTCCAAGATGCTTCCGGTACGCGGCCGCATGGACCGGCGCGGGAAAATCGAACTCGGCCCGCTCCAGCGAAAACCGGCCCACGACTTCGCTTTTGGCGACGCTCAGTATGCTGGCAAATGTGCGCTCGACCACGATCCGCCAAATTTCCGGGTCGGGATCGTCCGTGCTCACGATCACGCACGCCTCCTCGCGGACTTCTTTCAGCTCAATCCGCTGCCAATCCGAAATCAGGAGAAAATACCGGCAAAGCACTCTTAAGGCCTCGCCCCAGTTTTCCGAATGCGCGATGAGATGGCCGAGGACGCCGTGAGAATTGCTGGAGTAATCCGCTCCGACCGCGAGGCCGAGGGCGGGATCGCGCGTCATCTCCAAGGCGGCTTTCAAACTCCGCTTCATCACTTCAACCGGTATCCGCGCATCCGGATCAGTCGGAGTCTTGGCTCCGACTCCGGCAAGGCGACTGAAGGTCGCAACGGAATGTCCGCTCCGCTCCAGGTACCCGACCAGGCCGGAGAAGATCCCGACATGCACGCTGTTGCGATTGGCGGACGTCACGACCGGCCAGCGTGTCCCGGCATGGCAGCATCAGCAATGTTTTTGGCGCGAGCCGCCACTGCGCCCTTCCCACCGATCTGCTAATCTTTGGAAGTCCAGAACGCCTATGAATTCAAATCAAACCTCCGGCCCAACCGCTCGCCAACTCACCCGTCCCTCGGGAAAATCAATGCCGGGGGTCCACGCCATTCGCACGGGATTCGTGCAGGTCCGCAAAGCTCAGCAGCAATCAAAGGGAAAAGGCGTGGCCCGTATCGCCAACATGCTCGTTGACCCGGAGTGGACCGAGTGGCTTCCCATCTACGCTTGGGCGATCGAGCATGAAGAAGGAGTGATCCTCGTCGATACGGGGGAAACCTCTCGAGTCCACCTGCAGGGCTACTTCCCGGGCTGGCACCCGTTTTACCGGCGGGCCACGCATTTTTCCGTTCACGCCGACGAAGAGATTGGAACCCAGCTGCGCAACCTGGGGATCAGTCCCAGAGATGTCCGCCAAGTCGTACTGACGCATCTCCACACAGATCATGCGGGCGGCCTGAAAGACCTGACCAGCGCCCGCTCCTGGGTAGCGGAACAGGAATTCAAGCGAGCCTCCGGATTCGGCGGAAGAATCCAGGGTTACCTGCCTCACCGCTGGCCGAGGTGGTGGGAGCCGAGTTTCATCCGGTTCGACGGAGGCGCCTTCGGTCCGTTTGGGCAGAGCATGTCTCTGACGAAGTCGGGTGATGTTCTCATCGTGCCGACGCCTGGGCACACGCCACACCATGTCTCGGTCGTGGTCCGTGGCTCGCCCACGTTGTTCATCGCCGGCGACACGAGCTACAACCAAGAATTGCTCCTTGCTGGAAAAAGCGACGGCGTCAGTCCCAGCGAGGATGTCGCGAAAACGACCCTGGCCAAGATCGCGGCACTAGCGAGGGAACGGCCTCTCGTCTATCTGCCCTCGCACGATCCGCAAAGTGAGGAGCGACTTGTGAATCGTTCCGTTCTCGCAATCGAAAAGGCCGGCCTCTGCTGAGTGCACGGCCGTGAAGACCTCCCTGCGCGGCGGTATCGGCAATGTTATTGGCGCTTGGCGCCACTGCGCCCTTCCCGTCGAGCTGCTATCTTGCTGGCGAGCCGAACGAAATCGTTTGGCCCGACTCAAACCAAAACAAATCCTGATTATCACCTCTCTCATTTTTGCAGCAATCGTCCTCTTGGTCGGATACGATACTTCGATCCAGGAAGGTTGATCCACCACCGGTGACCCTCAAAGGGCCTGCTTCCGGCCGGAAATTTCCCCATGAAAAACGAACGAATCCTTATTTCCCACAAGGGAGGTCCGTCAGTCTTGAAGCTAATCGCCGATGAGGTGAATCCGCCGCACTCCGGCGAGGTTCTCATTCGGGTCAAGGCCGCCGGCGTCTCCTTTGCAGACGTCATGGTCCGGGAAGGCGTCTATCCTGGAGTCAAACTTCCCGTGACACCTGGCTACGATGTGGTCGGCGAGGTCGAGTCGGTCGGTGATGACGTGCGGGATTTTCGCCGCGGGGATCGCGTGGCCGCGATGACGGTCGTCGGAGGATATGCTCGCTATCTTTCAGTGCCGGCGGCGCACGTCGTTCACGTCCCCAAGGACTTGGACTCTGGGGAAGCAGTCAGCGTGGTGCTCAATTACTTGACCGCCTATCAGATGATCAAGCGCTGCACTCATGTGGCGGCGGGTGACTCCATCCTGGTCCATGGGGCCGCGGGCGGAGTGGGAACGGCTCTCCTTCAACTTGCAAAGATCGAAGGGCTGAAGGCGTTTGGAACGGCTTCAGCGGCCAAGCTCAAGCTAGTGGAGGAATTGGGCGGTGTGCCGATCGACTACGCGAACGAGGATTTCGTAGCGCGCATCAGGCGGGATACTCCGGACGGTCTGGCGGCTGCCTTTGATTTTGTCGCCGGATCACATGCCAAGCGCTCGTACCAAGCCCTGCGATCAACGGGGACGCTCGTTTGCTATGGTGCATTTGGTGCAACCAAGGATGGCCGAATTCACCTGTTGAGGGCATTGCTCACCTACCTCCGCGACCCGTCCTTCAAGCCGATGGCCCTCCTCGGTACCAACAAGGGCTGCGTTGGCTACAATGTTCGTCAATGGCGCGATGCTCGTCCCGCGATGTATGCCGCGGACCTTGCGACCTTGTTTAATCTGCTCAAAGAGGGCCGAATTGCGCCAATCATCGGCGCGCGCTTCCCGCTCGAGAAGGCTTTCGAGGCGCACGACCTGCTCAACAGGCGGGGCATTACAGGAAAGATCGTGCTCGATTGTTGAGTTTGAGGCCATTGGTGAGGCGAGCCTAGCCACTCTTGATCAGCGCGCCCGCGAGAGCGGTGGCACCGTCGGGCATCGGCTTTGAAGGTTGGGGTGGAAAATTCAAAAGCATGTTGAGCCCGAAAACGAAGAAGATGAGCCCGATTAGGACTCTCGCGGCGATTGGCGCATTCCCAGGAGGGGGTGGATCGCCAAGCATGAAGCTTGCGGCGGTTCGGCGGGATTGGCATTGACTGGCGCGGATTCATCCACAACCGTTGGGTTGTGGATTCACTCACGGTCACGTTTGCGGCGCTCACCGATCCGACCCGCCGGTCGATCCTGGCCAGGCTCGCAGCGGGCCCTGCCACCGTGGGCGACCTCGCCGGCCCGTTCCGCATGTCCCAGCAGGCCGTCTCCAAGCATCTCGCCTACCTCCTGCGCGCCCGTCTCATCGAGAAGCACCGCAGGGGCAGGAGCCATTTTTGCCGTCTCAGGGCCGCGCCCATCAGGCAGGTGTCGGTATGGGCGGCCCAATACCGCATCCAATGGGAGCAGAAGTTCGACCGTCTGGACGCTTTCCTAAAGGAGCTTCAAAAGGAGAAAAAACCATGACCACCAAAAAAGCCGCCGCCCCCTCCCAAATGTTGGACCTGATGAGGGTCTTCGACTCGCCCCTCGGGGC
>Ga0302320_10001653_pt1 | contig 53511 bp, 47 predicted proteins | sample Bog_T0_3_FD_202130 | JGI IMG/M metagenome (GOLD analysis project Ga0302320, IMG submission 202130) | Peat permafrost microbial communities from Stordalen Mire near Abisko, Sweden - Bog_T0_3 | ecosystem: Environmental > Terrestrial > Soil > Wetlands > Peat | place: Sweden: Abisko, Stordalen Mire...
TCTCCGACAATATCGGGTATCAGGATGAAGGCTACTTCGATGCTCTTGTCCATATGTTCGAACAGGCTCTCAAGGTCACTTGTCAGCTACCTGCAGGCGACCGCGACGCCTTGATCGCCCGGCTGGACCGCGTGCGCACCATCAGCCACAATTTTGGATATGGCGTAGGCGACGACATGGACGACCTGCTTGCAAAATATGACCACACCTAACTGTTCCTCGCGGCCGCTTCACGCCTGCACAGACATGCTACGCAGCGTTGCCGGAAACTCACGCTCAATGTGGTTTCTGATGTAGCTGCGATACTCACCCGTTCCTGGGGGATGTACCTGTCAAAGAGCACATGCAGATAACCAATCAGGGCAAGACCTGCTGGGAGATCATCGACGGTAACTTCAATCACGAACGATTGATCGAGTTCCTCAAGGCGCTTATCAAACAAGCTGGACGCAAAGTGTTTCTCGTCCTTGATAACCTGGGCGTGCATCACTGCAAGCCTGTGAAGCTGTGGCTGGCAGAGCATGGCGAGCAGATCGAAGTCTTCTACCTTCCCAGCTATTCGCCGGAACTGAACCCGGACGAACGACTCAACGCCGGTCTCAAACACGATATCGCAACCAAAGTCCCGATGAGAACCAAAGCCAAACTGCACACTGCCGCCGCCCTGCACATGGAAGAACTGACCAACACACCGGAACAGGTAAAGGCCTTCTTCAGAGATCCCAGGGTCGCATACGCCGCCTAACACTCTTTATGGGCCGGATCAATAGATGCAAGGATTTTTGCCGGATCGGAGGCATCTCGGTTCTTTCGCCAGAGGACGTGTTGTCTTCCCTCAGCTAGGGAACGGTCTTCGTGAATCTGAGCGATCGGATTCTTCGTTTCACCAGCTCTCGGCAAGCATAAAGGAATAAAGGGCTGTTCGGCATGGTGCGTTTTGGTACGAAATCATCCAGAAGCGCGGAGAGGTACGAATAAAGGTACTTCTTGGCTATTAAGAAATAAACTGTTTGGAATCAACACAGATGGCTGCCTGGGGGCAGCCAGAAAAACGATCGAAATACCCACCAGGATTCCGAGAAATCTAAACCAGCGCGTGATGGCGAACCGAGATCGGTTCGGCCTTTGCGCCCAGATACGCGTCGATAGCGGCGGCGGCTTTGCGGCCTTCGGAGATGGCCCAGACTACCAGCGACTGACCGCGGCGCATGTCGCCTGCGGCAAAGATGCCATCGACCGAGGTCATGTAGTTGGCGTCGGCGGCTACGTTGCCGCGGTTGTCGAGCGTCAGGCCGAGTTGCTCGATCATGCCGGAGCGCACCGGGCCTAGGAATCCCATGGCCAGCAGAACCAGATCGACTTCGAGCGTGTATTCGGAGTCGGGGATGGCCCCAAACGAGGGCGGCGGACCCACGCGCACCAGGTGCAACTGCTTCACGTTGCCGTTTTCGTCGCCGGTGAATCGCACACTGTTGACGCTCCAATCGCGGATGCCGCCTTCTTCATGGGAGCTTTCCGTGCGCAACTGCAGGGGCCAGAGAGGCCATGGCGTCGAGGGGGCGCGCTGCTCGGGCGGCCTGGGCATGATCTCGAACTGGTGGACGATTTTGGCGCTCTGGCGAAGGCTGGTGCCGAGGCAGTCCGCGCCGGTGTCGCCGCCGCCGATAATAACAACGCGCTTGCCCTCGGCGAGGATGGCAATTCCCTCGTCGACCTGGTCGCCCTCGCACCGGCGGTTCTGCTGAGGCAGAAACTCCATGGCGAAATGGATTCCCTTGAGTTCGCGGCCGGGAATGTTGAGGTTGCGCGGTTGCTCCGCGCCGCCGCACAGCAGGATGGCGTTGTAGTGTTCGGTGAGGGATTCGACCGGTACATTGACGCCCACATGCGCGTTGGTGACGAAGGTGACGCCTTCGGCGCGCATCTGCTCGATGCGGCGGTCGAGAACGTGCTTTTCAAGTTTGAAGTTGGGAATGCCGTAACGCATCAGTCCGCCGATGCGATCCGCTTTCTCGTAAACGGTGACCGAGTGGCCGGCGCGGCGCAACTGCTGCGCCGCTGCCATGCCGGAGGGCCCGCTGCCAACCACGGCTACTCTCTGGCCGGTGTTTTGTTCGGGTGGCTCGGGATGGATCCAGCCCTCGTTCCAGGCTCGCTCCACGATTGATTTCTCGATGAGCTTGATGGAGACGGCCGGCTGATTGATGCCCAGCACGCAGGCGGCTTCGCACGGCGCGGGACAAATGCGGCCAGTGAACTCGGGAAAGTTGTTGGTGGCATGGAGACGCCGGATTGCGGCCTCCCAGCGGCCGTTGTAGACCAGGTCGTTCCAATCGGGAATGATGTTGTTGACCGGGCAGCCGGTGTGGCAAAAGGGCACGCCGCAATCCATGCAGCGGGCGCCCTGCTCGCGCTGCTTCTCTTCGGGAAATGGATCGTAGATTTCCAGCCAGTCCTTGAGCCTCTCGCCTGGAACCCGGCGAGAGGGCTGTTCGCGCTGAATTTCAAGAAAGCCGGTAACTTTACCCATGCTGCACCTCTGCGGCTGCCACTTTGAGCGACGATGTTGTGGGAGCGGAATAGTTCGCGCCAGATTCCGCAGTGCGGCGGGCCACACCCAGCACACGCTTGTACTCGTGCGGAAAGACCTTGATAAATTGCGTCTGTGCCTGTGCCCAATGCTCCAGAATCCACGCCGCGCGCGGGCTTCCGGTCAGGTCTCGATGCCGCTCAAGCAGGCCGCGCACGGCGGCCACATCCTCGCCGGAGACCAGCGGTTCCAGGTCCACGCTGGCCGGGTTGCAGTGGCGCGAGGCGAAGTCGCCCTTTTCGTCGTAAACATAAGCGATACCGCCGCTCATGCCCGCTGCGAAGTTGCGGCCAGTGGAACCGAGAACGATGACAGTGCCGTTGGTCATGTATTCGCAGCCGTGGTCGCCTACGCCTTCCACAACTGCGGTTGCACCGGAGTTGCGGACGGCAAAGCGCTCGCCGGCGATGCCGTTCAGATAGACTTCTCCGGCGGTCGCTCCATAGAGTACGACGTTGCCCACCAGAATGCTTTCTTCGGGAAGAAAGCTTGAGGTCTTGGGCGGATAAGCGATGATGCGCCCGCCGGAAAGCCCCTTGCCCAGATAATCGTTGGAGTCGCCTTCGAGCTCGAGCGTTACACCGGATGGAACGAATGCGCCAAAGCTCTGTCCGGCCGAACCGTGGAAGCGGAAGTGGATGGAGCCGTCGGGCAGGCCAGCCGAGCCGTAGCGGCGTGCTATTTCGCCGCCCAGCATTGCGCCCACCGTGCGGTGCACATTGCGAATGGCGAAGCTGCCGGTGACTGGCGTTTTATTTTCCAGAGCGGGCACGGCCTTTGCGATAAGCGCGTGATCGAGCGCCTGGTCAAGGCCGTGATCCTGCTTTTGAACGCAGCGGCGAGCCACGCGCGAGGGCAGGGTTGGCGCATAGAGGATGGAAGACAAATCGATGCCCTTGGCCTTCCAGTGAACATCGGCCAGGGCGGCATCGATTTTGTCGACGCGCCCCACCATTTCGTCCACGGTGCGGAAGCCGAGTCTGGCCATGTGCTTGCGCATCTGCTCGGCGATGAAGAAGAAGAAGTTGATGACGTGCTCGGGTTGGCCGGTGAAGCGCTCGCGCAGCACCGGATCCTGCGTGGCAATGCCCACCGCGCATGTATTCAGATGGCACTTACGCATCATAATGCAGCCCATGGAGATGAGCGGCATGGTAGCGAACCCAAACTCTTCGGCGCCGAGCAGTGCGGCGATAACAACGTCGCGGCCGGTTTGGAGCTTGCCATCGGTTTGCACCTTGATGCGGCTGCGCAGGTCGTTGAGCAGCAGGACTTGTTGAGTCTCCGCAAGGCCCAGCTCCCAGGGAAGTCCGGCGTGCTTGATGGAACTGAGCGGGGAAGCGCCGGTGCCCCCATTGTCGCCGGAAATGAGCACCACGTCGGCATGTGCCTTGGAGACGCCCGCAGCCACTGTACCCACGCCCACCTCAGACACCAGCTTGACGGCGATGCGAGCGCGCGGGTTCACGTTCTTCAGGTCGTAGATTAGCTGCGCCAGGTCTTCAATGGAGTAGATGTCGTGGTGCGGCGGCGGCGAAATAAGGCCGACACCGGGGATGGAGTGACGAACCTTGGCAATCACTTCATCCACTTTGTGACCGGGCAACTGGCCGCCCTCGCCGGGCTTTGCACCCTGCGCCATCTTGATCTGGAGTTCGTCCGCGTTGACCAGATAATTGGTGGTAACGCCAAAGCGGCCGCTGGCCACTTGCTTCACGGCGCTGCGGCGCGAGTCGCCATTGGCATCGGGCTTGAAGCGGATTTCATCCTCGCCGCCCTCACCGGTGTTGGACATGCCGCCAATTCGATTCATGGCGATGGCCAGGGTTTCGTGCGCTTCTTTGCTGATGGAACCAAAGCTCATGGCGCCGGTGGTGAAGCGTTTCACGATCTCCTTGGCCGGCTCCACGTCTTCCAGCGGTATTGGCTCATCGGAGTACTTCAGCTTGAGCAGGCCGCGCAGCGTGCATAGGTGGCGGCTCTGTTCATCCAGCAGGTCGGTGTATTCCTGGAATGTGGTTGGATTGTTCTGCCGCACCGCATGCTGCAGCTTGCCGATGGTAAGCGGATTGAGCAGGTGGTACTCGCCGCCCTCGCGATACTGATAGTGGCCGCCAACCACCAGGTCCGTTTCCGAGTCGGTCAGCGGCTGAAACGCGAAGCTGTGTTTGTGCGCGGCTTCGCGAGCCAGCACATCCAGGCCCACGCCTTCAATGCGCGAAGCAGTGCCGGAGAAGTAAGCATCGATGAGCGCGGTGTTCAGGCCCACAGCTTCAAATACCTGTGCGCCGCGATAGCTTTGCAGTGTGCTGATGCCCATCTTCGAGAAAGTCTTTAGCAGACCTTTGTTGACGGCCTTGATGAAGTTCTTCTCGGCATACTCGGCGGAGACCTTGCCTGGGAGCAGGCCGCGCCGCTTCAGGTCGTGCAGCGACTCGATGGCCAGGTAAGGATTAATGGCGCTGGCGCCGTATCCGATGAGCAGGGCGAAGTGCATCACTTCGCGAGGCTCGCCGCTTTCAATAATCAGCGCAACCTGGGTGCGGGTCTTTTCACGAACAAGGCGATTGTGTACGGCTGCCATGGCCAGCAAGCTGGGAATAGGCGCATAGGTTGCATCAACGCCGCGGTCGGAGAGGATAAGAAGCGTGTAGCCTGAATGGACCGCATGAGCCGCGCGCGCGCTCAGGTCGTCGAGCGAGTGCTTGAGGCCGGCCTCGCCGTCCGCGGCGCGAAACAGCGCCGGAAGCGTGGTAGCCAGCAGGTCTCCGGAAGAGACGCGGCGCAGCTTTTCCAGGTCGCGGTTGGTGAGGATGGGATGGGGCAGCTTGAGCGTGTGGCAGTTTTCCGGCTGCTCGTCAAGAATGTTGCGCTCAGTGCCGATGTAGCTGATCAGCGACATCACCATCTCTTCGCGGATTGGGTCGATGGGCGGATTGGTTACCTGGGCAAAAAGCTGCTTGAAGTAGTTGAACAGGGGCTGCGGGCGATCGGAAAGGCAAGCCAGCGGAACATCCGTTCCCATGGACCCGATCGGCTCCTCGCCGTTTGCGCCCATGGGGCCGAGCAGTATTCTCAGGTCTTCTTCGCTGTAGCCGAAGGCGCGCTGGCGGCGAAGCAGGGTCTCGGGATTGTAGGCGATCACGCGCGAGGGCTCGGGCAGATGGTCCATTGTCACCTGCTGTTCCTTCAACCAGGTTGCGTAAGGCTGGCGGCCTGCGAGTTCCTTCTTGATTTCGGCGTCGGAAACGATGCGCTTTGCCACTGTGTCCACCAGGAACATACGGCCCGGCTGCAGACGGCCCTTCTTGCGAACGTCTTCGGCCGGCACTTCAATGACGCCGGCCTCGGAAGCCAGCACGACCAGGTCGTCCTTTGTGACGATGTAGCGGCCGGGGCGCAGGCCGTTTCGGTCGAGCGTGGCGCCGATGACCTTTCCGTCGGTGAACGCAATGGCGGCCGGGCCGTCCCACGGCTCCATCAGCGACGCGTGGTACTCGTAGAAGGCGCGCTTCTCCTCGTCCATATCCGGATTGCCCGCCCAGGCCTCGGGAATGAGCATGGCCATGACGTGAGGCAGGGAGCGGCCGGACTGGAAGAGAAATTCCACGGCGTTGTCCAGCGATGCGGAGTCGCTGCCCGCGGGCGCGATAACCGGATAGAGCTTGGAGATCTTCCCTTCATGGAGCGGGCTCGCCAGCACCGACTGGCGGGCGTTCATCCAGCTCACGTTGCCCCGGATGGTGTTGATTTCTCCGTTGTGGGCCACATAGCGGTAGGGGTGCGCCAGCTTCCAACTGGGAAACGTGTTGGTGGAAAAGCGCTGATGGACCAGGGCGAGGGCGCTGGTAACCAGGGGATTGGCCAGTTCGAAATAGAACTTCTCAATCTGGGGCGCCAGCATAAGGCCTTTGTAAACGATGGTGCGGCAGGAGAACGAGGGGACATAGAATGTGTCCTTGTCCTCGATGTCCGATGCCGCGATTTCGTTTTCGGTACGACGCCGGATGCGGTAAAGCAGACGCTCGAAAACCTCTTCGTCCATGCAGTGCGGACAAGTTACGAAAAGCTGTTCGATGTAGGGCTGCGAGGCGCGCGCTTCGCGCCCAACCGCGTCGCCGTTCACCGGAGTGTCGCGCCAGCCCAGCACCGTCAGGCCCTCTTCGCGCGCAATGCGCTCGAAGACCCCCTCGCATTGAAGGCGGCTGTGTTTGTCGACGGGCAGGAAGACCATGGCCACGCCGTAAGCGCCCGGTTCGGGTAGTTGCATGCCCAACTCGCCGCACTCGCGCGCAAAAAACGTGTGCGGAATCTGGATCAAGATGCCCGCTCCGTCGCCGGTATCGGGATCGCAACCCGCCGCGCCGCGGTGCGTGAGGTTGATGAGCACCTCAAGCCCTTTGCGGATTATGTCATGACTTTTTTCACCGCGGATGCTGGCAACCAGGCCCATACCGCAGGCATCGTGTTCGTTCCGCGGGTGGTAGAGACCCTGCGGCCCGGGAGTTTGTAGAGGACGGTCCGATGTATGCATAGCATCCTTCTCAATGAATTTGTTCAGTACGGAATGCATTGTTTGGCCTGAAAGACACATCCACGTCGCGATGCCCGTCGAGGAAAATCGCCTTGGTCACTCTTGAGTGGTTCTGCTTAAGCAGGCCCGGCCGCGTTTGGGCAAAGCTGACTATATAGAATATATCGAAAATCTCGCTTCGCTGCAGAAGTTCGTTAACAATCCTGTAGCACCTGGCCGCTCGCCGATTGCCTCCGTACTGCAAGCGACGGATTCCGCGGCATATACTGATGTGCGGGGGATCTGACGCTGGATACGATACTCGTCACAGGCGGGGCCGGCTTTATCGGCTCAAATTTTATTTTGAGTTGGATCGGGACCGTGGGAACGCCGGTTGTGAACCTGGACCTGCTTACTTACGCGGGAAATCCAGCCAACCTGGCTGCGCTGGATGGAGATTCGCGCTATCGCCTGGCGCATGGCGATATTTGCGACGCGGAGTTCGTAGGCCGTTTACTGAGCGAACATCAGCCTCGCGCAATCGTCCATTTTGCGGCGGAGAGTCATGTGGACCGTTCCATTGCCTCTCCCGGCGCGTTTATCCGCACCAATGTTCAGGGAAGCTTTGTGCTGCTGGAACAGGCGAAGCTTTACTGGGCGGAACTCGGCGAGGCGGATCGAGCGGCATTCCGGTTCCTGCATGTCTCAACCGACGAGGTCTATGGCTCGCTCGGGACGGAAGATCCGGCCTTTTCCGAGACCACGGCTTACGCTCCCAACAGCCCCTATGCGGCTTCAAAGGCGGCCTCGGATCACCTGGTGAGGGCGTACCACCACACCTACGGTCTTCCGGTGCTGACGACGAACTGCTCGAATAACTACGGGCCGTTTCAGTTTCCTGAGAAGCTGATCCCCCTGGTGACTCTCAATGCGCTTCACGGAAAGCCCTTGCCCGTCTATGGCGATGGGAAGAATGTGCGCGACTGGCTGTTTGTGGAAGACCATTGCGCCGCGATCCGCGCCGTATTGCGAGGGGGCCGCCCTGGGGAGACTTACAACATTGGCGGAAACAGCGAGCGCGCGAATATAGACGTTGTGACAACGATCTGCGCTTTGGTGGACGAGATGAGTCCCGATGCCGCGATTGGGTCGCGCGAGGAACTGATAACATTCGTCAAGGATCGTCCCGGGCACGACCGGCGCTACGCCATCGACGCAACCAAGATCTCGCGCGAATTGGGATGGAAGCCAGCGGAGGAGTTTGAGAGCGGGCTTCGCAAGACTGTCCGCTGGTATCTCGACCATGCCTCGTGGGTTGAGAATGTTAGAACCGGGGCATATCTTGAATGGATTGCACAGAACTATACGGAGCGGCCTGCGCTATGAAGGGAATCGTACTTGCCGGAGGATCGGGGACGCGCCTTTATCCGGTCACTCATGTTGTTTCGAAGCAGCTGCTCCCGGTTTATAACAAGCCGATGATTTACTATCCCCTGAGCACGCTGATGCTGGCCGGCTTGCGGGACATCCTGGTGATTTCCACTCCCCACGACACTGGCAGATTCGCCGAGCTGCTGGGAGACGGAAGTAACTGGGGGATGAATATTCAATATGCCATTCAGCCCAGCCCGGACGGCCTGGCTCAGGCCTTCCTTATCGGGCGGGAGTTTATTGGCGGCGACCCGAGCGCGCTGATTCTGGGCGACAATATTTTTTACGGCCAGGGTCTATCGCGCCAACTGCAACACTCGGCGGAGCTAAAGCTCGGCGCGACGGTGTTTGCGTATGCGGTAGAAGATCCCCAACGCTATGGCGTGGTGGAGTTCGATAAGTTGGGCCGCGCTATCAGCCTGGAAGAGAAGCCGAAAGTTCCGAAGTCGCGCTATGCGGTAACCGGGCTTTACTTCTACGACAGCAACGTAGTGAGCGTCGCCGCTTCGCTCAAGCCATCGGACCGCGGAGAGCTGGAGATAACCGACCTGAACCGCTGTTACCTGGAAGCGGGAAACTTGAATGTCGAGATCATGAGCCGCGGCATGGCCTGGCTGGACACAGGAACGCATGAATCGCTGCTGGAAGCCGGCCTGTTTGTTCAAACCATTGAGCGGCGGCAGGGCCTGAACATAGCCTGTCCGGAAGAGATTGCATATCGCCAGGGCTTTATTGACGGGGAACAGTTGGAGCGGCTGGCTCAGCCCTTCAGCAAGAGCGGATACGGCAAGTACTTGCTCGCTTTGCTTCACGAGCCCTATTTCGCGGCCAAGGCTTTCGAACCATGAAAATCGCCAAGACATCTTTGCCGGGTGTATTAGTCCTGACCCCTTCAATCTACCGCGACGACCGGGGCGCGTTCTGCGAGACTTATAACCGCCGCGGAATGGCGGAGGCGGGTTTGCCCGAGTTATGGCCGCAGGATAACTTCTCACTCTCAAGAAAGAATGTTGTCCGTGGCATTCACTATCAGGTCATTCAGCCGCAAGGGAAGCTTGTGCGCGTGACCCATGGCGCCGTCCTGGATGTGGCTGTAGACCTGCGGCGCAATTCGCCGACATTCGCAAAGCATGTCGCAGTGGAACTTAGCGGTGAAAACGGCGAGATGTTATGGATTCCCGAAGGATTTGGCCACGCGTTTCTAGCTTTGACTGAAAATGCCGGATTTGCCTACAAGGTGACGGACTATTACTGTTCCGCGGGGGAACGGACGATATTGTGGAACGACCCCGATCTCGGGCTCCCGTGGCCGATTTCCGCCCAGGATGCGATCGTCTCCGGTAAAGATCAGCGCGGCACGCTGCTTCGGGATGCGGAGATTTTTCCGTAATTCGAGGTCGCTTGTTTCGATTCCGCCCGGCGATTATTCCGGGGTGGCGAGAGAGGCGGCTCTAACCTGACGAAGAGGTAGCGCCGTCGCCGCCGTCAGGCATTGCTGAATCTCGGCAATGACAGAAAGCGCGATGGTTTCAGGCGATTCCGCACCCAGATCGAGACCGGTTGGTGCGTGGAGCTGTGCGAGCCAGCGCTCGACCAGGTCGGCGATTGCAGGGAGATTGAGCAAGCGGGCCGCCTGGGCCAGGAGTTCGCGGGTGCGGCGCTGAGGGCCGAGTACCCCGATGTAAGCAAGCGGAGTCTCGCGAGCCAGCAGGGAAGCAAGAACGGTTGCATCCTGCTCAAAACTGTGAGTCATTAGCACGGCTGCGTCGGTTGCGCGCAGACGGGTGAATGGCGGCGCGCATCCAGCCTCGATGGCGCTAAGATCCTTAATCGGCAGGATGCGCAGTTCGTCGGCCTGGGGAAAGCGCTCGCTGCTAGCGAGATGAGAACGGCCATCGGAAACCGCGACATACCAGCCGAGTTCTTTTGCGAGGCTGAGAAGCGGCTGGGTATCGTCTCCCGCGCCAAAGATCCACAGGCCAGGGCGGGCTGGACGGAAGTTCGCCCAGGCTCTGGCTTCAGTCTCCCCGATGGAAACCCCGCGCTCCATGGAGGTTCCGCGCTCAAGTGAAACGTCTGCCAAAGCTTGAAGTCCTTTAGGTGCTCTTATAGCGGGCTGCCTGGCTTCCAAGGTCACAGAATCGAGATCTGGAGTACTCGGCGGCAGGCCTGCGAATGCACGATGGCCGATGTATTCACCTTCCAAAATCGTGGCGACCGCAATGGGAATGCGCAGTTCGTATGCGCGCTGCAATGCGTTGAGCAGAGGGCCGGCGGTTGAGCCCCGTTCCAGAAGCACGAAGATGACGCCGCCGCACCCGGAGCCATAGGGCAGGTCGCCGTCCTCTTCCGCGGTGGAGTAGCGCTGGATAGTTGGCCCCTGTGCGGTGAGCCACCAGGCTCGCCGGGCAATCTCGGCCTCCAGGCATCCTCCACTCACAGTGCCGGTGTGGCGGCCATCTGAGGTAATCAACATGCACGCGCCGGGCCTTCGATAGCTGGAGCCCTGTACCTCGACCACCGTAGCAAGAACATAAACTTCCGCGTTAGCTTCAAGCTTGCGCCACAGCGGGAGAATGCGTTCGAGATCCGTCATGCTTCTATTCTCGCTCAGAATGTTCGAACCAATGAAGAAGTGAAGCAGGGAAGGAGCGAAGATGCGAAGAAGTGACGAGGTGAACCTTGGACGGTGTCTCCCAACCCGGCACCTTTCCAAGGTTTTGAAACAGAAAAGGGCACGCCGGTAACCCGATCGTGCCCCTTTCATAGCGCCGACTTTTTCTTGTGTTCCGCTAGAAGTCGAAATGCAGGGACATTTGAACCTGCCGCGGTGCGCCGATGGTGTGCGTTACGACGCCCAGGCCGGCTGGACAGCTGTAGAAGTTGTTTACCGCATTGGTGGTGCCGCAACCGGTTGGCAACACCGTGGTGCCCTGGGCCGGGAACGAGTTGTAGGCCGCGTTTTGAGAAACTTCGTTTCCGGGAACATCGAAGCTTGTGGTGTTTGTAAGGTTGTAGACGTCGAAGGTGTACTTCAAGCTGTAGCGCTCCCCTAACTTGGTGTCTTTCACCAGCGAGGCATCGGCGCGCTTCTGATAGGCCTGGCGGAAGATGTTGCGCTGGCCGGTGGTGAAGCCTGTCTCGAATGGGTCGGAGTCCGGAATGGCGCCGTTCAATCCGCCGGCTGGAAGCAGCGGAAGGGTGAAGCATCCGGGCTTCAAGGCGAGCTCGGAAGGAGCCTCACCGCTGGGGCCGTACCACGCGCCTGAAGCGCCGGTGACAGCGGACTTTGCGGTGCAGCCTGAAGCCAGCGGCACGATGGGGTTGGTAATGCCGTCGTAGGTAGAGTAATAGATGCTCCCGATTGCGCCGGAGAAGTCGATGATGCTGTAGGGCTGACCGCCCTGAATTGCGGTTACACCCACCAGCGACCAACCGTCGACGAATTTGCCTCCGAGCGAATGCTCACTGGCAGTACTGGGAATCTGGAACACGTAGTTTGCGCTGATAACATGCGTGCGGTCGAAGTCGGACGAACCGTAGCCGCTTCGCAGGCTATTGGGATTGTTGCCGTTATAGAAAAGGCCAAGCCCGCTCTGCTCGTCGGTGGCGTGCGAGTAGGTGTAAGAGACACCAGCCTGAATGCCCTTGCTCATGCGCTTTTCAACGTGTGCCTGAAGTGCATTGTAAGTATCGATGCCGGCGGCTTTGTAAGTGATCGATTCGGCCGCGTAGCCGATATATGGAACGCGCAGGTCGTCGTTGCCGCCCTCGTAGTTTGCTTGGTAACAGCTGCCGTCGGGGAGGGTAAGTGGCCCGTAGACCCCATCCCCGTAACAACTGTTCTCGGCTTCCACGGTATAGCCATAGCTGTAATTCTGCTGATACGGGCTGCCCGACAGGGTAGGACTTGAAGCTGAGGCGATAGTGGGTTGGTTGAAAGGTACGGGAATGACTTGGTGGCGGCCCAAATTGCCCACATAGCCGACTTCGATGGCCAGGTCGTTTCGCGGCTGCCACTGAAAATCCAAAGTGTAGTTCATGGTGTAGGGCAGCTTGTTGGCGCGATCGTAGACGCCCAGCGAAATGGGTTGGCCGTTATGAATGACCGATCCGTCCGGATTCGAGCCGGTTGCCGGGCAAATCCCCGGAATACCGCCAAGGCCGGTGTTCACGATGCTACAGGCATTGGGGAGATAGTTACTCAGATCCGAGGCTTTGGGGTTGCTTGGGGCTGCGTATTCGAGGCTGGTGCCATAAGGATTCTCAAGATCTCCCGATTCGGCTGTCGGGGGGCCGGTGGGAGGACCGAATAGTCCGTTTCCGCCGCAGGTTGGAATGTAGTACTGGTATAGAGACTGCGAGGAAGAGGGGCAGGTCGATGTGTTGACGAAGGGCAGTTGCTGATTAACGCCGAAGGGACCACCGGTGACGGTGCCGATGGCATAGCCCGGCGAGAAATAGGTGAAGAGCTCGCCGCGGTCGTAGTACATGCCGCCGCCGGCGCGGACCACCAGCTTGCCGTGTCCGAACCCAGGCTGCCAGGCCGCGCCGACGCGGGGTGCGATGCCCCACTGGCGGCCCGTGAGGGTGGTGTTGCTGACGCCCTTGGTGCCGTTGGCATTGTTGCCGGCGATGATCAAGCCGGTGTTCGTAATGGTGTCGGAGCCAACGCTGTAGCTGTAGAGGCTGGAGTCGAAGTTAAAGATTCGGCCATATTTCTCGGTGAGGCCTCCGTCCCAGTCATAGCGCACGCCGGCCGTCAGCGACAGAGTTGGCGTCACTTGCCACTTGTCCTGAAGATAGGTGCCGAGCTGGTTCGAACGGTAGTAGCGGCTCGCGTCGCCCTGTAGAAACGAAGTGACATAGAACCCGGAAGCTGAACTGCCGGGAGATACAAAACCCTGCATGAACTGGCTAAAGTCGTCTGTCGCAATTGTGCCGGTTCCGGTGCGCTTGTCGATGGTGTCGAGTTGCGTGTAAGTGAAGCTCGCGCCAAAGCTTACAGTGTGCTTGCCCTTGATCCAGATGGCGTCGCCGCGGGGGGCGATGCGGTTCTGAAACACGCCCGTATTGGCGGACTGCGATTCCGCGTTAGGACCGATATTCAGGTATTCGGGCGAAACTCCGGACGGCGTATTGGCCCCAAGAACGTTGTAGATGGAGACGCCGGGGAAATAACTCGATCCGAACACGTTGATGGATCCCGTGCCCGCTGTGCCGCCGGGTATCGAACCGGGGCCGAAGGGTTGCTCGTTGTCGCCCCAGTTTTTCTCGCGAATAAACCCAAGGGTTTGTGTGGTGCTCAGGTTCTGCTTCACGATCAGGGTGTTGGTGAAGGAGAAGACCTGCGCGCCGGAGTCCAGATGCTCGTCGAAGCCCGGAACGCTGGAGTAAGAAAAGGGTGAAATGGTGGGATCGTGCTGATACAGGTACTTGAGGCTCACCGTGTCTTTCGCGCTGGCGTTGTAGTCCAGGTCGCCCACGGCAAGATCAGCCGTAAACCGGCCCGTGCCCGGAATGAAGGCATTGTCAAGATGGGCAATGGTGGGCGCGACGCCGCCCAGCGCATCGTTGGGAACCAGCCATTTGCCAGGTTCGCCGGGAAGCGATGGCGAGTTGAACAAAATAAGGGCTAGAGGGTCTTCCATGGCGGGTGTGATGGGGTTGTTGAGGTAGGTGCTTGCGCCGAAGGAGTTATTGGTCACAGTCGCCAGGCCGCTGGCGGAACGGTCATCCGTCAGGCCAACCGGAACATCGAGGAACGAGTCGCCCAATTCCGCGTCGGAAACATGCAGGTGTTGATAGGCCAGAAATCCAAACAGCTTGTTCTTGATGATAGGACCGCCGACGGTGCCCCCAAGTATGTAGCGGTGCAACTGGGGCACCTTGTCGTTTGCGGGAACGTCTGGGTCCTGGTTGAAGAAAAATGGAGCGGCGTTGATCCAATTGGTGCCGCGGTGCGCGTAGGCGGAGCCATGCCAGTCATTGGTGCCGGATTTGGTGCTGAGATCGATGTGCGCCCCAGACGTCGATCCCTGCTGCGCATCGTACATGGAGGCGTTTACACGGACCTCCGCAATGGTTTCAGGGGCCGGTGTGGGGATGGCGTTCCCAATGGACAAGTAGATGGAAGCCGCCGAAGGGATGACGCCGCCGCCGCCACCGGGGCTGGTTTGGACGCCGGTGGAGTTGATGACGCGCGCTGAGGCCACCTGGCTCGTGCTTTTGCCGTTGAAAAGGTTGCTGGCGTCAACGCCGTTCAGCAGAAACGAATTCGAAGTGTCGCGCTGGCCATTGGCCCAGATGGGTGCGTTGCCCAGGCCGGAATTGACGCCTGTCCCGCCGCCCAACTCCGCGCTGACTCCGACGGACTGGATTGCCAGGCCGGTAAAACTTCCCGTCGCCAGCGGCACGGATTCAATCTGCGCCGGGTCCATTACGTAGCCTACCGTGGTATCCACGGCGTTCATCAACGGCGAGGATTCGACTTCGACAGTGGTGGTGGTCTGGCCGATCTTCAGCGCCGCATTGACCGTGGCCGTGCGGTCGGCCTGCACCGCGATGTGCTGCGTCTTCTGCATGTCGAATCCTTCAGCCGAATAGGTGAGCGTGTAGGAGTCGATGGGCAGGTTCACAAATGTATACGAGCCGGTGGCGTTGGTTTTGGTGGTGCGCGTAAGCGAGGTCTGTTCGTCAACCAGCGTTACAGTGGCGTTGGGAATAACCCCGCCCGAGGCGTCTGTGACCTCACCGGTAATGCCGCCAAGCGTCTGCTGTGCCAACACGGGAGAACAACACAGCGCGAAGGCTGCCGCGAACGCCAGCAGCCTGGAAAGCAGAGAAGGGAATGTATGCATGGAATACCTCAACTGGCCAGCCTCATCAATGGGATTTCGCCACAATTTTCTTGAATAATCAAAGAACATCGACTGAATGGAATCTCAAACGTTCAGAATCGCTCAGGATCGTTCAAATAGCGGGTAAGAGGGAACCTCTGCGAGTGGTGCTCGCTTGTTATCTGGTTCGATCTTGAAAAACGGGTTAATTCAGAATATAGATTTTGGCATAAAGATCATCTAAAGATTCTCCGGTTCCGGGGTGTGCAAAAGCAGGTCCGGGATGGTCATTGCGGCGGCAGAATTGAAACATGAGCCTGCGCGATGCGCCAGCCTTCAGGCAGCCTGACCCAAACCTGGCTCTGCCTGCCGTGAATCTTTCCCTCTGGCGCGGGGCGCTCGAATTCCAGTGAGATGGAAGCAAAATCGCTGCCGAACGCCGTAATATCGAGCCTTGTAACGGTGCGGGCCAGGTTGGATGCGGGGCGCGACTTCCGGAATGCCTCAACCTCATCGGGGCCATAGAGATTCTCGGTGACGCCAAAGCGCACCACTTCAGATCCCGACCAGAACATCTCCACCAGGATTTCCACATCGTTCGTCACAAGCGCATGTTCATACCGCCAATAGAGACTTTCCAATTCAGCGACAACTGCTGGATCGTTGATGGTCATGGAATTGGGAACAGCCCCCTGCCGGGAAGGATTTGCTTGCTCAAAGCGGCGCTTACTGTGTACATAGGCTCGTTAACCACCTGGCTTAGGCGGAGTTTGAGGGCCACGCTGCACAGAATATACGCGTGAACCTCGGAGAATCCCCATCGGCTGACGAGCAGATCGACCATTCGGCTCGTGGCGGCGCGAGACGCATCCCCGAGATCCGTTCCCGATTCCACCACCACCCATGCGTCGGCGGACGAATCTGGAGCGGCGGCCTCGCTGGCCTCGACCAGCGGCCCGGAGAGCGGTTGCCGCTTATGCAGCTTGAAGCGCAAGGTCACGTCCAGCGGGCACTCGATGCCGTTGATGCACACCTCGCCGTCTCCCTGCGCCGCGTGCCCGTCTCCGCAACTGAACAGTGCGCCGTGGGTCAACACCGGCAGGTAAAGCGCGGAGCCGGCACACAACTCGCGCACATCGAGATTGCCGCCGAACGGACCCGGCGGCCGCGTACGGAAAGCGCCCGTTTCCGCGCGGGAAACCCCCATGACTCCCAGAAACGGCCGAACCGGCACTACCGCCGGCTTTAATGAGCTGGTGGACTCGCCGTCTAGCTGCCAATGGAAGAGATAAGGCTCGCGGAAACGATCTTTGAGAAACCCCAGGCCTGGAATCACGCTGGACCAACCCCAACCGCCGTGACGAGTAGCCAGCACGTCGATTTGCAGCACATCGCTCGGCTCCGCACCCTCCACGAAAACGGGGCCGGTGAGCGCATGAATGCGGGTGCGGTCAATGCCCAGATACTCCGCTGTGGTCATGCCGGGATGCACCTGGCCGCCGCTCGCGTCCACACACTCGAAGGCCACCTCGTCGCCCGGTTCGATGCGCAGGCGAGGGGTGAGCGAGCGGTCCCAAACCGAGTGGGTGGGCGAGGCGGATAGCTGATGTTCGGTCACGATTCCTTCGCCCTCACGGTCATTTGTATTTCGACCAGCGCATTGCGCGGCAGTGCGCTCACTCCCACGGCTGCGCGAACATGGCGGCCCGCTTCCCCAAACACGCGAACCAGCAGATCGGAAGCGCCATTGATGACCGCGGGCGAGTCCGCGAACCCTGGCACGGCATTCACATAGCCGTTCACCGTCAGCACCTCGGCAACCTTGTCCAGCGTGCCTAACTCCCGTTTAAGGATTGCCAGGTGGGTGAGCGCGCATGCTCTGGCTGCTGCGTAACCATCCTCGATGGAGCGGTCGGAGCCTGCGGTTCCGGCAATCACGCCTTCCGCTCCGGTGGAGATAACGCCAGAAAGATAAACAATTTCGCCAACCCGCTTGGCGGGTACATAATTACCTCCCGGCCCCGGCAATTGCGGGAGCTCCAACCTGAGAGAAGCGAGGATTTCTTCTGGAGACGGATGCGTCATTTGCATTTGAATGTAGCACGTGCAGGGCAATGTTTTCCTTTGGATATTCTTCCCCGGCCAAGTTAGCATGAGGCCATGCTTCGAGCCTCCCTTTTTATCCTGGCGAGTGCCGCGCTGATTGCGCCGCCGGCAGCAGATTCCCAGACCATTCTGCATCGAGAACGGTCGTCGCCCGGCGACCTTGCAGTTGGCGTGGACCTTACCGATTCGCCGGCTCGATCGACGCGCTACATACGCTATGAAGACCTGCTGCGCCTGCCGCAGGAGACTTACACCGTTAGCGACGACGCCAATCTTCCCGCAAAGACCGAGATAAGCGGCGTCACCCTGAAAACATTGGCTCGCGTACTTGGTCAGCCGCCGGACTCATTGTTCGTTGCCGTCTGTGACGATCGATATCAAGCCCACTATCCGCGCGACTATATCGCCGCGCATCATCCGTTGCTGGTTTTGCGCATCAACGGACACCTACGTGACCACTGGCCGTCCTCGCGGGAAGGCGGACCGCTTGGTCCCTACCTCATCTCCCATCCATCGTTCAAGCCGGCATTCAAAGTGCTATCGCATGAAGACGAGCCGCAGATTCCCTACGGAATCGTCGAAATCGAGTTTCACCGGGAGGCTGAGATCTTCGGCGCGATTCAGCCCGCGCCGCAGTGGCGTGACAACAAGCAGGTTCAGCAGGGATACCTGATCGCCCGCCAGGATTGCCTGCGCTGCCATAACATGGCTGCCCAGGGCAATACAAAGTCCGGCCGCTCCTGGCTGAAACTGGCGCAACGCGCCAATGAAGATCCCTCGCGGTTCCGGCAGACGATTCGCAACCCCGCATCGGTAAATCCCCGCGCACGGATGCCGGCCCACTCGGGCTACGACGACGCTACGCTGGATGCGCTGACAGCTTACTTCAGAACTTTTGCAGTTACCGGGGGGCAAAGATGATTACGCGCTGCGCAAAACTGTTGCTGCTGGCTGGGATTGCTCTATTCTATACACTGGTTGTCTTCAATAACCTAACCGATTTCGACTCGAATTATGAATTTGTTCGCCATGTGCTCTCGATGGATACAACCTTTCCAGGAAACCATGGCTTGTGGCGGGCATTGAAGCCCCCGGCTTTTCACCTGGCTTTCTACTTCGGCATTATTGCGTGGGAGATCGCCAACACGATTCTGTTGTTGTGGGGAATCTTGAGGCTGGCGCGGACTCTGCGGCTCAAGGCAAGCGCGTTCAACGCGGCCAAAGGCGCGGCAGTATTGGGGCTTGCTCTTTCGATGTCGATGTGGCTGGTGGCGTTTCTAGACGTCGGCGGAGAGTGGTTCCTGATGTGGCAGTCGCACACATGGAATGGGCAGGAGGCCGCATTCCGCATGTTTGCGGTGGTTGGCGTGGTGCTGCTGATCCTGCTGCAGCCGGATGCCGAAGGCCAGCCGTGAATGCGCCTGTTGCCGCTATCGTGCTTGCAGCTGGGGCCAGCCGCCGCCTGGGCCAACCCAAGCAATTGCTTCTACTGGGGGGAGAGACTCTTCTGGCGCGAGCGATCCGGCTCGCCAACGAGGCCGGCGCCGCTCGGGTATTCGTAGTGTTGGGCGCGCATCGCGAGACGATATGCGCGAATATTGCGGCGGACATTTGGAACAGGGCGGCGTTCGTCTTCAACGATAACTGGGAGGAGGGAATCGCCAGCTCGATTCACGCGGGGCTGAATGCGCTGAAAGATGCTGCGCCCAATGCTGCCGCGTTGATTCTGACTTGCGATCAGCCGCGTCTTACGGCTGCACATCTGCGTACATTGATCGATAAATTCAGCGCGCAGCCCGAGCCTTCCATCGTTGCATCGACTTATGCGGGTGTCCTGGGCATTCCGGCCGTGTTTCCGCGTTCGTTGTTTCCCGATCTACTCGCACTCAGTGGCGACAACGGGGCGCGATTGCTGCTCAATCACCCGCGTTGTCCCATAATCGCGCTGTCATTCGAGGGCGGAGAGGTGGACATCGACTTACCGGCCGACATAGACGAACTCACATAACTCTTACCGCTCGATAGTCGCTTCAATATAGCCGTGCGGCTCGTCGATGGGCACGAAGATGTGGTTGGGATTGTCCTGGCCGAAAGGGCTCAGTTGCGCAAGCAGATGATGCAGATTGGGCATGGTGAGCTTGATGCGCGCAATCTCCGGAGCGGCTTCAAGAGCAGCCTTGCCCATGTCGAACAGCGTGTGTTGCACACTCATGCTGTTGTGCGCGGCAAACTCCTTCAGTAGTGCGGCAACAACGCGGGAACGAACCTGCGCATGATCGGGCGAACCCGCCGCGTATTCCCACCTTGCGGTGGCGCGCGTGCCGAAGATGCGGTCTGTGGCCGGTTTGAGCGTGGTGAGCTTGTCAACGATATAGCCGGTGAAGGCCGACTTTGTAGTCTTCAGAATCGTCAACCCATCCACGCCGGACGAGATCGTCCATGCGCCGTCTCGCTCGCGGATAGCTTCAACGGTATCTAACTCCGGTCCGCCGAGCTTGAAGGTGGTCTCCTCAGGCTTCCCGGCGACGATAAGGCGCTCCCAGGCCTTCTCGTCAATCTCAACACTAACCCTCGTTACCTGGGGATTGTTACTCAGCAGATAGTCGCCCAGTTCGACGGCAAATTCCTCAATGGTAGCGGCGCCTGACTCCCGGGCCACCGAATAAACGGTATTTTTCATGGTGTCGGTGGGCAGGATCTTGCTGTTGTCGGCTTCGGTGAAGCTGGACTCGAAGTCTCCGTGCAGCAGCACCCGCACGGTCCACTCATTGAAGTCATGGCGGTCTCCGTTTCGTGCGATCCGCGAAAGGCGCACACGCGATTTGCCATAGCGATTCTCACCCAGTGTCGCCATCGTGTCAGCTTCCTCGATAGGTTGTGTAACTGTTCTCGCTCAACAAGAGCGGAAGATGGCAGGGCTCTTTGCCGTCGATGCTGAAAGTGATGGAGACTTCCGGGTAGATGCTTGGCCGGCTCTGGCGCCTGAAATATGCGCCGGTGTCGAACGTTAGCCGATACGTTCCTGCCGCCTCGCGCCGCGCGAGTTCGCGGCACCGTCCATCCGCATCCGTTGCGCACACGACGACCCCAACCCAAGCTTCGCTTTCGCGCTTTTCCAGCCGCAATGCGATCCCGACAGCCGGCCTGCCGAGCACTGTATCGAGAACATGCGTAGTGATTGCACTCATTCGATTAACCACTTTCCCAAGCGTATTTGCGTTATCTGCCGCTGCTGCTCCGCAGCCTCATGCAACTCCGTTGCTCTGTCTTTTCCAAGCCTTCGCTGGAGAATTGCGAGCATCTCCTCGGCGCTCTTCCCGGTTGCGCACACAATGTAGGTGAAGCCAAAGCGCTCTTCGTAAAGTGCATTGCCAGCGTCCAGTTCGTCAAGGACGCGCTTGGCGGCGTCACTGGCCGACGACTGTTCCTGCCGCGACCACGCAGCCGATTTGGCTGTTGCTCGCGCGGTCTTCCGCTGGCCAATTCGCGGATGGCAGGCGAACGCCTCCATCCAGTCAGCCTCTCCCATTTCGCTCCAAACGCGATCCGCCGCTTCGCTTAACTCCGCGACGTCGGCAATGGGACGGAGCGCAACCAATTCCGCGGCCCACCGCCGCGCGCCGCAGCATGCGATCATCGCATCCATCGCTTCTTCCGCGCTGGCCGAGTTCCAGCATTGAAGGGTCGGATTCAATTGCGCGCCTCCGATTGTAACTCAATCAAGAACTCTTTCAGCAAATTCGCGCCCACCTGCCTGCGATATTCGCCTGTTGAACGGATATCGTCAATGGGCTTTACTTCTTCCAAAAAAACGTTGCGCACAGCCTGAATTCTACTCGCGTCAATCGACTGGCCGAGCAAAGCGTCCTCGGTAAGCCCGAGCCGTGCGGGGAACGGTGCAAGGCTCGCCGCCGCGAGCCGAATCTCGCGAACGAATCCATCTTCGACAAGCGCCGTTCCCGCCAGTGCAACCTTTGAAATGGCCATGGCGCGCCGCGTTCCAACCTTGCGCAGGTACTGCCTGTGACGTGCGAATCGCAGCGGCAGATGGACGGCGAAAATCAACTCATCCTTGGCCATCGCGTTCGACTTGTAGCCGGTGTGGAAGGCCGAATAAGCTATACGGCGTCTGCCGCGCACCGACACCAGTTCCACCTCCGCGTCATATACCAGCAGCGCTGGCGACGAGTCGGCGGCGGGTGAACCGTTGGCCAGGTTGCCGCCTACCGTTGCGCGAGTCTGGTTGGCGATCGAGCCGATCCAGCTTGCAGCCTTGGCCAGCAGCGGCAGCTGACTTCGAATGCCCGAGTGCGCGCGCAGATCGCTGAAAGTTGTCCCCGCGCCGATGGCAATGCTTTCAGATGTTGTGTGGATGAAGCGAAGCTCGGGTATTCCCCACAGGCTGACGAGGTTGTGCGCGCCAAGCCGGCCCGCTGCATGAGCCACCATTAACTCGGTGCCGCCCGCAATCGGTGTCCACTCTCCCGGCGTCGTGGCAAGTAACTCCAACACCGCGCTAAGGGCGCCCGGCGCAACTAACTCACATAACTCCGGGCTACCGCGCATGGGCCGCCTGCTCGCTTCCATCGGCGGCCGCGGCCTCAATCACCGACTCGAAGATCCGCATGAAGCCCGTACAGCGGCATAGGTTGCCCGCAAGACCCTCGCGAATCTCGGCCATGGTGGGTTGCGGATGGATAGACAGCAGTTGCGCCGCGGCCATCAGCATGCCCGGCGTGCAGATGCCGCATTGCGCCCCGCCGCAGTTGAGAAACGCTTTTTGCAGTGGATGCAATTCGCCATCGATTGCCAGGCCTTCGATGGTTTGAATTGTCGCGCCTTCCGCCTGAAGCACAGGGACCAGACAACTGTTTACCAACTCACCATTCATGCGCACCGAACACGATCCGCATTCGCCTTCGCCGCAGCCTTCTTTGGTCCCGGTGAGACGCAAGTCTTCCCGCAACACATCCAGCAGACGCTTCATCGGCGGCGCGTCGACTGCACAATCGGCGCCATTGATGTCGAACCGAATCGTGCGCCAGCAGTCGCTCATACGGTTGCGGCCTCCGCAATTGGCTGCAGCGCATGGAGTTTCGCGAACAAGTCTTCTGGTAACAATGGAATGGATCGAAAGCCGATGCCGGTCGCGTCCCGAATCGCATTCAAAATTGCGGGCGCGGGGCCGTCGTGAGGCAATTCCCCTATGCCTTTTGCGCCGAACCCTCCGTGGCGAAATGGAATTTCTTCGAAGTACACGTGAATGGGAGGCACGTCCTCGGCTGTGGGCATAATGTAGTTCGTCATCTGGTTATTGGCCATGTGGCCATTTTGCAAAATCACTTTTTCATAGAGCGCATAGCCGATGGCCTGGGCAACTCCTCCCTCAATCTGTCCGCCGGCCAAAACCGGGTTGAGTACGCGGCCTACTTCCTGCACTGACCAGAACTCCTCGACCTCTGCGGAGTACGTCACCGTGTCCACTGCCACCTGCGCCACCTGCACAGACCACACATAGGCCGGGTAAGCCTCACCGCGATATTTCTGATCGTCCCAGAAAATGCCCTCCGGCGGTTCGTAGCGGCACAGCGATACAACCTTGCCCTCCGCCGCGCGATAGCGTTCACATGCCGCAAAGAACTCCTGCGGTGTGAAGCTTGCGCCGAGGCCAGCATGTTCGCGAAGCATGGCCACAAGCTGCAAACCAGCGCGCTCAATCAGTCGCCCCACCACCATCGATGTGCGCGAAGCAACGGTCGGTCCGCTGTTGGGAACGATGTTGGTGTCTACCGGAGCAATAATCACATCGTCGTAGCCAATCCCAATGGCCTCTGCTGCAATCTGCGCAAGTATGGTATTGGTTCCCTGGCCAAATTCAGTGTTAGCCACTAACACGCGCACCTTGCCTTCGGGAGTTACATCCAGGCCCGCAAGCGAGTTTAGGTAGCGTTCCCCGGAGCCGGTGAAACCGGAGCCGTGATAGAAGGCCGCGATGCCAAGTCCGCGCTTGATCGGGTTGATTGGATTCTCAATCGCAAACCGCGCGCGCCGTGCGTCATAGTCGCTCTCGTGGAGCGCGCGATCGAGTAACTTGTCCAGGATGACCGGATCGCGCATAACTTGCTCCGTCGCGGTTGTATCTCCGTCATGAAGGAAGTTTCTACGTCTCAATTCAATAGGATCGATGCCGATGGCTGCCGCGATCTCATCCATGTGCCTCTCGACGGCAAAGATAGTCTGCGGCGCGCCAAAGCCGCGAAACGCGCCATAGGGAACGGTGTTGGTGGCCCAGGCATGCGCGCGGACCCGGACATTGGGGCACACGTAGGGCCCTGGCGAATGCAACGTGGCACGCGAGAGCACGGTCGAGGAGAGCGTGGCGTATGCGCCGCCGTCCGTTGCCACATCGATGTCCATGGCCAGCAGCTTTCCATTCTTGTCGAGCGCGGTGCGATGACGAACGCGCGATGGATGGCGCTTGGTGGTGGCGGCCAGGTCTTCCATCCGGTCATAGACCATTTTCACCGCATGGCCGGCTTTCAAAGCGAGCAATGCCGCATGAGATGCCAGCGTGGAGGGATAGTCTTCCTTGCCGCCGAATGCGCCCCCGGTCTCGGTCTGAATAACTCGAACCCTATCTTCGGGTAAGTCGAACACCGCCAGCAGCGACTTGTGCACATAGTATGGGCACTGCAGCGAACCCCAAACTGTAACTCCGGTCTCAGCATTCCACTCCGCGATAACTCCGTTGTTCTCGATGTATAGATGTTCCTGCGCGCCGGTGCGGTACTCGCCTTCGACAATGTGCGCGGCGTTGGCCCACGCCGATTCCACATCTCCTTTTTCAAGCAGGAAGCTCTTGATCAAATTGTCCGTGCCCCATACGATCGCGTCCTGGCGCTCGCTTTCCTCAATGGTGAAGATCGGCGGCAGCGGATCGTACTCAATGCGCACAGCGGACGCGGCTTCGCGGAGCCTGTGCTTGTCGGGATGAGCAAGCAGCACTATCGGCTCGTCGCAGTGGTTCACTTTGCCGTCGGCAAGGCATGGTTGGTCGGCGACGATCAGGTGAATGTGATTCTTGCCGGGGATATCCGCCGCTGTGGCGATGGCGAATTCGGTCCAGTCTATCCGTCGGTCGAAGCCGATGGAACGTATCAGCCCGCGCGGAATGGTGCTGCGAACCGTTGCTCCGTACCACATGCCTTCCCTTTGGATGTCGTCAACATAACGCGCGAGGCCCAGCAGTTTGTCCATCCCTTCCTTGCGGGGGACGGGAGCGCCAACGATGCGGGTTTTCACGCTCGTACTCATGGTTGAGGAGGCCTGTATCGCCGTACGGGTTGAGGCATAGCATACAACGGCGGGGCGAAGATTCAAAACGTGTGCCAAAGGGCCGGATTCCGAAGCGACAATCAGCGGTTGGACAATTGAATGGGATTGCCGTCGGGGTCTTTTCCGTCGCAGAGGCAAAGCACGTCTCCCTGCCGGACCTTGCCAAAGCTTGCCCCGCGCGCCACCAGGGTTTCGCGCATCGCAGCAACGTCCTCGGCGTAGAAAACAATCTTTGGACCCTTGCGGCCCGGCGAAGAGGGGCCGGAGTGGAGCGCGACGCAAGCGCCGCCGGCGTCAAACTCCCGCCAGCCCTTTTCACTCGATACTTGCTCGAGCCCAAGCGTCTCTCCGTAGAACTTGCTCATCGCATCCATCTGGCCGGTAAAGAGGATCACGCGCGCCAATTTCATCGGAAGGCACCTCCAGGAAAGTTCTTCTTGTGAACAGTATGCCTGACCTAGTCAGACTAACCGAATTCCGAGTAACCCGACAGCCGCGCCAGGGTCCGCGCCAGCACGTCAACGCCGCCCGCAATCCACTCCGGCGAGGCGTACTCGTCTGGCCGGTGGCTCACTCCGCCGCGGCAGGGAATAAACAGCATTGCCACTGGAGCAAAGGTCGCTACAAAAGACGAATCGTGATACGCGCGGGCCACCATTCTCTTGGAACTCAGTCCAGCTTCCAGTGCGGAGGTCTCCATTGCCGCGAGAATTGAGGGATCGCATGTGGTGGGCGGATCGGCATTCACCAAATTGGTGCTGATGACGACTCCGCGGCGGTCCGCAACCTCGGCACATGCAGCCTTGAGGGCATCGAGCACGCGGTCGCGGCGCGCGCCATCGATGTCGCGAATATCTGTCTCCAGCCGAACAAACGAGGGAATGCTGTTGACCGCGCCGGGAAACACCTCGCATACGCCCACGGTGGCCACGGTGTCGATTGCACCGGTGGACTTTGCTGCCGCTTCAAGCGCAAGAATCAATTCCGCCGCCGCAGTGAGCGCATCCTTGCGCCCCGGCATCAGCTTGCCGCCGGCGTGGCCGCCCTCACCCTGGATTTCGATCCGCAGGCTGGCTGGAGCGGCAATGTGCGTCACCAGGCCAATGTCGATCCCTTCCTGCTCCAGCAGCGGTCCCTGCTCAATATGCAGTTCCGCAAACTGGTGGAAGCGGCCGGGAGGCAACGCAACCGATTCCAGCGGCCCTGAAAATCCGGCGTGAGTGCGTAACTCCTCAATCCCGCGGCCCTGCTTGTCGCGCAGCGTCAGCGCCTGGGTGGGTGTAAGCACTCTCCCCATCATCCGACTGCCCAGGCAGCCTATGCCGAAGCGGGTCGGCTCCTCGGCCGTAAAGATTACCAGCTCAATAGATCGACGGGGACAAAATCCGGAGCGTTGCAAGGCGCGGATCGCTTCGAGGCCTCCGAGTACTCCCACGGTCCCGTCGTATGAACCCGCGTTTGGAATGGCGTCGATGTGCGAACCGGTGCCGACGGGTGCAAGCGCCGCATCGCTGCCTTGCCAACGCGCAAACGTATTGCCGATGGCGTCCACACTCACCGCAAGCCCGGCCGATTCGCAAAGACCTTTCACATAGGCACGGGCGCGCAAATCCGCCTCGCTGAATACCACCCGAGTTACCACTGGAGGCTCGGCTTCAGAGATGCGCGCAAGTTCGGCAAACTCCGCGAACAGCAAGTCTATTTCCAATTTGGATGTGAGCGCCATGTTATAAGTCAACCTCCCAGCGGATGCCTGCGCCAGTCTTTGTAGATGAGATATTTCGCCGGCCGCTTGCCCAGCGCGCCAAACCACTGCGGGCAGTAAGGCGCCATCCAGATAAAGTCGCCCGCCTCCACCGGATACCATGCGTCGCCAAGCCTGTAAATGCCCCCGCCTTCCAGCATCAGCAGCCCGTGCTCCATTACATGAATCTCCACCATGCTCAGCGCCGCTCCGGGATCGTAGGTCATCGTGTTGACTGCAAAGTCGTAGGCTGGGCCGTCCGGCATCAACGAGCGTACGCGCAATGCATCGTCGCCCATCAGCGGCAAACTCGTTATGGAAGATTCGTGGCCTATCGCGATCTCCGGCTCGGGCGCACCTGTTTGTGGCTGATAAGGCTTCTCGATTAGAGCCGCGCGAGCGACCGAAAGCGCACGCGCCACATGCTCCGCGCCATGCGGTAGATACGCATACCCGCCCGGAACCATAAGGTGCGTTTCGCCGCCGGCAGTTAGTTCCAGTTCGCCTTCCAGGAGATAGAGAAAGCGCTGTGCCGGCGCGGGTCCCAGCGTACCTCCAGGTTTAAACTCGGCGGTCATCTGCGTAAATTGCGCGCCCAGTTGCGGTGCAATGTGGATTACGAATTCCACGTCCTCCGGGCCCGGCAGCGGCGTGCGGATAAATGTATCCGGCGTATGCAGCAGGTGATCTTTCTTCAGGCTGCTTCGAGTTAGTCCAAGATGACGCAAGCTGAACCTCGTTTCAGAATTCTATCCAAGATGAATATCGACTTTGCTCAGGCAAGTAACTTGGGCGACCAAAACGCTGTTGTCCTGTAACAGGGCACGACTTCAGTCGTGCCGCAGAGTCCCAAAATGGAGGCCGGGCTTTAGCCCCTGCGGAATCTCCGATGCCCGCAACTGACCTCGCTGCTCCTTCAAGCCGATTGCAGGAGCAAGATTGATGTTCATTCTATCCAACATCGCCGGCAAGCCGCAGAAGAAACTCACGCCCAACAAGGATCGAAGCCTCAACATCCTCTTGAAGTACGGCTTCATCGGGGTGGTGGCTGATGCCGCCTGGGCTGCGCAGGAAAAGCATCGCGGTAGGTACACGCGCGGCCATCACCATGGCATCGTGGCCGGCGCCGCTGGGCATGGTTTTGAGAGGAAAACCAGCCGATTCGACGGCTACCTTGAGGCGCAGGGAAAGATACTTGTCCATGTCCACACGGCGCTCATCCATTTTTTTCACCCATTCGAATTCGATGCCACGTCTATGAGCAATCGACCGGGCGTCGCGAATCAACTCTGTGGCCCACCAACTGCGCTTTCGGTTGCTCATGTGCCGAATGTCGAGGCTGAGACTGACCACCCCAGGAATCACATTGCCCGCATTCGGCTCAAGCGCGATCTTGCCGACGGTCGCGACCAGCCCCTCCTCCTTGCGCGCTGTGGCTTCCACGGTCGAAATCCACTCCGCCGCTGCTGCGAGGGCGTCACGGCGCAAATGCATGGGAGTGGTTCCGGCGTGATTGGCTTGGCCTGTAAAGCGCAGGCCTAACCTGGTTTGGCCGGTGATGCCCTCAACGACCGCAAGCTGCAGGCCTTCAGCTTCCAGCACAGGGCCTTGTTCGATGTGGATTTCGATAAAGCCGAGAGCGTTTTCATCGAGGGCGGCCTCGCCGATTTTGGATGGGTCAAGCCCGAAGGCACGGACGGCGTCGTCCATGCGAATCCCGTCGGCGTCCTCGTATGCCAGCATTTTCTGGTCAAAAATCCCGGCAACCGCGCGGCTGCCCAGAAACGGCACGCCATAGCGCACGCCTTCTTCTTCAGAGAATGCGATGACCTCGATTGCCAGCGGCAGGCCCAGGTCCTGCGCAAGCCCTACCCATTCGAGCGCGAGCGTGACGCCAAGCACGCCATCGAACGCGCCGGCATTGGGCACAGTGTCAATGTGGGAGCCAAGGATCAGTCGCCTTGATCCGGAATTTGCGGGTTGCCAAAGTCCGCGCAGATTACCCGCCGAGTCCACTGTGACCGTCATCCCCAGCGCCTCCATGCGGGCGCGCATATGCGCATGAACCGCGTGCATCGGCGGGGTCAGGAAACGGCGCGTGATTCGGCCCCGCTCCTCGCTCATTGTGGCGATGCATCTGCATTCGGCGATGGCACGGAGCGCGCGGTCTTTCATAGGCGCACTAGTTCCTTGCCGCGCGGCGACCCGATGAACTCACCAGCGCCGAAGATCTGCTTTCCGCGCAACCAGGTCTCCAGCACGCGGCCGCGAATCTCTGCGCCCAGGTAAGGCGAGAGCTTGTGCCGAAAATGCAGATCCTCGGGCTGTACCGTCCACGCAAAATCGGGCGCGAAGACCACAATGTCCGCATCGGAGTCTGCGGCAAGCTGGCCTTTTCGCCCCGTCAATCCGGACAGTTTGGCAGGCTCGACGGCCATCCATGCGGCCAGGCGCTCTAACCCTGCGGCCGGACTTAAGCCTCGTCGCCCCATGGCTGTCCACAAAACCGGAAGCGCCAGGCCGATGCTGGCAATGCCCCCCCACGCAAGATTGAAGAGGCCCTCATCGCGATGCTTCATCTCTGGTGGGCATGGCGAGTGGTCGGTTGCTACCATGTCGATCAAACCCGCTTCGAGCGCAGCCCACAACGCATCCCTGTTGGCCGCGCTGCGGATGGGTGGGGCGCACTTGAACTCCGTTGCGCCATCAGCAACTTCCTCGGCCGCAAACCAGAGGTATTGGACGCAGGTTTCAACAGTGATTGGCACGCCACGTCCGCGCGCCTCGGCAAGCAGAGGCAAAGCCTCCGCGCTAGCCAAATGCACAATGTGGATCGGCGTCTTGAATTCATCGGCTAAGCGGATCAGCAGCGCTATCGCTTCCACCTCCGCCGCATCGGGACGAGACGAAAGATAGGTGGAATACTTGCGCCAATCGTCCCCACCCGCATTCAGAGCGTCTGTGGCGGCATTCACCGGGCCAGTTACCTCAGCGTGGGCCAGCAAAGGCAGGCCCGTTCCACGAAGCTTGGCCAACGCCAGGCGCAGATCGCCCTCGTCTACCCAGGCGAAGCCATCGATGCCGGAATGAATCAGAAAGCACTTGAAACCTGGAATTCCCGATGCGGCCAAGGGGGGCAGGGAATCGGCGTTGCCGCGGACCACGCCGCCCCATGCAGCCCAGTCCACCCAGGACTTCCCCTCTGCCGCGGCGCGCTTGGCCTCCAACGCGGCCACGTCGGTGATCTCGGGAATACAGTTCAGTGGCATATCCACCAGCGTGGTCACTCCGCCTGAGGCAGCTGCTTGCGTGGCAGTTTCAAACCCTTCCCATTCGCGGCCTGGGTCGTTGATATGCACATGCGAGTCGACAAGGCCAGGAAGCAGAACGAAATCGCCATAGTCGCGCAGGCCGACACCTGCTGGCGCCTCGCTCCATGGGCACACTTCTGAGATGCGCTCACCCTCCACCACCAGGGTTGCCGGAGCAATACCTTGGGGCGTCAGTACACGAGTTGACCGGAAAGCCTGTGCCATACTGTTTCTACTTTCGCTGTTGAGGGAGGCAGAGAGCAAGTTGGCAATTCCAAATCCACCCAACCCGGAGTTTCTGCGCCGCGCCATTTTGCTGGCAATTCAGAACGTCGACGCCGGCGGAGGCGGCCCGTTTGCAGCTGTTATTGTGCGCGACGGCGAGATCGTTGGCGAGGGTGCAAACTCGGTGACCACTACCCACGATCCTACCGCGCACGGCGAGGTGAATGCCATTCGCGCCGCGTGCAAGGCGCTGGGTACGTTTACGCTGGCCGGCTGCGAACTTTATACCAGTTGCGAGCCCTGCCCCATGTGCCTGGCCGCCTGCTACTGGGCAAGGTTGGATGCGATTTACTACGGCTCCAGCGCCGCCGATGCCGCACGCGCCGGATTCGACGACGCGTTTCTCTATGAGGAGTTTCGCAGAGACCCGAATGCGCGCACGCTTCCCGCCACACAGTTACTCAGCGACGAAGCATGGGCCAGCTTTGCCGCATGGATTGCATCGCCAGACAAGACCGAATATTGATGCCGAGTTAGTTGTTAGTTATCACAATGTAACTAACAACACTGTATCATTGAAATAACTGATATTACTCTTCGAGTTATTCAACCAGCGCGTCCGCAATTGCCAGATGCTCATCCAGCGCGGCGAGCCCCAAGTCCAGCTCATCTTTGGTTACAATCAGCGGAGGGGCGATGACAAAATGGCTCACCCACGCCTGGATTGAAACTCCCTGCGCCATCATCTTGCCCGCAATCTGATCCACTACAAGCGGTTTGCCTTCCACCTTGTCGCGCATGGTGTTGAAGGGCTGCTTGGTCGCACGGTCTTTGACGATCTCGACGGCAAAGAACAAGCCGAGCCCGCGAACGTCGCCCACGCTCTGATGCTTAGCCTTCAGGGCCTCAAGCTTCTCGCGCACATAAGGCTCAAGTTCCGCCGCGCGTTCCACCAGTTTCAACCTCTGCATCTCTTCGATGGTGGCCACAGCCGGACCCAGTGTCATGGGATGCGCCTCGTAAGTGTGCCCGTGAGAGAAATAATGATCTTCGAAGTAATCGGCAATCTTGGTCGTGGTGGCGCAAAGGCCCAGCGGCATATAGGCTGAAGTTATGCCCTTGGCGGTAACAAGAATGTCGGGCTTCACGTTCCAATGGTCCATGGCAAACCACTTGCCTGTGCGGCCCCACCCGGCCATTACCTCATCGGCAATCAACAAGACTCCGTAGTCGTCGCAGATTTTGCGCAGGCGCGGAAAGTACTCCGGCGGCGGAACCAGCACGCCATTGGTGCCCACAACAGGCTCGAGAAGGATGGCCGCAACATCGCTCTCGTTGCGGATCATGTGCTCGATGTAATCGGCACAGGCAATGTTACAGGTGGGATAGGTGTGCTTGATGGGACAGTCGTAACAATTCGTTTCCGGCGCGAAGATGAACCCCGATCCCTTGCCACCCGGCTCCATGGCCCAGCGCCGCGGATCGCCCGTGGCGGCAATGGAGCCGTTCGTCGATCCGTGATACGAGCGATAGCGCGAGATAATCTTGTTTCTCCCGGTATACATGCGCGCAATCTTGAAGGCCGCCTCGTTTGCTTCGGTCCCACTGGTGGCGAAGAAGAACTTGTTCAGGCCTTCGGGCAGCACTTCAAGCAGCTTCTCGCTGAGCCGCGCCCGCGCCCGCGTAGCGTGTCCGGGCGCCACGTAAGCCAGTTCCCGCGCCTGCTCCGCAATGGACTCAACGACGCGCGGATTCTTGTGGCCCAGGTTCACGCACATCAGTTGCGACGAGAAATCCAGGTAGCGCTTGCCCGCGCCGTCGATGAACCAGCAGCCCTCGGCGTCTGCTACATGCAGCGGCTTCCAGGTCTTCTGGAATCGCCAGGTTCCATAGTTTCTCTGGCGCGTGATGGTCGAAATCTGTTCGGAGGTAAGTTCGTCCAACTGGGGATTGTCGCTCATGGGATGTCTCTTTCGCGGAAATGTTCCAAGCCATCCTATCATTGCCGCAGAAGCACAGCGCGGCGGGCCTATTGCCTGTTTGAAGGCGGCGCGCCCGTCGAACCCCGCACCACCAGGCTAGTGGAGACCAGGAACTCGCGCTGCATGTTCGGATTGTTGGGGTCCTCGGCCTGTTGCCGCAGGGCCTCGAATGCGGCGCGGGCAAGGTCGGTGCGGGAAAGCCGGATGGTGGTGAGCGGCGGCAGCGTGAACTCCGCGAAGTCAATGTCGTCCAGACCCACAACCGACAGGTCCTGGGGCACGCGCAGGCCGTCCATGTAGGCCGCGCGCAGCACACCGATGGCCGTCATGTCGTTGGAGCAGACAATGGCTGTGGGGTGCGCCGTCCCCTCCCGCAAGCGCTTGAATCCGGCCACGCCGCCCTTCAGGGTGTGGTCGCACTCCACGATCCACTTCTTCTGCACCGGCAATCCGGTCGCTTCCATTGCCGTCCTGAAGTCGTTTTCGCGGGTGACGGCGGAATGCAGTTTGCGAGGCCCGGCCAGGAACGCGATCTGCCGGTGACCCAGCTCCGCCAGATGAGAAACGGCCGACTGAATGCCGGTGCTGTAATCCAGCAGGATGGTGCTGACCTTGGGATCGTCGACGCGGAACTCCGCAAGCACCATGGGGATGCCCCGATTCACTAACTGGTCGAGAACCGGTTCCTCCTCGCCGAAGGTGAGCACCGCAACGCCCTCAACTTTGCGCTCGAGCATGCGCCGGACACACTTGGTGAGAACTGCGGGGTCGCTGTTGGTGGAACTTACCAGAATCTCGTACCCGTGGGCTACCGCAATCTCTTCGAATCGCTGAATCAGCTCTGGAAAAAACGGGTTGGTTATGTTTTCAACCAGGACGCCGAGAATGCGGCTGTGACCCGAGACCAGGCTGCGCGCGTGAGTGTTTGGAAAGTAATTTAACTGCTCGATGGCGTGCCACACACGCTTGGTAAGGCGCTCGCTTACCGCCGGAGAACCGTTGATGGTCCGCGAAACGGTGGCGATGGAAACCTTTGCCAAAGCGGCAACGGTGCGGATATCGGGCGGCTTCGCGGCCGTCTTGCGAACAATTTTTCGAACCACGAACAAATCCTCAAATCAAATGAATCGAATGTGAAGGCAATGTTACCGCATTCGGCTGGTCTTTGCCGACTCGATTCAAAGAAGTCGTTGTGCCGAAGCGGGAAAAGCGCCGTCCGACTGGCTCACCGTCTCCCAGGTCGCAAGGTCGAGACCCTCCGACTACGCCCAGGGCAGCCTCCATGACGCCCGCGCCTGGCTAAGACGGTTCCGAGATGAGCAGGCGCAGATCGCGCAGATTGTGGCCGGTGGGTCCGGTCACAACGGAGTCTCCAAGTGCCGTGAACATGGGACAAGCGTCGAAGTTTGCCAGCGACGATTTGAGATGGAAACCGAAAATATGAGCGCGGGTAACGGTGGTGGGGTCGGCCACGGCGCCGGCCGATCTTGTGTTACCGTCGATTCCGTCGGAGCCGGCGCTGAAAACGGTCAGCCGCTCGCCAGGGTAGGACTCAAGTTCCAATGCGCAGGCCATCACAAACTGCTGGTTGCGCCCGCCGGCCCCGGGAGTCTTGTCGAGCTTGACGGTGACCTCGCCGACTGAGATGAGACAAAGCCGCGGATGGGTAGCGCGCAGGGAGTGAAAGCGTTCCAGCAGATACCGCGCGGCGTCGGCATAGTCCCAGTCGTCGCAACTGTTGTCCACCACGACATGGAATCCGGCCTCCCGGGCCAGGGCGCGCGCGTTCTCGGCCAGGTCGTGGCTTGAGAGCAGAACCTCGTAGATGGAATCGCGAAAGGCAACGTCCTCGCCGGACATCGAAGCTGCCGATGTGACGCGGCGTGCCGGAACAGGCCCGGTCCACGGCAAGCGGGGCAGGCGAGGGGGGCGCCAGCCTTTGTTGCCGGGCGACTCGGGAAGGTCCTTGCGCTCAAAGAAACTGCGAACGGATGCCGGTAGCCTCGGCGCAAGGTCATATTTTGCCAGCAGTTCCCGCACATCCCCAACGGTGGAGTGATCGGGCGACGTGGGGCCGGATGAAAGCGCGTCCAGGGTGCGCAGGGGCACGTCGGGCACCAGCAGGCTGATCTTTGCCGCATCGGGCGCGGCCATCGCCAGTCTGCCGCCCTTCACCGCGGAAAAGTGCTTCCGCAGCGTGTTCACCTCGCTGATGGGTGCGCCCGACGCCACCAGCAGGCTATGGAAGGCAATCGTATCTTCGAGCGTAATCTGCGGGTCCAGCGGCAGGTCGAACATGGCCGAGCCTCCACCGGATATCAGATAGAAAATCAGCGTATCCTTTCTGGCCTTTTTCAGCATGGTCAGCGTGGCGCGGGCGGCGGCAAAGGAGTCTTCGTTTGGCAGCGGATGACCACCCTCGAAGTAGCGGAAGCGCCAGTTCCTCGCCTTGGGCAGCTGGTTCGAGCAGCAGATTCCCCGCACCCCCTTGCGCCGGCTCATCCGATCCAGCAGCGTATCCAGCATGGGCCCCGCCGCCTTGCCCAGCGCAATGATGAAGATCCGCTTGTAGCAGGCCAGATTTACCGTCTCCGGGCCGCTGCCGTCCGGCAGCAGGCGATGCAGCGTATTTCCCTCGAAACGAATGCGCCGGTCGATCGCCGACTCGATGCTGCACGCCTTCAGTGCGCCGGTAAAAATCTCCGTAGCTGTAGCGTGCAGGGCCTCCAGAGGTGCGTCGCTGACCGGTGTCATGGCAATTGCTCCTTGAGCCAACCGGCAAGCGCTTGCTGCATCTGCTCAAGTTGGCCTTGAAAAAAATGGTCGGCGCCTGAAATGGCAACCGCGCGTTTGGGTTCGGCGCCGGATGCGGCCACTTGTCGCCACTCTGCGGCGGGCGCGTATTGGTCGCGATCTCCGCTCAGGAAAAGCTTAGGAATTGTGCAGGAGGAAAGGGATGGGTAAGAATAATCCTGGGCCTCCGAGCGCGTTGGAAGGCCTATCAGCGCCAGTGCGTGGACGGATGCGCGGCCGTTTGAATCTTCGCTGCCTTGGCCGCAACAGGCGTTGACAGCCATGGCTGCTCCAAAGCTGAAACCGGCAACCACGACCGGGCGGCTGTATGCGTTTACAAGCCAATGGATCGCAGCCAGCACATCGCCGTACTCCGCCGAGCCGTCGTGGGTGCCCTGGCTTAGGCCGGTACCACGGAAGTTGAAGCGCAGTACCGGCCAGCACAATCCCCACTCCGGCGCGTTCAGAGTCTTCATCGCGTGGTAAACCACTTTGTTGTGCATTGTGCCGCCGCCCCGCGGATGAGGATGGCAGACCAGCCCCGAGAAAGGAGCTTCGTGCGAGCCTTCGTTCAACGTTGCTTCCAACCGTCCGGCCGGCCCGGATAAATTCACACTTCGCACCAATTGTGGCCTGTGGGGCGGGGGCGGCTGGACGAGGGCGCTGGTCGAGGTCATACCACGCTTAATTCTACGCTCAAATATAAGCAAATCCTCATTCCACGAAACGGTTACTGTGGATAGTCTCTAAAGTGTATTGCGCTCAATCCAGGCGTCAGGCAGGCTGCAATCGCAGCAGCCAAGCCCCCTGTGCGGTATTCTGGCAGCATCATGAACGATCTTCCATCCGCCAATCCTATTGACCCCGTCCGGTTTACGCGCCAGCTTTGCGAAATTGAGTCCACCACCTACCACGAGGGCGCGGTGGGCGAATTTCTGGCCGAGTTTCTTGCCGGGCGCGAATGGGATGTGGAAATGACTCCCGTGCCGCAACCGGTGGAGAGCGCAACGGCAGGCCCGCGCTGGAACGTCTACGCCGGAATCGAGGGCCAAACGCCCGATCTGGTGTTCTCCACGCATATGGACACTGTTCCGCCCTACTTTGCTTTTACCGAGGACGACGACTTTATGTACGGGCGCGGGGTCTCGGACGCCAAGGGGATCATCGCCGCCCAGGTGGCCGCGGCAGATGCGCTGCGCGCGCAGGGGTTTCGGATTGGCCTGTTGTTCGTTTCCGGCGAAGAACGCGACTCGGCCGGCGCCAAAGAGGCGAACCTGAAACCCAAAGGCAGCCGCTTCCTCATCAACGGCGAGCCTACCGACAATCGCCTGGCGCTGGCCTCAAAAGGCGCTCTGCGCGCGTGGTTCAAGTGCTCCGGTAAAATGGCTCACTCGGCATATCCAGAGCTTGGAGAAAGCGCCGTTCACAAGCTCATCGAGGTGATGCAAAGGGTGCTTGCGCTCCCGCTCCCGTCCCTTGAGGATGTAGGCCCAAGCACCGTCAACATCGGCCAGATCCACGGTGGGCACGCGCCCAACGTCATCGCCGACAAGGCCGAGGCACAGGTGCTGGTGCGAACCGTAACAAGTTCGGCTCCTGTTCGCGCGGCCCTGGTGGAGGCGGCAGGCGACCTGGCGACGGTGGAGTTCACACTCGACTCTCCATTCATCCGCATGAGAGCCGTGGAAGGCTTGCCCACCATGATCGCGAAGTTCGCAACGGACATTCCGCACCTGACCAACTGGGGTGAGCCGCTGCTGCTGGGGCCGGGCTCCATTCACGTGGCCCACACGCCATTCGAGAAGCTGGCCAAGAAGGAGCTGCTCGAAGCCGTCGAGTTATACATCAAGGTGGCGAAGCAGTTGCTCGGTTGAGGAACCTCAGAATAAGTCGATGACTTGAAAGGGCACGACTTTAGAGGCTGCGGAAAACCTACGCCTGTCTCTGATGAGACAATTCGTCAATCAAGTTCCTTGCCGCCGTCCTCGGTTCTTCTACCAATCCGGAGCCGCATCATCTTTCCCGAGACTGGCCGTTCGCCCAACTCGGTCCTGAGATTCTGCCGGATGGCTGTAAGAATGTCATCTAAGCTAGCTGTCTCTTCTGAGGCCATTTCATGGCAAAAATGCTGCGCCAGAGCGATAAGTTGAGGAGACCCATGAAACTGGATGTCCGCAATAGCTCGCTCCAGATCATCGGCCACCTCATACAGGCGAGGGTGATGATTTGCCTTCGCAAATGCGCGGTATGCCTCAACTAAATATTGGACTCGTTGTTGCTGAAGCTTGCTCTTTCGGTCTCTTCGTGCCGTCAATAGGTGGCCGATGAATTTCTGCGAAGAATGACGAGGAAAGAATCGAAAACAAGAGTTGCGCACTCATCTGAATCCGCCTATGAAAAGCAGTCAGTTCAAGAACATCGTCCGGTAGAGGGTGTCCCGCTGCACCGGCTTAAACCCCGCGTCGCGGATGATGCGGCGTAACTCCTCTTCGGTGGTGCAGTTACTGGTTCCGGCGGCTCTAACTACATTCTCTTCTAACATTACCGAGCCAACATCGTTGCCGCCAAAGTGAAGACCTAACTCCAGTACCTTTAATCCCTGAGTTACCCAGCTAGCCTGCACGTTCTCAATGTTATCGAGATAGAGTCTTGCAATAGCCAGAACCTTTAAGTACTCGACTGAAGTTGCTTCTTCCCAGCCGCGTCCTCCCAGAGCAGAGTTACCGGGCTGGAAACTCCAGGGGATGAATGCGGTGAATCCGCCGGTTTCCTCCTGAAGGCGGCGGACAACCTCGAAATGATTGATGCGCTGGTCGAAGGTTTCGCCTACGCCGAACATCATGGTGGCCGTGGTCCTCATGCCCAACTGGTGCGCGGTGCGGTGGACGCTGACCCAGTCTTCGGTATTGCATTTCAAGCGGGCAATGCGATGGCGCACTTCGTCGTCGAGAATCTCGGCGCCGCCGCCAGGGATGGAATCGAGACCCGCATCGCGGAGGCGGGATATGGTGTCGCGTAGGCTGAGTTCGGAGTATTCGGCAATGGCAAGGATCTCAGACGCCGACAGGCAGTGCAGCCAGATTTGCGGGAAGCGCTGCTTGATGCCGGTGAAGAGGCGCTCGAACCAGTCAATCTTGAGATCCGGATGGATGCCGCCCTGCATCAGAACCCCCGTTCCACCCATCTCCAGCGTCTCGGCGATCTTCTCGTAGATCTTTTCGAACTCGAGGATGTAGCCCTCTTCGGAACGAGGGATGGTCTTTCCGGGCTTGGGGAGCGGCCGGTAGAAGGCGCAGAAGGTGCAGTACTCGGTGCAGAAGTTGGTGTAGTTGATATTACGATCGATGATGTAAGTGACTACGCCCTCCGGGTGCAGGCGGCGGCGCACCGCATCCGCCTCGAACCCCAGGCCGATGAGGTCGGGCGAGTGGAAGAAGTCGAGGGCCTGTTGGCGGGTCAGTCGCGCGTTCTGGGGCATACTCTCGATTTTAACAATACAGCGGTTGCGGGGCGAGTTTACTTGGAATCGGCTGCGGTATTCGTTTTCTCGTCTACCGGCCTGCGAAAGAGAAATAACCCGCCGGTGCGCAAGGCGCGACCCTGCGTGCGCTCCAGGTTCGATGCAGTTGAGACTCCGCTGAACAGGACGAAAAAGTCCCAGAATGTACGGAAGAATCCCTTTCGGTTAGCGGTAGCCATGGGGAAGCACCTCATCGATCGAGCCGGATCGAACATTGACGCTCACTTCATTCGAGTAACAAATTAGACTTCGGGTTTCACTATCTTTCCCGGGGCCGTCAGTCCTTCCGGGGCTCGGTTGCAGGCTTGGACGCCGGCTTGGTCTTTTTGGCCGGACTGGAGACTCCCATGCTCATGAGGAGAAACTTCAAGCCGGTACGCAGCGAGTCGATCATGCTCATGGTCCGATTCCTTTCCGATCCGCGCCGAATGGCTCCGATTTCGGTGCCTGAATTCGCCTGGAGAGCCTGGTCAGCCTTATTGCTTCTTCCCGGGTACGGCGACGGCCACTGGCGCAGTGGCCGCCTGGCCGCGCAAAATATCCACCGCGGCGGGCGGCAGCGGCTTGTCGGCGTTGGCCAGCAGCAGGCTTACCTGCCACATCTGTGTATCGGTCAGCACCTGCTTGAAGCTGGGCATGCCGGTGAGCCGGATGCCATTGGCCACTTTCCAGTAGGTTTCCCCGGGCGGATCGTCGCTGACGCCAACGACATCGTTGTTGTGGTGCTTCTCCCACAGCGGCGGGGCGTCGGGAAACATGTGTGCGCCAAACCCAGAGGGCTTGCCGTGAAAGCCATGGCAGGCTGCGCACTGGTCGCGATAGACGGCCGCCCCGGCCAGCAGGTTGACTTCATTCGCCTCAATGAGCGGAGTTCTTACGAGCTCGCGGTCGATGCGCGCATCGAGCGGAACGCTGGTGATCAGCCGTTCCATGGGGAGCGGCGGGTCAGAGACGGCCACCGGCACCGTGCCAAAGTGAAACCACGCCAGCACGGCGAGGGGTACCAGAACCACTCCCAGGACAATACCAATGAAAAGGCGAGTCATGTGGACTTCAGTCTCCGTTTCCCTTGATGGTATTGCATTTATCCAGGCCGTGCGGGGATTTGATGCGTTTGCAAACCCATTCCGCGCGAAATGCCAGTCGGTGGTGGTGCGGTTCAGGAACGCGAATCGCGGTGCCGTGCGTCCAAACCAGTGCCGGTTCACCCACAAGGCTCCCCCCAAGGTGGTTTAATACCTAAGGGGGGAGTGCCGCCTTGGGGTGGTCTTCCGTAATCCCGTGGAGGTAACCCGAACCCGATGTATTCTTTTCGCCGTCTTGCCCTTCTGCTGGCGTTTTGTTTGCCGGCCATGCACGCCCTAATTTCCCAAAGCCCGAGCAGCGACCCAGCATCCCCAACTCAGGATCAGGCACAGCCGCCCGTCTCCGCGCAGCTTCAGCAACAGCAGATGAGCGTGCAGGCCCGCATCAAGGCTCGCCGCGCGCAACGACGCGCCGCCGCCATTCGCGAAGTTTATACACATCTTTACGAGGGGTACGTCGGCGCCGGCTACCTGCGCTTTACGCCGGGCTCGCCGCAACGCGTTACGGAGTACAACTGGAACGTTGGCTTCACGCGCTACTACAATGAGCGGTTTGGCGTAACGGTCGACGGTCGCGGTTATTACGGCACTCCGTTTGTGGGCCTGAACCAGTTTGGATTGACCAAGCCCGCAATCAGCCAGTACGCGGCAATGGTTGGACCCACCTACCGCTTCTACCTGCAGCCGAAATACTCCATTTCAGGCCGGGTATTGGGCGGATATGCCTACGGGAACTTCTCCGCCGATACAAACGGGTTTGGAAGCGTCGCGCTTGGGCTTTATCCGGATGGGTCTACGTATGCCGCGGACGCCAGCGTGATTGTGGAATATAACCTTGCGCCAAGCATCGGGCTTCGGGTTGCTCCGGAGGGCCTTCTGACCGGATTTGGCTCGACCCTTCAAAAGAGCCTGGGGTTCACGGGCGGGGTTGTCTACCGGTTTGGGAAGCAGTAAAAAAGCAGGGAATGGGAAAATCAATCGGGCGATTGCCCGCGTGAGAACAAGGCAGTAGGCTCTAAAGCCACTGCCAGCCTTTGGCCGGAAAACATGCTTGGCTGGAAACCCAATCCCGACCCCATCGTCAAGCGCCTGCGCTGGGTGATGTTAGCCGCAATGCTTTTCAGCGGTCTAAGCACCCTGCTGGGCCAGCCAAACAGCTTTTGGCTCCATCCGCAAACAGCTTTGCGAGGCGATGGCCTATCCATTTACAGCCCCACGAACCGCACCTTCGATTTCTTTCTTGGACACGGCTGGGATGCGTACATCGCCACTATCCTCATCTACGTTGTGGCTGCTTTTCTGGCCTTATCGCTACTGCCCAAAGCGTGTGCGACGATCACAGCTCTTGCCGCCATTTTCGGGCACTACTTCGGCGCAACGTTGTGGCTCGGCTCCGTCTGGCATCTGGGTGGGCTGGGCTTTGTCCTCTATGCCGTCGTTCTTGGCGTGGTGCTGGCATTCTGGGTCTTCCCATCCACGCATATTGATGATCGAATCGTAAGTCGGCTTCGGTGGCTAATGAGCGCCGCCATCCTCCTCGACTTCTTCGTAACTTTGCTCGGCCAGCCGCACACCTACTGGCGCCATCCTGGCACTGTGAATGAAGCCGATCCGCTCTTCGCCTTCTTCCTGTTGCGCGGATGGATCGCCGGCGTCCTCTTCTATCTGGTCTATCTGGTGTCTACCTATCTGCTGGTATCCATTGCCTCCAGAAACACCGCGCTTGTATGCATCTTCGCCATGGTGTTCGGTCATTTTAGCGGGGCGTCCAGTTGGCTCTTTTTCCGCTGGCGCCTGGGGATGCAAGCCCCGGTCCTTTATGGCGCTCTCCTCAGCACCGTGATCGTCCTGCTCGCCGTTCCGCCGGGTGCATGGACCACTTGCCTCCGTCGGCCTGGTGAGCCTTTCCGGCCTGTGTTCCTTTCCCCTCGCCTCACTGCAATATTGGAATGCCTGCAATCCTCTGCTGCCACTCCGCCGGCCCCGTCTGGTGAACGCTGGTGCCCTTGGAATCGACCGCTACGGTGACGGGCATGTCTCTCACATCGAACTCATAAATACCCTCCATTCCCAGGTCTTCAAATGCCAGTTGGCGAGCGCCAATGATCGCCTTGGAGACAAGATAAGCGGCGCCTCCGACCGCCATTAAATACACCGCACCAAACTCGCGAATGGCGTCGATCGCCGCCTGGCCCCGCTCCGCTTTACCCACCATTCCCAGCAGGCCGGTTTCTGCCAGCATCTGCCGTGTGAACTTGTCCATGCGCGTAGCGGTGGTGGGCCCTGCGGGGCCAATGACTTCTTCGCGGACCGGATCGACAGGGCCGACGTAATAGATGAAACGATCGCGAAAATCGACGGGGAGCTTTTCGCCGCGGTTCAGCATGTCGGTCATGCGTTTGTGGGCTGCGTCGCGGCCGGTCAGCAGCTTGCCGGTCAGCAGCAGCACTTCGCCCGGCTTCCAGGTTGCGGCCTGTGCGCGCGTCGCGGTGTCCAGGTTCACATGGGTCGCTGTCGAAACATCGTAGACCAGCTTAGGCCAATCCTCAAGGCTCGGCGGATCGAGATAGACGGGCCCCGAGCCGTCCAGCACAATGTGCGCGTGGCGCGTTGCGGCGCAGTTGGGAATCATGGCGATGGGCAGGTTGGCCGCATGGCACGGCGTATCCAACACCTTTACGTCGAGCACAGTGGTGAGCCCGCCCAGCCCTTGCGCGCCAATGCCCAGGCGATTCACCTTGTCGTAGAGTTCCACGCGCAGCTTCTCGGCAGTGGTCACGGGTCCGCGCCCGATCAGGTCCTGTATGTCGATGGGATCCATGAGCGACAACTTGGCCAGCAACATCGCCTTTTCCGCCGTGCCCCCGATGCCGATGCCCAGCATCCCCGGCGGGCACCAGCCTGCGCCCATGGTGGGCACGGTCTTCAGCACCCACTCCACAACGGAGTCGGAGGGGTTCAGCATGGCGAATTTGCTCTTGGCCTCAGACCCGCCGCCTTTGGCCGCGACCGTGATTTCGACTGTTGCCCCGCGCACCAGTTCCACGTTCACCACAGCCGGCGTGTTGTCTTTGGTGTTCTTGCGCGCGCCCGCCGGATCGGCCAGCAGGGACATGCGCAGCTTGTTGTCCGGGTCGAGATAGGCGCGGCGCACGCCGGCATCCACCATCTGTTGAAGATCAAGCGCCGGGCTGCCGTCCGCAGGACCCTCGAAGCGCACGTCCATGCCCACCTTGACAAAGGCGTTCACGATGCCGGTGTCCTGGCAGATCGGCCGATGTCCCTCGGCGCACATGCGGCTGTTGATAAGGATTTGCGCAATAGCGTCCTTGGCGGCGTGCGATTCTTCGCGCTCATAGGCCTTTGCCAGGCTGGTGATGTAATCCACCGGATGGTAGTAGCTGATGTATTGCAACGCCCCTGCGACACTCGAGATGAAATCTTCCTGGCGGATTACTGTCATGACGGCTCCCTTGAACTCTCTAGGGTAATGGATGCGAGGGAAGACTGGCAGGATGGGAGCGAAAGTCGGGATTCTAGGAGCCCGTTTCTTGAAGAATTATCTTGCGCCTGACTGAAGAATGTTCTCGACCAACCGATAGACGGTGGTTCCGGGCCCGCGGGGCCAGTCTTCGCAACGCGGGTTGTCGCGCTTCTTCGCTCTTGCAACCGCGGCGTGGATGTTTTCAGCGGGGAAATGTTGAGGCTCGATGTGCTTGTCGTAGCCGGGCAGGTGCTTCTTGAGCCGCTGATCGCATTCGCCGGCGGTTTGCACGCCATCGGCATCCTCGAAGTGCAAGAGCAGCCAGTACTCGAACTTGGGATTGCTCAAGGCGAACCCATAGTTTGGATGGCTTTGCGACCAGGCGTGGAGCTCGGCGAGATGGCCGTCGGGCCAGGCGTCTTTATCGACGACTACCCAGGCTTCGTCGTTCCTTCTCAGCCCTTCCCTGCGAAGATGCTCTAGAACAAGTTTGAGCGCTTCCTTGGGCGGGAGATTCTTGCGGCTCTTGAGGCATCTCACATGCACAATGATGTTGTCGCTCAGGAGGGGAAAGTACTCGGGCTCGGTGACCGTTCCTTCCGCCACGATGACGAACATCCGCTTGTAACGCCGCTGGCCAAGGGGACGGAGGAAGCGGGCGGTCATCGCACCGCCGCCTCGTCTTCGTGCGGAGAGTTCGCGGCTCTGATGCGCGGCACGCCCCCCAGCCGGCCTTGCAGATAGCTCTTGCGAATGTCCTTGTCCTTGCGCACGTCCTTGAACTCGCTGAATGCCACCAGCTTCGACGCGCCGAAGCGATCCCGCTCCGTGATCCATATTTCGTCCCGGCGAAAGATGTCCTGTGTCATTAGTTGAGTGTCGTGAGTGGTGAAGATGAGCTGGGAGCGGGACGAAGCTGTCCGTTGCGCCAGAAAGTGTTCGAGGAGGTTTCGGGTCAAATTCGAATGCAGACTTCGATCCAACTCGTCAATTACAAAGGTTGAGGGAATTTGCTCTTCAAGCAATAGAAATGCAGGGAGAAGATTGATTAGACGGAGAGTTCCATCCGATTCGTCGGCAAGGAGAAAGGGGATCTCCTCTCCTCCTTCGGCCATGTGAATTGGCGCAAGCTGTCGCGCGACAACTGCGCCGTTTTCCTTGAGGATGGAGATTCCATCCACACCCGAAAGTGATCCGTCTATAAAACTTTCGCCTTCCTTCAGTTCAGCTAATAATTGATCCGAAAGCTGTTTCGGAATAATGCGCTCCGGCGAAAAATCTGCCTGACGTAAGGAAGAAATTCCAGTATCGAGGTCGCGCAGTCTTCCTACCATTTTGCCGTAGAGCGAATGATCTTGGCTTGCGATCTCGGATAGATAGTTGAAGCGGGACCCTGGAAGAATGACAGTGATCCCATTCTTGAACCAATCAAAGATGGGCTTGAACTCTGTCAGCTTCTGATAGACAGAGTTTGTCAAGTAAAGCTGGTTGTCATTCGTGCCACGAAAGGCGAAATGCTGCTGCTCCTGATCTTGTATCTTCCTGGAAAGCACGAAATCCTCAACTCGGCTGCCACGACGAAAGATCGATTCTTCCGTTGTCCTCGTTATTCGCTTGAGTTCTTCATCCAATACCCTGCTTGAAGTCACGGAGAATCGGTACTCGTAGACTGCTTCGTCTATCAGAGCTTCGATCCGGAATTTAGTTGGGCGCTCGGATGAATCTCTACTCAGGCGAAACGGTCTCACAGGGATTGGCGCATCCGGTCTCGGCGGATTGGTTATAAACTGCTGGGCAAAACGCAGGGCCTTGATGAAGTTGCTTTTCCCCGAAGCGTTCCCGCCGTAGATTGCGGCAACGGGCAGAAGCCTGAAGTCGAACTTTTCGATTGCGGCGATATGCCCGGAGTGCTGCTTCTCGCCAGTCGCTACCAGTTCGAGGGTTGCCTCATCCCGGAATGACATCCAGTTCTCAACGGAAAAGCGCAACAGCATTTCAGCACCTCAAGAGAAAATATCTCTCCAACCTTCAAATATAGACGGAAGCAGAGGAATATTTGCGCGAGAATGAGAGATATTTTCTCTCAATCTCAAAAAAACCATACGCCCGTGCGCGATTCCAGTGCTCGAGTTCGAAACCTGAAACACCTATATCGCGGAGCGAGCAGTCAGTTGAAGGTGGTTCGCGCTTTTCGCGGGCCAGGGCGTAGCATAGGGCGGGTGGGCCCGGTCTCGGTAGCCTTCTCTCATCCTGATGAGGGTGCCCCCGGTTCCTCGCCTTTGGGAACCGGGGATAGGCGACTCACACTTCACCGCCGGCAGGCCTCGTCCCGGAGGGACGAATTGATAATAGCCCAGGACGAAGTCCTGGGAATGCGTACCAACCGATTCCCTCCGCCTCGTAGGGTGCGGAATGAGTCACCGCAGGCCGTTATCCTTGTTCACGCACTTGCCCCGGATCAAGGATCGCGAGAATACCAAAATGCGGTATTTACGACACCCAAAACATGTCAAAAACGCGCATTTTTAGCGCAAAAACAGCACTAAAACGCTTGGCTTTTCATGTTTTTGTATGGGGTTAGCAGGTCATTCTTTCAAAATAAGTATTGTCAAACCCCGACGTTTTTCCTCCGCAACGCTTTTGTCCCAAATCCGTCCTGCTATACCCCGACAGAATTCGTCTTTTCGTGGGGTTATAACCACAGTGGTTTTGCAGAAGCGCATTTTTCCCGAGCGCCATACCCCTGATCCCTGTTCCCTGTTCCCTCGCACTTGCTATGCCGGCCGCAAATCCGTATGTACAAAGTCATCTCCCTTGTAGAGAATTGGCTCCCGCTTGTCTCGGGCCAGGGCGTAGCTGAAGCAGTCGCCGAAGTTGAGGTTGGCGGGGTGGCCGCTGCCCTTGCCGTAGTCGCGATAAGCCTGGCGGGCGATGCGCACCTGCTCAACTGTCACGGGCTCAAGAGTGATCTTTGCTGACTCAATCAGATCGTCGAGCTTCGCGCTCATCACAGCATCGCGGCGTTTATCCAGAACAATTGAGGTCTCAAGGTAAGAGGCCACCGAGAGGCGAACGATCTTGGGGCTGTCAAGTACCCGCGACAAAGCCGGGCCGTCCGGCTCTTCGGTCAGAATTGCAATCATCGCAGAGGAATCTACAATCATTTCGGCAATCCGTCCTCGTCGTAAAGAAGGGAATCAATCTCCCAGGAATGAACGGGATCCTTTACGCGCGCGGTATATTCCTTTGCAAACTCCATCAACAACTCAGATCGACTCTTCCTGGGCTTCGCTTCTTCCCGTTCCGCCTTTTCTTTTTCCAGCTTTTCCTTGACGGCTTTGGTAACGGCTACGACCAGACTCACCCCTTCGAGGGCAGCGAGTTCCCGAATCATCCGCGTTGTCTCGACATTCTTAATGTTCACGCTTCCGCCGGAAACTCCGTTGGTCTCCGGCTCAAGGACCCTCCGATTCGCCTGTTGCAACTCTGTGCTCATTTCGGCAACCCCGTTTCTTCGTCGTACAACTCATCCATCAGTTCCTTAGAAGTCCGGCCATCCTCCATGAGAGGAGCTGTTTCGCGGGCGATGTTCATTAGCCAGGCGGCAAGCCCCTTTTTGGGGTTTACCTCGTCTGATTCGGTCTGTGCTCGGGTCCGGATGTCCCGCGTTGCTTGCGCTCGCGCTCATTGCTTTCTATCCTTCTACCAGCATCATCTACCATTCTACCATTCCGAGATCGATGAAGTTTGAAGAATCTTCCACGCCTCACCGACGCCCCGCCATGCCCTAATCTAGAACCATGAGCGATTTGAATGCCCACTCGGCGCTGAATCTGGACCCTGAACCAACTCCGGAGCCAACTTCCGACCCATATCCGGATGAGATTCTCGACCTGCTGGTGGTAGGCGCCGGACCTACCGGCCTGGCCTGCGCCATTGAGGCGCAGAAGGCTGGCTTTCGTTCCGCTGTTGTGGACAAAGGCTGCGTGTGCAACTCGCTCTTCCACTACCCGTCGCACATGACGTTTTTCACCACGCCGGAGCTGCTCGAGATCGGCGACATACCGTTTCCCAGCCCCAATCCCAAGCCGTCGCGCAATGAGGCGCTGCAATACTACCGCCTGGTGGCGGAGCACTATCGGCTGGACCTGCGCCTTTACCAGTGCGTAAAGCGGATTACGGGCTCCGACGGCGGCTTTACGGTCCATACGGTGGACCGCTTCGATCGGCCGGGAACCATTGAGACGCGCAAGCTGGCCCTCTCCACCGGCTACTACGATCTGCCCAATCTTATGGGTATTCCCGGCGAAGACCTGAGCAAGGTGCTCCACTATTACGTCGATCCCCACCCGTATTTCGAGATGGATGTGGTGGTAATTGGCGGAAAGAACTCGGCGGCCATTGCTGCCTTGGAGCTTTGGCGCAGCGGGGCGCGGGTGACCCTGGTTTACCGCGGGCCGGAAATTCCACCGCATGTGAAGTATTGGATCAAACCCGACATCGAAAACCGCATCAAAAATGGTGAGGTCCAGGCGTATTTCCGGTCGAACGTAATAGAGATCGGCCCGGACACAGTGCGATTGGAGACGCCTGAGGGAGAAGTGGTGCTAAAGAACGACTTCGTTTTCGCCATGACCGGCTACCACCCCGACTTCGCTTTCCTTGAGGCGCTGGGTGTGCGTTTCGAAGGCAAGGACAGGCTCCCGGTGTGCGACCCGGAGACGCTGGAGAGCAATGTGCCTGGCATTTACCTGGCCGGAGTGATTGTGGCCGGCTCACGCACAAATGAAATATTCATTGAAAATGGGCGTTTTCACGGGCTGCAGATTGCCAGGGCGCTTGCCGCAAAACGAGGCTAAAGTACCGGTTGGGCGAAGAATCCGGTACACTTAGACACCATATCTGGCGGAGGGATTGGCGTGCAGATGCGCTGGTGGCCGCGGTCGATTCGATGGCAGATGCTGGCGGGGCTGGTGCTGCTGGAAGCGCTGTCGCTGGCGCTTTTCGCGGCGCTGCTCATTCGCCAGCAGACTCGCGAAATTTACGATCACGCACAGCATCGCCTGGCGCACCAGGCTACGTCGGTCGCCCTGCAGGCCAAGGAGGCGTTGCTGCAGCAGCGGCCTGGCTGGGTGGGCGTGAGCGTAAGAATGATGGGCGAGGCGCCCAGCGTTGCCTTCGCCAAAGTTACCGATCCGGCTGGCAATGTTCTCTTCGTCAGCGCGGGAGAGCCGGAGCAGGTCACCCTGGAACCATCTGAACTGGCGCAGATTCCGCTGATGACTCAGAGCGAACCCAGGGTTTTTACGCTGGGGAACGATCGCTGGGAGGGAGCGAGCCCCATTTACACGGGGGGCGACCTGCGCGGCATTGCATGGGTCGAGAGCGATCACAACTGGGACCATGACCAGATCAACGCCATTCTGCGCGGCACAACCATCTTCGGCCTCATCTGGACGGTTGCGTCAGGACTTCTGGTGCTGATTATGGCCCGCTCCATCTCCGCGCCGCTGGCCACGCTGCACCAGGGGACGCGCGCGCTGATGAGTTCGCCCGAGTCTGACGGCGGATTCCCACTTCCAGTGACTGTTCACAATGAGATTGGGGACCTGATCGAGGCATTCAACCGCATGGTTGCCTCCATCGCGGAGCAGCGTGCGGGGCTCAACGATACGCTTTCTCTGCTCGATTCGATGCTGGCGAATGCGCCCATCGGCCTGGCGTTCTTTGATCGCCGCTGCCGGATTGTGCGCGTAAACCAGGTGTTTGCCGACCTCACCGGCGTGGCTCTGAGCCGGCACCTGGGGCGGACCCTGCCTGAGCTGCTGCTGCAACCAATGGCTCAGGATCTGGAAGCGATGGTTTTGCGCGTTTTCACGTCGGAAGAACCGGTGCGCAACCTTGAATTGACCAACCCCGGCTTGGCTGGCCAGCGCAGCAAGCCAAACCAGCAATTAACGTGGCTGGTGAGTTCCTATCCGGTACGGACCACGCCGCAGCAGGTGCGCTGGGTGGGCGTGATCGTGATGGACGCCAGCGACCGCAAGCGCAGCGAAGAGGCGCTGCGGAAGACGGAGAAGCTCGCTGCAACTGGCCGGTTAGCCGCCACCATCGCCCATGAGATCAACAATCCGCTGGAGGCGATAACCAACCTCCTCTTCCTGCTGCAAAACTTCTGCCAGTTGGATGACCAGGCGCTCGGCTATGTGGCGATGACGGAGCACGAGGTGCGGCGCATCGGGGAGATTACGCAGCAAACGCTTCAGTTTTACCGCCAATCCACTCTGCCCACCCGGGCCAACATGGGCGAACTGCTGGGCTCGGTGCTGACCCTTTATCAGGGCCGGCTGAATGCGCTGAACATTCAGGTGGAGAGGGACTACGACCCGAAGATCGACCTGTTCTGCTTTGGCGGCGAGATTCGCCAGGTATTTGCGAACCTGGTGGCCAACTCGATTGACGCATCAAGCCCCGGCGGCCGTCTGACGATTCGCGCGCGGCGATCGCGAAATTGGAGTAACCCGGCGCAAGCGGGAGTTCGCTTTGTGGTGGCCGATACCGGATCGGGCATGGAACCGGAGGTGCGGGAACGAATCTTCGAGGCCTTCTTTACCACCAAGGAAGTGACGGGAACCGGTCTGGGTTTGTGGGTGAGCCACGAAATCATCCACAAGCACAAGGGACTGGCGCATGTGCGCAGCCGCACAGCCGCCCAAGGGTCGTCAGGCAGCGTCTTCCAGCTCTTTTTCCCGGACGATCCGAATCTGACTGCCGCCAAGCAGACGGTCGCATCCGCGGCTGCGATTTAGGCAATAATTTTTCCTCAAAAAAACTCTTGCGCGCTAACGGATCTTGTGTGTTACAGTCAGTAACACTATGAAGCGTAACACTGAAACGGGTCACGACCCATCGGAACTGGGTGAACTGGAGCGCAGCGTGCTTTCTATCGTTTGGCGCAGCGTTCCCATCACCGCCGAACAGGTGCGGGAAGAACTGGGCCGGCCGCTGAAGGACTCGACCATTCGCACTGTTTTAAGGCGCCTGGAAGAGAAGGGCTACCTGAAGCACGCAATCGAAAACCGCACGTTTGTCTATCGCCCGGCGGAGACGCGGCAGCGCGTGGCCAGCCGAGCCGTCAAGCGTATTGTGGACTGGTTCTGCGAGGGGTCGGTGGAGGCGTTGCTGGTTGGGATGGTGGACTCAAGGGTGCTGGATCGCGCAGAGTTGCAGCGGCTTGCAGAGCGGATTGCTGCCGCGCAACTTGGCGCTGCTGACAAGAAAAGTCTGGGCAAAAGAAGGGAGGGGAAGTCATGATTCCAGTATTGATTGAGGCCGGTTTGAGGGCGATGCTGGTGGCGCTAACGGTTTGGACCGGTCTGCGCTGTATGCAAGTAAGGAATGTGCTGGCGCTGAAGGCTGCATGGGCGATGGTGCTGGCCGCAGCCGTGACAATGCCGCTGGCGATGCGCTGGCAGTCGCTGCCGCCTTCAATGAGCTTCCGTGTTCCTGCAACCTGGCTCCGGATGAGGAAGGAGGCGTCGCCCATTCAAGGGCCATCGGTCGCACCTTCTGCGGGAAGCGAATTGGCTGCTCCGCGAAAAGTTTTCACGGCGGAATCGATCCCAGTAGAGCGCGCGGGGGGCAGCTTACGGACGGAGAAGTTCAAGACCAGCGCATCGAAGGCGGCCGGTGCGATTCGACCTGCGGAAATACCGCTCCAAAGTGCCGGCATCTCAGACGGAGGTGCGGGTCGGTCAGGTGGGATGGAGCTTTTCAAAGCCGAAATGCTGGCCGGCCTGCTCTACTTTGCCGTCAGCGCGGTGCTGTTGATCAGGATGCTCTACGGTTTGACGATGGCGGTTAAGCTTTGGCTTGGAGCTGAGCGTTTCGAGGCGGAACCCGGTGCTCATCCTGAAACAGATCCTGGCCGTAGTTTGCACTTGCGTTTCAGTTTTTCCATTTCCTCACCGGTCACCATTGGCTCAGGCGTGCTTTTGCCGGCAGACTGTCTGGCCTGGGACCGCGAGAAGTTGCGCATCGTACTGGCGCACGAGCGATCGCACATTCGGCAGGGCGATTTCTATCTACAAATGGCAGCGGGACTCTATACCGCGCTGTTCTGGTTCAGCCCGCTGGGATGGTGGCTGAAACGCAAGTTGTCGGATCTTGGCGAGGCCATTAGCGACCGCGCCGCCCTGGAGGAGGCCGATAGCCGTGCCTCTTACGCTCAGGTTCTGCTCGAATTCGCGGCAATGCCGCGCCCAACCCTATTAGGAGTAGCCATGGCCAGCAAAAACAATCTCTCTCATCGCATTGAACGGTTGTTGAACGATACGATCTTCCATCAGGCGTTCGGCGGCAGCCGGCAGCGAATTTTGCTGGCGGTATTGCTGGTTCCCGTGGCGCTGTTTGCCGGAACTGCGCTGATCCGCGTTGAGGCGGCAGGGCAGGCGCCTCCTCCCGCTCCGGCACTCCCTGCGCCTCCCTATGCTGGAGTATCGAATCCCGATCAGGCGCCGGACACAGCCAGCACGGCAAGGCCGATTCCCGCACTGCCGCCTGCGCCGGCCAGCACGGACATGCTGCCGCCGCCACCGCCGGGCGAACCTGGTTCAACCATGGTTCGCGAGGGAGCGGCGGGTATGCCTCCCATGCCGCCTCCGCCGCCCGCTTACGGAGAGATTCACGACTCAGCCGACGATCGGGCCGCGATGATTGCGAGCGGGCAAGACGATGCGACTAATACGACTACGAATGGCCGTACAACCGGTATATATAGGAGCTACGGATACTCCTATTCTTCAAATGGTGACTCATGGGCCCTCGTCACCGGTCCGGACCAGCAAGTTACCTTCTCCGGCGATTGGTACAAGAGCTCGCGGGACTCGATCAACAAGGCACGCAAGCTGACAAGCGGGAAATTCCTCTGGTTCAAGCACGAAGGCAAGACGTATTTCATTGATGATCCGGCGATTACAGCGCAGGTAGAGGCCATGTATCAGCCGATGAAAGAGCTTGGCAATCGGCAGGCGGCGCTTGGAAAGCTGCAGGAAGAGCTCGGCAGGCAACAGGAGAAGCTTGGTAATCAGCAGGTGCAGGCCAGAGTTCCGACGCCCGATATTTCAAAGGAGATGGCGAACCTGAATGCGGCTGTGGCCAAACTCGACGCCAGGAAGGGAAGCACAGTAAGCCAGGAGGAACTGGCGGAGGTCGAAGGGCAGATGGCCGAAGTTCAGGGCCGGCTCGGCGCACTGCAAGGCGAAATGGGGGCAAAAGAGGGCGCAATCGGGGCGTTGCAGGGTAAGCTGGGCGAGCAGCAAGGCCGGCTGGGCGAGGAACAAGGCCGCCTGGGCGAGGAGCAGGGAAGAATCGCGGGAGAGGCCGACCACAAGGTAAAGGCCATTATTGCCGCCAGCCTGCACAACGGAAAGGCTCGGCCTGTCGAATAGGTTTAAATGTGTGCATCTTATTGAAGAGGCACGAAGCGAGGCAGGGAGACCTGCCTCGCTTATCTATCGCACTCGAATTCAGTTAGACATTCTGCTCTTCAATTCAACTTCAGGCTTCGCGGCCAGGATAAGTTCAGCGAGTCGAAGCTGCGGTCTGGCGGGCGGCCCTGGTCTCATACCGCGCATTATTAAATTGAGGGTGCCCCCGATCCCTCGCGTTTGGGGATCGGGGAGGAAGGCCGGCACCCCGGAGACTTACTCATTCTCTGGAGCGGCGGGTTCCGGCCAAGGCATTTCGGCAATCGGCACAAAGTTCACGATCGCCGTAAGAATCGCGCGCGCTTCTGCCTCAATCGGTCGCCCGTTCATCGCAGCGCGGACCCTCAGCTTCTGTTTCACCTGGTCGTCGAGATTGCGGATCAGCAGCGTCGCCATACGGGTCCATTGTACCGCAATAATGCTAGCATTGATATCGAAGATATCAACGATATCCGAAACTGGGGTAAAAACCCGCATTTGGCGCGCAAAAAACGTATCAAAACACCGTTTTTTGCGCTTAATTCGCACTAAAACGGGCTTATTTCGTGTCATTTTGCCTATTTTGTCACGCGTTTGCGTGCGCGGATATGCGTCTGCTGCGCGGTCACTGCTCACATCGCAGCGTATGCATTCAACCGCACCCTCGGTAGATCGAAGATTCCGGAGGAAGCAGGGGGTTTCAACCCCCTGAAAAGGGGCAGATCGACAAGGCCTTTAGGCCCGGGCTTTGCGCATCTCTCGGGATTTCCAGAAAGGCGGGTGGCCCGTATGTCCAGAGAAAGGCAGGAGTATTCAGCGGGAGGGTGAAACCCGCCAGGGCAAAAAGTCAGAAGCCCTGTAGCTTGGATGGCCGGGGGAAGGGAGACCGAACTTCGGGAGTCCATCGACAAAGCCATCTTTCGGGGTGGTGAGCGAGTCGCCGGGCCGTAACGGAAGTAAACGCGGAGATGGCCTCGAGACGCCTAACAACCGGATGCCGAGCCCTCGGGTCACGGGCGAAGGCCGCACGGCGCGAGATAACTGACAGATAACTCGCAACGGTCCGGCGGGGTATGTAGCGACAGC
>Ga0302320_10001654_pt1 | contig 53473 bp, 38 predicted proteins | sample Bog_T0_3_FD_202130 | JGI IMG/M metagenome (GOLD analysis project Ga0302320, IMG submission 202130) | Peat permafrost microbial communities from Stordalen Mire near Abisko, Sweden - Bog_T0_3 | ecosystem: Environmental > Terrestrial > Soil > Wetlands > Peat | place: Sweden: Abisko, Stordalen Mire...
ATGTCTATATGCAGGAACTCCCGGAAGGCGTGCGGGCGACTGTCAACTCGATTCACTTGGAGTTGATGGGGACTGGCACAAGCGGGCCGCAATCCGCAGCATCCGGAACACGTTCCTCTATTCCAGCGAGGCAACATCCGAACCAGAGTGATCGAGTGAACATGACAGGAAGAACGCGGGATCGGGAACCCGCTACAGGGAAGGGAGGAAAAGCAACTTCGGAGCCCTCTCCCAAGAAGGTTTTGAAATTTGCTGCCAATTTGCTGCCAAACAGGGAGAGTGGGGATTTGCTAAATGCTTGAAAAGATTTGGTGGACCTGATCGGGATCGAACCGATGACCTCTTCCATGCCATGGAAAATCAACAACTTACGGCACAGACGGCAAATGAGTTATGAACCGGTATAGCCGTTAAAACCGGCACAGTCGGCGCTAATTGGCACCAAATTGACGCCAAAATCTCGATGGGCCTGATGGGACTGAACTGTGGCGGGACAGTCCCCTTCTCATGCGTTCGGAAACTCGGATTCCGCCTTTCGAGGGGCCGCTATTTGCACACCGCCAATCCCAGGATTCCCTCCCCAGATGAGAAGACAACTACACGACCGGCGCTCAACACAGCAAATTTTCCATTTCCCAGTGCTGTGATCGCTTCTGGCTCGGCAAAAAACTGCATAGATCTGCCAGTTGCCCAAACGCCATCTGGCTTTCTTCTGAGACTCATCGCACGACCGTAATTGAGGCCCAGGTGCGCGAGCCCGAAAACCGCGACAGCATTTTCCCCGTCTTTAAGGATCGCGATGACATTCTCTTTGTCGATCACCTCTGGCTTTGCCTTCCTCGGCTGCCAGGAGAGTTCTCCACCCCATTCTCCGTGATTCACGCCGACGAGCTTTCCATCTGGAAAGTCGAGTGTGGTGCCATTCCTCTCAACACTGTCGATCAGGCGTGTGTCCTTCGACAGGGGAAAGCTCTGACCTTGCCAATCCCACCGACCACTTGAGCAAGCAGGCTCTTCAGGCAATATCTAACGATCGATTCCCATCGGCTCCTCGCCAGGGCCCCATCCATAACGCGGTCCGGTAAACTTTGCCGCCGAAAAAGGCTCCGTATGTCCCACTGGGGAGCGAATCCCTGACGCCGATTTGCCGGCCATTTCCCGAATCTCAGGCAGCCAATACGAGGATGAGATTCGGTCAAGATCAGGGAGCGCTTCTTTTGTTCCGAGCCAACCGAGGCTCCTGGCTGCCGAATACACCACCCTCCAATCGGAATCTCTGAGTTCGCTGCGAATGGGTGCCCCTGCTTCCTTGTACCCAATCGCACCGAGGACTGTGATTCCGTAGCTTCGTTCGGCCCCATTTTGAGATGCGAGGAAGGATGTCAAACGCGGACCCACTGCTAGGGCATCGTTGCCATATGATGCGATGTCGCGGAGGCAGACCAGAGAGTCAATTGCAAGAAAGTCGAATAGATCTGCTTTGGGTTGGCACTGGCTGACAGTCTCGCCAAGAAGAATAGGGTCACGAACCGCTTGCAGTGTGCGCTTTGTCTGATATTTCAGGTTCTGGTTTGGGTTGCCGAGAAGCGGATGCAGCTGTTCGCATTCACCCCGAGCCAGAGGCCCGAGCGCTTCGATCGCCTTGAGCGCAGCTATCCTTTCTTGAATCGGTTTCCGTTCATCCATCGCCAATGTTTTCCATTGCGGAAGGAAAGTTAAAGCGGCTGCGCCCATCTCTTTCAGAACGGCTGCCGCTGGATAGGAACCGCGTTCGGTTTCCAGAAGAGGAAATAAAAAAGGGATGGCTTGGGCGCCAAGGTACGAGAGCGCGAGGCCCGTCTGATTCTCCGAGTCTGAAGCAATTGACAAGTCCTCGACGAGCGCTTTGATCGCATCCGGGGTTCCGATCTCGCCCAGAGGTTTTGCGACCCAGCCGCCCGGGTCTTTGCGCAGAGCGTCGCGGAGAGCCGGAACATCAGCGGGACTCCATGAGTCCCAACTCCAAAGAATCGCGCCAGCAACATTGCGCCACCCCGGTTGTTGACCCGATGCGCGCTTCAGAAGTTCCTGCTTCGCTGGCTCGCCGAACCGCTCCAGGTCACGCGCGAGAATCTCGCTATTGCTGCCTTCCCCGTTATCCATTGCCGGGACAACGCTGTCGAGTAGCCTGAGACACTCTCCCAACGTTGGACAGTGGTCGAGACCAGGCGGCACCGGGATCGCAAAGCTTAGAGAAGGTGCAAGGAGGACCGCGACACATATTCCCAAGCGCGCGCCCTTTTGCACTGTTGTGGCTGCTAAAGTCATCCGCGGAACCTAGCTGTTATTCCATTGAATTTTATAGCCAACGGAATCAATCGGGAGTGTTACAGGCGATGCTGACCTATAAGGGATCCAACTCACGCGAGCCTGACCATGGCCGATCACCCGCCCAGTGCCCTCCAGTGTGCGTGAACTTCCTGCGCCCGGGCAAGCTGATGCGGAGTTGCGCTTCAGGATTGTTGAAGCAGAGCCGACTTACCGATACCGATACTGACCTGTTTCAATGCGTGTTTAGGCGAGTATTTGTCGGTCGTAAATCCCCAGATCGTTAGTGCAGCTTACTTGCCGCTCGGCCCTAGGTGAGTTATTGTTGAGCTTCCGAGCAGATACGGGATCACTTGTGAAACGTAGATCGCGCGCCATAGCGGTTGTAGCAATCGCTGGAGGATTTTGGTGTGCCTGTGCCCTATGGATTGCTTGGCGCGCGGAGCGGACAATGCGCAGTTCGGAGCGCGCCACCGCCTCAGAGAAAGATCTTGTAGTTCGCGTCTCCCGGATCCAGGACCAGCCAAACCCCGGCTTTGAAGCATTCTCAGCGCCCGCGGTCTACCGTGCAGCGGCCTTCTTCGAAGGCAACTTATATTTGTCAGGACCTGCCGGCCTCTATGCCTACTCGCTGGACGGTGCGCTCCAGCATGTGTACCGCGTAGGGCTGGACCTGCCGCCCGCTCCACTTGGAGCGATGGCGTCGGGAACTCTGGCCGATAGCCATCATCCCGAACTTCTGATCGCTACCGCCGGCGAGGGTGTGCTGGCGTTCGACGGATCAAGGTTTCGGCAGATCCGGCCGGAAGCGGCCGAGGCACGAGTCGTGACGGCGATTCTGCCAATGGGATCGGGCGGCCTGCTGATTGGAACGGCCAAACGCGGAGTTCTGGAGTTTGACGGGCGCTCGCTCAATCAATTCCATCCGACCACAGCAAACCTATATATAACGGCGCTGGCAGGGACGGAATCGGATGTGTGGATTGGCACCCCAAACCAGGGGGTCCTGCACTAGCGCGGCGGGCAAGTGGAACGCGTCGCAGAGAGCGAAGGGATGCCTGACGTCCGCGTGGAGTCGCTGGCACTGGACGGGGAGACAGTCTACGCCGGAACGCCCGATGGTGTGGCCGAAATACGCGCGGGCAGGGTGGCGGGTGTGCTTGCTCGCGGCCACTTTGCGCGGGCAGTTGAGCCGGACGGCGATTCGCTGCTGCTAGGGGAGTTTGATGGTGAGATAACGACTGTTCCGCGAAATGGCGGGCGCGAGCCGCTGCCACGCCGTCCGATCGTGTCACCCGCCGACAATGACTCCGGCGAAAGCTTGCCAGGCGTGACGCACGATCCTGTTGAACAGTTCTTGGCTGCCGGGGACAGCCGCTATGCGTTGACGGCAAGCGCGCTGCTGGAGCGTACACCCGGCGGCGAATGGCGAGCCATTCTGCAAGACGAAGAGCACGGGATGACGGACGGGAACGTCTCGGCGCTGATGGTGGCGGGCGACGGACGTCTTTGGGTGGGGTACTTTGACCGGGGCCTGGACATATTTCCGGCGGCGGGCGGCAGGCCGGTGGACATCGAGAACGATCACGTGTTCTGCGTCAACCGCATCGTGGAGAATGCGGCGCAGGGGACGGTTGCCGTGGCCACGGCAAATGGGCTGGTGCTCTTCGACCGGGACGGGCGCGAGAAGCAGGTGCTAACGCGCGATTCAGGCTTGATTGCCACACATGTTACGGATGTCGAACTGGACGGCAGCGAGATGGTAGCAGCCACGCCGGCGGGAATCACGTTTCTCGACGCCGGGGGGCCGCACAGCATGTATGCGTTTCAAGGTCTTGTGAGCAACCACGTGTACGCGCTGGCCGCCAAACAAGACGCGCTGCTGGTGGGGACTCTGGGCGGCCTGTCGGTGGTGAGCGGGGGCATCGTGCGAAGAAATCTGACCACGGGGAACTCCGGCCTGAAGGCCAATTGGATCACAGCGCTGACGCCGGTAGATAACGACTGGCTGATCGGGACCTATGGAGAGGGAATTGTGCGCATGGATGCCGAAGGAAACATCTCCTCGACGGAAGCCGCGCAACAGGGAACTGTGGTGAATCCCGGCGCAATGATTGCCAGCGGGGGCGAGGTGCTTGCCGGCACCCTGGGCAAGGGACTGCTGGTGGGCGATGCCACCGGAACGCGTTGGAAAACAATAACCGCGGGATTACCCTCGCTGAACGTAACAGCGCTGGCCGCGCATGGCGGCGTGGTCTACTTGGGGACGGACAACGGGCTGCTCAAGATTGCAGCCGGAAGGCTCTGAAGCGGGAGCGAAGCAAATGGGACGCGGGCATTTGGGCTTGAGATTGATTCTTTGCGGCGCGGTTCTTTTGGCGGCGGCGGCGCGAATGTGCGCTGACAGCGCCGTGCTGATCCCTATGGACAAGGAGGCGCCCGACCCTTCAATCCTCTCGCTGACGGAGATGGAAGTCGATATTCACATCGACAATGGCGATGCGCGCGTCTGGATTCGGCAGATCTATACGAACCACACCGGCAAGCTGGAGGAGGGCAACTACGTATTCGCTCTTCCCAGCGGGACACAGATTTCGGACTTCGCTGTATGGGACGGGCCGGTGCGTATTTACAAGACGAAATCAGGAGGTCAGCCCAAATCGTACAAGCCGTACGATGGGGGAGAATCTGTACATCGAGATATTCCGTAACGGTTCGAAGATCTGCGATTCCGGTTCAAATTCCCCAAAGAAAATGTGATTTCTCTCGGCAAGTACCCGAAGGTGCCGCTCGCCGATGCTCGCAAGGAGCGCGACAAGTGCCTCGACTTGCTTGCGAGGGGAATCGATCCAAGCCTGCACCGCAGACTGGCAAAGGATGCGAAGACGGGGCAAGCCGAGGACGCTTTTGAAGTGATCGCCACGGAGTGGCTGGCGAAATTCATCGACCCGAAGTCGGCGAGTCACAGCAAGCGCGTCCGTGCGAGATCCACAAACGACGTCTTTCCCTGGATCGGAAAACGGCCCATTGGTGAAATCGCCCCCAAAGAGATGTTGGCAGTGATTTCAAGAATTGAGGGACGGGGAGCTGTTGATACTGCTCGTCGAACGTTGGGAAGCTGCAGCGATGTCTTTCGCTATGCGATTTCTACCGGTCGCTGCGAGAGCGACCCCTGTCGGGATCTGCGAGGCTCGCTCAAGAAGCTAAAGCCTAGACACTTTTGCCGCAGTCACCGAACCGGCAGATTTAGCTGAAATCCTGAGGGCGATTGATGGTTACAAAGGGACTTTTCCGGTGCAATGCGCGTTGAAGCTTGCTCCGTTGCTGTTTGTTCGGCCGTTCGAACTGCGAACGGCGAAATGGGCTGACATCGACCTCAAGAATGCCGAGTGGTGCATGGAACTCTCGAAGCAAGACGAAAGCCGGGACGGCAGGGCGGATGTTGACGATCACCTTATTGTTCCCCTGTCAAATCAGGTGGTTAACATACTGGGCGTATTACACGGGTTTAGCGGAACCGGCATTTACGTTTTCCCGGGTCTTCGTACGAAGGAGCGTCCGATGAGTGAGAATGCTGTGCTTGCTGCTTTACGCCGGCTTGGCATCCCCAAGGAGGAAATGTGCGGACACGGATTTCGAGCGACGGCCCGGACGATTTTGCGGGAACAGCTCAAGATTGAGCCGGAGTACATCGAACTCGAGCTGGGACACCAGGTTATTGATCCAAATGGACGTGCATATAACCGTGCAAGCCTTCTGCCGGAGAGGAAGCTCTTGATGCAAGAGTGGGCGAATTGCCTGGACAAGCTGAAATCCAGTAAAGACGTCCCTTCACTCAGGCCGGTTCCACTGACCGATATCAGATTGATTCAGGTTGCCGGCTACCGCAATTAGTGCGAGTTATCTGCAAAGCCCAGCGGGGCGGAGAATCTCAACAGTGCGGGCGGCGCAGGCATTCATCCGCATAAAAGCAATGTCGCATTCGGATTCCGGCGGCCATCTTTGCGAGCTGTGACTGAGAGATGCCGCGGCGATCCGCAAACTTGTCAACGAGGCTCGCGAGAACAACCTCCTTGACGCGGTCGAAGCCGCCCGCATCCTGACCGTGCCCGGGGTTCCGACGCGCGGCGTGCGGCTCGGCAACTGGCTCACCCGCCAGGAAGCCAAACGCCTCCTGGCAGCTCCTGACCGGAGAACTCTGCTCGGAGAGCGCACCTTCGCAATTCTGAGCGTGCTTGTCTATTGCGCACTGCGGCGGGAGGAACTTGCATGCCTCGAGGTCCGGCACATCCAGAAGCGTGAGGGGTCCCGGCCCGTTTCCGAGAGGTACCGTTTGATGTTTATCCGGTCGAGACTTCCTCCGACGAGCGTGCCCGCTTTGCCTTCGATCCAGGTCCCATCTCTGAGCCCGTCCCGGATCAGGCTCCATCTGCCGAGCCAAACCAAGGCTCGACGGCGGACGCAGTCCTCGATAGCCTGCCGGCCCAAGAGATGGCGCCGACCCACACCGACCTGGCTGAGACCGCTTCAGACGCCGACGCTGTTGCTTTGCTGGGTGCTTCGGAGGGACGGGACGGAGTTTTCCCGGAGAAAATCGACGAGATGGCTGATCCCTGGGAAGAAGAAATTCGCAGGAATTTGTCTCAAACTAACTTCGCCCGCATGTTGGATCCGCAGATCAACGACCAAGACGTCGCCGCCGGCAAAGGCCCCAATCGCGACCGGAGACTTCGTCGTTCAGAGCCTGACCGTCTCGCAGGCTGACCAAGGGCCGTATTATCGAGTCCCTTCTGCCAGTACAGCTTTGTCGCCGCGATGGTTTGTCTTCGGCCGTCTCTGCATGCTTGACTCAGCGGGCCGACGATGAGTTGCTCTTGTCAAAGACTTCCAAGGCGGGCAGCGCATTGTGTTTGTCGTCGAAAAGCGCTCGCCCGGCGATTGGCCCATCCGCCACTGCCGGCTCCCACCAGAACACGCCGCGGCCCAAGCCTCCCGGAGTGGAGCGCACAGCTTCAACGACGGCCTGAAGAAATTCCTTTTGTCCCTCCGGGCTCTCTGGAAAATCGGCCTTCTTGCCGATAAAGTCGCCGGGAGTCCAGTTGTAGGCGGTTTCTACCTCGATGATCGGCTTGCGGTACCGGAAGGAAAGATCGTGGAGGGTTTGGCGAAGAGCGGTAATGCTGCCATGCCATCGCGGATAGTAGGAGAGGCCGATGACATCATAGGGAAGGTTGTAGGAGTTGAGCTTGTCAAAGAACCAGATCGCTCCTTTGGGATCGCCGCTGCGTTCGATGTGAATCATGATTGCGATTCGGTGTTCGCTGCCGCGACCCGCATCCACGCCGCGAATGGCGGCCTTGAGCAAATCGGCGAAGTTATCCCAGTTGTCAGGGAGTTTGCCGTCCGGCCAGTCCATGCCGTCGGTGATCTCGTTGCCCGTCTGCACCATATCAGGCAGCACGCCGGCATCGCGAAAGGCGGCGATGGTATCCCGGGTGTAGATAAAGATCTGCTCGGCTAGCTGCTTGTGCTTGAGTTTGCTCCACGCTTCGGGAGTAAATTGCTTTCCCGGATCGGCCCAGGTGTCGGAATAATGAAAGTCCAGCAGCAGCCGGAATCCCTGTGCTTTGGCGCGCTTGGCCAGCGCAAGCGTGTAGGCCAAGTCGTTGGGCAGTTTGTCGGCGCTGGCGGCGGGATCGTGAAAGATGCGTAGTCGAATCCAGTTGAACTGATGCTCGCGGAGAATGGCCAGAACATCTTTGGGTTGGCCATTCTCAGTGAAAACAATGCCATGCTGTTCGGCGCTGGCGAGGAAGGAGACATCCGCGCCGACGATGAACTGCTGGGCCTTGAGAGGCGCGCCAAAGCTGGTTGCCAGAACTGCCAAGAGCGCTAGCCTGCGCAGGCCAGGAAAATTAATATAAGAACGGAAAAACGCCTTCATGGCTGACTTCCTTCTGAGGCGGGAAGCTCGTCGGCGTTGGCTTTTACCCGCTTGTTCATCTGCCGATAGAGTTCCTTCACCTGTTCCTGCGCATGGCGAACGGTTTCAAAGATCTTCATCTCGGCTTGTGCCTCTTCATCGCGATGCAGGATCTTGAGGGCGCGGGCATAGTGATAATGCGCTTCGGGGTTCAAAGGGTCCTGGGCGACGGCCTGGGACAGGTAGCGGAGCGCCTGTTGCGGCTTGCCTTGTTCAAGGAGGATCCGGCTGATGCCCATCTGCGCGGCGACTTCCCTGGAGTTCAGCGCATAGGCGCGCTCATAGTGCGCGAGGGCAAGATCGGGATGGTTCTGCAAATGGCTCACGCGGCCCAATTCGCATTCAATTGGCGCGCTTTCACCATCCGAGCGGAGTGCTGCTTCAAGTTCCAATCGGCCGCTGTTCTGCGCGGGACCGTCGTGCGGAGCAGCCTCGATGATTGCTTCGCCGAGCTCGAAGTGAGCTCCCGGCAGCGAAGGATCGATTTCGATTGCGTGGCGATAGTGTTCGGCGGCGGCGACCAGATCGCCTGCATTGACCAGGTGTTCAGCAATGACCTGCTGCATGCGGGCAGAGTTGGGCGCCAGCAGCGCCAGCTTGTTCATGGTGTCGTCGGCCATCTCCTGATAAATGTGCTGGGCAAAAAACAGGATGTCGATGTTCTCGGGATGGAGCGCGACCAGTTCGCGGACAACGGGCAGAGCCTTGTCGAGGTCGCCGCGCTGGTAGTAGAGGTCACCGAGTTCAACGCCGACCTCCAGGCGCAGCTTCGCGTCATTGAAGCGCGAAGAAGAGATCTGCGCGAAGGCCGCTTCAAGATGCGCGTCAGCGGCGGGATCGCCCAGACGCTTTTCGCAGATGCCCAGCAGGCCCTCGGCCTGGATAAGCGAAGGCTTGACGGCCAAAGCCTTGCGAAGGTCCTGGCGAGCTGCTCCGCAATCGCCGCGCAGCCACTCCGCAGCACCCAGGCCGGCCTGCGCATCGGCATTGCCGGGTTCAAGTTCGAGCGCGGCGCGAAACTCGCGTTCAGCGTCATTGGCGCGGCCTGCCGCCAGCGCAGCCTCTCCCGTGCGCAAACCGTCTGCTAACGAAGTACTGCCTGCCTGCGCGGCGACCGATGGGCCCAATGCGAGGGGCACAAGCAGCGCAGCAATGCATGTTTGCCTGGAAAAGAGCGCGCGAAAAATCGCTGGAAATTCCATCTTCCTGGTTGCCTCGTCGGGCCATTTGAGCCGTCGGCCAGCACAATTCTACTCAGTTCGCCTTAACGGGCGTGAAGGGTTCGGAGCACGGCAGGAAGACCTAGAGTTCGGGCACCGGACTCTCAATCGTGAATAGATTGTGACTCCAACTGCTCATTCAACTAACAAGAAACAAGAATGCAAGTTCCGCAAAATAAGAAGTCGTCGCAGCGTTCTACGGGCTCCCACCCATCGGACAGAAACAGAGACGTCCGATGGATGGGGCACAGTTTCATCCCCGTAGATCGGCGACGCCGGTGGGGAGTTAGAAGGTAATTCGCGCCCCCAGTTGCAACTGGCGACTGGTGTTGGCGCTGGTAATGGTGCCTGCGCCACCCGCTCCTATGCCTGCACTTGGCTGCGAGAAGTTTGGGTTGTTGAGCGCATCGAAGGCGTCGGCACGTACCTCCATGTGCATTTGATCTCCGAACCACTCCCCGAGCCAGAAGGTCTTGCCGAGGCTGAAGTCCACATCGCGCCAGTCGGGGCCGCGCAGCATGTTGCGCCGCGCATTGCCGAATGTGTTCTGGGCAGGCACGGAAAATGCCGCGGTGTTAAACCAGCCGCTGATGCCGGGGTTTGACACCTTCGTGCTGACCCCCGGCGCGACGTTGGGAAACCAGGAAAATCCGCAATAGCATTGGCTGGCCTGCGAGTTGCTCTGGTCGGCTGTGCCGACTATCGGGGTGAAAGGAATGCCGGAGTGCGCCTGAAAGACGCCGGCGACACGCCAGCCGCCAAAGACCTGATCGGCAGCTCCTTTGAGCGCAAAGTCGCGGCCCTTGCCGAAAGGCAGTTCCCAGGTGGCGTAACCGTTGAGGGTGTTTGGCGAGTCAAGCTGCGAGTATCCGTAGTTGGCGGCCGGGTCATAGGCGTTCTGCCACACGTCGATGGTCTCGTAATGGCCGTTGCTGGTGCCGGTGTCGAGGGTTTTGGACCGGGCGTAATTGAGCATGAACGCGATGCCATGCGACATGCGCTTATTCACGCGTAGTTGAAAGGCGTTGTAGTTGGAATTGCCATCGAAGATAGCGCCGTAGATGTATTTGTATTGCGGATACGGCTCGGCGGAAGCTCCCTGGCTGAGTTCGCCAGCGGGCACCTGGTCGGTGTCGCGGTTGAAGTTGAGGTGAGTGCCCTTGGTGAAGACGTAGCTGGCGTCGATCAAAAGATTCTGGGGCAACTGGCGCTGAACGGACAGCATGGTTTCCTGGTAGTACTCGATGGGCATATTGGCCGGGTAATAGTAGACGCCCTGGCCGTTGTACTTTGCGTTGCTGAAGCTGGATTGACTGGGGTAGATGACTGAGCCCCCGGGCGGCCCGGTCTGAAGCGTCCATGGCGTCGGGTAGTAGCTGATGCCGGTGGTGAAGTTCGACGAATAGCCGTTCGAGCCCTGGGGATTGAGGCCCAGGCCCAGGGCGCCGTCAGAGTACGACTCGGCAGAGCGGAAGGCATCGAAGACGCCGTAGCTGGCGCGGATCGACCAATTCGGTCCCGGAGACCAGGCAAGGCCGATGCGCGGGTCCCACTCGTTGACGCCGTCCTCGATGGAGTTTCTGCCTTGCTGCCCGCCGTAGATCATTGCACCCGGAGTGTTGGTGCCGGTGTTGATGAGCGTGGGGTCGAAGCTGCCGAAGCGGTTCATCACCTCTCCCCAGCCCGACTGGTATTGGTAGCGCAGTCCGAGATTCAATGTGAGGTTGTGCATAATCTTGAAGTCGTCCTGGAAGAAGCTGGCGAGATTCCACATGCGGGCGCCGGTTTCCTCATAATCGTAGACGTACCAGCCGTAGACCTGGCCGAGAAGGAAGTCGGCGTAGGGCGATCCCGACGCAACGGTACCGTAGCCTCCCGTGGTGTTGGGATAGTTGCTGCCTGACCAGAACTGGGCCGTTCCAATGCCATTGAACTGGAAATTTCCGGAGCTCACATCACCCCAGTTGGTGTAGTTCTGATAGCTCTTGTCCAGTTCGCCACCGAGCTTGATGGTGTGGCGTCCGCGGATCAGGGTGAGGATGTCGCCCTCGACAAAGGCGCCGTCCGCGAGCACGGCATGCGTGCCGCCGCCAATGCCTACCTGTCCCGCTCCATCGCCCCCGTTTATCGTGAGGTCGGGGAAGATGTTGCCGGGCGCGTTGGTTCCATAAGCAGGCTCAATGCCGAGCTTGGTTGGATAGCCCTGACCATAGGTGGCGGGAATGTATTTATCCAACTCGCGAACCGCGCCGAAGCGCGCTTCGTTGAGCATGGTGGGAGTGATGGTCCAGGTTTCGGTGATCTGCGCATCCTGGTTCAGGTTGTTACCCGAAGTGCAATCGAAACCAAGCGGACAAAGCGCATCAACGCTGTTGATGAGCGAGATTGGATACTCCAGGATTGATCCGGAGAGCTTGTGGCTGGTGCTGATGTTGTAATCGATCTTGCCCGCATACCAATAATTGCTGCTTGGCTCGGTAACTACCACCTTGTAGTTGTTGTAAATGTTGGTGGGATCGGAGGGGCTGGTTGCGGTTGAGCCCTGGGGAACAGAGTTTGGCTCGGGAAAGTACTTTTGGACGGCCAGGGCCACCGGATCGAACCCGGTCGTGATTTTGTTCCCGGAGAACTGGGTGCCGCGGTAGCACCACGGCGTGCCATCGTAGGAGCCGCACGAGGTCGAACTGGGATCGTAGATGGGATTGGCCAGCGCGGAAAAATCGCCGCTCTTCATGGCATCCGTGGGAACGGTCGTGGTGTTGACCGAAGACGAGTGGTTGGGGTTGGCCTGAAAGGTGAAATAGAAGAACAGCTTGTCTCTCTTGATGGGCCCGCCGACGCCGCCCCCGAATTCGTTCCAACGCAGAGGGGTTTTCTCTCCGGCAGGCGTGAAGTAGTTTAGCGCGTCAAACGCGTTGTTCTGGATGAACTCGAAGGCGCTTCCGTGCCACTGGTTGGCGCCGCTCTTGAGAATCACGTTGAAGGCCGCCGCGCCGGTGCCGTACTGCGCGCCGAAGTTGCCCAGGACGGCGGAGACCTCGGCGATCGAATCCACGGGCGGATAGTTGTCGCTGGCATTCACGTCGCGGGGCTGGGTGGCGTCTGAACCTTCAATGAGCCAGTTGCCCATGTAGCCCTGCGTGCCGTTGATGCCCACGCCCTGGCCCGAAGCGTCCTGGCTGCCTCCGCCGCCGGCATTCACGCCTGGCAGCTCGTTGGTCAACTCGTTGTACCAGATGCCGCCGACTGTGGGAGCATCCTGAATGGACTTGGCGTCGATGATGACATGCGAATCGGAGGTCTCCGTCTCCAACTGCGGCGCCTCGGCGGTCACCGTAACCTGTTCCGAAGCCGTGCCCACCGTGAGGGATGCGTCGATGGCGATGGTCTCCACCTGCAGGACCACGCCTTTGCGGAGATAGTCTTTGAAGCCCGGCGCCGCCACGGCCACGGTGTATTCGCCTGGCAGCAGCGAGGGCACGTCATAGATTCCGCTCCCGTTGGTGGCGACCCTGGTTACGACGCCGGTGAGCACATCGGTGATGGCAACGGTGGCATTGGCAACTGCGGCCCCGGACGGATCTGTCACAGACCCCTTGATTTCACCGGTGTTGGTGTTCTGCGCCCAAATGCGATGCGCCGAAAGCATCAAGAGCAAAACGATGGCGAGTGTGCAGCAGAGCCGATTGCGGTTGGTTCTCATTGTCCGTCCTCCAAAAATCTTCCTGATTCCGCGAGCGATTGATTCATTTCCCGGGTGGATGCTTGTCTACCGGTTCGACCGAATTCCAAACAGAGCCGAGCGTTCTGTTCGCTCTTTTCACTAACGTGCCAATGTACGCGCTTCGACAAACGGGGCGAATCCGACAAAAGTCGGATCGCGCATGTTTTTTTAGAGCGGTCTCAATCGGCGGGCCCGGGGTTGCCAGACGGGTTGCCCTCCGGCGAGCAAGAGCCGCGCCAAAAAGAGGAGGAACGAGGCCCGCCGCATACAAGCCACAGTAAGCGCGAAAACTCCGGGCAAGAGCAGGCGGGTACTAATAGGAGCCACTGGCGAAGGTCCAAGTTGCGAGAAAACATCCCTCAGGTGCTAAGCCCAGCGTCTGTAATCCCCCTTGAGGGTCGAAGTTGCGAGAAAGGCACCCGCAGGGGCTAAAGCCCTCAATCGTTTTGTTGCAGTTACGGCCCGGCTAAAGCCGTGCCCTTGTTACAAAACCTCACGAATCGTGGTCGAACCGAGTTTTTCGCCAAACTGTAAAGTCGTGCCCTTTCAAAACCCGACGGTTACAAAAGGTGGTTAGCGTTGCAGAGGCACTTTGGCTTCCACGCGGGCTCCCTTGCCCGGGGCGCTCGACAAGTGAAACTTCCCTCCCGACCTCTCGACTCTTTCTCTCATCCCCTTGAGTCCGAAGTGACGGCCGTTCTGGCTCCCCATCTCGCCGAGATCGAAGCCGCATCCATTGTCCGCAATCGATAGATTCAGTTCGCGGCTGCTGCATGCGAGAGTCACGGCAACATGGGTGGGGTTGCCGTGCAGAGCGGCGTTGAAGACCGCCTCCCGCGCCACCATCAGGAGATCGTGCGCCAAGGGATGGCTCACTGCGCCCGGGGTCCCCGTGATATTGCAGACGACGGGAATATTGAACTCTGCGCTTGCTTTGCCAGCCATACTTTCCAGCTTCTCGCCCAGGTCGTTTGTGTCGCTGTCGGGCTGGCGCAGATTCCAAACGGCCTCTCGCGCTTCATTGATGGTGGTGCGCAGGTGCAGTCTCGCGATGTCCATGAGGCCATTGCCTGGGCTGTCGACCGAGATCTCCATCGAGACGGCTTCCATCAAGGCGGAGACGCCCGTGCATCCTTGAATTACGGTGTCGTGCATCTCGCGCGCAAGCCGGCTGCGTTCTGCTAAAACGGCCTCGAAGCGAGTCCGCACCTGACGCAGCCGGTATTGGTATGCAAGGAAGGTGAGCAGCGCGGCAAGGATCACGCAGGCGGCGATGAACCACCAGGTGCGATAGAAGAATGGCCGCTGCACAATGTCAATTGAAACCTCGGTTGCGGCGCCGGGATCGCCTGCTTCAAAGACCCGCACTCGGAAACGGTAGGCGCCCGAAGGCAGGTTGGTGTAGTCGGCCGTCCGCGCGGTGGCGGCCGCGCTCCAGTCACGGTCGAAGCCATCGAGCCTGTAGCGGAAACGCAGGCCGGCCTGGGAGCGAAGCTGAATGGGCGAAAAGGCAAATTCCAGACGGCTGTTGCCGGGCTGCAACACGATGGGCCCTACCAGGGAGACCGACCGGCCGTCCGCATGAACAGATTCAAGGCGCAAGGGCGGCGGCTGGGCGTGGCGCTGAGAGGGAAAAATGTGAATCGGCCCCCGATTGCTGGGAAACCAAACATCGCCTTGAGGCGAGATGGAGCCGGCGGGCATTGTTCCACCATAAATTTCGGTGTTGGCGGCCATCTCGGAGATGGGATAGAAAGTGAGCGCAAAATGGCGTTCGGGCAACTCTGCCTGCGCGTCCAGCTCATGCCGATTCAAAAGCGAAACCCCGTTAGGACCGCTCATCCACATGTGCCCCGCGGCGTCTTCGAGAATGTCGTAGATGGCGTTGCCGGCCAGACCGTCCTCGGCGCTGAAGTGTGTGATCCGGCCGTCGCGAAGGCGGAACAAGCCGTCGTTGCGCGTGCCGAACCACAGGCCGCCGTCCTGGTCTTCATGGATGGCCCATATCTTCATCTGCGCCAGAGCGGTTGTGGCGACATCGCGGACGAAGACTCCGCCGCGCATGTGGCTGAGGCCCCGTTCGGTGCCCACCCAGAGATCGCCGCGCTTGTCTGCAAGCAGGGAGCGGATGCTGAGATGGGCAAGGCCATCCTTTTGCAGATAGTTGAAGATGCGGGGATGTTCTCCTTCACCCACCAGGTGGGTGAGGCCGCCGTCTGTCCCAACCCACATGCTTCGATCGTGGTCCTGCGCGATGGCCCTGATGAAGTTGTTCGACAACTCGGTAAAGCGCGTTGTGCGTCCGGCGCCGATGCGATAGATTCCGTTTCCATCTGTGCCCGCCCATAGCGTGCCGGCGGAATCGCGAAAGATGTTGCGGACATGGATGCCGCGCATGCCCGGCAGTTGTTGCTCGGTCAGTGCGCCTTCTTTCATATGAAACAGGTGGGTGGAACCGATCCAGAAGCTGCCGTCGCTGTCGCCGTAGATGGTCTCAAAGTCGGAATCGTTGGCCTTCGGCAGTGGAACGATGCTTACCTGCGACCGGGTCAGGCGCACCATGCCGGTCTGGGTTCCAATCCAGAGATCTCCTTCATCATCTTCGAAGAAGTTCAAAACCGTGTTACTGGGCAGTTCGGCGGGCGCCGTGGACTGGATGAGCTTGCCGCGATCGAAGGTGAAGACGCCCTGACCGATGGTGCCGATCCAAAGCACTCCGTCGGGCGTCTGCCGCAGGACACGCACGGTGCTGGTGATTCCGGGGACGGGCTGAAATCGGTCTTGCCCGGGAAGCATCCGGTTAAGGCTGGTCACTGTTCCGACCCACAAGGATCCATCGCTGGTTTGCAGGATGGACTTGACCTGGTTCTGGCTTGCTTCCTCGCCCAGCGAGTACAGCGTGCCGGTTTCGCCATCGATGCGCATCAATCTCCACCCGCCCACCCACAAGTGCCCGGCATGGTCCCGGCAAATGGAGTGAACGGAAATAGGTGGAATCGACGAGGTTCCATCGACCTGTACAAAGCGTTCACCAGCCAAGCGCAAAAGTCCGCGGTCTGTGCCGGCCCAAATTGCGCCATCCGGGTCCTGGGCGATTACGCGCACGAAGTCGGCGCTCTCGCCGTTGGCCGCGAGCCAGGTGCGGAAATTTCCGCCCGAGTAGCTGACGACCCCGCCGCCTTCGGTTCCGATCCACAAGGTTCCGTCCCGCGCCACCATCAGGCAGAAAACGCTGTTCTCGTGGAGGTTTGGCGTGTTTTGACGATCGAAGACAGTGAAGTGCGCCCCGTCGAAGCGCAGCAGTCCGCCGGTAGTTCCAATCCACAGATATCCGTCAGGAGTTTGCGCGAAGGCTTGAACGGTTTGCTCCGGCAATCCATCGGGCGCCTGCCATACGCGCCGCGTGTACCCGTCAAGCCCCTGGGCGCACATGACGATAGAGCCGGCCACGAAGGCAAGCAGCCAAACGCCAACCATGCGGAGTGAATGCATTGCGGCGCTCAGTATACCTGAGCGCTCGCTCCGTCGATATTGGACACGCCGGAATCTTGTTCCAGTCCGACTTTCGACGGATTTGGGATATACCTCCGGGAGAGTAGAGTGATCTTTCTTCCTGGCTGCTCTCAAAAAGTCACACCCCAGGAAAAGCGGCTTAAACGGAGTCGTGTTGATACATCCTTCACGAGAATCGATGATCAAGGGTTCAAGAAACACTCTGAGTGTTGCGTGCCTTCCTGCTTTCGCCGTTCTTCCTGTCATCCTGTTTGCTGCCGTCTGCAGCCATGCTCAAAGCGTATCCAGAATCCGCATAGACGCGAGCCAGCCCTTTGCCGATCCGGCGCCGGCAAGCTATCGCGAAGGTTCCGCAAGGTCGCCTTCCGGCACCGTTCTTGGCGTCAACAGCCGTTATCTCACGCTTGACGGAAGACCATGGCTGCCGGTGATGGGTGAGTTTCATTTCTCGCGCTATCCAGAGGCAAAGTGGGAAGAGGAAATTCTTAAGATGAAGGCCGCGGGAGTGAATATTGTGGCCACATACGTGATCTGGATTCATCATGAGGAAATCGAAGGGCAGTTTGATTGGCAGGGACAGCGCGATCTGCGGAGATTCACACAACTTTGCGCCCGGCATCGGATGTATGTGGTGGCGCGCATCGGTCCCTGGGATCATGGAGAGGTGAGAAACGGAGGATTCCCCGACTGGGTGGCCAAAAAGAGTCCGACCCGGGTCAACGATCCGGTCTATTTGTCTGAGGTTCGCGCCTGGTATTCGCAGGTGAGCGAACAGCTCAAAGGCCTGCTGTGGAAGGATGGCGGACCGGTGGTGGGCATCCAGCTGGAAAACGAATATTCGCAGCGCGGCCCGGGCGCCGGCGAGGAGCACATTCTCGAGTTGAAGAAAATGGCGATCGAGAGCGGCCTGGATGTTCCGCTCTATTTCGTTACCGGCTGGGATAACGCCGTCATTCCGGCCGGCGAAGTGCTTCCACTGTACGGTGGTTATCCCGATGCTCCATGGGACGCATCGCTGGCTAAGCGCGCGCCCGAAGAAGTGTATGCATACCGCTTTCAGGGTCGCGCAGCGGCGAACGTCAAAGCTTCCAATGCGCAGATAACCGCCGGGGCCTCACTGCCTTTTCTGACCGCGGAGCTCGGCGGCGGCAACCAGGTTACCTACCATCGCCGCCCGGTCATTGAACCGGACGACATTGCGGCCGTGTTTCCGGTCATGCTGGGCTCGGGAGTGAACCTTTATGGCACGTACATGTTCCAAGGAGGCGAGAATCCTGACGGAATGCTGACTACCCTCGAGGAGTCGCAGGCCACGGGCTATCCCAACGACCTGCCGGTGAAGTCGTATGACTTTCAGGCGCCACTGAGCGAATTTGGCGAAGAGCGCGCCTCGTTCCGCAAGATGAAGGTGTTTCAGTATTTTCTGAATGATTTCGGCGCCGGGCTGGCGCCCATGACGGTCCACGCGCCGGACGTGGTTCCCAAGGGCCCCGAGGACTTTACTGTGCCGCGCGTTTCGGTGCGGTCCAAGGGCGACGCCGGATTTATTTTCATGAATAACTACGTACGCGGCTACCCGATGCCGCCGCGAGAGTCAATTCAATTTGAAATTGAGCTTCCTGGCGGTCCAATCGTTGTTCCGCGCCGCCCTGTAACAATCCCATCCGGCGCTTACTTCATCTGGCCATTCAATCTGCGGCTCGACGGAATGAATCTGCGCTACAGCACCTCTCAGCTATTTACGCGTTTGGACGACGCGGGCAGGGACACGGTTTACTTTGAAGCCGTGCGCGGGATCGAGCCAGAATTCACCTTCGATGCCGCCGGAATCCGCAGCCTGCACGCTTCGAGTGGGAGAACAACAAACGATTCCGGCATCGTTTCGATCAGCGAGATCAAACCCGGGGTCGATTCGGCCATCGATCTTGTTTCCGCCGAGGGAAGAAATATTCGCATCGTGGTGCTGACGCCGGAGGAGGCCGAGGATGCCTGGAAGGTAAGCATCGGCGGCGCCGATCGCTTGTTGATTACCGCTCAAGACTTTCTGGCCGATCCCGATGGCACGCCGCCCCGCATCTACCTGCGTTCGCGCGGCGAGCCTGAATTTGCTTTCACCGTCACTCCTGCGCCACCGGCCGCACCGACAGCGAGCCTGCCTTTGACGGAGACCGCAACCAATGCTCAGCAGGCTAGCTTCACTGCTCAGGCCAGACCGCGAAGGCTCGATTTCGCATTCCGTCAGGTCCAGGATGCTGGAGATGTGCCGCCAGTTGAGACAGGGCCCGCTCCGGGCTGGCGGCCGCAAGGAGTGGCGAAGGCTCCTTCTGAAGACACATATCAACATGCAGCCGAGTGGTCGTTCACGCTGGATCCAGGCATTGCGGACGGCTTGAGTGAATTGTTTTTGAAGGTGTGCTACGAGGGCGATGTGGCGCGGCTCAGCTCGAACAAAAAGCTGCTCGACGATAATTTCTATAATGGCCACCCGTGGTTCATAGGGCTGAGCCGCTTTCTGAGACCGCAGCAGGCCAATGCCTTCGAGCTGAGTATCCTGCCGCTGCGCAAGGATGATCCGGTCTATTTCGAGATGCCCGGTTCGATCGATTTTCAATCGAATGGCCAGATCGATCGGCTCGATGGCCTCTCTCTTGTGCCCGAGTACCAACTAATTCTCAATGCTGCTGAGAAATGAGGCGATGCGGATTTGGCCATCGGATTTTCGAGCGATCTCTCCAGGGAGGTTACAACAACAGGCTGCCGACGGAACGCATAATATTCTTGAACTGGAGGGAATAGGTGGACGAGCAGAAGGAACCTAGAGAGCCGGGCAAAATTGGCGTGCTCGTGGTGGACGACCACCCTATTACCCGTTTCGGCATCGCGGCCATTATTCAAGCTACGCCGGACATGACGGTCGTGGCCCAGGCAGGCAGCGGCGAGGAGGCTGTCGAACTCTACGAAAAGCACCTTCCCGACATTGTGCTCATGGACCTCAGGTTGCCCGGCATGAGCGGCGTTGAGGCGATTCGCACGGTCGTCGCCCGGCATCGCCAGGCTCGATTTGTCGTGCTCACAACCTACGAGGGCGATGAGGATATTCACCAGGCACTTCAGGCCGGCGCACGCAGTTACATCGTCAAGGGAATGCCGCACGAGGCCCTGGTGAATGCGTTGCGGCGCGTTCACGCCGGCGGGCGATTTCTGCCTCCACCGGTGTCGCGCGCCCTTTTGTCGCGTATTCCAAATTCAGATTTGAGCGCCCGCGAACGCGAGGTTCTCAGCCTGATTGTGCGGGGCAGAAGCAACAGGGAGATCGCGTCCGATCTTGGCATCACCGAGGCCACGGTGAAATGCCATGTCAGTGTCATACTGATGCGCCTCAATGTAAGCGACCGCACGCAGGCCGTCGTTACCGCGCTACGCCGCGGTCTGGCTCATCTCTAGAGACTGTTATGAACTTTGGCGTGTGGCCTTTGTGATTCGTATGCTAGCCTGTTTTCCGTGAGTCGAATCTTGCCCGAAAAGGCTGCCGAACGCAAGATCTCGCGAGTTGCGGAACCTCCAGAAGTTACGGGAGACTTGCGGAATCGAGCCTTCATTGGTACGTCCGGCTGGGCCTATTCGAGCTGGAAACCAGGATTCTTTCCTGAAGCGCTCCCTCAACCGAAGTTCCTGGAATATTACGCGACTCAATTGAACTCCGTCGAAGTGAACTACACCTTCCGCCAGTTACCGACCGAGAGCATGCTCACCGGCTGGCTGGCCGCGACCGGCGCCGGCTTTCGCTTTTCGTTCAAAGCGCCGAAGCGGATCACTCACATCCTTCGGCTCAGGGATTGTGCAGACACAGTCGCCGCCTTGTCGTGTGCGCTCGCTCCGGTGGTTGCTGCCGGACGGATGGGTATGGTGCTCTTCCAGCTTTCGCCCAATTTCAAGGCCGATGTGCCTCGGCTGGAATCCTTCCTTTTGGACGCGGAAGCGTGTGGGGTGCGGATGGCGTTCGAATTTCGGCACGGCACATGGTTTTGCGATGAAGTGTTTGCCGTGCTGCGGCGTCATTCCGTCGCGCTTTGTGTTGCGGAGAGCGAAGCTTTAGAGACGCCGGACGTTGTGACGGCTTCGTTCGCCAGCTACCGGTTCCGAAAGAGTAAATATTCTCGAGCGCAGCTCAAGGCGATTGAGAATGTGCTGCGCCAGCGGTCGGCCGAGGGCGAGGTCTTCGCCTATTTCAAGCACGAAGTGGAACCAACCGGGGCTATCTACGCGGTCGAGACGCTTCGAAGGCTAAGGCATGCATGATCAGGGATCAGGGATCAGAGATCAGGAATCAGGGATCAGAGATCAAGAATCAGGGATCAGAGATCAAGAATCAGGGATCAGGGGGATCGGCTGTCGGCTGCTCCATTCCACGCGCATGCCTGAATATCAATGACAATTCGCTTGTATTCGGTATACAATAGACGGAACTCTCACGTGTAAAGGCTCGGTGTCACATCAAGTCCGGCCGGCTCTTTGAACAGATTTGGCCAAGACAATTTTTCATCGAATTCGGTTCTTCGAGAAGGCGGGCATGCGTGTGATAAGCGATTTATTTACCATTCCTCCAAAAAGGGAGATTGGTTGTGGGCACAGCGAGCGGCAGCAAGGCCTCATCTACTGATTACCTAGGCCTGCCTCTTTCCGAAATGCAGGGTATTGTCTCCCGCTTTCATCAGAGAGTCAGCGCAGCCTTCGAGGAACATCCGTCCACGAAAGAGTCGGTCCGCAAGGCATTGCGGCGAGAGGGTTCGGAGCGCTGCCTCGTAAGGCTCAAACGCTTATCGACCGACGTGATTCTCCGCTACGGAGACGATCTCGCCGATCTCTTTTGCCAGTTTCCTGACGACGTGCTTTGGGTTCAGGCGTACGACTACGGGGTGGGATTCCAGCCATCGGGCGAGAGTCGTATCGACGAGGTTGAGGTTCTCACCAGAGCTTCAAAATGGACGGACGAGTGGGGCACGCGCTGGGGGCATGCCTACGGCGGCGTTGGCGCCACGCCACTGGGCAATGCGATTGAGGATTGGTCTGAGCTTGACGAATATCTCGCGCACCACATCCCCGACCCGCATGCTCCCGGGCGGCTGGATCGGGCCAGGGATATGCTGGCACTGCATGGCGACAAGAAATATTGCGTAGCCATGATTTGCCCCGCTCTGTTCGAGCGCCAGCACTTCTTGCGCGGCATGGAGAATACGTTTTGCGATTTCGCTTCAAACGGGCGCGAGGTGGAACGCCTGCTGGAAGCGCTTTGCGATAACCTGATTGAATTAATTCGCGAGTGGGGACAAACCAAAATCTCGGGCTATTACCTGACCGACGACTGGGGTTCACAGACGGGATTGATGGTTTCACCAAACCTATGGAGAAAGTATTTCAGGAGCCATTACCGGCGCATCATCGATGAGATTCACAGCTTGGGCAAAGATGTCATATTCCATAGCTGCGGCAATGTGATGCGACTGGTTCCCGAGTTGATCGATCTGGGCGTGGACATCCTCGATCCCATTCAGCCTAAGGCCATGAATCTTGACGAAGTCGGTAAGCAGTTTGGCGGCAAAATCGCTTTCTGTGGCGGGATTGATGACCAACGCCTGGAAGACTATACGCCGCAGCAGGTGAAAGATGCGGTTCGGCATGCGATTGCTGCGCTGGGCGGGCCGTACGGCAACGCTTACATTCTTGCGCCCGCGAACACGATGACACCGTCGGTGCCATTCGAGAATATCCAGGCGCTGTTTGAGGCTTGCCACGAACGATAGCCAGAGCCGCACGTCTGGTTGCTGAAAAACTTAATCTCGACGATCAGACATGCTGATGCGGCATTGAGCCGGCGAACTTCTGCGTTGATACGATCCCAGAACCCTCCTTAACAACCACGAGTCGGTCGGCAGCGACATTAGAGATCGTCTCCTTGTTCCCGTTTGGCCAGCGTATTTCGAGGTCTGCTCTGAGCGCACTCCCAAGACCAAAGTGAAGTCGTCGATCGTTCACCGAAAGATAGCTCGATTGAGCCAACACTTCCTGCGCCTGTCGCCTTTCGCCATATTGAGCTGTGACGCGCGCCCCGATCGCGCTGCGGTTGGACTTTACTCCGACGAGCAGCACTTTTAGCCAGTGATTGGTTCCGGAGAGATCGTTGCGCAACAACGTTGGCGGCGCGTTGCGATTCATGATGAGAATGTCCAGGTCTCCGTCGTTATCGAAATCGCCAAAGGCGCAACCGCGGCTGCATTTGCGCCCCGCTGCACCGAGGCCGGCTCTCTCGGATAGTTCCTCGAACAAGCCATCTCCCAAGTTTCGGAACAGCATACGCGGCATCTTCATGGGGATCTCAGGAAATGCTTTTTCCACTTCAGGGTAAACTCCTCCAGCCACGATGAAAATGTCGGGCAATCCGTCGTTGTCGATGTCAAGGAAACCCGTTCCCCAGCAGATGTACCGCGTTTCAACTCCAAGCCCTGCGCGCAGCGTCACATCTTCAAAGTCGCCTTTGCCTTGATTGCGATAGAGGCCCGGCATGTCGCCTTGAAAGTGCGTCTTGACGATGTCGAGTTCTCCATTCAGATCGAAGTCGCCGACTCCGATGCCCATACCAGCCTGTTCCAGCCCATCCTGACTCAGCGCAACGCCGCGCTCCATTCCCTCTTCAGTGAATGTTCCGTCGTGCTTGTTGCGAAAGAACAGACTCGGCGTGGAGTCACAGGCAACATAGATGTCGGGCCAGCCATCATCATCAAAATCCGCCGCAACAGCGGTCAAGCCGTAGCTCTTTGTCGCGACTGCTATGCCGGATTGCCGGGTAACATCTGTGAACGTGCCATCCCCGTTGTTGTGAAACAGAATGTGCGACTCGGGTTCCAAGCCGCGAGGACCGCAGTTCACCTGGACGCCTTTCCAGTTGCAACTTTCTGGCACCGTCCTAGGATCAAACACGACGTAGTTGGCGACAAACAGATCAAGGTGGCCGTCGCGGTCGTAATCCACAAAGGTACAGCCCGTACCCCATCTCACCGGTCTCAGCAGGGCCGCTTCTTTTGTTACATCGGTAAAGGTTCCGTCCCCATTGTTTCGATAGAGTACGTTCTGGCCCCAGTAGGTAATGAATATGTCTTCAAATCCGTCGTTGTTATAGTCGCCCACGGTCACGCCCATTGCCCAGCCGGTGCGAACCAATCCTGCTTTCTCGGTGACGTCGGTAAATGTGCCGTCTCGATTGTTTCTATAAAGACGGTTGGTGGCATGGGGCGCCGGAGCATCAAACAACGTACCCGAGAGGACGAAGATATCGAGCCATCCATCATTGTCGTAATCAAGAAATGCGATGCCCGTTCCAGTGGTCTCAATGAGGTATTTGGTGCGATCCACCGCGCCGCAAATCGATGGCATGCGCAGCCCCGCCGCTTGGCCCACATCTACGAGGTGAGCGCCGAATGGCTTTCCTGAGAATTTGGGGCGCGGAGCCGGCGCCAGGCCACGAGTGGCCATGCCTGCCTCCTGTGCCCGCAGCAAACTCCCGGACACCAGTGTCGTCGACATCAGGGTCAACATCTCGCGGCGTGTCAGAATTCTGGACATGGTTCTATATGTTCGCATCATGGTGTTGCATTCGCGCAGCGGAGCCGGCGTTTAACTCTCGTGCTTATTGTCGCTGCAGTCGTTGCGCAAGTTGAAATTGTTCGTTCGCTGCCTGCGCTTCTCCATCTGACTGGAGCGCGAGCCCGAGATTGTAATGGGCCTCGGCATAATTGGGCCGCAGTTGAATCGCCAACCTGAGTTCGCGGATTGCCTGTTTCAACTGCTTGTCATTCAGGAATGCAAGGCCCAGGTCATTGTGCGCTTCGGGCGATTTCGGCTCCAGCTCGACTGCTTTTTGGAACTGGGGAATGGCGAGAGCGAATTGCTTCTCAGTCTGATACACAAGACCAAGATTGATATGGGCATCGATATAGTCTGGTTTAGTTTTGATAGCGGTTTCAAACTCCGCGATTGCACGTTGACTGTTGCCTTGCTGGCTCGCAACCAGTCCGCGGTTGTAATGGTACTCGGCCACCTGCGGTGAGATTTGAAGTGCGTGATCGAGAGCATCGATGGAAGCCGGTGCATCGCCCTCACGGTAGTTGAGCAGGCCGAGGCTTTCGTATGCCTCAGCGTAATCGGGCTTCAATTGAATAGCGTGCTGAAAGTTTTCCTCGGCAGATTGGGCATCTCCCTTTTGCGTCCATGCCCGGCCCGCAACATAGTAAGCGACAGGATTGTCTTTCCAGAGTTTTAGAGCTTCGCCGGTTTCTGAGAGGGCCAGGTCAGGCTTGCCTTCCTTAAGATGTTCGGCTGCGGAGTCCAGGATCTTCGGCACCCTGGAAAGATCGACTCTGAATTGGTGCAGCTCTGCCAGCTGATGCATCTCTGCCGCTGCATCGTCATCCCGGCCCATCTCTTTCAGCAATCTCGCGCGGTTATATCTTGCCGGCTCATTATCCGGCTTCAACTTCAATGTCGCATCGAACTCACTGAGGGCGCCTTGCTGATCTTTGGTCTCCCACAGGACCTTGCCCAGCGCGTAATGAGCGTCTGGATTGTCGGGCGCATCGTGGACGGCGATGCGCAGGTTCTGAATAGCGTCCTGGGTGCGACGCAGCGAATCGAGGGTCGTTCCGAGGCCGATGCGGGCGTTGATGTTGGCCGGGTCAAGACGTATGGCTTCGGTGAATTCCGTTTGAGCATCGGGGAGTCGCCCCATCTGCACAAAGAGCAAGCCGAGGTTGTAATGTGCCGGTGCAGCGTGAGGGTCGAGCCGAATGGCCTGTCGAAATTCAGCAAGTGCATTGTTATTGTCTGACCGTTGAGCCAGCGCAAGAGCCAACCCCAAATGCATTCCCGCCTCATTCGGCCTGTATTTAACTGCGCTCCGCAAGGCGGCGGCAGCCGGCTCTGTTTGCCCGGTTTGCTCCAATGCTTTTCCAAGGTTGTACCAGGCTTCAGCATAGTTGGGCTGCAGCTTCACCGCAGCGCGGAATTCTTCGATAGCTCCCGCTGCGTCACCCTGCCGAGCCAGCGCGATTCCACGCTCGTTATGTTCCACGGCTGCGGGAGCAGGCTGCCTGGGGCTAGCGGAAGCTTGAGCATGCAGCCGAAAAACGGAGACGGGCAGAACCTGGGCCAGCATGACCGCCAGACAGAGTCGCCCAATAGTTCGTAAATTGATACTCATGCTTTTGATTGAACACCGTGGCGCCGCACCAGGAGAAACAGACAACTGGTGCCGATGAGCGGCACAAAACTCGCAGCAATCAGAACCGGCTTAAAGGAATAATGGTCGAGAATGTGGCCGATCACGTATGTGGACAGCATTGTACCAATGCCGCCACCGGTCAGGCTGAGTCCGCTCACTGACGCTACATTGCTGCTAGGGTACAAGTCTGCGGGCAAAGCAAGCAGCATGGTGGACCATGTGGAATAAGCAAAGGTTGCAATTGAAAAGCACAGCACGATCAAGGGGAAGCTTGAAATGTAAACCGCTGGAATCAGGAACATCATTCCGAGCGTGCCGAGAGCGATGACGAATTTTCGAGCGCGCAGTACTGGCCATCCTCGGCGGATGAGCTCGCTCGAAAGTCCCCCGCCAAAGAAGTTACCCAGATCTCCGGCGATATAGGGTCCGCTGAATCCAAGTAAGGTGTTCTCCAATTTGAATCCCTTGGAGACGAGATAAATGGCAAACCAGTCCATCACGAAGAACCATACCGGATCGGTGAGCGCGCGACTTAGAATGATGCCCCAGGTGTAAGGGAGGGTGAACAGCTTCAGCCATGGGATCCCCTCGGCTTTATGTGCTTCGACAACCGCGTGCGTCTCCGATGCGGCTTCAAGAGCCTTCTCTCTCAGCAGCATTTCGCGTTCGGCTTGACCGAGATTGGGATGAGTCTCGGGCGAGCGATAAAGAATCTTCCAGGCCAGCACCCAGAGGAAACCGAGAGACCCGGTAATAAAGAAGACGGGACGCCAGGTGCCGAAATGGTGATACAGCCATAAAACGAGGGCCGGCACGATGGCACCGCCAACGGCCGATCCGCTGTCGAATATGGCAACGGCCCAGCCCCGTTCCGATCTCGGGAACCACTCTGAAACTGTTTTTGTCGCTCCGGGCCAATTTGCAGATTCACCGATGCCGACGAGGAAGCGCATTCCGACAAAACTGCGCAAGCCTACCGACAGACCCGTGAACATTGCCGCAAGAGAATAAAAGCTGACGGAAAAGAGCAGGCCAATGCGGGTTCCGAGCTTATCGAGAAATCTACCACAAGCGGTTTCGCCGAATGCGTAAGCAAGCCGAAACGCAATCAGGATCAGGGCAAAGTCTGAGTTGGACCAGTGATATTGGATCTTTAAATAAGGGCCAAGAACACTCACTGTCTGGCGATCAATATAGTTGATAGCGGTGGAAGCGAAGAGCAGACCGCAAATCCACCAACGAAGATGAGGGATGATGATGGGCTTCCGAATTTTTTGAGATTCAGCCATCATCCTCGGAATAAGTTGTCTCTTCGTTCAACCGGGCGTCGAAATGCGCGGGAATAACCTGCGCAGCATTAGTTACTTTTATCTAAATGATCCCTTCCATCGGTCAACCAGTCCACGGTGAATCGTGCGAAAACTTCCTTTGCACTGTAGTCATCAAACGTACCGAATGCGGTACCGGTCTCGAGGAGGATCCCAACAGATCCGTCCGGAAAAACTGCCATGCTGGAGTAAGCGCCGGGACCCGTAAGGATCCTCTTTTCTATCGGCCAGGTCTTTCCTTCGTCATAGCTCATCCGCACGGTTACGTTAAATCGGCCGCGGGGATCTGATTCCACTGATCCGGCAGCGATGGCTCCGCTCACGGGATTCGCGAAGAGAAGACGATTTTTTGTGTAGCCCTGATCCTGGCGCGTATACCGGATCATGCTTCCCTGGCAGTCGGGATCGGGAATTTCCGATTGGGGCGCCGGTTGGGTCCAGGTTGCGCCCTCGTCTTTGCTAAACATGAAAACACGATTGGGGTTGTTTCTGCGGCTGAAAAGCAGCGAACCATCAACGAGCTGAACAACCTGTGTTTCGTTCCACTCTCCCGGAGCTTTTCCTCCATTCTTCCAGGTCTTGCCGTGGTCATCGCTGTAGATAGTTCCGTCGTAAACCTGAAAAACCAATCTGCCGGACTGGAGCTGTATACCGGCTCCGGGGCCTATCTCATGAATGCCTGTCCCCTGTGTGATCTCTACAGGGCTGGACCAAGTTGCACCTTCGTCGGTACTCTTGATCAGAAAGATGGGAGCGTCTCCATCCTTATACGGTTGCTTATAGAGATTGGCAACCATATAGACGGTTCCGTCGGATTGGTCAACGACCGGAACCGGATTCATCCAGGCGTCCCCATTCGAACTGTGAAAGACCACCTGCAGGGGAAGCCACATCATGATCGTGGACCTGGAGCGTCCCCCCTTTTTGGGGTCGAGAAACTCAGGCGTCCATTTGCCTGCGTTTCCAAGGCTGCGCTTGAGCACGATGTCGGTGGGCCCCCCATCCTGGCCCACTTCTTTGCGCCCCTCAGTGAAGGCCAGCACCGTCCCACTCTTCGTACAGATCAGCGACGGTATCCGATAGGTGTTGTAGTTGTCCTGTCCGCCGACAAAGAGTTCTGTCTGTTCGAAAAGGCCCTGCGCCCGCAGTGCTGACCCGGTGAAGATCGTTAATGCGGCACTCAACAGCACTGCGGCCCGCAGATTATGCATACAGCCTTTCAGAGCGTCCCGAGATTCCACAATCAAATCTGTAACAAGAAACATAATTGAAGTGTAAGGGCCCGATGGCGGACGGTTGGCTTTTGTCGTCTCCCACCCATCGCCCACCCACCCCAGCGACGAAGACCTGTCGCCGGGGACCCCGGGATGTCCGACGGATGGGGCACAGCTTCACTCTCCCGCGAGTCGGCAACGCCGGTGGAGGACTAGAAGGTGAATTTCGCTCCCATTTGGCCGATACGGTTGTTTTCCGAGGAGACCGTTGAATTGACGACTCCCATACTGTAGGCGCAAGGATCGCCCGTGAGTGTATCGCCACCGCAGGCTCCGTTTGGCTGGCCGAACGGTGTCCGGTTGAAGACGTTGAAGTATTCTACGCGGAGTTCAAGGGCGGTTCCTTCGGTAATTTTGGTGATCTTATGCACCGCCAAGTCCGTATTGTCCGTTCCGGGGCCGAAGAAGAAGCGGCGCGAAGTTGCGCCATACGTTCCAATCGTTGGAACCACAAACGATGCGCCAGCGTTGAAGTATTCTCCGCCTGTGGCATGCAGATTGGTACGGACGACCTTCCCTTCGTAGACCGGAAAATCTGAGCCGCCGCCGCCGCTGCCAGCCAGCGAAGTGTCGTTCCCTTCCTGAATGGTGACTGGCAGGCCGGAGGTGAATCGAGTGATGCCGGAAATCTCCCAGCCTTTCAGCAGACGACTCCTCCCCAAGGGCAGGTCATATGTGTAGCTCACAACGAAGTTCTGCGGCAAATCGAACGCCGAGAGCGATCGTGACAGGCGGTGGTTGTAGGGATTCGTCCAAATGTCATTAAAGCCGGAGTCATCGTCGATTGCTTTCGACCAGGTATACGCCGCAAGGAATCGCAACGAACCTATATCTCTTTGAAGGCTGGCCTGGAGGGAATTATATTTGGAGCTGTGCCAGGTCTCGACCCAGGTAACATCGCCGAAGTCCAACAGGCCCTGGCTCAGTCCGCGGCCCGACGTCACGCTGTAAGGTCGCGTGCCGTTGATTGCCTGGCCCGAGGCCGTGGTATAAATGTTGTTTTCGCCGCCCGGTCCGCATTGGGGACTTCCTGGAGCGACCTGGCTCGGTTGGCTTACGCTCAAGCACAGGGCCGCGTTCCCTGGATTCGTCTCCGTCTCTCCCAGCAGGTGGTGAGCCTCGCTGCCCACATAGCTCAATGTCACGATGGCGACCCTGGGAAGCTCGCGCTGGATGGAAAGGTTCCATTGTTCCGAATAAGGAACGGTATTGTGCGTCCACGCAGCCTGTGTGCTGTTCAGCGGCAGGAACTGGTTCCAGAAGCCGGTTGCTCCATGAGGATATTGCACGAACGGGAAACGCTGTCCGATATTTGCTCCGCTGCGGGCCGCGTAAGGCGCTTCATAGTAACTGTTGCTGTCGGCCCAGGCCTGGGCAAACGGCGGGTTGCCTGAGAACCACAGGTTCTCAATCTCTTCAAGCGCTGTGTAATAGATGCCGAAGGCTGCGCGAATGCTGGTTTTACCGGGTCCCCCAAACAAATGATTCAGGGGGCCATCTGTAAACCCAGGCGAGTAGGCTATGCCCAGGCGCGGAGCAAAATTCTTGGCTTTGTTCGGCCACATTCCCGGCGCTACGCCCGGATCGCCGGGAAATACCCACCCCTCGGGAGCATCCGGATAGAGGGTTGATTGCTCGCCCGGAATAAAGGTCTCTACGCGGCCCTTCTGGTCGGCCCATGGCGTTCCGTCTTCCCACCGCAACCCGGCATTCAAGGTGAAGTTGGGACGAAACTTCACGCTGTCTTGAACAAAGAGGGCCCCATAGGTCGAGCGATCGTCGAGGGCTGACGGAGAGTATTGCTCAAAATAGTTAGGCGCACCAAGCAGGTAATCCGCAAAGTCGCTGCCGGTTTCGGTTCCGTTAAAGTCGAAATTGCCGGAATTGTGCGCAATGGATCTCGTATTGAGCTGCAGCTTGCGAAAATCGCCGCCAAATTTGAGCGTATGCCGTCCCACAACCTTGGAGAAGCTGTCGGCCAGCTGGTAGGAATTGTCGTAGGACCCGTCCTCGTTATAGTTGGCCCAGCTAGGTCCGCTTGACAGCGAGGTGGGAGGCACCGCTTCGAGCGCAGGAGTCTGCGGAATGATGCCTGTTGGGCCGCCTTCGACGAATCCCCAGGTTGATACCTTCCCCAGCCCCGCGTTGATCACGCCAGAGACGGACACGTTTCTGGTGTAATTGAGCCGCAGCTCATTCACCGCCGTTGAGCCGAAGGCTCTCGTATCGCCGACCAGAATCTGCTGCGCGCGCGACGGGGTGGTCCCAGGGAATCCAGGCATGTCGCCCACGCCGTAGGGATTGTCGGTCAGCCCATTGTCGATGTGGTAGTAGAAGCTCCACCGACCTGTGTAATGCGTATCCCAGTCGATGCGCGCCCCGGCTTTGTCGTCGTTCAGCTTCTCCGGCAGCGAGGCATTGTTGTAATACGGCGTGCCATTCTCTGTGGTGTTTGAGTTTTGGATGAACTGCAGTGTTCCCTTGGCTGCCGGCGACCACGCCGCCTGCGGAATCACCTGGGTAGGAAAGACGCATTGGTCGGTCGAGGTACAACCCGCGAAATAATATGGCTCGCCGTTGGTCACCGTATAGCCAAGCAGATTCGTCAGTCTCTGGTCCATCGGGACGGAACCCCCGGTTGCGCCGCCTCCGTGGACGGTGCCGCTCAGGGAGGGAAATCCGATAGCGGCAGCTCCCGAAAGGTCGCCCGTTCGCATCGCGCCGGACGGAACCGGAACATTCGTGATTGCGCCTTGCGTCTCGCGAGTTCCCTGGTAGTCCAGAAAGTAAAAGAGGCGGTTGCGAATAATCCGGCTGCCTGCAGTGCCGCCAAACTGATTCTGGTGCAAGGCGCCCTTCGTCCCGGTGTTGAAGTAGTTTCTGGCGTCGAAGTCATCGTTGCGCAAAAAATTGTAGGCGTCGCCATGAATCTGGTTGGTTCCGCTCTTGGTGACGACGTTAACCACGGCCCCGGAGGCCCGGCCGTACTCGGCGTCCGCTGAGCTGGTCAACAGGCGAAATTCCTGGATGGAGTCGAGCGTGGGAATGACAGCGGTTCCGTTGTCGAAGTCGTCTTCGACGTCTCCCCCGTTAATGGAGAATGCGTTGCCGGCCTCGCGCTCGCCGTTGACTGAGTACATGCCGCCATATTGGTTCCCCGAGACAGCCACCAGGTTCCCTGGATAGAAGGCTGCGGAGGATACTACGGGAACCACGCCGGCCTGAAGCCCGAGCAGATTGGTGAAGCTGCGGCCATTGAGCGGCATCTCCGTCATCTTGGTGTCCGAGATGACGTCGCCAAGCTGGGTGCTGGTGGATTCCACCTGGATTGCATCCGCCGCAGCGGTCACCGTCTGCGCCGTCGTGCCCACCTCGAGCTTGAAATCTGCCCGGAAATCCTGATCGACGAGGAGCGTAATTCCGCTTTTCACTGCGTTGCTGAAGCCAGTAGACTCGACAGTTACCTGGTAGCCTTCGCCGATGGGAACTGCCAGGAACTGGTAGCCTGCTGCGTCGGACTTCGCGACTTGATCGTAGCCGGTGAGGCTGTTGTGGAGGGTGACAGTGGCGCCGATGACAACCGCGCCGCTTGAGTCGGTCACTGTTCCCAGGATTTTGCCCGTCACGTCGGCCAGAAGCGCTGCAGGAGCTGCAACTATAAGAACGGTTGCGAGGATGAGTTTGGTCCATCGAGCCATTTGTCAAAATCCTCCGAATACCGTATACAGAATATTGAAGCAGACGATAGCATTAGCGTGGGTGCGTGTCAAGCAGATACTGGCTACAGAAATGGTTGTTGTCCACGGTCTATCGTATACTGAGTCCGAAGTCGCATGATTACAGATATTTGAACGATGGAAGTTTGGGTGGCTATGAATGGGGAATGAAGTGCTTCACGCAGGCAAGGTCAGGACGATCCATTTGGGTCAGGACTTAAGTGAACTTGTAAAAGAGAGCCTCTACACGGCCGTGGTTGCCGACGCGTTGGACCAGATCGGCATTCGAAACCAGGCGATGCGGGAATATTTGCGGCCTGTCTACAAGTGCCCGGCTTTCTTCGGCTGGGCACGGACGGTCTCGTGCTGCGATGTCTATCACACGCCACCGGAGCCTTACGCGCTCGAGATCGAAGCGAACGACAGTATCCTGCCGGGCGAAGTTGTGGTTGTCTCCACTCATCAGTCGAAACGAAACGCTCCATGGGGAGAGTTACTGTCGACGGCGGCCAAGGCGCGAGGCGCGAACGGCGCGATCATTGATGGGTTGGTCCGCGATGTCGGGAAGATCGAAGAGTTGGGATTCCCGGTGTTTGCCGCGGGAATCAAGCCTGTCGACTCGATGGGCAGGGGCATTGTGACGGGATATAACGTTCCGGTCGAGTGCGGCGAGGTGCTGGTTAACCCGGGCGACTTTGTTTTTGCGGATCTCGACGGCGTGGTGGTAATTCCCAAGGCGAATGTCGAGGAGGTTCTTCACCTGGCTCTGAACAAGGCAACCCGCGAAAACAGTTCCAGGGCAGAGCTGATGAAGGGCGCTTACTTGCGCGATGTTTACCGTAAGTACGGGGTTCTCTAGCGTCGCCGGGGTCACTCGGCGACCCTGGTGTTCAGAGGTTGGATCATCGACACTGCCGCGAGCGAGGGAAGTCCATGCTGATTGATATTCATAGCCACTACTTCAGGTGCCCGGAACATTTCCAGAAAGACTTTATCGCGCAGACGAAGAGGGTCACAAACCCGGCCTTCGACCTGAATGTGCGATGGGAGGACTACCGCGCCCACGCCACGCTGTGCGACTGGACTGTCGTGTTCGGAGGCAAGGCTGCGCTGGCCGGGCTTTGGGTTCCAGATGACGAGGTCGCGGCGTACGCGGCTAGCCACGCCGACAAAGCGATCGGCTTCCTGTCACTCGATCCGACACAAGCCGGATGGGAGGACGAACTCCAGCATGGCCACCAGGATCTAAAGCTGAAGGGCATCAAGTTGATGCCAATGTACGCCGGCTTCAAGCCGAACGAACGCAAGCTCGACTACCTATGGGAGTACGCCACGGCTCACCGCTTGCCTGTTCTTCTGCACACAGGAACGACTTTCATTGACAGGGCGCCACTCGATTGCACGCTTCCCCGCCTCATCGACGATGTGGCTATTCGCTTCCCGCGCGTGAAGATTATCATGGCGCATCTTTCACACCCTTATGAAGGTGAATGCGTCGCTACAATTCGGAAACATCCCAATGTGTATGCGGATTGTTCGGCACTCTACTACAGGCCGTTTCAGCTCTATCACTCACTGATGCTGGTGCAGGAGTATCGAAGCTGGGGCAAGCTTCTGTTCGGAAGCGACTATCCATTCGCCACCGTCGATGCGAGTGTGGCAGGGATGCGCAATTTGAACAGCATGCTCGAAGGCACCGCATTGCCCCGGCTCGACACTGAACAGTTGGAGAAGATGTTCAATAGGAATTCCTTCGAATTGCTGGAAATCGAAATATAGACTCAATGCTGACCAACCTTCGGAGGTTGATTTGTTGATCGAGGACAAACCGATCATCGCGCCGCAAGCACTCTCAATCCCGCGCCAGAACAAAGGCCTGGGATTTCTTGAACGCGATGTGCATCCTGATGAAGTGGGGCAACTCGACTGGAATTTGCTGCGCGAAGACCTGAGCCTGCCGGTAGCAGTCCTGCACGAGGACAAGATGCTGCAGAACCTGGAGTGGATGCAGCTGTTCATGTCCACATACGACGTTAAGCTGGCGCCGCACGGGAAGACGACCATGGCGCCAAAACTCTTCGATCTTCAGGTTCGCGGCGGCGCGTGGGGCATCACGCTCGCCACCGCTCATCAGACCTTTGTTGCGTGGCAACACGGATTACGGCGCGTCCTGATGGCAAATCAGCTCGTGGGCAAGCAAAACATGGCCCTGGTTTCCAAGACGATCGCGGACCCGAATTTCGAGTACTATTGCCTCGTCGATTCGGCCGATGGGGTGCACCAGCTTGGCAAATTCTTTTCGGCACGCGGACAGGGCCTGCGGGTCCTGCTTGAGGTCGGCACTGCCGGAGGACGTTGCGGGGTTCGCAGTCATGAACAATTGAAGGCGGTGCTCGACGCGCTGGAGATGTGGAAAGGTTCGATTCTCTTGTCCGGTGTGGAGCTCTACGAGGGCATTCTAGAGAAGGAATCGGAGATCAGGGCATTTCTTGAAAGTTCCGTCGACATTACCAAGGATCTGCTTGCTGCCGGCCGATTTGAACGAAGACCGCCGCTGTTATCAGGCGCTGGTTCCGCCTGGTTCGACGTGGTCGCTGACGTCTTTACCAAGGCCGCTTTTCCGGAACAAGTAGATATCGTCCTTCGACCCGGGTGCTATCTCACCCACGATGCCGGCTTCTATCGCGAGGCCCAGGCGAAAGTACTTGAACGAAACAGCGTCGCACGGCAGATGCACGGGAAGCTTCAGACGGCGCTTCAGGTTTGGGCCTACGTTCAATCTGTCCCGGAGGAATCAAGGGCGGTTGTTGGAATTGGCAAACGGGACGTTTCCTTCGATCTCGGACTTCCCTTCCCTGTCTTGCATTTTCGGCCGGGCGGGCAATTACCCAGCCCCACGCCCAAACACTGGGTGGTTACGAAGTTGATGGACCAGCATGCGTATCTCCAGATCGCGCCGGAAGACGATATACGAGTCGGCGACATGATCGGCTTCGATATCTCTCATCCGTGTTTGACCTTCGACAAATGGCGGGTTATTCCTGTCATCAATAGCCAGTACCAGGTTGTTGACCTGGTACAGACCTACTTCTGATGCCGGACGGAATTGACGCGCTGATGCGTGACGATTCAAGTCGCTCAACATTCGGAATCACAGTTTTCAACACACCATACGAGTAGGAGTTCAAGATGGCGCTGAAGCGTTATTGCACGAAAGAAGGAACCGCGGGACGTGGCGAGGCTGTGCCGATCGCACGAGCGGTAGAGGCCAATGGCTGGCTCTATGTGTCGGGTCAGGTCCCCATGGTTGACGGTCAGCTGGTCACAGGCAACATCGCGGTGCAGGCGCGGCAGGCCATCCTGAACTTGATTGCGGTCCTGACGGAGGCGGGCTACGCACCTGAGGATGTGGTGCGCTGCGGTGTCTGGCTTGAGGATTCGCGCGACTTTGGCGCATTCAACGCGGTTTTTCGCGAGTACTTCGGAGAACATCCTCCCGCGCGTGCCTGCGTTGTCTCGAGCATGGCTGTCGATTGCAAAGTTGAGATCGAATGCGTGGCATATAAGGAGCCAGCCTGATGACACCGAGAATTGCTGAGAGTCGCGGCGCCCTAAATCGCGCCTCGGCTCCTACTTCGCGTCGATCTTTACAACGAAGTACTCGATCTCTTTTCCCTTTTCGACAATCAGCTGATGAGGGACGTTGAACGGAATGTGCACAACATCTCCGGCGGCCAACTTCACGCTGCTTCCACCTTGGATGGATTTGCCCTCGAACTCGCGAGGCTCCGTTAACTTGCGGCCGACTAGGGCGCCACCCGTAGTCAGAGTGGCCTCGCCACTCACAACGAAGAAGACATCGTTCTGGGTTTCATGCAGTTCTGCATTTCCCGTGGCTTTGCGAATCGCGATTTCGAAGTGATGGTTGCCATAGGCGCCGAGCGCATCGGATGCCGAGCTCTCCGAATCCAGTTCCTGCGACAATTTCTTATTCATCTGCTCTAAGTCGCCGTGCTTCCACACGGTGGCTTTGGCGCCGGCTGACCATATCGAAAGAGGGGCTGCAGTCAATGCCAACACAACGATGCTCAAGTTTCGAATCAGACTCTTCATACTCTGTGTGCTCCCAACTGAAAAGAATTTGAACCGTTCGTTCTTGATTGCTGTCTTCAGGCACACTGAATTTCCGCAAACCAATTGACTATCGTGCTTGCATTGGAGGTTCGTGGCCCTGGGCGGAAACGGGCTCCAGCGTGAGAGTGCCGTCCGGAGACTTGAAGAGTGCGACGTCGAAATTATTTACAGTGAGACCAGCATGCCGCGGAAGGAGATAGAGGATAGACCCAAGGTCAGGAAGGACGGAATCTGACGGGACTTGCAGGGTCAAATGCTCTTCCGACATTCTCTGCGGTGCAAGCCCAGGTCTTCCAAGAACGGCGCAGTTGGGAAGACCTGCAAACCCTGCTACGGCTTTGAGGCCGGCATCGCAGGTAATCAAATCAGGACGCGGATGGCTCACAACCCGGGTTGCTACAACCATTGCCAGGCGAAAACCATACTCTGCGGGAATCTGTTGCATCACGTTCGTATCGCCGTAAATTGCGGCGCCCGGAGACAACCGAAGCGTCCATTTTGCCCGAGCGAGCGGCGCGTAGGCGCTGGCGAACATAAAGACAAAGGTGCCCGATGTGATTACCTCGCCGACCTGGACACCTGCAGCTTCGATCATGGAGGCAAGGTGGGCCAACTGATCGTATCCGTGAGTCGCGAGCGATCTGCGCTTTTCAAATTCATAGGAGCCCAGATGGCCGTCGTAATAATGCAACCCGCGAAAGACTCTTCCGGACTCTCGAATTGCATGCGCCAGTTCGAGCGCCTTTTCACTCTGCTCCGGACCGATGCCAGTGCGATCCATTCCGGGATTCACATCGAGGAATATGCCTGTTGAGCGACTCCACTGCCCGATCTGATCCTGATCATCTACCAAGACCGAAACCGTCACATCAGGGTATCGCGCACTTATCTCTTCGACCCGCTGCGCGTTCCTGCCCATCATGGGGAAAGAAACCAACACGTCCCGCATACCGGACGCACAGGCAACCTCAAACTCTCGCGTTGTGGCGCATTTGCAGTGGTCGATTCCAAAGTCTACGTAGCGTCGAATCACTCGCTGCAGCTTGGCGGTCTTGATGTGGGGTCGCAGCCGATTGGGATCGCCGCCGGCGTGCCTGATGATTGCCGCAATGTTCGAATCCACTGCGGCGCCAAGGATAATCAACGCAGGCGTGAGCATTTGCTCGATGCCACGGATCCGATACGCTTCCTCACTCCCCAGCCGCTCCTCATAAGAAGGTTCGCTGGAGAGCTTTGTAGTTTCGGTTGCGGGCTTTATCGCTCCGCTGGCATCAGCAGAAGTGCCGGTCATTGAAATTCGCTTATGCAAGGATAGCGGATTCTTGTTTCAGCAGTCCCAGGCGTTGCAGCTGGATTCGAACCCGCTCTTCTTGTTCCGGCGTCGGGCTTGGATACGGAAGCCCGGGGTTAGAACAAGCGATGACTCCGAGAATCCTGAGAGAGGTTTTCAATAGGCCCAGCGATTTTGCAACGATCGAAATCCCTGCCGGCTCCCAGCAGCGCATAACGTTGTGAAGAGAGACCGCTTCGTTCTGGAACGATCTTGCCGCGGCCCAGTCGCCCCGTAGTGCCGCAGCCCGAATTTTGGCATAGGTCGCTGGAAAAACGTTTCCCAGCGTAGGAACGCAACCACTTGCACCAAGCAAGAAAGCAGCGTCCGCCAGGCAAGTGTGCCCGGTAAGCACGCTGAAATCCGGCAGATGGCGAAGCTGGGCAAGGAGGTGTGGAAAGTCGGCGAAGTCTGCCGAATCTTTTATTCCTACCAATGTTCCTTCTTCCGCCAGCGCCACGACCGTGGAAATCTCCATGGGGGTCTGCGTTGCATAGGATGCGTCGTAAGCCAACAGGGGGATGTCGACACACTCGCGAATTCTGCGGAAATGAGTGAGGACTTCCACCTGGGTGACTTTGTCATAGATGGGGGCCGTGGCAAAGATCGCGTCGGCGCCGGAGGCTTCCGCCAGCTTCGCGCGCTCGATGCATCTCTCGGAGCCCGAGTCGATGCAGCCGATGAGAACCGGAACCTTCCCATTCACTTCCTGGATGGCAGTGTCGGTTACGACACTCCGTTGCCGCTCGGTAAGAGTATGAAATTGGCCTGTAGCTCCCAATACCCAGAGCCCGTCAACCCCACCGTCGACCGTGTAGCGAACGAGACGTTTCAGAGAGGCAACGTCAACATCCCCGTCGCTCGTCAGCGGAGTGACGATCGGGGGGATCATGCCGTTAAAAGCGAATTCAGTTTTCATGGACCCTTTCTTGGAACCCGGAGACTGGAAAGAATTTCTGCCAGCGGTCTCTTATTAAGATGGAATGCGCTGGCCAAAAGTCTGACGCTCGTTGTAGATTGTATACAGAATACTGGAAGTCGGCAATACGATGAATTTTGACTCAGAAGACCGTCTATCGTATACGGCCGGACTTTTCCAGGAGGAGTGCCACATGGGGCCAGCGGGGCCAATCAAAGCTGAACTCGCCGCTGGTTCCCGGCCGAAGCCGAAATTCCGACTCGCAAGCTCTGCCGACCTGCAGGAGACGTATAGAGTGTATGTCGCTGCCAACGAAGAACTTAATCTAAGGCTCGGGCGCCATTCCGATCTTCAGAAGCACACCTTGCCAACTCGCGCTCTGGCGGTTCGTTCCAACGCACTTCGATTCGACCCGGAGCGCTTTTGGGTTGCGGACTTCGAGGGCAGAATCGGAGGGTTCGGGCTCGCTACGCTTCGTCGCACATTATGGTATCTCGCCGCTTTGCACGTTCTGCCAGAGTTTCAAGGGCAAGGGATTGGAACGGAACTCGTCCGCCGGTGCCTGGGCGAGTTCGGCACCGGTGACGGCCTGACACTCCTGACAACCAGCGATTCAGCGAACCCGGTTTCAACGGGAATGTATCTGCGGCTCGGTCTCATGCCTCAAACCGCGATTATTCAGTTGCAGGGACAACCACGGTCGCTCGGACTCGACGGGGTCACACTCCGTCAGGCAGATGGACCGGCTGTGCAGGAATGCTTTGATTGCGTGGATAAAACTGTTCTCGGGGAAACCCGCCCAGAAGATCACCAATGCTGGGCCAGCGTTTCCAGTATGGTTCCCTACCTGGTGTATGAGGGAGATCGCGTGGTCGGCTATATCTACGTCGACCGGGAAGGCGCCATCGGTCCAGCGGCTGTAGAACGGCCGGAACTGCTGCCATCCACTATCTCCGCGGCGCTCGAATCCTACGCCGCAGATCAATCGACTTCAGTGCAGATCAGAATTTCAAGCGATGCGCGGGAAACGCTTAGTGCGTTGTTTTCTCACGGAATCAACTGCATTACTGAGGTGCGTCTTCTGCTTACTTCCCACAAATTCGGTCTATTTGATCGATACCTGTTTTCGGGCGCAGATGCTCTTTTTTGATCACTATGAACCTACTGCTTCGTAATCCGCGGGTTCTATTCGCCGAGCAAACTGGCGAGGACCTCTTCGTCATCGATGGGCGCATCCAATTTCGGCACGCACGACAAGGAATGCAATCGAGCGGCGATGGATTGTTCGTTCTTCCGGGGCTTGTTGACGCTCATGCTCACCTCATTACCTCGCCGTCGATTGGTGTACCCGGTTACACCGAGGCTCGGCAGACAGATCCTGAAGAACTGACCGCACGCGTGCTCCGGCATCTGCTGGCGCAACGGGATGGCGGCGTCCTCGCGGTTCGCGACATGGGCGCGCCGACAACCACCGTTGTTGATGTGATGGAGCATCTGGATTCCTCTCTGCCGTACCTCCAGGCCGCAGGAAGATTCATCGCTCCACCGGGTCGCTATCTTGTGAATACCGCTCGTGAAGTTTCAGGTAAGGAGCTGGTTGTCGCGGCAAGCGAAGAAGCATCTCTCGGCGGCGGCTGGGTAAAATTCATTGGCGACTCCGGGCATCGTGATCGCCCCGGGGAGGAAGCGGACGTGGGTTGGACCATCGACGAGCTGAGGCCAGCAGTTGAAGCTGCCAGACGTCTTGGAGCACGAACTGCGATGCACGTGACAACTCCAGCCGCGGTTGAGTTGGCGATCGCGCTCGATATCGATTCGATCGAGCACGGGTCGCATTTGAAACCGACTCATCTCAAGCAGATGGCAGAGCGCGGCCGGGCCTGGACTCCGACACTGGCGGCTTTTCGCATCTTTCTCGAGCGCATTCGAGCGCGGCAATTGCGCATCCCTGAACAATCATTTGCTGAAGCGGTGGAAGCAATCGAGCGCCAATTACCACAGGCCGTTGCAAGCGGCTTGACGATTCTATGCGGCTCCGACGGAGCAATCGATCACGGAAAGATCGGACTCGAAGTGCTTGCCTTCATAAGCGCCGGACTGACGCCGGAACAAGCGCTTCGGGCAGCGACTGTCGACGCCTGGAAATACTTGCGGCTCGGTGAACCGCTTGCCGAAAATTCGGTCGCTGACTTCGTGGGTTATGATCGCGATCCGCTCTCTGATCCTGAAGTGCTTCTGAGCCCTCGCCTGGTTGTTCGGAACGGGCAGGTTGTTTCCGGCAGGATGTGAATATCCCTGAGCGAGGGTGGCAAGAATTGGGAGATTGAATTGGTATGGAGAATTGTGTAAGCGGCTGCAAGAAATGCATCAGCCGGCGAAGCTTCCTGTCTCTCGCGGCAGCAAGTACGGCGTGGGTCCTCACCGATGACGCCAAGGGTGCGGTGATCGAACAGGCGCCATCTCCTAGAGTGGCCGTCGAAATCCGTAGGTCATTCCCGGGTGGCATTACCCCGCAGAGATTCGAAGAAGCGCAGCGCAGCGCCGCTGAGATCGTAGCAAAGCTAACGCTCCCGGAAAAGATCTCACAACTCGGCTGTTACGCGCCGGCAATTGAGCGACTTGGGCTACCAATCTTTAACTACTACGCCAATGAGGCCCTGCACGGGCTGAATCATAACGGCCCAGTTACATGTTTTCCGCTTCCCCTGGCTCTCGGATGCACCTGGAACCGCGCACTTGTCCAGCAGGTGTACAACGTGGTCTCCGATGAGACCTGGGCGTGGCACAAGAAAAGCGGCATGGACCTGGCGATGTTTTCACCCGCGACGATCAACATGGGCGCGCGAGATCCGCGTTGGGGTCGCATCGGCGAAAACTTCAGCGAAGACCCCTACCTGGTTGAGCAGATGGCAATCGCAACCTTCGTCGGGATGCAGGGCAATGATCCGCGTTACCTCAAAACCATTGCATGCGCAAAGCACTATATCGCCAATGAAACCGATTCAGATCGACATACGGCCTCTGCTTCTGTCGATCAGCGCAGCTTCTGGGAATACTATGCGCGTGTCTTTGAAACAGCAGTGAAGCAGGGACGCGTCTTCACGGTGATGAGTTCGTACAATTCCCTCAACGGCGTTCCGACGTCATGCAGCCGCTTCCTGCTGACCGACGTTCTGCGCAATCTCTGGGGATTCCAAGGTCATGTTGTGTCTGACTGTGACGCGGTAGAAGACATTTGCAAGACTCATAAATTTGTCCCAACTCTGGAAGAGGCTGCTGCTTTGGCGGTGAGCGCCGGATGCGACATTAATTGCGGCACGACTTACCAGGATCATTTGGCGAAGGCCGTCGATCAAATGCTGATCAGCGAATCCGAAATCGATCAGTCGGTGATTCGCTCCTTCACGGGGCGTGTGTTGCTGGGCGAGTTTGACCCACCCGACCAGAATCCTTATAGCAGGATTCCGATTTCGTGCCTGGAGAACGACGCGCATCGCGAACTTGCGCTCGAAGCGGCACGGCAATCGACCGTTCTCTTCAAGAACAAAGACAACTTTCTGCCGCTCGACCGAACAAGGATCAAAAGAATTGCCGTAATTGGCCCGATGGCAGCAGTCTGCAACCTTGGCGACTACAGCGGCGCGTCATTCAATCTGGTCTCTCCTTTGCGCGGCATTCGAGATTTCTTAGGTGTTAAAGCCCCGCCATCATATAAGAAGTTCGCTAACGATTATGACAAATACGATGGTCCACTTGGGATCGAGGCTTGCAAGGAAGGAGGGCACGATCTAAGTTACGACACCGACGGCACGCAGGGATGGTGGCCTAAGAACTGGGTCGATATTCCCGGCCGCGTAAAGGCATGGGCAGCCTACAGCGGTGTTCAATTTACTGGAGCGACAGAGTTCCACGCCCGCGTCGCAACTAAATCGGATGTTGCAACGATGGAAGTGCGCCTGGACGATCTGAATGGTCCGGTCCTCTGCCAGACCAAGATTCCGAACACAGGCGACTTCCAGAAATGGACCAATGTCTCTGCGCCGATCAGCGCAGTCACGGGGGAACATTCCGTCTACATACTCTTTCTGGGCGAGCCCGGCCCGCTGTTCGGTATTCAGCACTTCGAGCTGACGCCGGCTGCGCCGATAGCGCCGATAATGAGCGGTCCGATTGAAGTCACCTATGCGTTAGGTTGCACGGTGTTGGGCGACCGCGACCCGAAGGAGTTCGAGAAAGCGACGAGTGCGGCCAGCTCCGCGGATGTGGCCCTGGTGTTTGTCGGAGTGGACGAGCAGGTGAGTGTCGAAGGCCGTGATCGGCAATCGATTAACCTTCCGGGGGCACAGAATGAGCTAATCAGCGCGATATATGCCGTGAACCCCAGAATCGCGCTCGTGATTTCATCCACTGCGCCGGTGGCATTGAATGCGGACGAGCATGACAGGCTGCCGGCAATCGTGGGAGGACTCTTTCTGGGGCAGGAACAAGGGACCGCGCTGGCCGAAGTGCTCTTCGGCGACTACAACCCCGGCGGGAAACTCAGCACAACCTGGTACAAAAAAACGGAAGACCTGCCGGATTTTCACGATTACAAGTTGATGGACGGCCGCACTTATATGTATTTCAAGGGAGAGGCGCTTTATCCATTCGGCCACGGCCTCAGCTATACAACATTTCAGTACAGCGCACTTCAGTTGAACGCGAATGCGCTTAAGCCGGGGGAAACTCTCTCTCTTAGCCTGAGCGTGACGAACACAGGCAACCGCGCTGGTGACGAGGTGGTTCAGTTCTATGATCGAGCTTCAGGTGAAGCGAACGACGTGATTCTGCCGCTCAAACAACTTGTTAATTTCGATCGAATTCATTTGAAGCCGGGGGAAAAGAAAGCATTGAGATTCGAGCTGCCTCACTCCGAGCGCTCGCTTCGCTTCTGGGACGAAGCGGCTCGCGCATTCAAGCCGGTCGGCGGCGCCGTCGATTTGTTGATTGGCTCCTCGTCTGCAGACATACGGCTCAAAGAAACGATCCAGATGAGTTAAGTCCGGCGGATTTTCAAGTCAGGGTGGGTGAGACTTATGGCCAACAACGATCTTTCACGTCGCGGATTCATTTTGAACGCGATCGCCGGCAGCACTTCGCTTGCTTCTTTGCAAAATGCGCTGGCGAACCCCGGCGAAGGTGGACCACAAAACGATGCCGACACGCCGGTAGCGCAATCTGCGGTAGGCTCCGATCTTGATCCACACGCTCCGTTCGCGGAGTTCAGCGAGCTTCCCATTCGCTCGATCGAGCCTCAGGGTTCGCTGAAAGCATACCTGGAGAAACAACGGGACGGCATCACCGGACACCTTGATAAGACCGGAGGTTTTCCATTCGACACGGATGGATGGGCATCGCCCGAAATTTCGGATATCTCGCATAATCCCTATGCCTACGAACAGACTGGTTACTGGATCGACGGAATGATTCGGTGCGGTTACTTACTTCAGGATGACAAGTTAGTCGAGAAAGCGACACGCCATACCAACTACGTGCTTGACCATCCTGACAAAGACGGATATCTCGGCCCACTGGTCCTTAAGACCAAGTTGCGCTGGCCTCATGTGGTTTTCTTCCGGGCGCTCTTCGCTCAGTGGTCCGCAAGCGGAGATCGACGCATCCCCTCCGCAATTAAACGCCATTTCCTTTCCTCGCCTTACCCATACGCTCTGGGGCGCGAGGCATGCAGCATCGAAGCAATCCTCTGGACATACGAACGCGATAAAGATCCAGCCCTCTTGAATCTTGCGCACGACATCTATCGTAAGTTCGAAACTTCATTCAAATTGAATGGCGTTTCCCCGGCGGCGTACTGCGACGGCAAACCGAGCGATGCTCATGGCGTGAGCTATAACGAGATGGCGAAACTGGGGGCTCTGCTGTACATGCAGACCGGCGAGAAGGATTATCTGAACGTCTCTGTGCAGGCGTATCGAAAGCTCGATGCATTCCATATGCTTGTTGACGGAGTCAACGTCTCCAGCGAAGAGATGCGGGAATTGACGCCACTGGAGTCCCACGAAACCTGCGATATCGCCGACTACACGTGGACCGTGGGCTACCTGTTAATGGCCACCGGCAACACAGACTATGCCGACAAGATTGAGCGTGCCTGCTTTAATGCCGCGCCGGGCGCGGTAACTGAAGACTTCAATTATCTCCAGTATTTCTCCTGCCCCAACCAGGTGATCGCCGCACACAACACCAATCACAATGTGTATTTTCGCGGTGACCGGACGATGTCTTATGCGACAGCTCACATCGCGGCATGCTGTTCAGGCAACGTGAATCGGATCATGCCCAACTTTGCATCGCGCCTTTGGCTGAAAGACAAGGACAATGGACTGGTTGCCGCGCTCTACGCGCCTTCGCAGGTGAAGCATCGCGTTGGAAAGCAACTGCAGGAAGTCGTAGTTACCGAGAAGACTCGCTACCCATTCTCCGATCGAATTGTATTCACGATGGACATGAAACAAGATTGCGAGTTCCCTTTCACGGTGCGGATACCGGGCTGGTGCAAGAGCGCGAGCGTGATGGTAAACAATCAACCGCTGAATGAAGCGCTGACGGCCGGCACCTACGTCAAAATCAATCGCAAGTTCCATGATGGCGACGAAGTCGTGGTAATCCTTCCGCAGGAAGTCAAGACCAGCGACTGGCCCTTGGATGGAATTGCTCTTGAGAGGGGCCCTCTCGTTTACTCCCTGAAGATTGATCAGGATTGGGAGTCAACGACGGCATTGATGGAATCGATTGTGAAAGTCGTCGGCGTCTATAATTTCACTTCCCGGTACCCGGGGCTGCTGGGACGGAATGCTTACCCCAAGAGCCCCTGGAATTACGCACTGGACATCAATTCTGAGAACGCCGGAAGCGCCACGAAGGTGACTGAAAACGAGTGGCACGAAGACGCGCCATGGAGTTCAAAGGAACCTCCAATTCAACTCCAGGTTCCCGCTCGGCGAGTTATCGGATGGGATTTGGATCGGCCCAGCGAAATCACTGTCGAAGGCGGCATTGATGATCCCGGCCTTACGCCGAAGGAATACGACGCGAAATACGATGACCCAAGCTGGTTGCGCAAAGGTGATTTCGTCTTGACGCCGCAACTCCCAACTGAATCAACTTCGGGCATTCGGCTCGCAGACGAATCCGAACTTGTCACGCTCGTTCCTTACGGTTGCGCCAAGCTGAGGCTCACAATCTTTCCGAGAGTAGACAGAATTGCAGGCGGAGCGCATACCGAAAGCGAGTCGAACCAAAAGGTATCCCTAAATCATCAAGACTTTAATTAGTCTGCCCAGGAGCACCATAGACCTGAGCCGAGGTTGCCAAATCGGCCTGGTCTCACTCTTAACGCTCGATAACGACGACCGCAGATTGACTTTCCACCTTCACTTTTCCATCCGAGGGGTGCAGCACGGCGTCTTCCGGACTGACCCACGCCAGGCTTGCTGCGGCGCCGTTATTCATCGCTACTGTGGCCGTTATCGGCGCACTCGATGTATTGACCACGACAACTGCGAGCTTGCCATCCAATCGTCGAAACGCAGAGAAGCTCGATTAGGCTTTTTGGTCAACATCCACCGTCGCATCCTGGTCGTCGCGGAACTCCGCGTCCCACAGATAGTCGTGATATTTGCGGCGCAAGGCGTCCATTTTCAGACCATATGTCATGGTGATCGGAAAATCCTCAAGATTGCCCTTAAAGTTGAACGGCTCATAACTTATGGTATAGCGGTAGCGCAAAGCCTCGTTGATCATATTCCTGTCATTGAAGCCGGTTACCGTGATCATCATCGGCAGGAACGGATCGTCATAGCGATCTAGCGGGATATGGCCAGGCTTGATCCGGGAATAGCTGAGCGAGTAATAGCGAGTCTCCAGGTCATAGGCTGCTTCGCCGGCCATTAGAAAATTCTTCTCGCCGACTGTATTCTTAATGATGTCGCGGAATCTCTGTCCCAGCATAGAGTCGCCGACCCATAGCGATTGCGCAACCAGTTGACCGTCTCGACGGGTGAAGCAGTAATTCGCACTCCCATGGTCATTCAGGTCGTCGTACACAATGCCGCTGGCCCCGAGATCAATACTTTTGCGAAATTCCCTGGCAGAAAGATCTTGCCAGAAAGGGTCTGGCGTGCAGGCCACCGCCAGACGCCGCGTGTTTAAATCCGCGAGTTGTTCCGGAGTTTGATATTGGTATCCCTCGAAAATGTAGGGCTGCCCATTCGGATCGAACGCGACGTGTCGTCCCAATTCACCTTTATACGCTTCCGTCGAAGTATCAATCCACGTGTACTTATTGAACAGGATGACGCGGACGCCCATCGCCTCGATCTTTGCAATCGCGGCCTTCAATTCTTCGAATGTTCCCAATCTTGGGTCGGTGTCATGCGAGGGATTTCCCCTGTCCTGGCCTCCCTTATTCCAGCCGACAAGCTCAATTGCATCGACGCCATACTTCGCAGCCTCCTTCGCACGCCGCGGCAGGTCGCGGTACTGCGTGCGCAGATCGTCTTCGGCGGAGTTGATCTGAATTAGCTGCCAAGAGTTCACTCCCTCGGCCCATTCGGGTGTTATGGGGCGGTGAAACCATGTGGCGCGCCACCGGCGGTACACGTCGGCGCCATGGTGCCAATCGCCTTGAAACGGACTCAGCACAATGGGCGCAAGATCCGCTGTCTGGCCGGGAGGGACAAACGGGAGATGCTCCACCGAAGCTTCAATTCTCACTGTGTGTCCACTAATCGCGCTTGTCCCTGGCATCTCACTCTCGAATGAGTCGCTGTAGCCCGGCATCAATTCGAAGCTGTATTGAGTGACCTCGTTATATGTCGTGTCGTGCGTGCCGATGTAGAGGCCGCCATGTTCTCCGAGCAGGAGAGTGTAGCGGCCTTGGCCGATCTGCATGGGGTAGTTGGTACCCCAATAGCCGCGCTCATTCTCGAAGGTCGGACACATCATTACTTCCCGTCCAGTTCCTTCGAGGAAGGTCATGCGCCGCATTTGGGTGGAATCAGCCGGCTTTTGCAACGCCCCGATAACCGGCCATTCCACGCTGGATATGTTTGAGCCAGAATCATTGCGCACCTGCATCTCGAAGACGACTTCGGGTCCTGCCAGAGACACTTTTCCAGTGAGGGAAATCTTTAGCTTGCCCTGGTATTCGCTCTGAAGCAGACTCCATACCATCGTGATACTCCCGCCATCGGCGGACTTCGTGATGGAAGAGACCTTGTTTCGCGCACCGAGGACCGGGTTGTAAGAGCGGTCTGCCGTAGGCGCAAAGAGGCGGAACGATTCTCCAAGTTCGGGTGACCCCATTACGTTCCACGTGGTGCGCTTCGAGACTAGCTGTATCAACGCACCGGACACAGCGTCAAAGCTGACTCGAACATCGTCATCTTCCAGCACGTCCGTCTTTCCGCTTAACGGCGTCATCCGATCGGCATCATGTGTTGGCGAATCCTGACCGGATAGCCAATCCTGGCTATGCGCTGCCTCAACGCCGACGTCGGCGAAGGTCGCGGCCAGCAAGATTGCCAGTAGTATCCGCAGGCTGCACCGACATCTGCCGGCCGAATTGCAGGCGTTCTCATTACTGCAGCCTAGCTGCATCATGAAGTCCTCCTTAAGGGGACTGGCCGGCACGACGTTCGCCTCACGATCTTTCCGCGAGTCAACAAACTCGAGGCGTACATGTCTCCTGGGCACGTGGCTCCAATCCATCATTTACCACTGCGGACTCGGCCAAACCGGCCCGGGACGGCAGGTTTCTCCGTAGTCGATCATGACCTGGGCGCCGGTCATGTAGGAAGCGTCATCGGACAGAAGAAATGCGATGACGCTGGCAATCTCCTCGGGCTTTGCCATCCGGCCTACTGCGGCCTTTACTGCGGCTGGATCTGCCTCTTGCATCTCCAAAGCTCGATCGAACATAGGCGTATCGACATTGCCAGGGCAGACACAATTGACGCGAATGCCATCCGGGACAAGTTCGACGGCTAACGCCCGCCCAAGCGCATTCACGGCTCCCTTGCTGGTGCAATAAGCTGTCGTGTGCGGGGTAGCCACAAATCCATAATTCGAGGCCGTCAGAACGATCGCGCCCGACTTTTGAGAACGCAAGGTGGGCAGACATGCTCGCACAGTCAAGAATGCGCCACGCACATTGACGGCCATCACCCGGTCCCATTCGGCCGCAGTGGTTTCGCCGAAATCACGCATTGCTCCCTCGATTCCGGCATTCGAGACGAGAAGATCAAGTTTGTTAAACCGTGAAAGCACCTTGGAAATGGCGGTCTCAATGTCGGTCTCGTCAGAAACGTCGGCCCTCAGCGCCTGCGTTTGAACCCCAGCCGCTGCGCACTCCTCCGCCACGCGCTGAGCGCCCTTCTCGTCAATATCGATAACCGCGACGTGACCGCCCTCGCCGGCAATCCTGAGGCAGGCAGCGCGCCCGATGCCGGAGGCACCTCCCGTAATCACTGCGATCTTACCGCCCAATCTACCTGACATTCTTCCTCCTGTTGCGTGTTCATCAACGTGGATGCTAGGCCTGAATACGTTCCAAAAAATGGAATTAGACAAGCCGAAATGGTATACTGTCTACCGACATGCTCTTAAGTTTGCTTTACGAAGCCTCTGGCCTCTCTTCGAAACCCGTATATCGTGCACTCACTGATTGGGTTGTTCTCAGAATCCTCGATGGAGTCAAGAAGGGTGAATTCCTTCCCAACCAGAGACTTAGTGAAGAGGATCTTGCGGGTCGATTTGATGTGAGCCGGGCGCCTGTCCGCGACGCACTTCACCGCCTCGAGCAAATTGGAGTGGTCGAGCGCCGGCCGCCCCGCGGTCTCTATCTGCGTACATGGACGACTGCCGACCACGCCGAAGTACTGGCTCTGATCGATGCTCTCAACCTGCTCGCTGTCCAGTTGAGTTTCGGCAAACTTACTGAAGATGACTTTGCTCAACTGGAGCGAATCGTTGAGGAAGCAAAGCAATCGTTCGACACCGGCATCGATGCTGATCGTAAACAGATTCAGCGAGATGCGGACTTTCATTTGATCATCGCCCGGGCCAGCGGCAACAGGCGCCTGGTTGAATTGATGGAAAGGCTGATGCTGCCTTGCGTGCTTTACGTGAACGAAGCCCATGATTACCTGCAGCGCGACTTTTGGGTGAACATTCACGGCAGCCTTCTCGAGGCGCTTAGAGGTGAGGATCTGCAGAACGCCGAAGCGCGTTCGATTGCGAATGCGCGCGTGATTCGCGAGATCATGTTCAAGCACAATTCCCACGGGTCTTCAGAGACTGCTCCCAAATTGATTGATGAGGATGACGAATCCGAGTTTGAGCTGCGGCGACAACACCAGGCCCCTACTTTGCCGCGAGCGGAAGTTCATCAGGTAGCCCAAGACCCCGACCCCATTCATCCCTAGCCCATTCCAAGCTGCCTACGCCTCACCTGCGTAGCCGGGAAGCCTTAGTTTTTGCGGCAGCGACGGCAAGCTTGATTGATCCTCCACAATCTTCGGTTGCCGGAGACACTGAGGAAGCTTCGCTTCCTGCTTTCGCGGCACATTTGGACAAGTATAACGGATTCGGATTCTGTATACAATCGACGGAATTCTGTTGACAATCCCTCATCCTGGATCAAATATCAATTTGGCTACTGGAATCCTGACTTCGTATCTGGTTTTCAACCGGAATTCTCGTTCCCAACGATATCCGAAGCCCCAATTTCATATCGTCTGGAGTTGTTCATGCAAGATACTTCGTTGAATCTAATCGATGAAAAGCTTGTCTCCGACGAGTTTCTCGATGATCCCTACCCGCTTCTTCGCCGGCTTCAGCAGGAAGACCCGGTTTACTGGAGCGAATCCATCGGTGGCTGGATCGTGACCCGCTACGACGATATTGTTCCCACATTCCGCGATGTCACTCATTTTTCGAACTACGGAAGATTTGCCAAGGCGGTCGAGTACCTTCCGCCTGAGGAGCGAGAGAAAGTAGCACCGTTCGAGAACCACTATCGCCAGAAGAGCCTGCTTCAGTCGGACCCGCCGGATCACACGCGCCTTCGTACGCTCATGGTGAAGCCGTTCAACGCGACAAGCATCGAGGCCATGCGGCCGAAGATCAGGAAGATCGTTCACGATGTGATTGATGCAGTTGAGTCGCGTGGCGAAATGGATGTGATCCACGATCTCGCCTATCCTTTACCCTTCAGCGTTCTGGGCGCCATCATGGGCCTTCCCGACGAACGTCAGGATGAGATCAAGCACTGGGCCGATGAGATTCTGCTTTTCCAGGGAGTGAATCGCCCACCGCTTGCACTTCTGGAGCGCTCTCAGGCAGCATTGCTGGCAATGCGCTCGTTTCTTACCGACCTGGTCAACGAGAAGCGACGCCATCCCGCGGACGATGTAATCAGCCAAATGGTCGCGGCTGAAGCGGAAGGAAACCGGCTCACCGAACAGGAGTTGGTCTACACTTGCGTCACGATTATGGGGGCCGGCCACGAGACCACCACGTCGCTCATCGGCAACGGGCTTTACACGATTCTCAGTCACCCTGAGCAGTGGCAGAAGCTTCGCAATCATCCCTCTCTCTTGACTTCGGCGATCGAAGAGATGCTGCGCTACGAAAGCCCGGTTGCGCGTCAGCCTCGGGTCATCAAAGACGACGTTGAGTTAGGCGGAAAGAAACTGCTTAAGGGGCAGGTTGCGTTTCAAATGCTGAACGCGGCCAATCGCGATCCGGCTATCTTCGATGCTCCTGACACCTTCAATATCGAGCGCCAGAACAACAAGCACATCGCCTTCGGGATGGGAATTCATTTTTGCCTTGGCGCCGGATTAGCGCGAACAGAGGCCCAGGAGGTTTTCAAAGCGATTAGGGAACGTTTGCCAAGCATTCAACTCGTCAGTGGGAAAGCAGATTGGGACAGGCACAAACCAAACTCTCGCATGCTCCATTCACTCGCGGTGTCGTTTTAGGTTGCGATTGAGCCTTGCGCCACTGGGAAAAGAGAAGGTCACATGCGTCGAGGAACCTCATTCACTGGACGCGTTGTTAACACCGCTGCATGGCACACGTTCGAGGATACCTGACGCCGCGCGACGGTCAGTCGACCAGTGGCGGTCGCGTGTGACAAGCCCTGTCGCTTTGCTCCCTCGTTAATCCGCCTGTCGCGCCAAGCGCACAATTCTTCCAGTTCGGTCTTTGAGAGCAGCACGCCAATTGGTACGCGGCGCACCGCATTGGGGGTTTTTAAACGATCTGCCTTCCTTGGCCGGATCTGCATTTCAACCAGATGCAACATCGTAGGTGTTTTCGCGGCCTTCACTAACAGGTCTTCGATCCTTAGCCGTCGGAGTTCGCTGCGCCGGAGGCCGGCTCTAAACCCAAGCTGTACGATCAGTCGCGCAATCCTTCTCTTTGCGTCGCTGGTTCGAGGTGGCAGGGCCCCATCGAGATGCTCGAGGAAGTCTGCGTATTCCTTGTGTGTCATCAGATTTGCATCGACAAAGACACTCTTTGGATCCCAGGGGAAGTCGCTGCGCGGCACTGGACAGGTTTGCTTGTTCTCTGCTACCAGATAAAGATCAAAGGCAAGGATTGCATGCAGCAGCCTCCGTCTCAACGATCTTGGCTGCCCGTTGATGGCAGCGAGATAAATGTCCTTTCGCTCGGGCGGCTGACTGGTCGAAAGATCCTGCTTCTCTAATGCAGCGCCCAGGGCGCGCGAGATGAGGACCATCGCTTCTGCCACACCGCGTCCGGTAATAGACTTTCCGGACGGCGATGTCGATTCCAAAAGCGAGACTCCGAAATCCGCAATCATGCGCTTGGAATCTGTCAGCGATTTGTCCTGAGAAATCACCTCGAGTTGTTCTATCGCGTTCTGAGATCGCGCGGCCTTGCGCAGAGATTTGTGCCACTCCTGCGTGATCGAGTCTTTCTTGCTCGAGGGCGGACCAGGCGATGTGGGGTCACTCACTTTCAATTCGACACCGTAGAATTCGTCGTTTGGAAAAAGACGCCTGATATCGTTGCGAAGCAGGGAATTCGAGGTGAGATCCCCATTGGCGTAGGCCACCAGGACCGGCTTCGTGAGCGTGATACCCACCTCCCATGCACAACGCTGGAGCTCGGCAATGCCGGGAACTGTCTCATGGGTCGTTTTAGCCAGGACCCGCCCAACTAACCGGCCAATCCGCCCGTAGATTGTGGCATCGCTTGCCGGCTTCTGAACGCCGTCGTCAATCACAGGGGCAAGGAGGCGGTTGACCGTGCCTAAATTGCGCACACTTCCGTTCGAGACAGCGATCATTGAGCGCTACAAGCGGCGGGAGTCCTCGGTCGAGGAAGCTCTGATCGAGATGTATCTGGCCGGGGTGAGCGTGCGGCGGGTTGAAGACATCACGCAGGCACTTTGGGGCACACGGGTACATGCAGTCGTTGGAGCGAGAGGTGCGGTCGGCGATCAACTCGATACACGATGAGTTGGTGGCCACGGGAACGGAAGGACCCGCTCCTCAGCAGCCGGCGACCACATCTGGAAAGGCCCCCGATCACCAGGGCAATCGCATGAACGTGGGAGTGTCTTATCAGATGCAGCATCCAGATTGATACTCGTGCAGGCGAGCGACAACGGGTGTGCTGTTTCCAGGAGGTTGATATGGAGACGGCAGGCCGGTTGCG